>Ga0209187_1001064_pt1 | contig 36005 bp, 47 predicted proteins | sample BantaG_FD_187430 | JGI IMG/M metagenome (GOLD analysis project Ga0209187, IMG submission 187430) | Marine algal microbial communities from Bantry Bay, Ireland - BantryBay_4 metaG (SPAdes) (version 2) | ecosystem: Host-associated > Algae > Red algae > Unclassified | place: Bantry Bay, Ireland...
TCATAGCACATAATCTCCATATAGTAAGTGCATGGCAACAGGCATAGAAAACACCTTAAACGGAACGCCTTTATATAGGCGATAGCCTTCAGCGTCAACCCGCATAAAAGCTAGTTGATCCTTACCTATAAGCCATTCTGAAAACTCATTATTAAAATGAATTTCAGCCGGTAACGCTGGAGCGCTAGCCATAACGACATAATCAAGCAACGTTTTATAAGCTTCGTAACGATCCGTCATAATTTGCTAACCTCTTTAGATTTGCCACACTCACAACAACGGAGCGCATAAAGGTGCTTACCCTTGCGCTCTACATTACCAGTTAAGCGGTAATCATGCAAGCAAAATAACGATTTAAAAAAGCGTTTCATATCGCATTAACTAAGCGTTTACGCTCTTTACGCTCGCACCACTTTTTAGCCTGGTTAAGAGTGTTAAATTCCTTTTTAGCTATTGTATCGCATTCATCATTTTGAATAGTAGAAATAAATTTACCACTTTCCAAAGTGACAAAATAGTCAACGCTTTCCAAGCTTACACCCCAACAATCAAAATTGGTTAAAACTGTTTTAAATTTAATCCATTCTAAAGCCATTTTAATCTAACCTATTTCTATAACTGACTAACAAAAGCCTTATTTGTTCAAGCTTTGCCACAATGCGCAACAGATAGCAAGCAATAAATACAAGCGTTATCCATATAATGAATAAATAAAATGTTGTCATTTTGGCGTCACTTTAATTCTATAAACGGTGTTATGACTTGCTAAGCCTTTTAAGCGAGTGTGAGGCGCATAGCGTCTAATACGTTTGTTACCCGTATGATGAAAAACCGAAACAGTTATAGTTTCTCCAGCCTCTAAAGCTTTACGGTTATAATTAAGGCCGCATATGCTAGCGCTCTTAACATGTTCTAAATCCATAAGCAATTCGTCATTAACTATCATAGCTCAATACGTCCTATGTTCATAATTTGGATCGCCGTGATTATCACGCATTAAATAAACCATTTCACTATGACAATCGGCGCAACAGGTTGAACCCTCGTAATGATCGCTTGAATGCTCGCTAGGGCCAATTTCTTCACAATAGGCGCATTCTACAAGCTCGCAATGTTCGTTGCGGCAATCTTCAGAACAATAGTTAGAACCTTCATATATAACGATCTCGCTAGGGCATTCCATAACGTGCAAGAAAAACTCTCCACAGTTGGCACAATCTAAGCTCATAAGGGTTACTCCATAACTTGTTTATAGCGTTACTTATAACGACTTATTTAAAGCTGTCAACTCTTATTCTAACAAAGTTTTCACCGATCTTTAAGCCTTGCGTTTCAGGTCTAATGGTTAAGCTAAGTATATCGTTAACGGCTGTCAGGTCTAAAACACTACTAAAGGTAACAAGCTGATTTAAAACGTATAAGGTGCAAGGTTCTATTTGATCCGGCGCAAGAGCTGAAGCCATAGCGTCACACTCTTTTAAATACCATTCTCGCAGCGTCTTAAAGTGAAAGGCTTTCTTAGACCATATTAAAGAGCCGTTTTCATAGCGTTCTATAATGCCCACATGATAACCGGCCATTTATTCAGCTTTCTTTAACACTATAAGCTTGTCACCGATTGTTAAAGAGCAAGTTTTGTTTTCACTCTTAAACAGCTTTCTTGATTGATCTATGAACTCCAGGCATTCGACACGATCCAAAGCGTTAAGATTAAAGACGTTTGTTAAATGCTCGCAATACTGTTTAAAATCACGACTAGCAAAGCGTTTGCCGTTTACACCTTTATAACAACACTCATATTTAAGAACGTTTTGTTCATATACTTTAAGCAAGTAACCAGGACGGCTAGCGGTTCGCATATCGATCTTTATAATAGCGCTCTTAAAGCTGTATTGAGAAACGCCGGTTTCTAAGAACGTATTGCAATAGCTCAATAGAGACTTTTCATAGAAGCTTAAAGAGCTTTCTAAATCTAAGTCAATATTAAGTTTCATAAAAGCAACTGATTTGCGCAACATCTTTAACGCTTCAGTTTGCACTTGCTCCATAGTGTCACAAAAAACAGCTTCTTGCTCATTATGAAAAGTATTGTCGTAACTTAATGTTACACGATAGCCAAACATAATTTATTCTCCACAAAATTATAACGATTTGCCCACTTTATCGCGGATCGATTTAGATAGCAAGTTTTTTCTATAGAAAAGATAGGATAGAAAGTTTTTTCTTAGTCTTAATATTTATACATCATAATCTCATTTTAATAGATAGTTTTTTACTTTGTGAAAAAAGTTGCTATCTTTTCCCCATTAGTGAGCTGGAAAAAAAGAGGTAAGAAAAAACTTTCTATGTATCAAAACCCTTGTTTTATTGGCTTTTAGACTAAGAACTTTTTTCTTATCGTTTATCAGATAGCAAAAACATTCTATAACGATACTTTTACGGTTTGCACGATACATATAACGACGATCGATTTCGTTATTCATTCACGCATTAAAAAAGACCCGCAAAGCGAGCCTTTTAACCTTTCATGTAATTTATTGTTAGCAACCTTGCGATTTTAAATAGTCAATAACTTTTGACTTAATCCGGCGTTTATCTTCAGAATGAACAACAGGAATAAGAAGCTCATATTTACCGCATTCGTAAAGCATAAAATTAACGATAACGTGACACGACATTAAAGCGCCGATCTTTTCAACTCTGTTATCGTTTGGCCCATCAACAGCCCATAAAACCTTTAAGCCGGTTCCTGATAGATCGTTAATCATTTGTTGAACGTTGTTCATTGTTTAAGCTCCGATCTTGCGAGGTTGCATAGCTTCAGCATTATAAGCAAGTTTAAATGCCTCTTGATAAAGAGCATCAAACCGCCAACCGTCATATGATTTAAGGTTAAGAATGCCACCGGCTTTAAGGTGTTGTTTAATTGTGATAACGCTGTTTTTAACGTCAACATTATAATGACAAGCGTTAGCATCTTGCTCCAGGGTTAACCCACTAACCGTAAAGTTATCGCAAGGCTTTTTATAATCGGGATAGCGTGTCACGTTTGGCATAATCAATTCTCCATAAGTTGTTATAAACATTATATACAACAGTTGTCAGAACATAGCAAGAGAAAAGTTAAACTATATCAGTTTTAATTACTCTTGAACCTTTACGATTATCAGTTGCGCCCGATCTTTTGTTAAATTCTTGCGAAAATAATTCAAACTCTTTTGAACTCATAGCTAAAATGTTACCTATCGCCTGTTGTGTTAAAGTTTGATCGAAATAACGCAAAGCTCTTGAAAAATCATTCATTTGTTTACCCTTCTAAGTATAACTTTCCGTCATCACCTTTAACAAGGTCTAACGTTTGGTTTTCACATGACGCGGTTAACCTATCGCCAATTTCGCCCAAATCCCTATCCCAAAAACCAGCGCCGTGACCATTGCGAGTTAACCAAAAATCGTGACCGGCAGAACTCCAGGAATAAGCGTTAGGGTTATAATCAGAATACAACGCGCAAACCTCTTTAAGATCGGCTAAATTATTGTCTAAAAAGCGCTCGCAATCGGTGTCAATTAAAAGCTCTGTTTTGTGGGCATAGCCTTTATGCCCTTTAAATTCGTGACCTTGATCGGGACAATCAACCGTTAGCCATTCCATAGCGCCAACGTAACCGCGTTTAAATTCTTCTAACTGTTTTTCAGTGTAAGACATTCGTCATTCTCCATAAGTTTTTCTATAACCATTATATAACAGTTATAGAAAACAGTTGCAAGCTTTATTTAGTCAAACTTGCAATATTATTTTGCATGGTTTCTATTTGCTTGTCATGGTCTTTTGAAAGTTTTAAGCGTGGAAAATGTTCGCCGTGAATACGTCCTATAGAGTAACCGGCTTTCCTTTCAGCTAAAAGATGATCTAATTCGCTTTGTTGCGCTTCTTTATATTGATCTAATAGAGACATTATGCGCCAAACCTTTCTTTAACATCGCGAATGCCGTTAGCGTAAGCGACCATTTGAGCATGACAAAGACGCTTGCTTTCAAAAGCAACATTTAAAACGTTGCGCGATCCGCGCCCATCGCTACACATTTGAGCGAGCTTATAACCGCCGTAAGCGTTATCTAGATGATATACGTTAGGTTGCCCTTCTAATTTACCTTCAGAGTTGCGAATGTATTGTTCTTGCCCAAACCCCATAAGATCGTTTAACATTGTTACAACGCGCTCAAGATCGGCTTTGTTAATTGTTTGTGTCATTTTGTATTCTCCATAAGTTGTGAGCTTGTTTGCTCTTATGTTTATTATATACGTTATGTAAATCGTTATTGCAAGCGTTATTTTGAACTATTTTCATAAAAGTTGACAAAAAAAGACCTGGAAAGCGTTAAAGCTAACCAGGTCAGTTGAACCTATGGAGTAGGTTAAAGGGTTGCGACTATTAGAAAGCCGGTAAAGAATGCGCAAACGCTCCATAGTAAAGCTTGCTTTTTAGATTTTGGCCGGATCGGGTAAGACATATCTAAGCGCGGTATTTTGTGAAAATAACAGTTTCACCATTTTTAAGCAATTCGGTAAAATCGTTAATCATATAGTCATTATAATAAAACCAATCGCCAACGGCATCTTGAGCGCCGTCATCTTCTATAGACATTTCAGTTAAAAAGCAATCGGCTTCAGACATTGCGCCAATTTGATCGGCTGTTGTATAACAGTATTCGCCAACGCTAACGCCAAAATTTTCGGCTATAATGTCGCGGCGTTCGCAATAGCCTTCAGCTTCGTTAAAATCTTCTAAATCATCATTTTGATCTAATGAAATAGAAAGGTTGCCGTTTTTAGTAATTTCAAAGTTAAGCATTTTAGTTTCTCCATAAGTTTTATTAATCGTTATCTAGCAAACGTTTTTCTATACGTCAAGAGAAAAGTGCAAATAAAAATAATTTATTTTAGGTGTTGACATTGCCCACAATATAAGATTAGCGTTAAAGCTCGTACATTAATGAAGGTTTAATTATGGGTTTGTTTGAACTTGTTGTTACCATTTGCCAAGCTGTGAGCGGTGAAACCGTTTGCTTGCCGCCTATTAAAGCGAGCGAGCCGGTTAGCCGTGAATATTGCTTGAAAGAAGGTAAATATTTTAAAAGAACGTTTGAGGCGCAAAACGCCACAAGAACGATCACGTTTACTTGTGAGCGAGTATCTGCTTAAACTAAAGTAGTATCTGCTTAAACTAAACAGGGTGTAGTATCTGTTTAAACTAACGCTCTGCTTAAACTAACGGTGTATCTGTTTAAGAAAAAACAGTATCTGCTTAAACTAAAGGCCGAAGTCCATAGGGTTTAACACTGCAAACCCTCTACCATAATATTGATACTTTGCGCGAAGATCGGTCTTAGGTACTTCTCTAAAGCTACCGCGTTCAACGAAATTCTTAATGGTGCGCTCCAGGGCATTAGTCGATCCACGGTAATCATCTTTGAAGCATGGTTGATTTCTAAGAGCGTCAATAACTTTTTTAGATATTATCAAATCAGTTTCCATAGCTGTTTTTTCTTCAGCCGGTTTTTTAATAGCGCTTATACAGTAATCAAAAATAGCTTTCTTAAAAGTATCTTCTTGCTTAGTCTCTTTGTTGTCTTCGCCAATTTCACCGGTTTTAAACTTACTGATTATATTGTTAATTTCAGTGAGTATTAAGTTCTTAGCCCATGTGACATTTTGTATGGAAATTATGGGATTTTTCCAGTTTTCGCCAACAGCTAACAAAGCGCACAATCTCAACAGTTTTAAATGAGCGCGGTTCCAAAGTTGCTTGCTAGCGTCTTCAGCTTCAACATTCACTTTTGCTGTGCAAAATTTGGAAAATTCCATTAGGCTTGCTTGCGCTTCATCTGTTGTAGGGACATTGAAAGCTTGCTGTTGCGCATTTAGATGGGCTGCTGTATCTACAAGATCACAAAGGTTGTTTTTTAATTCGTTACTTGGAACCATTTCGCGGTTCATGTTTAAATCAGGAACTTTGCCTTTATATTCCACTATTAAAAAACGTGGAATAAAACCTTGCAAAACCATATCTTCAGTAAGCGTTTTATAAAAACGTCCTGGAACACTTTCGCCTAATATTGTAAGAGCTGGAGAACGAATAGCCATTGTATCTTTTGACTTATCACTATAGACTAACGGGCGCTTAACTTCACCTTGTCCACTCTTGCTATAAAAATCTAACAGTTCTTCTTTAAGCTGAAGCTCGCTTGAATTACGGCGCGGGTCTTCCATGCGCTGTAAGCGTAATCCAAACTCTCCTATGACAGCGACACAAGACGGCTTCTTAACCATATCTTTAATTAGAGCCGATCCTGAAGCAAAACCGGACGGGCCGATATAATCATCAATTACGGGTATCTGTTGCATAACCGAAGATACAAGGCGTGACATTCCACTACCCATGCTATCTTTACCGGTTCCGGTTCCAGCAAGCAAAAGAATATATTGGTTAAGACCAGTTCCCGAAATATTATAAGCTCTACCTGTAACACCTGCCATGAAAGCCAAAGCTGCAACTATAGCAATATCTTTAATTTGACGCGGTGAAGAATGGTAAAAGTAACGTGCAATTTCGCCTGTTATTCCAGGGGGCCAGTCGCCTATATCGCTTGTTATTTTGGCGGGATGCATACCCGCCGCAACAGTTTCCAGCTTATATTCTTGTGGAGAATTGGCGGGATCGTCGCGGCGGGTAGCCCCCTGGCTTTCAGCTATAGCCGCTTCCATTTGGATTTTCAAGCCCTCAATGTCAATTTTCGGCAGCATACGATCAAAAGAATAAGTTATCATATCGTTAAGATATTTGTCACGATTAGCCTTCTTGCGTTCAGCAAGCTTACTGTATCGAAAACAACGCATGATTTGAGCGCGGTTCTTACTGTAATATGAAATAATATTTATAAGCGCAAAGTCAGCTTCAGATTGGCTTGGATAATGAGCTATCCAATTACCGGTTATAAGATCGTGCGCTTTCAATCCGTTTTTAGCGCCAACTATCTTATTATACAATTCTTCATCTGTTATGGTTTGATCTTCTTCTTCGACATAAACAGAATGGTTAGCTTTACCGCCCATTTCTTTATAAAGAACATTAACTAATTCGGATCGGTCATTTATAACAGTGACAGAACCGTATTGTTCACCGGTCATAGTCATAAATCTTTGTTGAGAATAAACCTCTACATAAGAACGTTTGCGGCCAACCTTAACGGCTCCTTTACATATAATGTGCAAGCCTTTGCCGCTTGGAGAACGTTCAGAATAGCTTTCAAATTCATCATATATCTTAATCTGTCTTTGAAATATTTCCGCTCGCTCTTGTTCTTCAACAAAATCTTTAGGGTTGTCTAAATCAATAAAACAAAAAGGGTCAGCGGTTGTTAGAACAAAACCTATTCCGGTATAGAAACCATCTTGTAGTTTCATAACGGCGTCTTCAAACGTTACCCAAGAATTAGGATCGTTAACAGAAGCTTTATGAGCCGTCTTTATATTATATGGAATTTTCGTTTTCGTACCATCTAACAATGTTTCTAAGCGCCAACAAACCCATTGTTTGTAGCCCTTCATTTCATCTGGTATTTTTCTATATTGTTCAATCACGCTAAACGTCACTCAAATAATCGTACAACGCTTGAACTTTAGTTACTCCAGGGTCTTTAGAAACCTGGTTATGAAAAGCATACAACCATTTGTCATTTATACCGCTATCTTTAGATAGCTTTTGAATAGTGCCGGACACCATGTATTTTTCGAGTAATGTGATAGTTTCAGTAAGTAATGAAAATGTCATTGATCCGGCCACAAGAATAGAATATTGTGGGCATCTTTAGCCATGTTCGCAGATTACGCAAGATAAAATATTCTAAAATATGCGAATTTTGTTGTTGACTATGGTTTCGCCTTGGTTATGTTGTGTCTATCAACAACTCTTGTGGAGAAACTAAAATGACCGATACATTCGCTACCCCTGTAAAATCTCGCGACGATCTTTTGATTGAATGGCAAGAAGCCAAGAAACAATTAGATCACTATAAAGCGATTGAAAAAGAGCTTCGCGATCAAGTTTCCGAAGTCGTTTTCCCCGATAAACAAATTGGAACTAACACAGTTGATCTTGGTAACGGCTGGAAGGCTAAACTCGTTGCCGGTCAATCTTTCAATGTCACTGGTTCATACGACGAAGTTATGAATGTTGAAGAACAGCTACCGGAGCGTATTGCTGAACTTCTTTTCAAGTGGGACGCCAAGCTTGATAAGCGTACATATGACAGTCTCCCCGATGACGAAAAACGGTTGGTTAATGAGGTCATTACAATCAAAGACAAAACTCCAACATTTTCAATTGTTCCCCCGAAGGTCAAATCATAATGCAAAACGGTATGGAAAATTCCAAATCTCCAAAAACTTTACCCTGGAGATTGAAACAAGCTCTGGACGCTACAAGTCCAGTACGCTTTAAAGCGAAGGGTTTATATAAGAAATTTCTTATGGAAAACCCTTCTATCCAAGCTCTTGATGCTGCGTTGCCTACATGGTTGATCCGTGACGAAGGCAACGGCCAAATCAGAATAACGGAAGTTGTATAATGCAAGTACAAAACACCGGCGATATTAAACTGAATGGTATTAAAGCGTTGATCTATGGTAGAACTGGCGCTCAAAAAACTAGGCAGATTTTAGCTTTGCAAAATGCAGGTTTTAGACCGATTGTTATTTCAACTGACAATGGTTTATTGTCGCTTTCCGGTGCTAGTGTTCCTTACCTTTCTGTTACCACTTATGAGCAATTCCTGGAAGCGTTCAATTTTTTAGGCAAGCCTGAAAATCAGGCCAACTATGACGTTATTTGCATAGATGATATTAGCGAGCTTGCTAAAATTGTTGTAACCGTTGAGTTGGCAAAGACTTCTAAAAGTGGCAACAAAGTTAACGGGCAAGCCGCTTACGGTGAAATGCAAACAAAAATTGAAGCGGTTGTAAACAATCTCTTAAACGTTCAAGGTAAACACGTTCTAGTTATTGCTAAAGAAGAACGGATTAGCGATAGTATGACCGGCTCCGTAATGCACACTTCTAAGTTTGAAGGCAAAGCGTTGCGGGATTATGTGCCGTACAAATTCGATTTTTTCTTACGTTGTTATACAGTGGTTTCTACCGATCCCGCTAACCCTCATAACATTCCCCAATTTCAAACGTCTCAATCTGATACGCATGAAGCAAAAGATAGGACAGGCAAACTTGCTCCTATAGAATACGGTGATCTAGGCCACCTGTTCCAAAAAGTTTTAGCCTAGCACATCAACTGAACAACTAATGAGGTAAATACTATGTCTGTTCAATTTACATTCGATGCAACGCAACATGATCCGTCAACTGGCATGAGCGTTGTTCCTACTGGCGAATATGCGGTTTGTATCGTATCGTCAGAAAGCAAGATGACTAAGGATCAATCCGGTTCTTATCTTCAGCTTAACATGAAGGTTCAAGACGGCGAGCATAAAGGTGCTGGCATTATTGAACGTTTGAATTTGCAAAACTCAAATGAAACAGCGGTTCAAATCGCCCAACAAACACTTTCTGCAATCTGTCACGTTATCGGTGTTTTCCGCATTGACAATACGAACGCTCTACACGGCAAGCCTTTTCGTATTCGTGTTGAAAAAGTCGCTCGCAATGATGACGCTAGCAAGTTCAATAATGAAATTAAAGGTTATATGGACGTTGCCGGTAATGATCCGGTTAAAGGTCAAATGCCAGCCGGTGCTACTTCAGCTCCGCAAACACCTGTTCAACAACAGCCGGTGCAACAACAGCCTGTTCAACAACAACCCGCTCAACAACCGGCCATTGATAACAATGTTCAAATGCCTAATCAACCGGCACAGCAACAGCCACAGGCTAATGCTGGCGGCTGGCAGGGCGGCGGCGCTCCAGCTCAACAACCCGCTCAACAGCCAGCACAACAGCCCCAGGGCGGCGGCGCAGCTCCAGGGTGGGCGGGTCAAGCCGCGCCTTAATTTCCCCGATAGTCTTTTAAAAGACTGTTATAACTTGGCGGGGGTAATTCCCCGCCTCTTTTTTGGCTAATGATATGACAACTCTTAAATTACCAAACGGTTTACCCGAAGCGCCCAAAAAGGTTAGCAGTAAACTTGATCTTAAAAATATGGAAAAGTCTATTAAAGACGCCATAGATACAGTTGTTGTTAAAGAAAACTATCGTGCCCCTTACGGTCTTAATAAAATAGGAGCCGGAGAGATAGGCGAAGAATGTTCACGCAAAATATGGTACAAGTTCCGAAAGGTCTTAGTAACTTCTTTTAATGCTAAGACTTTAAGACTTTTCGGAACCGGTCACATTATTGAAGATCGTGTTATTAAATGGTTAGAAAAATCCGGTTGGACTGTTGTTTATCAAGACGAAAACGGTAAGCAATATAAATGTAAACCTGTTGCTGGTCATTTCACAGGTAAGTTAGATTTAATTTTAACTAATGAAAAGCTTTACCCTGGCGTTGTCATAATGGCAGACGTTAAATCTTTTAATGATGCAAACTTTAAGAAATGGAAAAAAGACGGAGTTAGAGTTTCACACAATAAATACTTCTGTCAGGTTTCTATTTACGCTGTTGACTACGGTGTTCCTTATGGGGCCATAATAGGTGTTAATAAAAACACCGATGATCTTGACGTGGAAATATTTGAAGTTGACACTGATTACGTTAGCAGTTTGAAAGCCAAGGCTGAAAGAATTATAACAACAAAAATAGCTCCAGCCCAAATTGCTATGTCTGAAGCTCATTTTAAATGTAAGTTTTGTGACTACAAAAAGCTATGCCATTTAGGAGAAGGTGTTATAGATATTAATTGCCGATCTTGTGTAAACGGAACCGCTCAAGAAGACGGTAGCTGGAGTTGTGACATTTACGGAGCAATACCTTCAGACGCTATAATAAAAGGTTGCAGACAACATAACCCGATAGCTTAAAATGTTTGATCCTCGCTGGTATCAACGTGAAGCCGTTGACGCCGTTTTTACATATTTCAATTCAGGATATAGCGGAAACCCCGTTATAGCTTTGCCCACAGGTACGGGCAAAAGCTGGATCATCGCCATGCTTATCAAAGAAGCAATGGAAGCTATGCAAGCTTATCAAATGGGCTTTGGGCGCGTTCTAATGGCCGCACACGTCAAAGAACTTATTGAACAGAATGTTGACAAGGTTTTAAAGCTATGGCCTCTATGCCCGTTAGGTTTATATGGAGCGGGTCTAGGTCGCAAAGAAATACATCAACCTGTTACGGCTGGAATGATACAAAGCATGAGCCGCAATATAGAAAGCTTTGAAGCTTTCGATTTAATGATTGTAGATGAATGTCATTTGATCGGGCCAAAAGCCGAAAGCCAATATCAAAAATTCATCGCTTATCAAAAGATGATTAATCCCAACTTTAAAGTGATAGGTTTAACGGCTACTCCATATCGTGTAGGCACAGGCGGGTTAGTAGAAGGTGGAATATTTGACGAAATATGTTATGATAAAACTGGCAAAGATGATTTTGTAAGATTTATACAAGAAGGTTATTTAGCCCCACTTGTTCCAAAAAACCCCGATACTTTATTAGATATTTCAGGGGTACGAACTAGAGCGGGTGACTATCAAAAAGGTGATCTTGAAAGTGCCGTAAACGTATATGCTAAAACCCAAGCGGCTGTTAAAGAAATGTGTCAATTTGGTTTTGATAGACAGGCTTGGTTGCTGTTTGCTTCAGGCATAGACCATGCTGAAAATGTGGCGAGCGAACTAAACAAACAAGGTGTTACAGCTACCTTTGTTCACGGCAAATTACCGGCTGGAGAAAGACGCGAAAGATTAAAAGACTTCAAAGCTGGTAAATATAGAGCTATGGTTAACATGAACGTTCTAACAACTGGTTTTGACCATCCTGCTATTGACTTAATAGGAATGTTAAGACCTACTCAAAGCCCAGGTTTATGGGTACAAATGTTAGGTAGAGGAACTAGACCTTGGGCGGGTGGAGAGTACGAATACGCGCCTGGTTGCTTTGTCAGTTTGCTACCAAAACATAATTGTTTGGTTATGGATTTCGCCGGTAACACTGCAAGAATTGGCCCTATTAATGATCCTATATTACCCCATGCTCCTAACAAGGGTAAAGGTAAAGGTGTTTCTAATAGCATATTAGCACCTGTTAGACTATGCCCTATGTGCGATTGTTATAGTCATACTTCAAGCCCTTCTTGTGAACATTGTGATTACGTTTTTCCTATCGAAGAAAATATAGATACGTTTGCTTCAACACAAGAGCTTATAGCTACTTCCGATCCTATTGTTGAGAGATACGAAATAAGAAAGGTTACTTATAAACAGCACACAAAAGCGGGTAGAGTTCCCATGCTAAAGATAGCTTATTTTTGTGCAAACGGAATGAACACTTTTTACAAATACGTTTTCTTAGAAGACAAAAAAGGCATGGCTCACACTAAAAAATCAAGGGATTGGTGGCGAGAGTGTTCACCTTTAGAGCCACCGGAAACAATCGAAGAAGCGTTAAAATATGTTGATAGTTTGAGAGTTCCAACGTATATTCATGTTATAACTAATCAAAAATACCCTGAAATAATAAGATACGAATATGACTGATAAAAGAAATATTTATTATCAAACGGAATATGAACTTAGACAGTTTATAGAAAAGCTTATGACACCGGCTTTGCGTAAAAGCTGTGTCAATTGTGAATTTTTTGATCTTGGTTACGAAGTATGCGAGAAAGCTAACAAGCGCCCCCCTGCTACTGTTATAGCCGTAGGCTGTGAGTTGCACGTTGATATAACGGAGATACCTTTCTAATGCCTAGACCTACACGAAAGACAAAAAACTTAATGTTAGAAGCTATCAGCTTCGTTAATCTAATTGCGACTAAAAACCCCGCAGCTAGTATAACTGAAAAACACGTTAGGTTGTTCAACAAAACGGCTGTTACTTTTAACGGTTCAATAGCTTTGGGCCATCCCATTGACGTTGATTTAAAAGTATGCCCACAAACTACTAAGATGTTAACCGCTCTAAAGAAATGCGGATCAAAAGTATTGTTCGCTGAAAACAGCGGAGAAACGCTAATACTTCAAACTGATAAAATGAAGGTTGTTTTAGAATGTGTAAATCCTTCAGCTTTTACTTATATCGTACCCGATCCAGCTCAAGTTGGAATTGACGAAAGCTTTATAACTGCGATAAAAAAGGTAGCCGGTATTGTTGACGAAAGAGAAGATCGTATAATAACTTCCAGCGTTTGCATAAATGGGCAAACTGTTGAAGGCACTGACACTCATGTTATATTACAAGCTTGGCATGGTTTCAACTTACCAACTAATATACTTTTGCCGAAAGCTAGCGTTAACGTTTTAACAAAAATAAATAAAAGACCTGTTTATTTTGGAGCTAGTGATAGATCGATAACTATACATTTTGAAGACGGCTCTTGGTTTAGAACACAATTGTATATGGAAAAATACCCAAATGTTAACAGCTTGCTTAACATAGACTGTAACCCAAAACCAATACCTCGCGACTTCTTTAAAGCTATCGACGCTGTTGTTTCATTCAGTGAAGATGAAACCGTTTATATGTTAGATCATAAAGTTTCATCACATTCTTTTGAAGGTAGAGGTTCAACACATAATATAGGTTCTCAAGCTGAAGACGAATTGGCTTTTTATGGCTACACAGGCCAGGCTTTTAGAGCTAAATATTTAAAATCCGTGGAAAAATATATACACTCTATTGACTTCACTTCTCACCCTAACGCTTGTATGATATTCGGAGAAGGTTTCAGAGGCTTAGTAGGGCGAATTAAATAATGTCGTTTAAGTTTTTTGATAATACGCCTATGCGCAAGAAAAGCCGACAGCCGCCTTTGCTGTTCGGAGAACGTTACGTTCCACCTAAATATTCGCAACCTAGTATTGAATGGTTTAACAATCATACTCTTGAAGCTGAAGTTGGTAACGAATTGTCTTTCGATATTGAAAGTTACAAAAACTATTATTGTCTAGGGTTTAAGTCTATACAAACCGGACGTGTTTTATCAATAGAAAATCGCGAAGAAAAGCCGTTTGAGTTTGCCGATCTAGCTCTTTGGTTAACTCATAATTTTTGTTTCGTAGGTTTCAACACTCACGAATTTGACGATATTCTATTGTGGGCATTGATACGCTTAAAACTTAAACCTTCGCAATTGAAAGAAATGGTGAATGACATAATTGTTATGGAAATGTCACGATACCAAGTTTGTAAAAAATGGGGCTTTGCTACAAGAGGTTACAATTCCATAGACCTTTTACCCGTAACTCCGTTAACTGCTTCTTTGAAAATGTATGCAGCTCGAATACACGCAAAGCGTATTCAAGACTTACCTTACCCGGCTGAACACGTTTTAACACCTGAAGAAATGGACGTTGTTAAATACTATAATATAAATGATCTTGACGATAACATTGATATTTACAACAAACTTTCTAAGCAAATGAAATTGCGCCGCACAATGAGCGCTGAATACAATATAGATTTACGGTCTAAATCTGACGCTCAAATTGCCGAAGCTGTTATTGACAAAGAAGTTTCTGAAGCAAAAGGCACTTATATTCGCAAACCTAAAATAGAACCGTTTCGTTCATATTTCTATGACATACCCGATTATATTCATTATGAAAACACTTCTCTACGATCTATGCTAAACACTCTTAGAAATTGTGAATTTAAAACAGATCACAACGGACGTATAAAACTACCTGAAGAATTTACCGATCTTGTTATAGAGATAGATAACGGTTCTTATAAAATGGGAGTAGGTGGTTTACATAGTCAAGAAAAAGCAATGTCCTACAAGGCAGACGAAGATAGTTATATAATTGATCGTGACGTAGCTAGCTATTATCCGGCTCTTATTTTGAACCAAGGATTAACACCTATTCAAATGGGTGACGAATTTCTACCGGTTTATAAAAGCATTGTTGACAGGCGACTTAGTGCGAAAAGGGCCAAAGATAAATCGACAGCCGATAGTTTAAAAATTACAATCAATGGTACGTTTGGAAAAACTAACTCCCCTTTTAGTAAAATTTATACCCCTAAAGGTTTCATACAAGTTACTATCACCGGACAACTTTGTTTATTAATGTATATTGATATGATGACGCATTATGGATTTAAAGTAATATCCGCAAACACAGACGGGGTTGTTTGCATTGTTCCAAAAGATAAATATGAGTTGTTCAACAGACTTGTTAAATTATGGGAGAATATGACGGGTTTAGATACTGAAGAAACTAGATATTCGGCAATGTATTCACAAGCTTGCAACACGTATATTGCTGTTAAAACTAATGGTAAAATAAAAGGTAAAGGTCAATTCTCTGATCCGTTTGCAGACGAAGAATGGGAATTTGCAATGAAGAAAAATCCCCAAAACCCCATATGCTCCGAAGCGGTAAAACTATTTTTGACTGAAAACAAACCCATTGAAGAAACGGTGAAAGCTTGCAAAGACGTTAGAAAATTCGTAACTGTTCGCAAAGTAGCAGGGGGTGGCTACAAAGACGGTTTCTTAGTTGGTAAAACTGTTCGTTGGTATTATAAAAAAGACGAACATGGTATAATTGAAACCGGACAAGGTGGCAAAGTTTCTAAAAGCCGTGGAGCTTGGCCGCTTATGGAGTTACCGGATAATTACGCTTTGCCTGAAGACCTGGATTACACTTGGTATATACAAGAAGCTAAACAAATGCTTGTTGATATTGGTTATTACAGATTGCAAAACGGCGACTATAACGACTTCGATCTTGACGACGAAATTCCGTTCTAAAATCAGGCAAGCCTAACTTTTAGCCGGTAAGATGAATAATATCGGATTTTGTGACATTTTCCATGAGCGAAACAATTTCACCTGGGGTTGGTTGCGGTAGCCGGTGTATCACATTAGCTTTGATATAGGCCATAGCCGCGAACTCTGCACACTGATAGGCATTATCTACCACAGCTTTTCGCCTAAGTCCAGCTCTAATCATAGAGCGCCAATCATAACGATTTCCAAGCTTGCGAAACAAATAATCCTCAACATCTTGGTTCCATATGCCCACAGATAGCCATGAGAAGGGTAGAGCCTTTGAAGCTGGCCGGATCACAACACCGCGCCATTCGCGAGCCTCTATGATGAAAACTCGATCTACGCCGTCTTCAGAGGCTTTGCGCCACACTATACCAACGTGAGAGTATTCATAGCCGGTGACAGCTCTAATGAACTTACCGGCCAACGTGCGAGAACGCCAAGCGAGTAAATCCCCGCTTTGCATTTTGTCACGAATATCAGAATAAAGCATTAGCTGTTAAAAGTTGCAAGTATCGCCGCTTTTTTAGTATCTGCCAATTCAATGAAACTATCTGTCACAGCTTTTAGTTCAGCCGGTGTGGTACAAGCGTTGATAGCTTTTGCAGCTTTATGCGTCATACCTTCAATAACATTGTCAACAGTCAAGAGGGCTACACTTTTAGCTAAATGAATACCGGCCAGTTGTTCAACCGTTTCGCCTTCATCGCGTTCATCAATTTCAGCCTGGACAGTGGCGATTTCAGCTTCAAGAGCGTTGCCTTTAATAATGTTTGCAGCAATGCGCCCCTTTGTGGGCCAAGCCGCTCTACGAAGCTCTGAAACACCGTCTAACAAAGATCGACGCATAGCGTCTCCGTAATCGTGAGCATAATCAACAGCTTCATATTTAGCAGCTTCAAAAAGCATGGCTTCAGCTTCTTGTGGAAAATCAACGGCTAACTGTTCTGCCGGATAAGGAACTCTTTCGTTACCAATTAAAACGTTAAATAATTTAGACATAATTAATTCCTACCAAGCGGATATGTTAGAGCGATAGTGACGTGTTGCCGATAGAGCGGGATCGGAACCAGAGGCGATACCATTAGCAACTTTTCCAGCAATAGGTGTTACCGCGCTTGCTGAAAAGAAAGCCGTCATCAGAGAGTGGTTTACTTGATGTAACATAGTTGCTATATTAGAAGCAGATTTTGAGAATGAACAACTATAAAAAGAAGTGGTCATTAAACCGTTGCCTATTTCAAGGAAACCTACCCCTGAAGTTGGATCGTTCAAATTAATTGTGCATGTGTTAAATTGAACAGCCGCGCAACCGCGTTGCAAAGCAATACCCCCTGTTCTAGTAGGCACGTTTGTAGAATTGACACCGTTGATAGTTCTATTTTGTAATGCTGAATTATCGGTTGAGCGCCCTTCAAATTGAATAAGTATAGTACCGGATATTTCAACACGGTAATCAAAATCAAAATCACTAAGAAGTCTTACAATGTGGCGTCTGCCTTGCACAAGTCTTGCGCCTAATTCTGACATTGTTTGTATAGGAGCTGCAAAAGAACCATCGCCAGCATCACTACCATTAACAGCATCAATATAAATAAATATTGAAGTACCTAAACCGGCATTTTCAATATGATTGATACTAGACGTATTTTCTGCAACAGCAGGTGGAGAAGTTAAAGCTTCCATATCAGCTAGAGTTTTAGCTAACGTTTTAATACTTCGCCCCAACCTAGTGCTAACAGTTTGAGTAGGGCCACCGTTAACGATAGCCTCTAAGCTTTCCGCGTCTGTTTTTGCATTAATTAATTGTTGTTCAGTAATACCGGACACTGGCAATTCTCCATTTTGTTAAAACTCTATCACATATTGTAGGCATATCAAGAGCTGATTTATTGAATATTTTCATTCGGGTTAGAGGGGTCAAATATATAATCAGGTTCACGCGGATTGCGTCCAGGTGGAGAAGGTGGCGGGTCTGGCTCTGGCTCCGGTTCTGGCGTAGGATCGGGTTCGGGTTGATCGGGAACAGGGTCAGGTTCTGGCTCTGGCGTAGGCGGCACATATGGCGGTTCAGGCTCAAAAGGCGAACTCACATCAAGTTCGGGTGCATTATTGCTCAAACTGTCATTCTGGTAATAACGAGCATCGTAATTAATAGCTTTAACATCGCTGGACATATTGCTATTAATTCTATTTTCACTAACAATAAATCTATCAACCGAAACTAAACTTTCTTCTGATATTTTAAACGCCGATCTTGAATATAAGTCATCTTCAAAAGCTAATTTAAAAGTCAAAGGCGTTACAAGTTGAACGTAATTTTTACCCATAGAGGAGCTTGAACATTCAACTATTTGAACCGTCCTATTTGTATGTTGAACAGCTATATAATATGTCAAGTTTTCTTCAAGTTCAACATTTTGAGAAAGCTTCAAAGATAAACCCGCCTGTTCTAATATCTCACCATCAAAAGTAACAGGGTTGGTATTATCGGAAACAAGTATATGATCTTGACGTTTAAGAACATTACCTTCGCCAGTAGCTTCAAATTGAGTGCTTAGATAATTGTATATCAACTTATTCCAAGTTCTCCAAGCGTGAACATAAGCTTGTCTTGAATTACGAACGCCGACAGTTTGAACTTTCTTAGGATTTGTAATTAAATCATTTGGAACCTTAATAGTCATCAAAGCATCATCGATAGGTGAAACGTAAGTTAATTCTACCCCGTCATGTTCGTTATAAATACCAAATTTGTAAGCTCGCGTTTCGGTTCCAGGTAATTTATTTCTATGGCTAAAAACCATTGAAGGGTTATCCTCTTGACGCTCAAAAATAGTTTTTATCAAGTTCCATTTTCTATAAGGCGTGACGTGGACAGTTCCACAGATAATAGACGCCGTTTCTTCAAAAGACATATTATCGGCATCAAAAGTATATGCAAATCTTGTAAAATTTTCACCTTCTATTGCGTTTTCGGTGTCTTCAAAATAATCAATTATTTCCTGTTCAGTATCATAAATATTTTGAACATCTATTTGATTAATTGAACGTCTGCCGATAAAAGGATCAAGAGCGTTAAAGCAAAGTATATCAGCAAAGCTTCGAGTTGGTTGTAAATCGTTTTCATCAAAAGTGTTATTTGATAATTTAACGGGTAGCTTTCTTGTAACAAGAGCTGATAGTTTTCTATCTTTAACCGCCAAAGCCCCATCTGTTGCTTTTATTTGAGAATGAACAGTCGTCACATTTCCAAAATGAACACCATCGGCAACTCTTTTAGCCGCATAAACGTCACGTATTTTTATTTCGTCAACAACATTACCATCAAAAGCTGTATCGTTAGCAGTCAATCTAACCGCTGATATTTTACATCTGCCTACAAATGAAGGCTTACAATAAAACGTCTGGCCTATTGAAGTTTTTTCACTAGAGGAGCCGCGAATTGTGTTTGTGAATACTTCAGCGGGGCCGGTTGCAACATCGCTTAAATTAACAGGCGTTATGGTTATGCGGTATTGAATACTTGCCGCAATTTGACGATCCGCGTCTTCTTTATATAAACCATTCAAGGCTACAACATTTACAATAAAAGTGTCGGCGTCTTTTTTATCAGATAGATATTCTCCAACAGCGTCAGGGTTTTGTTTTGACACAGTAGCTGTATTGTCTTGAGCGGTAGTGCCGGACAGAGAAGACCAGTTTGAGTTAACAGTAGTTGCGTTCAACAGTTGCATTTCAGCACCATTAACGTAACCAATTGTATATACACCGGCGTAAAGATCATCGGTTATTTCGATAATATCGCCAGCGCTAAATATGGGGTTTGTGTAATAATCGTCTTCTTCATAATCTTCGTATTCATAATCGTAATAACCGTAACTTCTACCGGTGTTAAGAACAGAAGGATCAATCAAAAGCTTTTGTGTGGTTCCATTGTTGGAGAATTTTAACCAACTTGAATAGCTTCGGTTAGAGGTATTTGTAGCTTTGAGAACTTGTCCATTAAAGGCTTCAATTCTTTTAATATCAAGAAGTGGATCACCTATAGGAGAACCTATCGCGAGTTGCGCCGTACCAATATTAGGAGAAGTGTCAGGGCCGTAAAAAGCTACTTTAGAGCCTTGGATAGTTGACATAATCGTACTACCTTCTCGAATATCTTCAATCAAATATTCTCCACGGCCAACACACATATAAGTTGTTTCGTATTCAATATTTGCAACAAAGACTTTATAAGGAACCGCTATTAAATCGGGGTACGATCTAACTTGTCCGAATATGTCAGGTATTCTAGCGCCAATTCTCGATTTATTACCTCTTGACGAAAGTTCGTTATTTGAACTTTGGTTTTGATTATTTCTCTGCGAAACGTTAGGTATCTTAGGGGCCAACAATAAAGAAGCGACAACTGAAACGACAGCTACAACAACGGCAACAATAATAGTTATCGGATCACCTGGATATACAACAACATAAACTGTTTCATCAACAGAGTTCATGCACTCTATTTCTTTTTCACACTTAGGGGTAATATCGTTTAACAGATTTACAGAACCTTTATAAATACGAGCTGTTTCAGGCAAACCTTGTGGAAAAGTTTCACGCAAAAAAGCATCAACAGAAAGAACGCTGTGTTCAGTCCATGTTTTAGGCTCTAGCGCATTAGTTCCTAATATTACTTTTTGCATCGGTAGTATTCCAGTTTCTTAAAGCCGTGTGTAGCTTCGTGAACTCTTTCGTAAGTAGGGCCGGTTTTCTTCATAGATAGTATTTTGCCGTCAAAAAAGAAACCAACATGAGGAACTAAAATAGGGTGTGTCATGTAGGCAATAACACCATCTTCTTTTTTAGAAGGTTTTATTTTCTCGAAAAGGTTTAATCTTTCAGGTGTGAATTGTTCAGTTAAGTTTTTCTTTTTACAATCAGTTGGGGTAAAATCAGGATATGTCAAATCGTGATATTCTTTTAAGCAATCAAGTAATAAATGCCAGCAATTATAGCTTTCAATATCAAACTTTTTATACAAATATGGAGTTACAGCAAAAGACATTATATAAAACCTCTTAACATAAAGAACCTGTTAAGATCGTATATTTCTCCAGTTCTAGCCGTACTTATGTTTTCGGCTTGAGCTGTTATACCAGTTCCCTTTTCTCTCGAAACAAATTCAGTAGCAAGTAAATTTATCGGGCCTTGTAGAATGTGATCTAAGTTATCACTAGCATACGTTCTATATATCAAACTAGGCTTAATTAAAAAACCGTTATTTTCACGAAGTCTTTTAAGCTCCATTGGCAAAACTTCCCCAAGAGTTCCAAGAGAAACGTTTATTTTTTGATCCAGGTCATCTTTAAAACCTAATATCTCAAAAATAACAGGTCTATATTCAAACTCAACATATTCATCATTTTCTATAACAGCTTTTATTCCGTCCATATGATTACGAACAAACCGATAAGTTTTAGAAAAATCAGGGTGTGATATTTCAACAGTTTCAAGTTCGGCAACTGAACGCTTGCCGTTTAAATAAAATTGAATAGGAGTTTGACCGGACATATTAAGCGCTCAAAAATTCATAGTTGGCTACTTGCTGTAAAGCATTAGTAACATCAATAGCGTCTTCAGAGTTAAACTTTCTTTGACCTTCCCCGCGAATACGAGCTGTGCTAAAATTAGCATCTGTGTAATTAAATTCAAGATTAGCTATTTGCTCTAAACAAGCCATTACAGCAATACCTGTTTCAGCATCACCGTATGTATAGATTATTTCAGCTATAAGCTTTCTTTCCTCTATATTATCTTGACGCTTAATCTCTATCTGAAAATCAACAAAAGCTGTTAAACCTTTAAATTTAACTTTGCAGTCTGATATTATCTGAACCGTTTGTTTTTCAACAAGCCATTGATCTACCATCATATCAGTTGTGAAAATATCAGCTCCACCGTCAATTAAAATATCATAAAACGTTGCCCATTGATTATACTCTTTCCAGTTTAATTGAAGGCTTATATTAGTCACAACAGGACTGCCCACAATGTCACGCCTAGTCTTTGAAAAGCCGCCTTTGACTTTTTGAATAAGCATACCATCTTGAAAAGATAAACCGTTACCCTCAAGCGTTACAAAGTTTAAATGTCTCATTAGCCGTACTTCCTTTGTGTATCAGTGAAGTTGCTAAGTGCTTTAGAAGTCTTTGAATTAGGGTTAGCCAAATCAGCTTCGATAACTTTAGGGGCTTCGCTCTGAACTTTACGTTCAGCGGCGTCTTCTGCGATAAGACGAATTTCAGTAGCGCTCAATTGCTCCATACGCATAGGTACGCCAGTTTCGTTAATTAGCTTCAACTGATTAAGGATCGGTTGCGAATTACTGTTAGCTGGCGTTCTAGGGGTTTCTGAAGGCAATCTACCTGTTCTCTGAAGCGTTTCTAACGCTGGACGATTTTGAGCTGTTGTGTAAGCATCAATAACAGTTTCGCGAGCATGAACAACACCGGCTATTTCATGCGGCATTTTGTTACCACCAACCCCAACACCGCCTGTTCTAAATCCTGCCGTTGTAACAGCTTTAAGATTAGATATAATAGAAGCGCCTTGAGCCGCAGCTTCGGCGTACTTTGCTATATTAAGAGGAAACGGTAACTTAGCAGCTTCAGATAAAGCAACCTGAATATTTATAATACTTTGCGCAATAGCAAAAGCTTTAGAAGCAGCAAACATAACTTTGTAAGCTTTGCTTTGCTTACCGGCAATATCACCTATAGCAGAAGTCATGCTATTGCCAAGGCTCTCAAACCCTTGCAGTATGACTACTTTTCGTTGAGCTTCAATAGCTGCAATTCTATTATTTTGTTGAACATACAGCGCTTGTTCTCTACGGTTGTATTCTTCATTTAAACGGTACTTTTCACCGTAAAATAATTGTAACTGTTCAAGCTTACGTTGATCGTCAATTATGATTTGATCTATTTCAGCTTGCGCTCCAAACTCTCCACCCAAACCTTGATCGAAGTCTCTAACAACTTGAGTTTGGTTATCGTTAGCCGCAGCTTTATCTATACCAGCTTTTTGATTTAAAGCGGCTAGTATTTCGTCGCGAGCTTTTTCAGTTTTAATTATACCGGCTGTGAAAGCGTCTTCGACAATGGTTTTTGCCGCAATACGATCAAGGTCAATATCAGCAATGATTTGCTTGTAGGCAAAGTTAGTACCTTGAAGCGATCTTTTAACATCATTGAAAGAGCTTACCAAAGGGTTGTTAGCAATAGCATTATTGAATTGGTTTTGTGATATAAAACCTTCGTCAAGAGCTTGCTTTAAAATATCAAGACTTTGCGCATATTCCACAACAGGAGATTTAATTTCATCAACAACAGACTTAAACTGTTTTGTTTTCTCCAGGTTGGCAGCAGCGTTACCATATGCTGAAGCTAAGCGATCAATAACCGCTATAACCCCAGGTGTTATTTTAATCTTTTCTTTTTTAGCTTTAATTAGCAATTCGTCACGCTTCTTAGCTGTTTCTAAAGCTTTACCGTAGTCGCCATAAACACCTATGTTGGCTCTAAGGCTTGCAGCTTCACGGTTCATCGCTTCTGTTCTCGAAGTATCGTTTTTACCTAAACCTGTTAATGTTTTCTCAACACGTTTTTGCATATTTTCAACAGCTTTTATAGCAACAGCGTCAAAGTAAGCACCGGCGTAATCTTTATTCCTAGCGTCATCAAAAGCTTTGCGTATCATATCTTCAACGGCTTGTTCTTCTTCATTAAGTTCAAACAGTTTAACTTTTGGTATTGTGAAAGTTATATCAATCTCTTTGCCACCCAAAGCGGCTAGCTTTTCGATCAAAGTTAAAGGAGCTGAAACAATATCCAAAGCTTTTTGCGTAAGGTCTATTAAAACGTCAACTGTTTTATTAGCTGCAATTTTAAGAACAGCGGTTTGATTATCAGCCATTAAACCCCAAGCGGCTTTCATAGCAGCTATACCGCCCATCCAGTTACCTACCAAAAAGTTTATTACATTTCCAGTATTGCCCACAATAAAATCGTAAGCCTGTTTAAAATACGGAGCTATTAAGCCTATCGCCGGTTGAACATAATCATATATAGCGCTACCTAAAACTTGCATAGAAGCTAGGGCTGTATCGCCAAAGCTAACAGCTTCGTCAGTCGCGCCTTTTATTTCATTGCTGAATATTGCAAAACCGCCAGCTAAAACAGCCGCAACCGCAACAAGAGGTAAGAAAGGTTTAACCATAGTGACAGCGGCGCGAGCTAAGCCTTTTAGAATGCCGGTAACGCCGGTTCCTGGCCCGAATGCGCCTTGTATCTGTGCGCCTTGCTGCAATAGGACTGTGAGCGGTTTCTGACCGCCCTGGAGCGATACAACAACGTCCTGAAGCTGAAAGATCAAGTTAGAAGTCTGTGCTGTCTGTTGACGACTAGCGGCGGTAGCAGCTTTGTATTTGCGTGATCCGGCTTGAGCTGCATTACCGGCTCTAGTCGCAGCGTTAGCAACCTTGTCGTGCGAAGCTTCTAATTCACCGTTTTTAGATATTACAACAGCGCTTGTTCTATTTTGAGCTTTACGCGCCTTATCCAAACGCACTTCAGCGGCGGTAACATCTACGGTAGCTTTCTCAAGACGTTTTTTAGCAATAGCTACTTTAACTTCAGCCTCTGAAGCTTGAGCTGTTATTTTGCGCAATCTTTCGCGAGATATAGCGGCTCTTGTATCAGCCGCAGAAACTTGCGCTGATACCTTTACAGCTTCTTTGTCAGTTCTGACCTTAGTGTTAGCGGCTTTTGTATATTTAGCAGCGGCTGTTTCAGCTCTTTTATTGGCTACCGTTGCTCGCTCCATAGAAGCGACAAGACGATCTTGAGCCTTTTCAGCTTTAAGGGCCGATTGCTCCATTTTATTAAGAGCTTTATCAATGTTTTGATCTATACGATCTACAAGAACAATATCAATACGTTTTTCAGACATTACAATACTCGCTCTATGGTTGGAGCATCAATGCTGAAGTTTTGACCTATCACAATCATACGTTCTGCGAAATTTGAAGCGGCTATCTTTTCAGTACCGTCATTGATATAGGTTATATAAGGGGTTGTGTTTGACAGAAATATAACATCGCCTGGTTGTTTGGCAGTCAAAGAAAATGAGGCTTGCCTAATTGTTTCTTCAGCGCTAGCCGTTAAAGACGATCCGGCGGTTCCTTCAGTGTAGGCATTCAAAGTTGTTTCCGGCCTGGAGTTAAAAGCTACTTGCCAATTCGACAAAGCTTTAGAAGTGTCAACTGGCATATTATAAACACCATATCTAACCATAGCTAAACAAGTGTCTTTGGCGGCTTCATTTGCAATTAGAGGCACACTCTCTCGAATGTCCGCTAATTGTTTTGCTAATTCTCCAAACCCGTTGCTCATTTCGTATTAACTTCTTTAACAAAAGCGTTATCCATTTTATCTAAAAAGTGAAACAGCTCTTGTCTTAAAACTCCCTTATAACCGTTTTCATTGGCAAACATAACAATAGATGGATATGGTATGTAGCCTATGCTTTCATAAAAAGGGCGATCTTTCGTTAGTACGTTAAAAGCCTCATAAAATGGAAACAAATCATATCTTAAATCTGGCCTTATAAGCTTTTTCTTTACCGGCAAACCCATACGCCGATATTGATTTGATATAAAATCAGCGTTAGGTTTTTTGGTTCCATGCAATAAGACCTGTATTAGTTTTTTGCTTCTCCTGCCACTTTCGCCGGATCAAATCGGGTCTGTTCTCCAGCCGCAATAAGAATGCGCTTGTAAACACGATAAAGAGTAGGATCGGAAATAATATCATATACGTTTTCAGGTGTGCATTTAATAGCCAAACCCGCTTCGTCTTGAACGTTTTCCCATTCTGTTACAACAGTTTCAGCGACAACTTTGCGTGTCATTTCTTTAGCTTCTTCATGGTTAGCTTCACGCTCGCCATTGACTGAAGCAAACTCGCGATTAATCTCATGCACAGCGGTAGAATAAGCTTGGTTGCCGTTATCCATAGACGCGATACGCATACGAATTTCTTTGTCGTCTTTTGTTTTACCAAGTGTGATCCAAACACCTTTGTTAGTTTTGTCAAGATCGGCGGCGAATTGTGATTTAAAACCCATTTTGAAGGCTCCTGTTTTGTGTGATTTTATTCGTTATTTTATTATTTTTAGTTGCAGTCCATTGAAGGCATTAAGCTGTTAGGCAATTCATCAAAATAGATAAAGCCCACAGTAGAACCTAAACGACCTTCACCGGCTTCAGCGGTAATAGGGATCGTCACTTCTTCTTCAGCCGGTACATTTACCATGCCGTCAGACATACGAAAATTTGGCATATCAACAACGATACCTTTATTGTTGCGAGCCGCGATAGCGTGATAGCCAACCGGAGCGCCACGTTTGATAAGAGCAATGGTTTTAATTGTGTTAAAGAACAAATCAATTTTGCCTGTAACATCAAGAGGGCCAGGGGTTAAGTTGTGACCACCGGCTTTGACTTTGCCACCTTCGCGGGTATGACCTTTAGCGGCTTTCATGTTGTTGTTCAGCTCCAATTCGGAATTTGTAACAATCCCAAATAATTGTTCACCGGCAACAGTTCCATCATCATTGAAAACTGTAATCATGGATTGGTACATATCGCTTGAAGTATTAAAAGCGTCTTCAATTTCTTTTGGAACAATAGTGCCTGTTGTCAGTTGGCTATCGTCTTCAATATCCATATCGCAAATAGCCATATATGACATATCAACAGCAAAGGGTTTTTCAGTACCCATTGAAAGCTTTAGGCTGTTGCCAATGCAACCTTCAATGTTTTGAGCTTCTTGGTTTCCGTCAATGATACCAAGCAAACGCTTAATCGTAAAAGACGTACAAACAATATCGGCAACTTCTTTTTCATTGCGATATAACAAGCCCATGAAAATTTCGATTGATTTACCAGTTCCAGCATCGGCTGTAAGCGTCTGACTTGTTCGGCCAAAAGTTAAACGCTTGCTTGTGACAGCTACGATTTCAGCATAGAATTGCTTACCAAAACGTTTTGTAGCAGTATCACTACCAACCGCAATCCAGTTACCAGGAATAAAACCATTAGCCGCTGTAAAAGTATAAGCTGTGACATTTAGGTATGCGACAGTTCCAGTTAGTGTGATAGTTGCGTCACCGGCAGCAAGGGAAACTTTTGCGGCAGGGCGAGCGTTTGGAGCTGCAAACAAAAAGCTTTCAAGAGCCATGCGGTTATTGGAAGGGCGCATTTTGTTGTTATACGCCGCAGCGTAATCAAAACCAACAATGGTTGAGTTTCCGTATTGACGTGAAACGTTTTGTTGCTTTTCGCGTTCAGTGTTCGTTTTAGCGCCGGTTTCTCCCCAAGCGGTAACGTCCATTTCATACCAATCAATCGTAGCATCGGCTGGCAGTTTACCAATCGTAGTTTCGCGAGCCATATAGCCGCCAACTGAACTACCGGAAAGTGTTGTATTTTCAATCGCCATTTCAAATTCTCCTATATAAATTTGTCATTAGAAAGCGTTTCTAATGAGTTTAGCCAAGGTATAACTAAAGAACCTGTCAAATCTTGTATCTTGTCAATGGCTATTAACACAGGGTCTTGAACTTCTAAATATTGATATTCAACTGTCACCTTGTAACGATATGAATTGTCAGAAGGATCAAGCGGAAAACCAACGGCTGATTTAAACCAAAGGCTACCCCATAATCTTTTTAAACGAAAGCTGTTTTTTACAATTTGTGAAAATTGTTCCATTATATCGTAGGCTTCGTCATCGGATCGGGGCGCGAATAGCTCTATGCTCAATATGCCGGTTTGTTTTCGAGGTTCAAACTTAATGTTGGCCGGTGCTGTATGTCCTATAACGGTATCTTTTATAGGTTGTTTCTGAATACGATAATGGTGTTTGCTCGCGTCAATCTTACCATCATCTTCAATACCAGCTTCACCCGCTTCAGGCTCCAAACCAGGCCATTTGACGTAAGGCGTGTAACCACACAAACGAGCAGCATGGTTAGAAACCATACCGTTAAAATATGCATACATTAAATCGCGAGCCTGGATATATGTTAACCCTTCACTCATTATTTAAAACCCATTATATAAACAATGTCTTGTTCACTATCGGGATTGATAGGATCAAGCATAAACAAATCCAAACGTTTACCTTTTCGCAACACATAATCTTTCAATGTAGGCACAAATTCTTGACTAGCCATAATAGCCATTATAGAACCTGAAGGTAAATCTGTTTTAAGATCGTAACGAAGTGACTTAAATACAGAGCCGGAACCGTCTAATGGTAGAAAAACAATATCAATGTCTTCATAAGTTTTAACTTTATCCGTAGCGCTTTCGTCACCGGTTACTTTTTTACGAAGCCAAGGTTTAGCATCATTTATAGTAGCCGGAGCTTCGACGGCTGGCTTGCTACCAGTAACTACCCAAGAAACAGTATTGTCACCTTCTTCGGCAACCATTTCTTTAGCCATATCGATAAAATCTTGAAATTTACTGCCCACAATCTAACCCCTTGCAGATTTAAGCAAATAGCCGCTGTTACCTTTTGAGCGCAACAAAGGAATAATGGCAGTAGCAAAAGAGCGGCCATATTTACCTTCAAGAGAAAGGTTATCTGTTTCTTCGCCAGGGGTAGCCCATTTTCGTTTTAACGGGCCTATCTGTTGTTCAATAATTGTTCTGTTATCAAGAGCGAAACCGAAGTTGTGACCTCTTGCTATCTCATGCGCCAAAATCGATTGAGCTTGTTTAAACTCAAGAGGTATCGCGGTGTCTGAAAAAACATTATCATAAGCAAGGCAAAAATTACTTCTTGGGAAAGGAACAAGATTGTTTGTATGCTTTTTGTCACCTTTATAACGGTCATTGAACGCTAAAAGAACGTCCATAGATTGCGTTAAAATTAGGCTTGCCTGATTTTCGGCTAGAGTGATCCCGCGAGCTGTGCAATATTCGGTAATTTCAGTTTCGGTAAGTACCGAATACGCATTTTCAACGCCGCTACCATCTTCAACAATAACAGCCATTTCTCATACCTTAATTTGAACCAAAACCAGCCGGTGCTTGATTTACAGGAGCGGGGGTTTTTACAATGTCGTTGCCTTGAGCATCGATTTCATAATGAGCTAGGTCTTTAACGCCTTGCTCTGTTGCGGCGTAAGCTTGTCCAGCTTCAGACTTAATATAGTCGATAAAATCAACGCGCACGTCACTTTTATCAAGAATGATAACATTACCAGCGGCAAATTCTTTTTGAGCGTCTTCGGGGTGCATATTGGCCCGTTGACCTGGAGCGTCAAATTTATAAGAACGGACGTTGTTAGGCCCATAAGGTTGACCGTTTGCTTCCCAAATAGCATCATGGTTAGAGCATGGTGAGACGCCTTCACAGTAAACATATTCACCGTCACTGTAACCATAATCAGCAAGAGTTTTTTCAACACGTTGCGTTGAAGGATTGTCAATATCTGGCGTATTGATAACGCCACCTGAAGCTTTATCTAAACCGTCCATATAAGCGGCGTATTCGTCTGCAAATTTTTCAGCGACTTCTTCAGCTTTTGGAAAACGTTCAGCATAATTAGCTGGAACTTCGCCAGCTACACCGTCACAAGTTTCAAGACGGGTAGCCGCCTGGTCAACGTGACGCAAATTGCGAAAACCGATCTGAACACCTTTGCCTTGCAAAGCGGTAGCTTCGTCGCGAGCTTCTTCTGAAGGCGACATACCAGGAATAAAGAACAAAATAAAAGGCTTTTTCATATCGGTACTCTCTAAAAAGTAGGGGGTGACTAGCCCCCATAAGTTTCACACAAAGTCTAGGCGATTAAGCCTTTGGGTTAGTCACCATAAGAACGCCAGGAGTGTTCTTAATATCGGTTGATTGATTTTCCCAATTTGTTGAAGTGTTCAAGGCCGCAGCGTTAGGCACTTTACCACCCGCAGCGTCTTTCCATTTTGTTCGCTTGCCGCCAACGTTATAAGTCCATTCAGATTGAATTGTATCGTGAATGTTCTCATTGCCGTTAGTAGAGCTGTAATTCATCCGGTAGTCGTTATTGTCTTCGACATACAAACCACCGGCGACCAAGCCTAGGACGTAAAGCAAATCAGGGTCTGGCGTATCATTGATAAGCGCCGGACAATCTGTTTGAATAAACAAACGGCCAAACGGATCACGCGAAACATTAACACCTTCGATTGAATATAGCTGTTCAGCGTTAGCCAAATTATCACCATAATAATCGTTCATGCTGTTTGAGTGCATAACCCAAGCGCGGATCAAGTTAGCTCGATCCCCAAACGGGCGAACACCTTTGTTGGCAGCTTGCGGGTTGAAATGCGGCTTTGTGTCACCTGTAATATTAACAACAGCGTTTTGACCGCCAACGGCTGTGTTAGCGTTAATCATAGCAACGCCAGCGCCAATAGCAGTGTTCAGCATATCTTGAACCATAGCAACAGCCAATTGACGACCATAGATAGTACCGCCTAGTTTCGGGTCTTGCTGAACGTAAGTGAACATTTGTTCATCGACAACAACAGGCGGCGTACCGCGAGCAACCTTGACGGATTGCTCTTGGAGTTGACGGAGCTGAACTTCAGCAACCGTACCGGTTCCGTAAGGATCACGATTGCGAATAAGACCGGCGATTTCACCGAAAAACGCTTTCTTGTTAAAGTCGCCAACGTTCTTAGCACCTTTAAGCGTAATGGTTCCACCTGAAGCGGCGTTAAATTTTGCAACTTCTTGAGCTACAACTTCAGTACGGGTCAGGTAAGCTCGCTCGCTGAAGATTTCAAAATTGTCCATAGGCATTGGCATGATGATAGTTCCTTAAATTAATCTTGCTTTTCCAAAGTTTCCATATGAGCCGAAAGTTCTTCATCGGACATTTCAGAAATGTCTTTTTTCGATTTAGCTCCTGGCGTCTTAGGAGTATCACTTGGGTTTGTTTCGGAACTACCGCTTGCCTGTGATCCTTTTAAAATATCTTTATAACCGGCGTTGTCAACATATTCTTTGCGTAATTCGTCAATATTTTTCGCAGAAGGTGTCCCGTCAGAGTTTAAAACACGAATAATTGGATCGGAACCGTCTTTTTCTTCAACGTCTAAACGCTTTTCAATCTGTTGGATAAGACCATCGCGAAGAATATCAGGGACTTCAAACAAATCATCAACAAGCTTAGCCGCAGTTCCACCGATAGTAGTTTTGCGCTTAAAGCCGTCGAAATTAGTTTTGACTTCATCGCGCTCTGTCTCAAGAGCTTTAATTTTACCTTCATATTCTTCTCGAAGCGTTGTAATTTTTTCGTCATCCGGCGCTTCACTTAACCGCATTTCAAGAGTTTTCTTTTCGGCTTTTAAAGCCGTGATCTGTTTCGTTAATTCTGAAGCGCGTGTGGTTTCGCCGTCTTTAGCCGTTTTAAGTTTAACAACTTCGGGATGATCTGTTACACCTGTAACATCAAGAAGATACATTCCGTTTGTTTCTTTATACTCTTTTTTCATTTCATCCGAAAGAGCGTCAAATTCAGTTTTTTCAATCTTATAACGAACAGCCATTTTGATTAATCCTTGTTTTGTGTGTTGCCCACAATATGAGCGTTGTGATTATTCGGCTTCTTTTGGAGCCGGTTTTTCTTCTTCGGGGTCACTAGATTTTCTAGCTAACTCCATTGCATTTTTGTGCTTCTTTTCGGCTTCTTTGTCAATGGCTTCTTTAGCTTCCTCGTCATCTTCTGAAGCAATGCCCATCTGGCGAAGCTTATAACGATATTCGCCCCATGTAATTGATCCGGCTTCGTATTCATCAAGAAGAATGCGACGATCTTCAGGAGAGACATTATTAACGTCAAAGTCAGTATTTATAACAAAACGTTCAACGTCATCACTAACTAAACCCAAGTCCATAAACATAGCATGATGATTTAAAACATTTCGATAAGCTTCAGAAACGTTATTAGCAATGGTTGACAAAATACTATTTTCAGAAACGTTGTCTTGTGTCGCTTCAGTTGCCGTTCGTTGAGTTTGACGATCTTCGACAAGCTTAGCGCCCAAAGCTTTCATCTGTTGCTCTTTATGCTTCATTGCTTCAAAAACCATAGTGTTAGGCTCTGCCTGAAGAAGACCTACCTGTGATCCTTTCGGTAACGGCACAAAGGCTCTTGAACCTAAAAGAACTCTACCGTTGAAAACGTTTTCAACCCAATCTTTAGTAAGCTCCGAAGCCCAAGGCGTAGGTTGTCCTAATATAAAACAAGCTTCTTCATAATCGGCGCTGTTACGATAATGAGCAAAATTGATATTTACCAAATCCATAATAGGGGGATCATTAGGAGCAACATCGTTATCTTCAGCGCCAGCTATAACAAAAGGTATTTCGTCAAAGTTTTTACCCTTTGCATTAGCAGGATAAACTGTTTCCCCTACTTGCTCAAATTCAAGATTTTCACCTTTGCGATAAATAGTGACGTTATATTTCCATTCTTCATCTAATCGAAGAACAACCCATTCTTTCTTCAGCTCCAGTTTAAAACCGTCATCTTCAACAACATATTTGCGCTCAAAAACAACTAAATTTAAAACAGACTTCGCGCCACGTTTAACAAAACGCCAATTAATAAAATGCTTGGCTTTAACTAGAACCGTTGTAGCTCTAATGGTTCCGTTTTCGTTATCTGCCACAGTAGCACGTTTGCCGGTTGCTGTGACGTTAGGGTAATCAGTCCACAAGCCGGATCGACCATGAGCAATAACCATTTTTGACGTAAGCTTTGAATGCTCAATTAGACCATTGTTCATACCATCAATATCATAATTGAGATAATCCATAGAGCCTGTAAATTCTTCACTCATAGCCGGATCGCGCAAGTACAATTGACCTAACAAACCTTTGACGGTACGAGCCGCAGCATTATAAAAAACCGCTCTTTTCAAATAGCTTTTGTATCGCTCGATATTATCAGTTTTTTCTTCTTTAGACATTGTGTTTAACAATGGAGCCGGACGGGGCAAGAAGCGTTCTTTTTGCTCTTTGACGGCGTGTTCACCTTTAAGGCAATAATCAATATCTTCATATGTGGGCAGAAGAACTACGATCTCTTTACGGACAAAATCGACTTTAGGTGTTGCAGTATCAGACATAATATTACCTTAAATAATAACCCATTTTTAGGTCTTTGTGTGCAGCTCTTGAGCCGTCTTTTAATATGCGGTAACGTATCATATCCCAAATATGGTCTTCTTGTTCGCTATCAACATCTTGCGGGTTTTTATCATCCCTTGCGAGCGTTGGCAATATCTCAATTGTCGCTATGCAATTATTCATTACATAAAAGCCGGACTTCTCGCATTTCAAAGAGTTATCTAGCCGATCCCGCATAAGCTGAAGTCCTACAACCCTAGAGCCTTTAGACTTATCGCTAGCTATCCATTCAACGCCTTCATCGCTCATGCTCTTAGCGAGCGTGTCAACGCCTTCCTGGAGCATTTGAGTTATTTGATTATCGGCGGGGCCAGGTGAAGGTAATTTGTGAATGAACTTATAGGCAACCAAAGCTTCTTCGATTTTGTTAATACCTTTTGCTATATCCCCTGAAGACATTTTAAGACCTTTGTTTGATCCAATTTCTTCGCTACCATACCATTCTGCTATTTGAATAATAGAACCGGCAACAGGTGTCCATTTTGCCCCATTGGGTAAAGTTACTTCTTCGCCGTTAGCTACTGTGAACCAACCAACAGAAAAAGGTGCTGTTGATCCCCAATCGAAAGCACGATCAATAGGCCAGTTTTCCGGCACTGTGAAGCGCGGTATAATATGGCATTCGCGGTTCCAAAGATCGTCTAAAGCTCCACCCGCCATAACGTCCCATGAGCCTTGTAGCCATGCAGCTTTAAGGTTTGGATCACTAATACTGTTTAGTTCAGCAACGTATTTAGGATCAAGGTAAGGGTTTTCTTTATACGATCCGAATATAGCAACTTGGGTAAGAGTAAACGGTTCTTCTTGACGGGTTTTAGGGTTAAATATTAATTGCGTTCTTCTAACCATTACGCCATCAGGAGCTACATTGATAAAACGCCTTTTAACCCAATTGTGACCAGGGCCGCTTGGGTTAGTTGTTGAAAAGACTTCTAACGGTATAGGGGGTAGAGGTTTTCCGTTAGCAGTTAAATATTTAACTTCCCCGTCTTCACCTATGACAAATTTACCAGTTTTGTCAGTAGCTTTAGGTGTGTCTCTTTCAGGGTCAAAAGAAGAACGGTTTGTTGATAGCAATTTATCGTGAAGATCAGGCGTAGGGTGCTTGGTAAGTTCGTTAAAACCTATAAACGGGTATTCGTGACCATGAAAGTTTTCATAATCTTCAAGCGTCTTAGCGTGACGTAAAAGAAGTTCTTCACCGGTAGGCCAAACAAATTTGAACTCACTTGCAGAACTAAGAAAACGGCAACCGTCTCCAAAAGCTAATAAAAAACGTTTACCTTGAGCTACAATATCTGAAAGGTTTTTATATTCACGATCAAATATAACACCGCGCCAAAAAGCACCATAACCCATGCCTACACGGAGACGGAACCGCATTATTTGAGTAATTGTTTTACCAGGGCCGCGAGCGCCATGATAAAGAGTATAATGAGCGCGAGTGTTTAAAGCAAAAGCTTGCGAGCTGTTAGGTATAGGTTGAAATATAACCTTTGAAGGTTCTACTTTCGTATGATCTATTTCTTCAAATAGAACAGATTTATCAACTTTTAAATCAGCTAGATCGAATAACAGTGACATTAAATATCACCATTTTTAAGTCTTCTCTGTTGAGCCGCAAGTTTCTTTTCCCATGTTTCATCATCGCCAAAGTCTTGAACGAACATAACGGATTGTGTCAACGTTCTGTTATCATTATTTTGAATATTGACTTGAACGCCGCCTGGAGAAAGTTGATTGCGAAGTTTTGCGTAAAGTTCCAAAGCTTTTAATTTAACTTCAGGGTCAAAACAACTTCGACTTATGCGGTAAACATCGCGAGCTGTTTCTTCAGGTGTTGGTAAAAACGCTTCGTGACCATACTCTTGAACTAACGCTTTTTGAATAGCCATTACTTCAGGATCACTAGGCCACTCTTTTGACATTGTGAGAATTTTGAATTGATCGTTAGGCGCAATCTCTTTTGCAATTTCCCATTCGGTTTTTGAACCGGCGAGCATAGCTATAGCAAAGCGGGTCTTAGCCTCTTTTTGCTCCGCTTCATACTCTGCAATGTTGACTACTGTTTTCACTTTTAATCTTGTTTAGTGTTGTTTTCAATAATAGCAATTTTTGTGTCTATTCCAGAAAACCTATTATCGTGAACACCGTCTTTGGCTTCTAGCGATATTATGCGCGTTAACAAATCTTCTTTATCGTCAACGGCGTCATCTTTAGTATAACGGTTAGCTGTATTGCGCTTGTTTTCTTCTGAAGTTTTAACAAGGCTTGCTACGTCCCTTTGCATCAACAATATAGTTTCATATGTTTGTGGAAGCTTATCGGTAGAGGCTTCCACTTTTTCAACTCTATGCTCTATGCCTTTTATGTAGATTGTCGCCGTTATGGTTTGAGTTATTATCAAAATAACGATAGAAATGATAGGCATCCATTTAGTTTTAAAAGTGTTTATTTCACTTACAGGTTTTCTATCCCCAATAGCCTTAGACATTGCTTCAACAATTTTATCATAATCAATTTCAGACATTTTAATTATCTTTTTCAGTTAAACAAACATTATTGCAATAACAATTGTGGGCAGCGTTATGCCCTACAATCTCACGGCGAGTTTCTTCTGTGTCTGTTCGAGAATAACTAATTTGCTCAAAAATAAGGCAAGCCTTATTTATTGACTTCGGAGCGTCTTCAGTCTCTAAGGTTGGGGTCTGCATCGTCTGGCAAGCCGCCAGTATCATCAAACCGGCGCAAACCAA
>Ga0209187_1001066_pt1 | contig 35942 bp, 34 predicted proteins | sample BantaG_FD_187430 | JGI IMG/M metagenome (GOLD analysis project Ga0209187, IMG submission 187430) | Marine algal microbial communities from Bantry Bay, Ireland - BantryBay_4 metaG (SPAdes) (version 2) | ecosystem: Host-associated > Algae > Red algae > Unclassified | place: Bantry Bay, Ireland...
GTACAAAACGTCACCGTCGGTCGTCCGTCATAACAAAGATTAAACGTAATTTTTGTATTTCAAAATAGGATCTAATGCAGATACCTTAATTGGTGTCCGATTAATTAGGGGCAAAACAAAAACATGCTATAACCGACGAAATTAAGTTTCTCATTGATTGACTTCCTTACTATCTGCGATCTCAGCTTTAGATATTAAATCGTACTAAGGTTGAAGAGTAATTATTTATACATTCTAAATCGAAATCTATCAATAGAAGCTTGTTTTGACATGCATTTAACTGTTTATAAAAGTCCAAATTTCAATTCATTCTGACTAACTTGCAGTGCTACTTTGCATAGATGCTTTGTCGTATTCGTTCTAGGAGTAATGTCATATGTCACTTCTCTTACAAATTTGTATTGTATAACACATGGTATGATTCTATTGGATAGTTTTGTGCTTTATAAAATTAAAAATTTGCCAGTAACTAACTATTTCGATCCGGAAAACCTGAAGAAATTCGGGAATATCACTGAGTTTCAAAAGGAAATGGGCGAGAAATTTTTCGACTATTATGGGACTGTATTTAAAGAAGGCGCATTAACAGAACGAGAAAAAGCCTTAATAGCATTAGCTGTAGCACACACGGTACAATGTCCTTACTGTGTTGATGCTTATTCAAGAGGTTGTATGGAGAAAGGTGCAGATGAAGAGCAGATGATGGAAGCTGTACACGTAGCAGCGGCAATCAGATCAGGTGCAACTTTGGTCAACAGTGTACAAATGATGAACCACGTGAAGGACATGACAATGTAAACTATGGGAGTTAAGCAAAAAAGTAAATCACTATCTGCAACAGATAACCAATTATCAAATTCGTTTTTTCAATTGGATGTGTTGAATGGTAAGGAGGTCACAGATAAGAAGTTTGATAGCTTTACTCAGAAGATTAAGGATTTAGGTCATGAGACCTTATCGCCTTTACCTCTTGAGATATTTCAAATAAATATTGGAAAACTTTGTAATCAAACATGCGCTCACTGTCATGTGGATGCTGGTCCTGATAAGAAGCAAGAGAATATGTCTGAGCAGATTCTCAAAAAATGTTTAGACATCATTCTGAAATATAAGATACCAACTGTCGATATCACAGGAGGTGCTCCAGAGATGAATGCTCATTTCAGATGGTTTGTGGAGCAATGCGCACAAAATGGTGTCCAAGTAATTAACAGATGCAACTTGACCATCATCATGGCCAATAAGAAGTACCATGATCTACCAGAATTCTTCAAAAGGAATAATGTACAAGTGGTCTCTTCTTTGCCTTACTTCACAAAGAGCAGAACAGATAATCAGCGTGGAGATGGGGTATTTGAAGATTCTATAGCTGCGCTTAAAAAACTGAATGATGTTGGTTATGGCATAGAGGGCACAGGCTTAGTCCTTGATCTTGTCTATAATCCATCAGGTGCATTTCTACCAAGTTCTCAAGAGACATTGCAGGCAGAATTTAAACGTCAATTAAAGAATCGCTATGATATTGTTTTCAATAGTTTGTATGCGATTACCAATTTACCGGTAAGTCGTTTTTTAGACTATTTGTTACAATCTGGCAATTACGAAAGTTATATGCAATCTCTCGTAGATGCGTATAATCCGATGACGGTAGATGGGCTGATGTGTCGAAATACAATTAGTATTAGTTGGGATGGTTATATTTACGATTGTGATTTTAATCAAATGTTAGATCTCAAAGTTGCTTCGCCACACAATCACATTGACAATTTTGATTTTGATGCGCTTGCACAAAGATCTATTGTTCTCAATCAGCACTGTTATGGATGTACAGCTGGAGCAGGAAGTAGTTGTGCTGGAGAAATAGCCTAAACAATGGATCAATAAACTTTAAATATTACAACATTTGAAAAATGTTGCCCATTACAGAAAAAGATATATCTAAACAACGAAAGGCACCAGTTAAGTCGCCAATACTATGTGCGAAGCTGGATCACATTGGCATAGATTCAGAATCATTCATCACAATATTTTCTTCCTGCTTCGAATCAATGGAGTGGGACTACTACGACGTCAAGCGAAAACAGTTTGAATTATTAAAAGAACATCATATAGACATATCATTTGCATCATTAAGTGCATATTATCCTAGTAATGATCAAGACCAAGAATCATACTTGTCTACTGTCACAACAGATAAACATTTAATAAAAAAGTGTTTGGATATCAAACCTTGGCGAAGACGATCCGTATGTACCTATAAATTGCAATTTGATTCTGAGCCCTCGCTGCTGCGTATTAAACCTAAAGTCTTTTCTCAAGCTGTAGAAAAAGAAGACATCAGATCCTTACCACGCATTTTTGTACAAACGAATGACTCTATTGTCAATAACAAACTATTCCATTCCTTCATATTGAAAATAGCAGAACATGCTCAAGAGGTGACTCCACATATTGAAATTAAAGAAATGGAGATTACTGCTCACTTCATGAGTGTGAAAGCGAGAAAACATGTCCCGGGTAATAACTCTCCAGAAGGTGCACATGAAGATGGTGCTGATTTTATCGTATCTGCATGTGTGATAAATCGTAAAAACATCACTGAAGCTAAAAGTCAAGTGTTAGAAAAATTGGCAGAAGGCACAATGGAGACACTTTACGAAAGAGAATTGCAACCAGGTGAATTTTTATTTCAAGCAGATACAGGAGAAGAAAAACACTACGGTAATGACTTGTGGCATTACGTGCACCATTCTATGTGGATGATCCCAATAAAGATTCTTGGAGAGACATTATCGGATTAGATGTCGTCATCACTCAACCCAAAATATAGCTTCAGCCAAATTGGTTATGGATCTAACAGCCAGCAAAAGAACATCTTCTTCTCTAGCTCCTATTTACCTCATGAGCCTCCACGACATATCTCCTATAAAAACTAGGTTCGGGCAGTTAAATCACTATTAATAGGGATTGCCTTCAAGTTTCGATTAGACTAAGTTTGGTTTTGAAATCATATTCTTCAAATCTCTTTTTTCTATTCTCATTTGAGAGTAAAATAGAATAACTCTTTTTTAATTTTTAAACAAAACATTATGAAACAACACTCCTTTATTTACACTCTTTGTGCACTGTGCATCTCCATGAGTTCATTCGCACAAAATCATTTACATGTCGTTAATTCATCTGGCGGCGAAATCGCTAAATTAGAAAGCACAACTGGTTTTCCGCAGATGGTGTATTCCAATGACCACGGCAACATTGCTCAGATCGGATTAGAAGAGTCTAACAATTCTAATGCAGTTAACGACGACAACTTGGTCCTAAAGGGCCTCAAACCATTTTCTAAAATTAGGATGGAAGTAGGAGATGGTTCAGGAGTTGGTCTAATAACAATTAATCCGACGAACAATACAAATTCAGCAATTGTTGGAGCATTAGTTGGGATCAATACAGATAGTCCTTCATCTCCTCTTACCGTGACATCTGTACAAGGTGGTGTAACTTCAGAATTTAGAACAGGGCAAACGGAGACTTATGTTATCTGGACAGCAAATGCTGGAAGTATGAAACAAAAAGGATTCGCCGGTTTTTTTGATGATACTAATAATATGTTTTCAAAAGATAATTTTAGAATTGGGACGCCCGATACGAACCCCAATGGTGCTCTAGATTTCAGAACAAATAATGAAAATAGAATGACAATTAAGAATACTGGACAAGTCTTTGTTGGTGATTTTTCTAGTTTTGCTACCACTGTCATTTCCAGTCCTTCAGCCTTAAATGTTTGCGGAGATATAAAAGCTTCTGGTACTATTCAAACACTCACAACCCTTTGTAGTTCAGATGTAAGATTTAAAAGAGATGTTGAGAGCTTGGAAAACCCTCTTGATAATATTTTAAATTTAAATGGCGTAAGCTATCATTGGAATACGGATGTTTTTACTAAAAGAGGATTTACAGAAGACAAGCAAATCGGTCTTATCGCTCAAGAAGTGGAAGAAGTATTGCCTGAACTAGTTCAGACAGATGCTGACGGATATAAATCAGTTGATTATCAAAGTTTGTCTGCAGTACTAATAGAGGCGATTAAAGAACAACAAAAAGCGATTACTTCTTTGGAAAAAAGGATTGCTCTGTTAGAAGAGTAAACAAGAAATAAAATCTTAAGTGTTAACAACTCAAGGGGTTCATGTCAGCGTGAGTCCCTTGTTTTATTTTATAGGTGTTGCTTAGATATAACTGATGGTTTGAATCAACTAATCCATTATAAAAATAACCATCTAAGACATCATCATCACTCTATCCAAAACTTAGCCTCATCCAAACTGGTCCCGTATCCAAAGTCGACACCAAGTGTCACAGGAGTACCTTGTAAAACCTCAACTTCTTTTTCAAGTTTGCATACAGTTGGAGGCATCAAACTATCGGTACCAGTAAAATTACAACCTTCTGCAATTTGCACAAATGAATGCATGTAGAGTGCATTTACTTTACCAATCATATTTGGCATCATGGAGATTTTTTTCTGGATGCGCAATTCTTTTTCCTTATATAAATCAATGGTATTTATCTCTGTTTGTAAGGACAATTGTTCTGGTAAATGTCTGGTGAAATTTATTGGGTAATGCTTGTACTGTTCAAATTCTGCGTAAGCGAGTTGACCAACATTTACAATTCGCTCCGGAAGTAATTTTCCTTTAGGCTTTAAGAATTGTCTGAGGTGTTTGAATATTTGCACTTGATATTCATTGCCACAATAAATACTCATTAATTCGCCAACAATATAATCGACCTTTTCTGGTAACTCTAATGTCATTGCATCACCAAATAATAAGACGACTTTATCTTGCCAACCATTTTCTTGGATCTTTTGCTCGATAAACTCTCTGAGGTCAGGGTTGTTTTCAATTAAATAGGCCTTTTTAACGTTGTTAAGAAAATGCTTGGTTAGAGCTAGCGTGCCAACTCCGGCTTCACAAACTATTTTGTCTTTGAAATTATATTTCTGAAATGCTTTTTTATAAGCACCTACACGTATGTCGTCAGTCTCCATTATTTTATAATACACTGGCGGGAATCCGTAATGGTCCTCACTAAAGGTTTGTGCTTTTAATAGACTGTACTTTAATTCGTTGTATTTATCTACTAATTCTGAGTGAAAATCTAAAGACATAAATGTTTTTTTTGATAATAACAACGAATATAATTGAATAGACTCTAAATAAAATTTAATAAATATTCAAATTATACCAATGATATTTAGTTGTTTTGGATGAATTATTAGAAGCAAATGAAACAATAAAAAACTATGTGGCTTAATTTGGAAGCCATCGTCTTATAGATAGGTAATCTACTTACTCATATTATTTTAACAAAAAATAAGCTACAATGTCAATTAATTTAATGTCCTATGTCAGAGACCAGATCTCCAGTGAAGCTATTTCGAGAATCGGGTCATTAATTGGAGAAAATTCTTCAGTTGTAAAGTCTGCAATTTCTTCGGCACTTCCAACAATATTAAAAGGAATTATCAATAGGGGAGACACCACTCAAAATGCTTCTGCATTAAGAAAATTCATAAGTGACCAAAATATTGGTACTAATTCATTTTCAACTCTATTAGGGGCAAATACAAAGGATAAAAAGGATTCATTTTTATCAAAAGGGTCAACTGCAACTGACTTTCTATTTGGCTCAGCAAAAAGTGATCTTATGGGTAATATTTCAAAGGCAGCTGGCTTAGCAAGTGGCAAGAGTAATACCTTGGTTCACTCTTTAGCTCCATTAGCCCTAAGCGCAGTTTCTAAATTAACCGCAAAAGAAAATTATTCTGATGAACAATTAGCTACTTACTTAGATTCACAAAAAGGAATATTTAAGGAGCATAACGTTGCAAAAGGCAAAACAGTTGATCACAAAAATACAGCTGCCGCAGAAACAAGGCAGGTGGTTCATCAAGAAGAATCAAAAGGTGGAATGGGATGGTTAAAATTTTTATTGCCTTTGCTTTTAATTGGAGCATTGGCTATGTGGTTTTTAAATAAGGACGGTAGCAAAGATGTCGATATCGAAAAGCCTAAGACAGAAAAGATCGAAAGAAAAGCCAAGGAAGCTATAAAGGAGGTCAAAACAACAGCTGAGACAACAACAACTCGAGCCAAGGAAGAAACTGCAGATATATCCAATCAACATACATCAACCACAAGCACAGGAGATATTAGAATTGATGCTAATGGAAATCTTATTGATGCTAATGGGAATATCTTGGCTAAGGCTGGAGAATTTTCAGAAGAAGATGGATACTATATTGATGCAAGTGGAAAAAAAGTTGGACTAGTTAGTAAAATTGGTAAAGCAATTGGTGGCGCTGCTACCAAAACAGCCTCTGCATTTAAAGATGTTTTTACAGGCATATTTAAAACGAAAGAAAAAGTAGGTACTACGTATGGATTGTCACGAATTGTATTTGATGACAAGTCGCATAAGATCACTAATTTTTCTAAAAATGAAGTTGAAGGTTTAGCAAATGCGTTAAAGGCTTTGCCCGATGCGAAAATTCAAGTACAGGCATATTCGAATGACGGGGCTAACGCTAAAGAAAATAAAGATTTCACAAAGATGAGAGCGGAAGTTGTGAGAGATATGCTAGTGACTTTAGGTGTAGATAAGAAGCAAATTTCTTTTAAAGGAATGGGTAAAGAGGATGTCAATAAAGCAAGCGTTGAAATGGTAGAAATTATGGTTGAGCAGACTGTTAAGTAGTAAGCTCTGTCCTATAAATCTTAACTGACTTTTTGTTTAGTAGTTGGGGTGGTGTTGATTCAACATCGCCCCTTTTTTTTAATTCTTCTCCTAGAAAATTTCTCATATTTGGGTGGGCAATCGGCTGATTGAGGTGATACACTTGAAGACTAAACTCTCAACAGGTGCTTATAGACACTATTTTGACCAACCAAAATTCAATACTAAACATTGTCGCAGGTATCAGCCGAAGGCGCATCATTCAACATTTAACACCTAACATTCAACATTGCCGCAGACATTAAATCATATCAGAATGGCTATATATATAAGTTCTGATGAAATTAGATGCCTTAGTTAAATGAACTCTGACTGTATTTGGTGAGATATCAAGCGCTTTAGCTATTTGATCGTTAGTCATATCATTTTCAAAACGCATCTGAAAGACTTGTCGCCTCTTAGGAGGGAGTGTATTGATGACTTTACCGATGACGTGCAAGCTTTCTTTAAACTGTATGTCTTCTTCTATGGAATTGTTGAGGCTCTCTTTATACTGAAGCAAAAACACAGCCTTGAGTTCTGAAGAGTTTCCAATTTTTCTGAGATGGTCAATACAGTAATTTCTAGCAATCTTATAGAGTAGTCCACCAGGGGAAATATCTACTTTTAATTGATCTCTTTTTTTCCAAAACTGGACAAACACATCAGATGTAATCTCATCTACGATTTCCTTATTTCTTAGAAAACGAAAACAATACTGATGAACCTTATGATGATAGGTATCATAAACCCAACGGAAGCTTTCCATGTCTCCATGTCGCACATTATGTAAATGTAGAGCTTCACTTTTGTCAATCATACAAGGCAATTAATTATATACCAAATAGAAGGAAGTTTGGAAATCATTGCTTGTTATCGAGGCTAAAAGTAAAATGAATACAGGTATTCAAGAGCATTTTCGCCTATGAGAACATACGAAAGAACTATGGAATATGTCCCAAAATAAATTCCATTTGGCATACAAAAGATAATTATTTTTTGTTAGTAATCGACTTAATTAAAAAATAATTCGCTAATGAGTAGTCTAAGTCAGCACTTTATTCGGATATCTAAATATATAGTTTATGTGGGCTGAATTCCATTTAGGGTTAAGGCGCGCAATGGCAAATTTGATTTTAAGGAAATGCAATTTGTCAAACAGACGAATAAACCAACGAATGAATACACAGAAAGTGCTGATAGAAAAATTGTTCGAAGGAAAATGCTCGGAAGAAGAGCTGATAGAGTTATTGGATTCAATGAAGAATGCTGATGCGGATAACTATGAAAATATAATGCAAAAATTGTGGATAGAACTAGAAGGATATCCAAAATTGAAGAATAAACATTCTGATCGTATCCTGACAAATACACTGTCAAAAATTCATTCAGATAGCAATATGAATTATGCTGCAAAAATGATAAATAGTAAGCAGCCTAAAATCAAGTGGATAAGTCGCATCGCTGTGGCTGCATCAATAGCAATTGTCGCAGGATGTGTTATGTGGAATTGGCAGTCGTCAGGAATTGAGACCATCACAATTGCGACTCCATATGCTGAAACAAAAACAATTACTCTTCCAGATGAATCTGTTGTCGAACTGAATGCGGCTTCTCAGATTAGTTATGATACTGACTGGTGCGAAACCTGTGACCGAGAAGTGATGCTGACCGGTGAAGCTTACTTTAAGGTAACAAAAAAGGAACGGACTGGCCAGAAATTTCGCGTCGTCACTGCAGATCTCACCGTAGAGGTTTTAGGGACTGCATTTGATGTGAATACACTACATGAGCAAACTCAAGTCTTTTTGGAAGAAGGTGAAATCAAACTAGATCTTAAGGAAAAACCAGAAGAGATGCTCATGGTGCCAGGAGACGTTGTGACATATTCCTTTCAAACAAAGAAGAAAGAAAAACAACAATTTAATAAATACGAATCTATCGTTTGGAGAAATGGCATGATCAATATGCAAAATATTCCGCTATCTAAAATTCTACAAAAATTAGAAGATATCTACGGAGAAAAATTCAGTGTTATTAATGTAGATCACATGGATAGAAAATTTACAGTTGGCATACCAGTAGACGATTTTGAGACCACTCTTGCAGTACTCAACGTGGTGACAAAATTAAGTATTGATAAAAATGAAAACCTGTACGTGATAAAATAATTTTAAATTCTACTTGTATTCAAGAAAAAACTATTTAGAACTAATTCAACACCATGAGACTTTCAAAATTTTACAAACCACCAAAATTCAGCTTACTCTTTTGTGTATTTCTAGTCGTTTGGTTACCAGCATCACATGCAGACTCTGATTCTGATTTCAAACAACTAATCGAAGTTTTAGATGAAATGAGTGAGCGATACAACGTCGCATTTTCATATGAAACAATGTTATTAGAGGACATTGAAGTAATTTTTGAATTTGAAGAAAGTGAGGACTTAGAAAATGCAGTAGACCGATTACTGACCAGTACAGGCTTTAAATACCGAGCTATCGGTTCAAAGTATTTTGTCATACATGAAGCCAATAGAAAAGGTATGAAGAATGCCAAAAAAATGGAACGAAAATTAAAGCAATTACAAAAGCTGGAGCAAAAAGGCAAATTGAGTCTACAAAAAGTAAATGATGAAAAAAAGGTACAGCTTCGGAAAGTAGCAGAAGCAATTATTACGCTTAATCAAGCTTTTGAGGTCAGCGGTAGGATTACCGGTGCCGATGGGGAAGCACTTATCGGAGCTAACATTCAAGTAAAAGGAACAACGATCGGAACGGCCACAGACCTTGATGGCTTTTATGCTCTTTCAGTTCCTGATGACGCATCCACTCTTATTATTGGCTATCTAGGTTACCGAACCCAAGAGATATCCATTAACGGGAGAACTACCATAAATGTTACATTGTCTGAGGACTCTAATGCCTTAGATGAAGTGGTGGTTACAGGATATGGCACACAGCGAAAAAGGAATATTACAGGATCTGTGGCTACGATTTCTGGTAGTCAGATAGCAGACTTAGCGGTAACTAATTTTGAAAATGCCATTCAGGGCCAACTGGCAGGAGTGCAGGTTGCTGAAACAAGTGGTGAGCCTGGTGCTGGACCAACAGTTAGAGTCAGAGGTGTGGGATCTATCACTGCTGGAAATGAACCACTATATGTTATTGATGGATTTCCTGTTTCTAAAAATGTAGACCTTGGAGTCCAAGGCGATAATTTCAGGAGAGGAGCAGGTAGATTCAGGCCTCCGACAGCCAATCCATTAGGGACATTGAGTCCTAATGATATCGCTTCTATTCAGGTTTTGAAGGATGCTTCATCTGCTGCAATATATGGTTCTAGAGGATCAAACGGGGTGATTCTTATTACAACGAAATCTGGTAATAGAAAGGGGAAACCCATAATTGCTTATGATACCTATGTAGGATCTCAATCTGTGGCAAACAAGATAGACCTTATGAATTCAGCTGACTTTATTAATTATGCTACAGAGGCTGCAAATAATGCTTACATACAAAATGGACCAGCAGGAGCAAGTGTTTCGGATCCAAATTCAGTGAGAACAAATGCTGCTTGGAGAATTGCAGATGATTTTCAAAATCCAGATGGTACGGATACAGATTGGCAAGATGAGTTGTTTAGTTCTGCATTGATGCAAAGTCATAATCTATCTGTTTCAGGCGGTGCGGATAATGTGAGTTATTACGTGGCAGGTAATTATTTCAATCAAAATGGTATTATACAAAATTCAGGTTTTGATCGATACAGTTTTAGAATGAACTTGAACGCAGATATCAGCGATAGACTCAGAGTAGGTGTTAATTTAAATCCGTCCTATACCTCCTCAGATAAACTGCCAGCTGGTTCACCATACTTTGCGCGTCCTCCGGGTATTGTGTATTCTGGTTTGGTACATTCACCTACAGTTGCACCACTTAATGCTGATGGCACACCCAATCAGTTAGATAATCAAAGTTATTTGCTCACAAGTGATGGACAAACGTCTTCTCAGTCTTCTGCAAGTAACCCTTTGGCCATCATAGAAGCGATAGATGATAAACTGACTCAGTTCAGGACATTCAGTAGTGCGTTTTTAGAATTTGATCTAATGGATGATTTGACATTCAAGACCTATGCAGGAGTTGACATAAATAATTATAAAAGAAATTTTTTTAGAAACAATAGTCTTTTGTACAGAACGGCGACAACTGGAGAGCCTTATGGCCAATCAAGTTCTTCAGAAAGCGTAAGTTGGGTAGCAGAACAGACCTTGACATATGATACAAAGATTGGAACGGATCACTCCTTGAATGCTGTCGCTGGATTTACGGCACAAAAAGAACAGATCGATATCAATACCATCATTGCAGATAATTTTCCTGATGATCTCGTCCCTACAGTCAGTGGAGGACAAGTCGTGCAGGGTACTGCTGTGCAAGAAGAATGGTCCTTGGTGTCTATGTTGGCGAGAGTCAATTACGATTTTAATGATAGATTTTTAGCTTCCGCCTCAATAAGATCAGATAAATCATCCCGTTTTGGAGCAGGTAATCGGACAGGAGTATTTCCTTCTGTATCTGTCGGATGGCGAGTTTCTAATGACATCAATTCGATAGACTGGTTGAGTGATTTAAAATTGAGAGCCAGTTGGGGTAAAACAGGTAATTTTTTAATTCCTAATTATGGTTCTATTGGGTTGCTCACTCAATCAAATTATACGTTTGGAGGTGGACTTAATAATGGCATTGCACCTTCGACAATTAGCAATGAAGATCTAAGTTGGGAAAAGACAAGCTCATATGATATAGGTCTCGATTTTGGAATTTTGGAAGATCGCATTTACGGTTCTGTTGAGTATTTTAGAAGTACCACTACAGATCTTTTATTGGCAGTTCAGGTGCCTGCAGCCCTTGGGTTTACCAATGCATTGACCAATATTGGAGAAGTTGTAAACAAGGGATTCGAGCTTCATCTGACAAGTAGAAACACGACAGGAAAATTCAAATGGATCACAGATTTTAATTTTTCTACAATAGATAATGAAGTGACTAAATTAGGACTATCTGGCGATCCGATACTAAGTTCTGGGGGAGCAGGTAATCGTCACATCACTGAAATTGGGTCTCCTATAGGAAGCTACTTTGGCTACCAAACAGATGGCATTTATCAGACTCAAGCTGAGATTGAGGCAGGACCAGTAGACCAGATTGGCACACCGCAACCCGGAGATTTCAGATGGGCTGACATCAACAATGATGGATTTATTAATGCTGATGACAGGACTGTAGTAGGAAACTATCTACCTGATTTCACATATGGTATTACGAATACCTTTTCTTATGAAACATTTAGCTTGAGTTTTTTAATTCAAGGTGTGGAAGGCGCAGAAGTGCTTAACCTGACCAGAAGACATTTGGGTAATGGAGAAGCGAATTACAATAGTTATGCCGACTGGGTGAATAGGTGGATATCTCCTTCTGAGCCAGGAAATGGAGAAATTCCTCGAGCCAACAGACAAACAGGCAATAGTAATAATCGACCATCTAATTATCAAGTGGAAGATGCATCGTACATCAGATTGCGTAATGTGACTGTAGGGTACACGTTTCCTCAAGAAGCATTCGGTAAAACTTTCTCCAACCTAAGACTTTATGTTTCGGGTACGAATCTTCTTACGATAACAGATTATTTAGGATATAATCCAGAAGTGAATAATAACGAGGATAATGTAAATGTACAAGGTGAGGATTACGGAGCATATCCATTATCCAGAGTATTGACTTTTGGCATCAATGCATCATTTTAATATGACTCATTATAAAAAGATTAGAAATGAAAACTAAATATATAATATCAATATTCATCTTTTCATGCCTGATGGCGTGTTCAGATAGCTTTACAGACTTGGCACCTATATCTCAAAGAAATGCTGGTAATTTTTACAATACGGCTTCTGATATGGAGGTAGCAGTAAGTGCTATTTATAATACATTAAAAGCGGATGGTACTTATAACCAAAGTTATTGGGTCCTTCAGGAATTGCGATCTGACAATACATTTTGGGATGGCACAGGACTCGCTGAGGAGATTACCGTTTTTGACAAATTCACCGACATTCCTACGAGCAATATTACAGAAGCTGCATGGAATGACTCTTACTTGGGAATATCTAGAGCCAATATCGTACTCAATAGGATAGATGCTATTGAAATAGATGCATCGTTGAAATCCCAATACATAGGGGAAGCATTGTTTTTGAGATCATTATATTATTATCATCTAGCAGTTGGATTTGGAAATATCCCACTAATCCTAACTGAGACTTCGTCTGTAAGTGAAGGATTGGAGCATACGCAAGTGAACGCAGATGTTGTCCTTAATCAAGTGGTAACCGACTTAATAAGTGCTGCGTCGATGTTACCTGTTAGCTACAGCGCATCAGATGTTGGTCGAGCAACTAGAGGTGCAGCGAATACCTTGCTTGGAAAAGTATATCTCACTCTGGGAGATAATGCAAATGCAGCAACAGCACTCCGTCTGGTCACTTCAGGAGGCTACAGTTTAGTCAATGACTTTGCTGATTTATGGGGAGTAGAAAATGAGAATAATTCTGAGTCAATATTTGAAGTAGAATTTGAAGGTGGATTTGGAGATCAAGGCAATAATTTTACAAGTCAATTTAATGGAGTGTTATCTCAAGCAGTGACTTCTGGTCAAAGAAATATTCCAGAAGTAGATTTAATTACTGCCTATGAAGATGGAGATGCTCGTCTCGCATTAATAGATGGGTTAACTGAAGTCAACCCATGGACGATAAAATATGGTGTCACCAATTCTTTTACGGATGATGATGCACCCAACAACTGGGTTGTATTCAGATATGCAGATGTACTGCTTATGTTAGCCGAAGCAGTAGGAGAAGGCTCAGAAGGTTATGATTTAATAAACCAGGTAAGAGCTAGAGCTGGATTAGCACCAATAGATAGCAGTACTCCAGGATCATATGATGAGAAACTGCTTCATGAGCGTCGAGTAGAGTTGGCTTTTGAGAATCACAGATGGGCTGACCTACTGAGATTTGGAGTGGCAGAATCCGTATTGGCAGCCCAAGGAAAGTCTGTAAATGGTAGACTGTTGTTTGCTATTCCGCAGAGAGAACTGGATTTGAATTCTAATTTCGTTCAAAATCCAGGTTACTAGATGTGCTTCCAATGGTCGCGGTGTTGGGTGTTGAGTGTTGGGTGTTGAGTGGGTCATGCTGCAAAGGCAGTGGCTATGTGAGATCATGAGCATCTTGACATTTAATAACCTGACCGACTAATGGCGGATCGAATTAAATACAGAAAATCATGTATATCCTTCAATCCTAAAAATCTTAAATCAGACAGATGGTATTGATAGAATTTTTAATGTCGGAGCGAAGCGGAGATCCCAATCAAACGAAGTGAAGCATTGGGGTTTAATGAGGGTTGAAGAGAGAATTTGAGAGTAATTAAAATCAAAAAAATCGAATTTCATACAGTTTCAAATATCGAAGATTAGCCCTCTTAATTGGTGGGCTAATCTTTATTACAGTAACAAATCATTATTCAATTAATAAAAATAGAATGAAATTTTTTTACTTAATTCTAGGTGCAGTTTTATTTTTTTCAGCAACATTAACTGGACAAATTGATACATTAAATATTATAGCAATCGGTGCGCATCCTGATGATTGTGACTCTAAGTTTGGGGGAACAGCTGCACTCTTTGCCAAGATGGGACATAATGTAAAATTCCTTGCTCTTACTAGTGGGGATGCAGGTCATCAATCCCAAGGTGGTGGTGCTCTAGGTAATCGCCGAAGAGCAGAAGCAAAAGAAGCAGGTGAACGATTGGGGATTGCGGAATATGAAACCTTGGATAATCACGATGGTGAACTCATGCCCACCTTACATGTCAGACATCAAGTGATACGGGCAATAAGGGACTGGGATGCAGACATTGTTCTTGGTTTACGCACGAATGATTATCATCCTGATCACAGAAATGCAGGAAAGGTGGTCATGGATGCCTCCTATATGGTCATTGTACCTAATGTTTGTCCCGATACGCCTCCTTTAGCTAAGAACCCATTGTTTTTGTACATGCAAGATCATTTTCAAAAGCCATATCCGCATACCCCTGATGTTGTCATCGCAATTGATGAGGTGATCGATTTGAAATTGGGTGGCCTAGATGCACATACTTCTCAAATGTATGAATGGGGTCCTTGGACGAATGGTCGCGAAGAAAGTGTAGCTAAAGTCCCAAAAGGAAGGAAAGAAAGAATCGCTTGGCTAGCTAAACGAGTAAAAAGAAATCCAGGTCAGATGACTCCAGAAAGAAGAGCATCATTAGAAAAATGGTATGGTGAAGAAGCAGCAGAGAAGGTTAAATACATAGAATCTTTTGAAATAGCAGAATATGGATTCCAGCCTACGAACGCGGATATTTTAAGATTCTTTCCGATGCTTAGACAGATTAGACCCTAGATTAAACTGAATCTCAGATGAAGCGCAATTATTTTATAGTAGGACTGATCATTATGATATTCTTTGTGATATCATTTTTAACAAATATTATTGGACCTCTTGTTCCAGATATTATAGACAGTTATAATCTCAGCCTGACAATGGTGGCGGTGCTTCCTTTTGCATTTTTCATTGCCTATGGCGTGATGTCTATCCCTAGTGGCATACTCGTCGAAAAGTTTGGTGAGAAAAGTGTCATGGTCATTGCCTTCCTATTGAGCAGTTTGGGTGCCTTTATTTTTGCTTCGAGTCCGACGTATGCCATGTACATTGTCTCGCTATTTTTGATTGGTTCGGGAATGGCGATGCTACAAGTAGCCATCAATCCACTGCTTAGGATTGCTGGAGGAGAAGAGCATTTTGCTTTTAATTCGGTTATCGGCCAATTGTTTTTTGGCTTAGCATCTTTCCTTAGTCCATTGGTATATTCATACTTAGTTGTCAATCTTAAACAGGGCAACTCATCCTCATGGTTTTTAGAAAAGATGAGCAATTTGGTTCCAGCCGAATTGCCGTGGATTTCATTGTATTGGGTCTTTGCGGCTGTATCCTTACTGATGGTCATAGTGATCGCAGTCACTTCCTTTCCTTCTGTAGAGAGAAAAGAAGATGAGAAAGTTGGCGCTATGGATACTCATGTTATGTTACTTAAGAAACCAATGGTGTGGATGTACTTTCTTGCCATATTTTGCTACGTAGGATCGGAGCAAGGTGTAGCTAATTGGATTTCTGAATTTTTACAAACCTATCACGGTGTAGATCCGCAAACGATTGGTGCACGAACAGTAGCATTGTTCTGGGGATTGATGGTAGCTGGGACGATACTTGGGCTAGTCCTTTTAAAAATAGTGGACAGCAGAAAAGTATTGATTGGGTTCTCTGCAGCCACAATCATTTCCTTAGGAATTGCACTTTACGGAAGCAAAGGCGTAGCACTATACGCATTTCCAATGGTAGGATTTTTTGCCTCTGTGATGTGGTCAATTATCATTTCATTGGCATTAAATTCTGTAGCAAGTCATCATGGGTCTCTTTCTGGAATATTAGTGACAGGCATCGCAGGAGGTGCCATTTTACCACTTATCGTGGGTTCACTAGGAGATGCCTTTGGATTGCGGATTGGGATGCTATTTGTATTCATTTCTTTAGGATACATTTTGAGCATTGGGTTTTGGTCAAAGCCATTGATTACTAATCAGATCATTTCAAAAACCAAGGCATGAATGCAAAAGGTGGTGATATCAAAATTATTGGGGTTGACCTTGGAGGCACCAAGGTGCATGTTGGAGAAATCAATAGCAAGGTTCTTAATGGAGCAGAGATTAGTAATGAATATAAAACCAATATCAATGCGGCAGGAACAGAAAGTGAAGTCGTATTAGAATTAATAAATGCGATCAAAGCGGTTTGGAGTAAAGATGTGCAAGGTATCGGTCTAGGTATCCCAAGTGTTTGTGATATCGAAAAAGGCATTGTCTATGATGTACAAAATATCCCCTCATGGAAAAAAGTACAGCTTAAAACCATCTTAGAAAAAGAATTTGAAGTGCCAGTTTATTTGAACAATGACGCCAATTGTTTTGCGGTTGGCGAGAAGTATTTCGGTCAAGGAAAAGAGTATAAAAACTTTATTGGACTAATCATAGGCACGGGCATGGCAGGCGGTATTATCATCGACAATAAATTATTTAATGGCGCTCATTGTGGAAGTGGAGAATTTGGAATGATGCCTTACAGAAAACATTTTTATGAACACTATTGTACAGGACGATATTTCACAAGAAACTATAAAAAGAAGGGTGAGGAACTGTCAGCAATGGCTGCAGCCGGCGAACAGAAAGCACTGAAGGCATTCCATAAATTTGGGAAACATGTAGGCAGTGCCATTAAAGCGATCATGTATGCCTATGATCCTGAGACTATAATACTGGGAGGATCTGTCAGTAAATCATACAACTATTTTAAAGATGCAGTGATTCATTCAATTTCAGATTACGCCTATGCACCAACAAAAAATAATTTCAAAATCAACGTTTCGAATCATCCCAATATTCCCGTTTTAGGAGCGGCAGCATTGTATCTGGACAATTTGGAAAACCAAAAAACGAAGAGACATGGGTAAGCATATTTATATCATCATCATAACAATAGTATTCGGTACGATAAGCCTTTCTGCTGCCAATAAAATTCCTATTAAGATAGAACAGCATTTGGATGGCGCACCAATTACACTTGGCATACCATTCAAACAAGGAGAATTGTTATCTCCTGATCATGTGCGAGTGTTGAATAGTAATGGAATGGAAATCCCGTCTCAAATTACACAAGTCACATCATGGGAACCCGTAGACTATAGTACCAAATGGATATGGGTTTTCTTTTTTGCAGAAGATGGAGATGAATACAGTTTAGAATATGGTCCTAATATCAGAAGAGCACCTATTCAAGGCCACAAAATAAAAATTAAAAATGGTCAAAGAAAAGGACAATCGACTATAGTAGAAACAGGACGATTGCGATTTACTGTCAATAAACGGACTGGTGGATTCATTGATGATGTGATGCTAGACTTAGACGAAAATGGATATGATGTGTCAGATACCATCGCAATAAGTAAAGACAATAGGGGTTCATTTTTAGATATATTAGATGATGCAGGAATAGATGCTTCGACTGCACACATCCATCGAACAGTGAAAGAAAAAGGCTCTGGTCCTCTACACAGTATTCTTAGAATAGAAGGGGAATATACTTACGCCAAAGAAGATAATAATGCCTCACCTTTTGTGATTAGAATTCATGTGTACGCTGGTAAATCTTACATCAAAGTATACCATACCATTACCTATACAGGTGTACCTGACAAACACACTCCAGTAGAAGGTGAACATATGATGGTGGCTTTATCAAATGGGATAATGAAACCTGATACGACCAGCAACGATCCTGGCTGGCTCGAACCAGATGATCGCATTAAAGCCATAGGATTGTCGCTAAATTATAAGCTCAATGGAAACAAAACCTTTACATCTGGATATCATAATGGTGCTTGGCATGAAGCGGGTGATTCAGAAGTGTTTAGCTCAGAAATAAGCAATCAAAAAAACATGAGTGTATTGCAAAATGGACCAAATCCAGATCGCATACCACCTTTAGAAAACTCTACCGAAGATTCGAGAATCAGTGGTTTTTCAGGATTGATTTCGGATAATAAGAAAAAGTATATTGATGTGGATAAAGTAGAAGGTTGGTCAGATCTGACTGGTGAGAAATGGGGGATTGGTATGGGCATTAAAAATTTTATAGAAGAATATCCAAAAGAAATCAGTTTTGATATAGAAGACGAAAGTTGTACCGCATTTTTATGGTCACCCAATTCTGACCCAATGAGTTTTGCGAGAAGCAGTGGATCTAGAGATCAACAAATGGTTGCTAATATGGCGCAAGGTGTAACGAAGACAAGTGAAGTTGTCCTATTTTTTCACGACGCTCAAGAAAAAATTGATGACCTAAAAACAACACTGAATTATGTCATTGATCCTCCCATACCTCATGCCGCGCCAGAAGCATATAGTGATAGTAGAGTCTATGGTAGATTTTCTCCAGAATCGAAAAGTAATGCAGCCTTAGAAAGATCACTTGAATATAAATTTGATTGGAACATTTTTAATCAACACTGGGAGCCTTGGTATGGAATGTTCGATTACGGTGACCAAAAAAATTATTTTGGAAGAGGGGATTGGTTTAGGTGGATCAATAATGAACCCGCAGTAGACTTTCAATTTTGGATACAATTCATGCGAACAGGAGATTCAAAGTATTTTAAAGCAGCTGAGGCCATGAGTCGACATACCATGGATGTTGATAATATTCATTGGCCCACAAATCCGAAATATTATGGAGACACTAACCCATCATTGGATTGGTGGATAAATGCTGACAATCAAAATCAAGCCACACCATATCTAGGCGTAGGTAGACGTCATGCTACTCAACATTGGTCTGCGATACTAAGTGCTCATGTATGGTTAGAAGGTTGGGTGGCATCTTATTATCTCACGGGATATCATAGAGGTTTAGATATAGCGAGATTGACAGCTGACTCGTATACGCGCAGAATATGGGGAGATCATGACCTCACTGGACGACGACTATATTTGTCTATTTGGAATCTAGTCGAAGCTTGGGATGCCACAAAAGATCAAAGATATCTTGATGATCTTAATGATCGAGTTGATAGGGTTTTAGCCTTACAAAATGGACCTGACCAGTATGATGCATTGGTCATTGATAGATATGGTTATAGTCAAATCTATGTCTCACACGGCCTTTATAAATATTATCAGCTCACAGGTCAAGAACGAGTACGCCAAGCTTTAATCAGACACGCTAGAGCGATAAGAGATAATCCACCATACAATCATGATTATGAGTCCTACTTGGCTTCCATTCATCCCTTACTGATCGGATATGAATTTACTGGTGAACAAAGTTTTTTAGATGAAGCGAAACATCGGGCAAAAAGTCTAGAATCAGATAAACTAGAATCCAGTTTTGCAGAATTGGAAACACAAGGCAAAATTGCCGAAGCATTGCTTGCCGTTGATCATATGCCAAAAAGTGGAGATTTTTTTAAGCCGCGTAGGTTTGGCGTGAATTGGAGCATTACACAAGGATTAAGAGTCTTTGGATGGACACACAGTTATAATGTACCCTGGTTATTATATTGGTTAATAGAAGAAGGTCAAGAGGTGAGGAAAAAATAGCAGAGTATCCAATATAACAATATGCAGTAGGCTTTAGAGTGCCAGCAATTTTTGTTAAATTTTAGTCACTTTATGTATGAACGATCACCATAATTTTACGTTATAGCTGTAATTCATGTATAATTAATTAACGCTAAATCAGTACAATGGCAATCAGATTAGGAGACATAGCTCCGGATTTTAAAGCACAAACATCACAAGGAGAAATAAATTTTCATGAATGGCTAGGCGAAAGTTGGGGCTTGTTGTTTTCTCATCCAGCAGATTTTACACCAGTTTGTACGACAGAATTAGGTAGGACTGCAGCATTAAGTGGTGAATTCCAAAAGCGAGGTGTCAAACCTATTGCTGTAAGTGTTGATCCTTTGAATTCCCACGAAGAGTGGATCGGCGACATCAACGAAACACAAGATGTAGATGTAAAATTTCCACTGATTGCAGATCACGACAGAACGGTTGCTGAACTGTATGATATGATTCATCCAAATGCTTCAACAAAAGTGACGGTCAGAACGGTATTTGTCATCGATCCAAATAAAAAGGTAAGGTTGACATTAACATATCCACCTGCAACAGGTAGAAATTTCAATGAAATTTTACGAGTCATTGATAGCTTACAGTTGACAGATAATTATTCTGTAGCAACTCCAGCTGATTGGAAACATGGTGAAGATGTCATCGTTTCTCCAAGTATTTCGACTGAAGATATTCCAGCTAAATTTCCGAAAGGTCACAAGGTGATTAAGCCATATCTTCGTACCACTCCTCAACCAAATCTAGACTAAAAGCATAGACTATTCATTTATTTGAAGGTCTACACTAAAGATAAAGTCAAATTTAAGCACGATGATTAGCGTTCTCTCTAGTAGGGAGCGCTAACATCTAACATGACATTTGCTATTTGCAATATGTAAACTAGTGCACGGCAGCGGCTGACTTTAGCTTGTTATCCTATCTTGTTTTTTATCTACGTTTTGGATAACAATTATAGAGCGAAGAATAGTTTTCTTTTGATATACCACTGAACCCTTTTTCTGATTTGCTGTTTTAATGATGCTAAAGCACTTTTGTGAATTTTTAATAAACCAGATTGGATTAGATATTAATAATTAAAAATGATGAGTAAAGCACAAACCTTAAGCAGAACCCAAACATCAGTCTTTGATTTTGAAGTGGAAGATATTAAAGGGAATAAATTCTCCTTTAGCCAATTTGAAGGAAAAAAAATAATGATTGTCAATACAGCTTCCAAATGTGGTTTGACTTCTCAGTATAAACTTCTAGAAGAGCTATATCAGCAGTATAAGGACTCAAATTTTATGATCATTGGATTTCCATCCAACAATTTCTTAATGCAAGAAAGAGGATCAAATGATCAGATAGCTGCATTTTGTCAAAAGAACTATGGTGTGAGTTTTCCGATGATGTCTAAAATATCTGTTAGAGGATTCAACCAGCACCCGCTATATAAATTCTTAACAACTAAAAAGTTGAATGGCTCAATGAATTCCCGTGTGAAGTGGAACTTTCAAAAATATCTGATCAACGAGGATGGGATTGTTGATAAGGTTATTTCTCCACAAACTAAACCAAACCATCATAGTGTCATCAATTGGATTGAAGATTAAGCTACAAAATTAGTTAGTGATTTATCTGAATCTTGATGCTTAGGAAGTACAAGAATGCTACAATTTCTCTAGATAGTCTGTCAACTCGGTAAAACTCATTAAGACAGTTATATCATTGTTGCTCTTAATGTTATGTCTAGCGACTTGAATTCCTGATGTCAACACCTTTGCGCCTCCAGTCACTTCGATTAGCACTTTAAAATATTCTTCTATACTGATACCTACATTTCCATCATTAAGAATGGTGTATATATAATCTGGTTCAGTTATGTCACATGCATCTTTAACATGTGTAAGAGAAGAATTCATTCCTAAATTAATAATCTTGAATCCTCTTCTCTTTATAAGGAATTGAGAGAATAATATACTCAACTCGTGATCTTCATTTTCTGGAAGGAAGATTAGAAAGGTAGGTTGTTCATTTGATTTGACTTCTATTTTATCAATGGCAGCAATAATTTTTTGCCTGATGTAAGATCTGACAAATCTTTCATGTGCTCCATTAATGGAACCAGTTACCCACATGAGACCAAGCTTATCCATCAAGGGATAAACGATCTCCATCATGGTCGTCTCAAATCCACGCTGCTTAATGTGAGAGTTGATTATCCGATCAAATTTATATTCATCGAGCTCTAATAAAGAAAGAGTCAAAGAATCTAACTGATTTTCATGTTTGACATCAACGGATGATATTTCAGCAGCTTTTCTTTTGATATCATCCGAAGACAATTTGGCAATCTTAGAAATTTTTATGCCACTTTTATTAAGTAAAGCAATGTTGAGAACATGCTTCAAATCATCGTCAAGAAAGTACCTAATATTGGTTTCTGTACGTTTTGGTTGGATGATGCCATATCGTTTTTCCCAGATTCTCAAAGTGTGAGCTTTGACTCCGGAAATTTTTTCAATATCGTTGATAGAATATACGACCATGGTTTTATAACACAATATGCATTACTGAAGGAACACTATTAAGATAATTATGTTTAGGCTTTAATCGTTTGTTTTTAAACAAAACCGTCATAAAAATCGAAGGAAGTGAATAAAAAGTTGAAAATTGGAGTGGTTTGTTACCCTACATATGGTGGTAGTGGAGTTGTAGCAACAGAATTAGGTATAGCATTAGCCCGAAAGGGACATCACATACATTTTATATCATATAAGAGGCCTGCTCGTCTGAATATATTCTCTGAGAATATCTATTTGCACGAGGTCACAACTGCAAACTACCCCTTGTTCGAATATTTACCTTACGAGACATCGTTGGCCAGTAAAATGGTAGAAGTTGTCGAAAAAGAAAAGTTAGACATTCTACACGTACATTATGCTATACCTCATGCTGCCGTAGCATATATGGCCAAACAAATACTTAAAGCCAGAGGTAAGTCGATACCTGTTATTACAACCTTACACGGAACTGATATCACATTGGTAGGTAAAAATCCAGCATTTGCTCCAGTAGTAGAATTTAGTATCAACCAATCGGATGGAGTTACTGCAGTGTCTAACCATTTGAAGCAAGAAACCATCGATCGATTCGACATCACTAAAGACATAGAGGTCATATATAATTTCATAGATTTTAAAAGATTTAGAAGAGTTAATAAGGATCATTTTAAGCAAGCGATTGCGCCTAATGGAGAGAAAATTGTTGCGCATACTTCAAATTTTCGCAAAGTAAAACGTGTGGGCGATGTGATCCGTATTTTCAATGAAATTCATAAAAAAGTACCGTCTAGGTTATTGTTAATCGGTGACGGTCCAGAACGGAATAGCCTCGAAGAACTCTGTAAAGAATTAGAGTGTCGTGATTCTGTGCGATTTCTTGGAAAGCAAGACGCCGTAGAAGAACTACTTGCAATTTCTGATCTGTTTCTTATCCCTTCACAAAATGAAAGCTTTGGCCTTGCTGCTTTAGAAGCAATGGCCTGTGAAGTGCCAGTGATCTCATCAAATATTGGTGGCTTACCTGAAGTCATTCAACATGGGATTAGTGGGTTTCTAGAAGATGTCGGAGATGTCAAGGCAATGGCAGCTCACGGCATAAGCCTATTGACTAATGAGAAAATGCTCGAACAATTCAGAGCAGCTGCTATAGCCAGAGCAAAGGATTTTCACATTGACTCAATTGTACCTATGTACGAAAATTATTTCTGTAGTTTAATCGAATGTGATAAAGGAGTGCACGCCTAATTAAATAGAACTTAGCTGCAGACTTTGCAGTTTTCTTTTTCTTGATTTTCACCCACTAGATGCCCTTGTGCATTGAGACTATAATCGCAGCAATCTATATAACCTTGCTTAACTAGTTTGCGACCCCGTTGTACATGAGATTTAAATGTTGGGAGTGCAAGATCCATCTCTTTGGCAGCTTCAGTTTGTTTTATTCCTTTGATGTCAACCAGATACACTGCTTTCTTATACTTATGTGGCAATTTAGCAATAATTCCCCTAAGACAATCCTCAGGTCGGTGATCATCAGGCTTATCCATTTCTATAAAAATGTCCGCAATTGGATTTGATGACTCAGCTTTATTCTCACGATGGTGGTCCATAAGATTATTGAAAGCGACCTTGTATAGCCAAGCTTTTGGATTGGAGATGCCTTTGCCCTTTTGTAATTCTATTTGAAATTTGAGAAAAGAATCCTGAATGATGTCTTCAATCAATCCAAGATTCGTTTCCTTAGACAACAAGTAGCTTCTAAGTGATTTTGCATGACTATTATGCGTTTTAGTAATCAAGTCAGTAGTTTTCTTAATTGTCATAGTTGTATAACGAGAGGTGAATGCTTAAAAGTTCTAACAAGCACAATTCTCGCAAATACAATTCGTGTAAGTACATGATTGACAGTTTCCGTTATGGCAAGCTGGACAATCGCAGGTGCAATGATTTTTATGATTCATAATTTTTAGTTTATGTGATTCAATTTGACTATCACTACCATGACGGAGAATGAAGCAGAAAGATGCAAACCTGGACGAAAATTTATAAAAATTTCAACGATACTTCTTCATGTATTTCCAGTTTCTAGGTTTTTCTTCAGAAAGCCAATCGACGGCAGTATCGATCCGTTTTTGTTGAGTTTTAATTGTTTTAGCATCATTGATCCAGTCTGCATAGTCCTTTTTATTCGATGGACTTAGGGTTTTGAAGAATTTGTCAGCGACTTTATGTTTGCTCAAAGCTGATTTAAAATTTGGATGAATCGTATAGTCATTAGCTTTTGATGGTTTTTTTGGAATTTTGACGCCTTCTTCGTTTAATCGAATTGCTTCTTTCAGATATTTCTTGAAGATTCGTTTTGAAGGTAAATCCTCAAGACATGTGATTTTGCCAAATTGTCCCATTGCTGTTTTGCCTACTTGCTGTAGAATGTTATCAGGGTCATTCATAATATCACCCTTCCAAAATGTAAATGCGGTATCTTCTTTAAAAGCTGCCATGCTACACAGGTTGCCTTTATAGATTAAAATGAGGAAACAGCCACTTAATTTTCTCTTCACATTCAGGACAAACTTCAAGTATAATTGAACGAATTGCCCTTAAAATCGGTTTAGAATATGTTGGTGCATTTGCTATATATTCATCCGTGTCATTAGCTTTTGTCATGAAATTTGTGTTAAAAGAGTAAATTTTTACATAATTCTAATATAAAAGATTCTTTTAAGACTGATAACAATCAATTTTAATAATACATTTGTACATATATAAATTTTAATATCTTCTATGGCTAAATCTCAGCAAACGTTTAATAAATCTGAAAGAGAGAAAAAGAAACAAAAGAAACAAAGAGAAAAAAGAGAGCGCAAAGCTCAAAAGAAAGTAGAGAAAGAGGAGAGAGGTAAACTATCTTTTGAAGAACAAATCCGTTACGTAGACCATAATGGAAACCTTGTAGATACACCACCAGATCCATCAAAGCGTAAGGAGATTAAGGCTGAAAACATAGTTTTAGGTGCATCTCGAGAAGAGATGAGTACTGGTAGTGAAAAACGTACTGGTCGAGTCAAATTCTTTAGTGATGACAAAGGTTACGGTTTTATCATCGATGATGAAACTAAGGAAGAATTGTTTGTGCACATCAAACAGTGTCTATACAAGCCTGAAGTTAATGATGTCGTTAACTTTATCGTTAAGTCAGGAAATCAAGGTCCTGTTGCGGCAAAAGTTTCTAAAGTCAAGTAAAATTATACTGTACAGTTAAGACAAAATCTCTAGATTCTCGTCGTCCGACAAAGTCTTAGTAAAACAAATCGCATGTTATAGCAAATTAAGACCATCTTGGTTTAGCTCGCTAATTATACTTGTGTTATTCACGAGTTAGAGATTGCTGCATGTCAACCATGTAATCTTTAGCTTTTTGTTTGCTAGTATTAGGGTTGATAAAGGAGAATAATTTTTCTGCTTCCTTTTCAGTAGGACGTTGTATTGCTTGATAGAGGCTCTGATGAACAAGCATAGCGACACTTTTAGCTACCTTTTCTTTTCCTAGGACAGATTCAAATAAAGACCGATTTTCGATCATGTATTTAAATTGATCAGAATCAGTGTTGCCTAAGAAGTCAAAGACAAACCTGATGTTTTTATCTGTTCCCCAATCTGATTGAGTATTTAGGTATTTTTGTACAGTTTCTTTATGAGACCCATCAGATAATTGAGTCATTCTGAAGTATGCTTCTTCATATAGAATTTCTGGAGGTAAGTCATCACCCTGTCCCAATGTATATAATACTTTTTCATTTGGATCGTCACTGTAATATGGGTCATTGATGCCAGGTGTAGGGACTAAAATTTGAGTTTCAGAACCTTCAATTTTCGCTAACATCATGTCATCAGTAATCTTGATGTTGACATCATCCAAATCAGCATTTCCATCTAATAATTTGGAGTCTGATGGAGATTGTTGTTTAGTTTGAGCTAGGAGGTAATTCTGAGGTGCATTTAGCGCTTGCGCAATGTTTAAAATCTCTTCTGCTGTTAAGAGCTCATTATCTGCTCGAAACAGCAAATTTCCTTGTGCGTCTAAAATCAGTAATGTTGGCAAGAAAAAAATATGGTATTTGCTTGCGACTTGTTTTTTTACCTCACTTTCTGTACCCATATCCACTCTGACATTAATGAAGTTGTCATTCATATAATTTGCAAGAGCAGGATCTCTAAAAACAGGTTCCATTAATTTACATGGTCCACACCATTCCGCCCACGTATCGATAAAGACAAGTTTATTTTGTGTCTCTGCCTGTGAAAGTGCAGAGTCAAAAATATCATTCCTGAAGTTTATAGACTGTGTTAATGTTGTTCCTGAGTAGAGGCACAACATAGAGCTAAGCATGAATAAGAAGCGCAGTTTGAATGTCATGTATGGGGTATGAATAATGTGGTTTTATCTGGAGGATTCTAAAAAATTTATAAGTCGATCAACTTTTGCTGGACTTTCACCAGTTTGCTCGATCATTTGCTTCGCCACCTTTGCCTGATTAATGGCCAAGTCAGTTTTCTTCAATCTGTGCAATGTCGAAGCATAGTCAATTCTGCCATCTGGGGAATCGTTTAATTCTAATGATCTTTCGTATGAAGCTTGTGTCAAGGCCACAGCTTTTGGATTTGATTTATAATTTTTGGCCAAATGCTGACCTTGTGCTAATAACTTGTCTGAGTCATTTTTGATGATCTTCTTTGTGTATTCTTCAGTTCTGTCTAGGTATTGATCTACCTTTCCTAAGCCTTCATAATAATCCATGTCGGACTTGATGTCAAATGCTTTATATTCTGATTTGGCGTTCTTCTTCATTTTCGCCTTAGCTCGCTTGAGCAAATCTTCATTTTCAAATTCAACTGCCTTCTCTACTGTTTTGCAACATGCTTTTTCTATTTGAGCAATGACGACTTCTTTTCCTTTTATCTTTTCGAGATTCGATTTGTAATCCACCATCATATCAAATAATCTGGAATCTGAATCTGTAGCAGCTTCAAATAAAAATTCAGCCTTCTGATCGTCAGTGATATCAGGCTTTGATCGCAAATACTCGTTTGATATTTTTAGACTTGGTTTACCTACTTTATTAAGTGCCTTTACGTAATTCAAAACTAAGTCATAATCTCTATCACCTGCTTCATACTTTTTAGCAAAGGATCCACTTCTGTCGTCTTTACGCATCGCCAGCTTAGCTAATTGGATGATGCCATCAACGTCCTTTCCGCCGGTTGCTTTGTGAACCACTTCTCCTTCACCGTTGATAAACATTAATGTGGGATAAGCAGATACCGGATACTTTTGCCTGAAGCGAAGACCCTGTCCTTTTTCCATATCAATCTTCATACTGATGAATGTTTCATTGAAAAAGTCTCCCACTTTGGCATCTTTGAAAGTCGTCGCTGCCATTCGCTTGCATGGTCCACACCATTCTGCATATGCATCTACAAAGACTAATTTTCCACTAGTGCTAGCCAATTCAAAAGCTTCTTCATAATCACCGCCAAAGAACTCTATACCTTCAGCTGGAAGAGTCGTAGAGAATAGAACCAAGTTGATAAAAATTAGAGTTCGTATTAAGCCAGTCATTTGATCTAGAATTTAATTGTAGTTATTGAACGTCCATTTGAGACATCATATTTCGAATAGCTTGATAATCAATTATCTAAGCCTTACAAAGATATAACTTTCAACATACTTTGAAAGCTAAATAAATGTTACCATTATTGGTGATTATATTCGTACCAAATTGGCACAATGCTTAGTAAACGACAACTCTTTCTCGATCATGTCGGTCAGACTGGCCCAATGCCGGTCATGATTGATGTCTCGCATGCGAAAGGCATGTTTATTTACGATGCTTCAGGTAAACGATATTTGGACATGAATTCTGGGATTTCTGTGAGTTCTCTTGGGCATTGCCATCCTGCTATTCTCCGTGCTGTATTAAAGCAGTCTGAAAGTTATATGCATACGATGGTGTATGGTGAACACTTACAATCTCCGCAAGTGGCACTAGCTAGTCTCCTCGCAAAACAACTGGACTCATCGCTTGATGCCGTTTATTTTGTCATGTCTGGTACGGAAGCCACAGAAGGAGCCATGAAGTTGGCCAAGCGTTATACAGGCCGAACCGAAATCATCGCTTGTGCTAATGCTTATCACGGCAGCACACATGGAGCAGAATCTTTGCGTAGTGATGAAAAATACAAACAAGCATTTTATCCATTATTGCCAGACATCAGACACATCACATTTAATGAGTTGGATGACTTATCGAAGATTACAGCCAAGACAAGTTGTGTCATCTTAGAACCAGTGCAAGCAGAAGCGGGTGTCCGATTGCCTAACCCTGATTATTTGCAAGCGTTGAGAAAGCGATGTACGAAGACTGGCAGCTTATTGATCCTAGACGAAATTCAAACTGGCTTTGGTCGAACAGGACAGTTGTTTGCGCATCAGTGGCAGGGTATCACTCCAGATATTTTATTGCTAGGAAAGGCTATGGGTGGAGGTATGCCAATTGCAGCTTTTGTGTCTTCCAAAGAGATCATGTCTTCCTTGACCAAAAATCCAATGCTGGGACACATCACTACATTTGGTGGTCATCCCGTTTGTTGTGCCGCTGCCGAAGCATGTTTGCGAACCTTGATTGACGAGCCACAAATAATCAAAGAAGTGGCAGCAAAGGCCAAAGAATTAAAAGAATATATTGAATCGTTCGCCATCATCAAAGAAGTGAGACATGTTGGTTTAATGATGGCAGTGGAAGTCACCAAACGGAAATATTTGAAACACATCGTGGCTCACTGTATGGAGTTGGGTTTAATTATCGATTATTTTTTATTTGATGATCGCAGTTTTAGACTTGCGCCACCATTGATCATTTCAGCCGAGGAAATGGAATTAGCGAAAGAGATTTTTGAGGCTGCATTTAGGTATGCGGAGGAGAAGTATCGTAGAAAGAAATAAGGAAGATTAAGAAAAACAACCCTGCTCTTCTAAAACAACGTAATTTACTTGACTACATTTAATTTCAGAGTTCATTCCGATAACCTGAATTGCGAATAGGGAATTCATAATTTCTTCTGAAGTTCCAGCATCTCTTAGTGCGTCAAATAAGTATGAAATGGCTTCTAAGCATTCCATTTTATCTATCCAATCTGCTTGAACTTCTAATGTGAACGGTGAAGAATTATCATTACCAACAACAGGAGTTATACATGAAGTGCAAAGAGCTTTGTCTTCTGATGCTAGTTTATCGATAAAAGGTTTTAAACCATCTTTTATACTGCTAATTTTTCTTCTATCCATTTTTTTATTCCATTTGTAGGGTCTTCAATAGCCTTAAGTATATTCTTCGCTCGAGCTTTAGTACAACTTCCGCATTTGGAATATCTTAAATCTTCTGACCATTGTGAATATAATAACGACCAATATTCTTTAAAAGTTTCATTTGATTCTTCCGAAATTTGCTTGTGCAAACCACCATAAAGTGCCAAATCTGTCAATTTATGAATCTTAAAAGGTTTAATTTTCTCCTTGCCAACACTAACAAATAGATTATCCAAATTCAATAACATAGCAATTTTAGCCTTTAATAGAAGCTCAACGCAATAGCCAGCTAAGTAAATACTACCATCAAAACAATCATTATCAAAGAGAATTTTAGCCTCTTTAAGCCTAAGTTCTGAGATTTTGACTATTTCTTCAACGTTTTCCACAAGGGCTAAGATAATAAGTAAATCAAGAAGTGGTACTTATAAATAATAACTGATTGAGCTTAGCTATGAGCTAAATTTAATTTACTAACAAGCAAAACATTTAAGATTTTTTGAATCACTAGCCAATTAACAACTATTCATCTTATAGATAAGTAAGAGAGCTTGAGTTAAATGCAACATGAATGATTCCAGGGGGGATCAAATTTTATTAACCACGGGTTCCCACCCGTGGCTTGATAGAGAGGTTCACCTACTGGCGAATTAGATTGACTAAATGTCAATCTAAAGTGCAGGAACCGATTCATCAGAATCGGGTGGGTAGATTAAAAATCTTATAAATCTTGCACAATACATGAACAGATCGTGTCCATTTTGTATATCTTGTAATTCGTGTTCAAGACAAAAAAGATCTTTTAAATCTTACAAACCTTTCGACCTATGGTGGATCGTATTCCAGATAAAAATGAAAGTGTTTTGCAATTGAAAATACTATTTCAAATACCCCAACTCCACCATCACCTCTTACTCAATACAGCTCTCTGATAGGCATTTATTGGATAATTTTTGACCGATGGAATGGTATCAATTCCTATAATCGTATCTCCTGTAATCGAATTCACTTTGGTGCTACTTGCAAATACTTCGAATAAGATAGTCTCTCCTTGATGTGTATAGCTCGTCATGTTCGTATTCCCCTGAACATCGAAATAACTAACCATGACATTGTCATTCAGATAACTGTCTAAGTAAATACCATTTTGCTCATCAATTCTATATTTACCATTTTTAGCATTGACTGTTTCCAGATAATAATCTCTTCTTCCTGTGATGGTGTCTTCGCCATAAATTATTGCCCATTCATATCTGCCTGGTATATCCGTAAACTCATGATCAATGGCCATCGGAATTGATTGTTGCTTTTTATTATTCTTATAAATATGCAATTCACATGTCCAATAGCCCATCCAGTCATCTGGGAATTCTATTTTTTCATTTAAATCTTTGGCGTCAATTGGTCTTAAGCTAGTCTTCTCACTACAAGCACACATGAAGCTGAGTATTGCGATATAGACGAACGTTTTCATCACGGAGAAAGTCTTTCAATAATCCAATCTTCTTTTTCTCTTCGATATTGCAATCGATCATGGAGACGAGCTGGTCTGCCTTGCCAAAACTCAATTAATTCTGGAATAACAACATAGCCTCCCCAATGTGGCGGTTTGGGAATCTCTTCCTTATCTTTAAATCTTTCCGCTGTTTCTTTCAGTTTGTCTTCTATATAAACTCTTGATGAGATGACTTGACTTTGGTCAGACACCCATGCGCCTATTTGACTAGTTATCGGTCTTGATTTTGCGTAAGCGATGGAGTCTGCTTCACTAATTTTCACAACTCGACCTTCTATCCTGACTTGTCGTTCGATTTCTTTCCACAAAAAACAAAGTGCTACGTTTTTATTAGTCGCCATTTGTTGACCTTTGGCACTTTCATAATTGGTGAAAAAGACAAAACCTGTTTCTTTAATTTCCTTGAGCAATACAATTCGAGAGAAGACTTTATGATCAACGCTTGTCGATAAAGTCATAGCATTTGGTTCTGGAATTTTTGTTTCCAATGCCTCATCAAACCATAGTTTAAACTGAGCAATCGGATCAGAAGCCAAGTCCTGCTTGTCCAACTGTCGTTTTGAATAATTTAACCGTAAATCTGAAATGCGTTTATCCATGGATGACCTTGTGTATTGGTTCGACTGTTTTATCCTCCAGAGGAATGTGAATCAATTCTAATGTGTCTGTAGATTTAATTTGGCTGATGCTAATGGTCCGAACTCTGTCATCCCAATTCATTAAAAAGCCAATACTCCGATCTTTTTCTCCTCCGGCTTTATGAATATTGACAATGGATTCTGGTGTTCGAGTCTCTACTTTTTTTAGTTCTTGATAAAACCAGTCGCTGCGTTGAGAGATATCGTCAGCACCATATAATGTGCATGATGACCATACATAAGCCGAATATCGATCTAAAGTTTTGATGTGTTTGACTTCTTCATCCCATCGCAGTTCAAGCAAATATTTTTCATCTGCAATCACCATTGTAAACGGTTCGATACCATACAGGTTTATCTTCTCCAAAAAATCAGGCGCAGTGTTGTACTCAAAATATTCCTTCATGACAACACCTCGGCTCTTACGGTATGGAAGATTTCGATTGTGTTTGACAAAGGCTCCATTCAACAAACAAATCGCTCTCCCTTTATTAGAAACAACAATCCAAGATCCACCTTTTATATCAGCAGGATAAAAAATAGCTTCATCTCCGACCACCTCAGTCTGGACTTGATAAGCAGCTCTAGCTGGCGCTTCATCTCGATTAGAGGTGATGCAAAAATGTTTCTCTCCGATTGGAATATAACTGACCAAACACATTATAAATCTCCGAGTTGTGGTCTGATTACAATGTCTTCAATCACTGCTGCTGGACTTAATTCGATAGCATTCCAGCAGACTAAGGCGATGTCTCTAGCTGCCATTAATCTGTCTTTTGGTAAGTCGATGTCTCCCCAGGCTGCTGACCATGTTGCTCCAGGCATCACAGCAACAACGCGAATTCCTTTCTCCTTTAATTCGTCACGCAAAACTTTTGTATATCCATGCAAAGCAAATTTACTGACTGTGTATGAAGCAGAATTAGGATAGGACATCAGGCTAGCAATCGAGCACATATTGATAATGGTCCCTGCTTGTTGCGGAAGCATTATTGGCAACATGCTTCGGGTCATATGCACCGCACTATAAAGATTGGTATTTATCTGGCTGACCATGACATCTTCCGATTCTTCTAATAATTTGCCCATGACATAAGCACCAGCATTATTGATCAGGATGTCTAGCTTATCCCAATGAGATTTGACAAATTCTCCAAATGCTTTGACCTCTTCAGGTTTACTGACGTCTGTCAATTTTGTGAGGATTTCCCTTTCGGGGAATGAACCTTGAAATTCAGCTTTGACTGCATCTAAATCTTCTTGACTTCTCGAGTTGATGGCAATATCCACCCCTTTTTCCAAAAATAATTGACCAATGGCTTTTCCAATACCTTTGGTCCCACCTGTAATAATTGCTTTCATGTGTACAAATATCTATGTATCCAGTCAATTATAGGCAACAAAAGCCGTTTAATAGTATTATTATAATCTGTATGAGTAATTTATCGTCTTTGATAGAGGAGCTTAGCACAAAATATCAGACATTGCGATTAATATGAATCCTGGATTTTTATACCATTTTGGGAAGTTTGTACAGTGGTTTCCTCAAATATTCAGTAAGCCAGAAAATTGGCGGATGTATTACAAGGAAATAATACGTCAGATGTATGACATAGGTGTTGGATCGTTGATGATCGTTTTCGTTATTTCTATCTTTATTGGAGCTGTGACGGCTGTTCAATTTGCCTATCAACTTGGCAATAGTTTTATCCCTCCTTATTATATTGGTTATATCGTTCGTGATATGACAATGATAGAGTTAGCGCCCACATTCACTTGCCTTGTATTGGCTGGAAAGGTAGGTTCTAATATGGCGGCAGAGATTGGCGGAATGAGACAAAAGGAGCACATTGATGCTATGGAGATCATGGGTGTCAATACAAGTTCATATCTCGTCATGCCAAAATTGCTGGCTGCTCTTATCATGATTCCGATATTGGTAAGTATTTCTGCGTTGGTGAGTAATTTAGGCGGATATTTAGCATCCGTACCAACTGGTTTTTATTCGCATTCAGAGTATGTTCAGGGGCTTAGATCTTTTTTCATTCCTTGGAATGTGGTAATGATGTATGTCAAAGCATTCACCTTTGCTTTCATATTGACATCGGTGTCTTGTTATCAAGGTTACTTTGTAACAGGCGGTAGTATCGAATTGGGCGCAGCGAGTACACGAGCGGTTGTCTTTAGTGATATCTTGATTCTGATTGCTGATTATATCATCGCAATAGTATTGACTTTATGATCCGTGCAGAAAATATATATAAATCCTTTGGTGATAATAAGGTCTTGAAAGGCATTGATTTTACCTTCGAAGCAGGAAAGACAAATCTGATCATTGGTAAATCTGGGGCGGGGAAGACCGTGTTATTGAAAATATTAGTGGGTCTCATGACTCCTACTGAAGGACATGTTTGGTACAACGATCGCGATTTAACCAAAATGTCTAAAGAAGAGACTCGAGAACTGAGAATGGATGTCGGTATGTTATTTCAAGGGAATGCATTATTTGATTCTATGACAGTAGAGGAAAATATCCGTTTCCCACTCGATATGTTCACGAATCAAAAGATGTCAGCCAAAAAAGACAGAGTTAATTTTTGTTTGGAAGAGGTCTCCCTTGAGGGAATCAACGATAAATTTCCCTCAGAAATATCAGGAGGGATGCAAAAGAGGGTAGGCATAGCCAGAGCTATAGTTCTAGAGCCCAAATATCTATTCTGTGATGAACCAAATTCTGGTCTAGATCCAAAAACAGCAATCAAGATCGATGAACTCATCAGTGAGCTCACTATTCGTCAGAATATGACTACAGTCATTAATACACACGATATGAATTCCGTGATGGAGATTGGAGAAAAGATCTGTTACTTAGAACTAGGCAAATTGGCTTGGGAAGGCAACAAATCAGACATCATGAATACAACCAACGAGAAATTAGAATCCTTCATTTTTGCCTCTCCATTTTTACAAAAACTACGTGAGAAGGCCTTGAAAAGCTCCTAGTTTTCTAATCTTTTCTATTCTATTCTGTGGTTGATAAAAAGTCTGTACCCAATAGAAAGTAGTTTGTGATTAAATTGACAAGGTATTTTGTTTGATATTAAGACTAAAAGCACAGTAAATACGGGTATTCATGAGCATTTTCAAAGATGAGATCGAATAAATGACAAAGTCAACAATCCCAAAATGGATTCTATTTGGTATATATAATCACCTAAGTTTTTATAGTTTTGCAATCCACATTCTGCCCGGGTGCTGGAATTGGTAGACAGGCATGGTTGAGGGCCATGTGTCCTTCGGGGCGTGAGGGTTCGACTCCCTCCTCGGGCACACTGATATTCAATGAGTTATGAAAAATTTTCATAGCTCTTTTCATTTCTTATATTCTTGGTGCAATATTGGTGCAACTTTTTAACAGAGTTAATTCATAACATTTTACAGGACACTATAACATCCATTTACTTCGTAATACGTAAAAGTTTAAGCTTCAATTAGATACCTATAACAATTTTAACACATATTTTTTATAAATATATTTTTATTTTCAATATAATTCAGAGTTGACCTAATTATCTGATTCTGTCTAATTAACAGATTATAAAACCTGAATTCCAGTCTAAAGCCGGAGTGTATGTATCGAGGCTTTTTTTGTGAATTTTTTATTCTTCCTAGCTTGTCTCATAATCCATTGTGCAGCACTCGTAGAATACTTATCGCCTTTCTTCAGCCCATTAAATAAATATGTCTC
>Ga0209187_1001067_pt1 | contig 35893 bp, 23 predicted proteins | sample BantaG_FD_187430 | JGI IMG/M metagenome (GOLD analysis project Ga0209187, IMG submission 187430) | Marine algal microbial communities from Bantry Bay, Ireland - BantryBay_4 metaG (SPAdes) (version 2) | ecosystem: Host-associated > Algae > Red algae > Unclassified | place: Bantry Bay, Ireland...
AAATACCCCGCTTTTTTACGGTCTTCCATCGCCGTTTCCGAACGCTTATCATCGGCACGACCACCGCGTTCAGTGACACGAGTTGTAGCGACTTCTTGGATAATATCTTGCACCGTAGAAGCCTCAGAAAGAACTGCACCCGTAATCGGCATATCGCCCAAAGTACGGTAACGCACGATCATTTCTTCTACTTTTTCGTCAGGTTTCAAGTTGACATATTCCGAATCAGCGAGGATAACACCGTCGCGGATAAAGCACTTGCGTTTGTGTGAAAGGTAAAGGCTCGGCAAAGGAATATTTTCTAAAGAAATATACTGCCAAATATCCAACTCCGTCCAATTACTAATCGGAAATACACGGAAATGCTCGCCCATGCGTTTTTTGCCGTTGAACAAGTTCCACAATTCAGGGCGTTGGTTTTTTGGGTCCCACTGACCAAATTCGTCGCGGTGCGAAAAGAAACGTTCTTTGGCGCGTGCTTTTTCCTCGTCGCGTCTTGCGCCACCCATTGCTGCGTCAAATTTATTTTTTTCCAAAGCCTCCAACAAAACCGCTGTTTGCAGCGAGTTTCGACTGGCGTTATAGCCCGTTTCTTCTGTGACCAAACCATTGTCAATACCTTCTTGCACCGAACCAACGATGAGTTTTACGCCCAATTCTTTCACCAAATTGTCGCGGTATTCCAATGCCTCCGGGAAGTTATGCCCTGTATCAACGTGCAATAAAGGAAAGGGAATTTTTGCCGGAAAAAACGCCTTACGCGCCAAATGCGTCATCACGATAGAGTCCTTTCCACCCGAAAACATAATAACAGGTTTCTGAAATTGCGCTGCCACCTCACGTAGTATAAAAATTGACTCTGCTTCTAATTCGCGTAAATGATTTATATGATATTTCATTAAACAATGCTTAAATGTTGCAATGCTTAAATGTTTAAATACTTAATAATGCGATAATAAAATTATTTCATCATTTAAGCATTTCATCATTTAAGCATTGTAATCAGGGGCAATATAAAATTATAAACCTCATCCACTGATTGCTCAATGGTTTGATTATCTGTTTTGACTTCTAATGCCGGATTTTCGGGAGCTTCGTAAGGGGAGTCGATACCTGTAAAATTCTTGATTTCGCCCTTGCGGACTTTCGCGTACAAACCTTTTACATCGCGTGCTTCGCACACTTCGATAGGCGTATTGATATATATCTCGTAGAAATTGTCTGCGCCTATGATTTCACGTGCATATTGGCGAATAACCTTTGTAGGACTGATAAATGAGTTAATAGTAACAACCCCACAATTGACAAATAACTTACTCACCTCAGCGATACGACGGATGTTTTCCTGTCTATCTTCCACTGTGAAACTTAAATTATTATTCAATCCGCTACGGATATTATCGCCGTCCAACATTTGTGTAAAAAAGCCTTCTTCGTGAAGTTTGGCTTCCAAGTGTTGTCCAATCGTACTTTTGCCCGAACCTGATAAGCCCGTCATCCACAGAGCGATAGAACGTTGCTTGAGCATGGTCTCTTTCACACTTCTTTGAAGGAGTCTGTCAAATATCGGATGTATATTTTCTGTATGCTTTTTCATTTAAGGGCGCAAAGGTACAAATTCCAAGCACCAAATCCCAAGCACCAAGACCGAAATTCTAATTGTCTGAAAGACATTCTATTGGTGTTTGGAATTTTAGTCAATTCCCCTTATGTTTAATCTCAATTTAAAATGAAAATAAAAATGAAAAACAATCTTCTTTTTTTTCTCCTTTCATTAAGTATCACTGCATCGGCTCAAAGTTTGGAATTTAACTTTGGCACTCATCTAAATAACCTTTATGATTTTAAAGAAAAAAATGGACCTTACACGTCCTCATACTCTCCAAAGGTAGGATATGATTTGAATGTAGGAATTGACGATATTTACCTAAACACAATGCGTTTGCGTTTTACTTTAGGGTTGAGTATATACGGTGGAGGTATAAAGGCAAGTCAGGGGGGAAATGGAGGGAATTATTCAATGAATGGAGAAATAGAAAAAACAGTTCTGCGATTGGGTTTTTATCCTGTCAATTTTAGGATAAAAAAGCGATTGAATATCAGTATCGGACCTCAATTTTCTATGCTCATCCATGAAAAAATAAAAGGTACATACGATGAGTGGCATGTAGAATACAATGAATATAACAACCAATACATAGTAGAATCATCCGGCAATCTGAATGAGAGATATGACTCATATAACGCAAGGTATTATGTTGGTGCGAATATTCGTATAGCTTACCGCATACCACTTTCTGAAGATTTTTACCTTGTTCCACAATACGCACTTTATATTGGTATTTCAAATGAATTTGTCGAATTTCCAAATATCACAAAATCAATCAATAATATGTTGGGGATAGGAATTAAAAGGAAGATATAACATGATACTTAATTTTGAATTTAAAGCGAGCGCAAAGGATATACATCGTTTGGAACAGAAACTACAGACGCTTGACCCTACATTCATAGGAGAGGACAGGCAGACAGACACTTATTTTAATGTAGCAAAAGGACGACTCAAATTGCGCGAAGGCAATATCGAAAACGCATTGATTTTTTATGAAAGAGAAAATACTGCGGATGCGAAAGCATCAAATGTTTTATTGTACCAACATCAACCGGACGAGGCTATAGAGGCGATTTTAAAGACAACATTGGGCGTGAAGGTCGTGGTAAAAAAACAACGTAAAATTTATTTTGTGGATAATGTGAAATTTCATTTTGATACGGTAGAAGCACTGGGAACATTCATTGAAGTGGAGGCTATCGACCAGACAGGAAGTGTCGGAAAAGAAAAACTGCAAGCTCAATGTCGTGAATATGCTGCGTTTTTTGACATTCAAGCGTCGGATTATGTTGCTTTATCATATAGTGATTTGTTATTAGAAAAGGTAGGTAAAAATCAGATTTAAATAAACCTTTTACATCAAATAAGTGTATTATGTTTTAGTTATTCACACATGAAAAACGACCAAACCAGTAGAGGTTTAGAAAATCTCAATATGATTTTCTACTTTTGCAGGGTAAAACACCCATTCATCAGATTAATAAACCCAAATTATTGAATAACTTGAATTAAAAAACAATAAATTTGAAAATTTCTAATGAAATAAGAGTGGCTCTTTTGGCACTCGTCGCCATATTTGTTTTTGTTTATGGGTTCAATTTCCTGAAAGGAAAAGACCTGTTTAAACGTACCGGAACATACTACATCGTCTATAAAAACGTGGACGGGCTTATTCCGCCTGCTCCCGTTACGGTCAATGGCGTGCAAGTCGGGTCGGTCATCGAAGTTGACTTATTGGATAATTTAGACATCCTTGTAGAGTTGAGTCTGGATCGTGACATTAGTATTCCCAAACATTCCATCGCGGACATTTACAGCCCTTCGCCACTTGGAGAAAAATCGGTACGCTTGTTATTTGACCGCGTTTGTAAGACCAATTGTGCGACATCGGGTGATACCCTTAGTGGTAAAGTCACAGGACTCGTAGCTTCGTTGACCGGAGACATGAGCGAAACGCTTAATGAAATACAAACGGCTATGACTGAGGTTGTTTCTTCAGGTTTGGATTCGCTTAACGATAAATTTTCGGACGAAAGCGAGGAAATCGGTCAAAGTTTTAATGACATTCAAGGTATCCTCAAAAACCTCAAGAGAAGTACCTACAAATTGGACAAGTTGCTCGACGGTTCTACCGACAATATTGCCAAGACCATTAGCAATCTTGAAGCAGCGACCTCCAATCTAAAGGGAACAAAAGAACAATTGGATCGCGTACTCGCCAATGCAGAAATTTTTACAACGGATATAAAGGGCATCAACCTCAAAGAGAAATTGGATGAGACCATAGGCGGTGTCAATACTGCGCTCAATACGACTGTTGATAAAGTCAAAAGCACCCTCAACAAAGCCGATAATGCTATCGCCGGCGTAGATGATATACTTACGCAAGTCAAATCCGGCGGTGGCTCTATTTCTAAATTAATGAACGACGAAGCCAAACTATACAAAAGTATCAATGAGGCTGCCATTGATATGCAACTACTCATGCAAGATATTCGCCTCAATCCAAAACGATACATTCGTTTTTTTAGAGCGAAGTCACCTGATTACAAAAAACCGGAAGATGACCCGGGAAGGCAGTAATGTACCGTAAATTAATTTAATTTACGGTGTACCAATCAATCAACTATGAAAAGAACATCGTGGATATTACTCATCCTCTTTGCGATATTAGCCCTGCTTACTTACCTTTATTTCAACAAAGCCGATACAACGCGCACGGGTAAAGAATTTGCTATCAACAATACCGCTCAAATCGGTAAAATCGTACTGTGGGACAAAATGAAACGTCGAATCACGCTTACTAAAGAAGACAAAAATTGGCAAGTCAATGGCAAACATGAGGCACGCCAAGAGCCCGTCGATCTACTTCTTGAAACTTTCAATAGGATGCGCGTCACGTCACAAGTACCGCGTGCTGCCGAAGAACGGGTCAGACGCAGCATTAATGTCAATGGCATCATCACAGAAATATATGATAGAAATGACCGCTTGCTCAAAACGCTCTATGTAGGCGGCTCTGCTCCCGGCAGCAAAGCCACGTACATGATGCAAAAAGGTGGCAATTACCCCTATCAAATCAGTATTCCCAATTGGGAAGGCGTACTCACACCACGCTTTATGATGAAAGAAATTGACTGGCGCGACCGCGCTGTTTTTCGCTACGCGGCGAATGAAATTAAGTCAGTTAAGGTCGAATATTTTGCACCAGACAAAAAGGAATTGTCCTTTCAAGCTATACGCGAAGACAACAACTATCAAATTAAAAAACTTTATGGCTTGTCCGAAAAAAATCCTCTCATCCAAGCCAAAGTGCAGTATTACTTCAAGCGTTTTGATGAACTTATCGCAGAAAACTTTGACTTAGATAATCCCAAACGTGCCGCTATCGTCACGGCTACTCCTTTTTGTGAAATTACTTTGGTAACAATCGAAGGCATAGAAAAAAATGTCAAATTCTATCCCATACCCGGACGCAAAATTGGTAAAGATGCCTCCGGTGAAGTATTACGGGCAAACACTGAAAAGTATTATGTGGCAATTAATGGTAACGAAGATTTTATGATAGTACAAGACCGTGTATTCAAAGAAGTATTTGCGCCCGTTAATTTTTTCTTTGAAAAGGAAGATTGAGGTGTTTTTTTGCTTAATATTAGAATACTCTTTTGAAATATCACAAAAAAAACATTATTTTTGTTCGTTTCATTCATTATAACAACCTACACTTATGTTGAAAATAGTAAAGGACATGTTTTCCATATCAAAGAAGAAAAAAGAGGAAAATATCAAGCGACTTGAGGAGCAAACGCAAGCCGAATACGAACAAAGTATCTCAAAGGAAAGTACAAAAGAAGAGTCTTTGACAGAAGAAACGTCAGTAGGTTCACATAAAAAAACCGTCAGTGAGGAAATGCATATAGAGTTTTCATATTCTGCTTGCACCGACCCAATGTGCGATTGCGGTATTTTATATTTGAAGGAGGTGGATAAAGAAAATGGATTAATTATACCTCTAAACATACATGATAAAAGGGTCATAAGTCCCGAAGAGTTGTATAATACAGGTGAAGAACCTGACGCGGAAATTCAAGCAATTGCCAAAAAAATTGAAGGGCATTTTTCCGAAGAGGATTGGCAGGAGATGCGCGAGATATATACCGAGCAAAAAATAGAACAGATAGACCAAGTCAATCCCAATGAAGTATCCTATGGGTTTACGATAAAGGACTTTGAAGATGAAGGTTTGATGACCTCTTACCTTGATATTTTTCCCTGCTCTCCCTTCACCTTTGAACTTAATGACAAACAATATCTTGTAACGGATACCTACTGTAAAAATGATATTTGTGAATGTAGAGAAGTACATTTATCTATCTTTAATTTTGTAGATTTAACAGAGGATACAGTAAAAGAAATCAATACTTATGAGTACGACTACAAACTCAAAATAGGTAGTTTCACAAGCAGTATCAAAGAGGAAGAAGCCCAAAAAGTCATTGACAATCTATTCTTAGAATTTCCCAATTTGGACAAAACATTAGCTAAAAGAAATAGAGTCGTCAGGCGCATCTTCAAAAAAGCTAAAAAAGACTATTGGAGTACAAAAAACATATCCAATCCGGAGGGTAAGAGTATATCGCGCAATGCCCCTTGCCCCTGCGGTAGCGGCAAAAAATACAAACGATGTTGTGGCAAATGATCTGTCGCATACCACTCATACTCTTGGGAATATTTCTGCTTTCGGTGGCGATACGGCTTCCTAATCTCAACCGTCCCTTGTCAAAGCATCACGAATTTTGTACAGCAATCACGCTCATACCACTTCAAAATTGGGCGGACAATGGCGCAGCGACTTATCACTACAGCCCAAGCATCACTTTCGAGGGCGCAGCCAACCACCACATCGAAAATCTCACCGCTTATCCGGTAGAAGCTAATGGACGATTTTATTACCTCTCACATCCGCCTTTTGCTTACCTTTTACCGTATTTTTCCTTCAAAATATTAGGCATTTATCCGACTCCGCTTGCTTTGCAGGTTTTCAACCTGCTTTTTCATTTTCTATCCTGTCTGCTCATTTATTACATCGTTGTTTTACTTTGTAAAAATGACGAAAACCTGACCTCCAACAAACTTCATTTTGGAGCTTTGACGGCTTTTCTTATTTACCTTTTCGCACCGGCTACGCTGTGGTTTCATGGCAATGCCTACATGTCCGACATGTTTATTTCCAATATATTTATTTTCGGGATATGGCTGGCACTCAAGGCATATCAATCTATGAAATATGCTTATATTGTCGGACTCGGTCTTGCGATATTTTTGATGATTTACACCGAGTGGCTCGGCAATTTCTTCGCCTTTGGAGTCTTCATAGCTGCATTGATTTTTACATTCAAATCGGACTCCAAGCATCGGAAATATTGGCTGGCGGTCACATTCGCATGTATAGCGGGCGTAGTACTCGGCTTGACTTTGATATTCGTACAATATAGCAGCATCGCAGGTTCGGAGACCTATTTGTCCTACTTTGAACATCGTTTTTTCGCGCGTAGCGGCGCGAAATTTACAGACACCAATTTTTTTTCTTTTTTATATAAATATTTAAAATTAACAAGAGGCGTAGCCAAACATTATGCGGTCGGATTTCTGCCCGTATTATTATTTGGAATGGCTTTGTGCGGTGCGTTTTTCTTCCACTCAAAAAAAATAATTAGACAAGAGAATATCGCTGTCCGGTATTTTTGGTGGATAGCAGGTTTTCCTATTTTAATGCACCACTTGATATTCATCGAATTTACTGTCGTACATGATTTTGCTGTATTAAAAGGCGGTATATTAATAGCCGTCGGAATAGGTTTATTAATTCACCGATTGCCTCGTTCAGCTCCTCTTCGCGTGGGCGTTTTAGCTACTTTATCAATTTGTATCGTCCAATATTACTATATCAATCGCCCCGGCGAAATCAGTCAAAACGGAGACCGCTATGACATGATGCAAAAACTTGGCGAAGGTATCGGTAAGCATAGCACATTCGACGAAATCGTCTTTTTGAATGGTTACAAACCCGATCCGCAAGTCATGTATTATGCACGTCGCAACATGCTACGCGCTACCGATACATTGGAGGTAAAAAAAGCCTTAAAAACTCGCGGATTTGAGCGTGGCGTATTATTCACAATAGACAATTATAAAATAAAACGAATAGACAAGGTCTCGCTGAAGTAGGGCATAATTGTTAAATTGCTTGATTGTTAAATTGTTATTACGGTTTTTTGCTACGCAAAAAGATCATTTAACAATCTAACAATAATAGTGGCTTCGCCACGTTGGTTTTTTTATAAAAAGAAAATCACATAAACAAGACATTTTACGTAGCTTTGTCGCCTTGTTGAACTGTTCACCAATCACCAATCACTAAATATGAAGAAAGCTTTAATTACAGGAATCACCGGACAAGACGGTGCTTATTTATCGGAATTGCTCCTCGAAAAAGGATATGAAGTGCATGGTATTAAGCGCAGAGCTTCTTCGTTCAACACACAACGCATTGACCATATATATCAAGACCCTCATGTAGAAAATTATCGTTTTCAACTCCACTACGGCGATTTGACCGACTCGACCAACCTCATTCGCATCATACAACAAGTACAGCCCGATGAAATTTACAATCTCGGTGCGATGTCGCACGTCAAAGTCAGTTTTGATACGCCTGAATACACTGCCAATGTCGATGCACTCGGTACTTTGCGCGTATTGGAGGCAGTTCGTATCTTGGGTTTGACCGAAAAGACCCGTATTTATCAAGCCTCCACATCTGAATTATATGGACTCGTTCAAGAAACACCGCAGTCCGAAACTACGCCGTTTTATCCGCGCTCGCCTTATGCGGTAGCGAAAATGTACGGCTACTGGATTACGGTCAATTACCGCGAAGCCTACGGCATGTATGCCGTCAATGGTATCCTTTTCAACCACGAAAGTCCGCTACGTGGCGAGACCTTTGTGACTCGCAAAATTACTCGCGCCACAGCAAAAATTGCAATGGGTTTGCAGGATACCGTCTATCTGGGTAATATGGATGCAAAGCGCGATTGGGGACACGCCAAAGATTACGTAGAAGTCATGTGGCTGATGCTCCAACAAGACCAACCGGAAGATTTTGTCATTGCTACGGGCGTGACGACATCTGTGCGAGATTTTGTAAAATTAGCATTTTCAGAAGTCGGTATTGACTTAGAATTTAAAGGGGAAGGCATTGATGAAGTTGGCTATGTGGCAGCTTGTTCACACCCTGATTATCAGTTGCCTATCGGTCAGAAAGTCGTGGCAGTTGACGAGCGTTATTTCCGTCCTACGGAAGTTGATTTACTACTTGGCGACTCTACCAAAGCACAAACAAAACTCAAATGGAAGCCTCGCTACGACCTCCCCGCATTGGTGAAAGATATGATGCAATCGGATGTCGCGATTTTTGAAAAGGAAAAATATTTGAACGAACGAACGTAGGTAGTTTTTTGAAAAAAATATTCATATTATTAAATGTCAGAACAAACCAAACGCACAGAACTCAACGACCTCGGCGAATTTGCCCTTATCGACCACCTCACGCGCGATTTTCCATTAGAAAATAAATCCAGCGTAAAAGGCATTGGCGATGATGCAGCGGTGATTGACAACGGAAATTTTCAGACCGTTGTTTCTACGGATTTACTGGTGGAGGGCATCCATTTTGATTTGACGTATATGCCACTCAAACACTTGGGTTACAAGGCAGTAGTCGTCAATTTGTCGGACATCTACGCCATGAATGCCCAACCGAAACAAGTGACCGTTTCACTGGCTTTGTCCAATCGCTTTTCGGTAGAATCATTGGAAGAATTCTATGCGGGTATTCGTCAGGCTTGTGATTTTTATAAGGTGGATTTGGTTGGTGGAGATACGACTTCTTCGCTGACGGGTTTATTGATTAGTGTGACGGCTGTGGGGCAGGGCGAAGCAGATAAATTGGTCTATCGAAGTGGTGCAAAAGTGGGCGATATTTTGTGTATGACGGGCAATCTTGGTGGCGCGTATTTGGGATTACAAATACTGGAACGTGAAAAACAAATTTACTTAGAACACCCAGAAATGCAGCCCAAACTCGAAGGACACGACTACATCATCAGCAGACAACTCAAGCCCGAAGCAAGGCAAGATACCATAGAACAATTTGCAAAAGCCGAACTCGTACCGACTTCGATGATTGATATTTCTGACGGCTTGGCTTCGGAAGTTTTGCACTTATGCAAGGCTTCTGGCGTAGGCGCATTCGTAGAAGAAGGGCATGTGATGATTGAGCAGGAGGTATTCCAAACGGCATTGGATTTTAGGCTCGATCCGATTACTTGTGCTTTATCCGGTGGGGAAGATTATGAGTTGTTGTTTACCGTAGATGCAAAAGATTTGGAGAAGGTGCGCTTTATGAATGACATCGCCATTATCGGAGAAATCACAACTGTCGAAGACGGCGCGACATTACACACCAAAGGTGGCAATATTCATCCTTTGACCGCGCAAGGTTGGAAGCATTTTTAAAATCGTACTGACAACTTCAGCCGTCAAGTAATTAAAAACACATTTATAAAATACTCTCTTAAAGCTGATTATAAATTCTTTAAAAAATATTTGATGACTAAAGTCGTCAGTACGGTTTTAAAAAGTATAAATCCCTTTAAAACTAATCAGTCGATGCACTTGTCGCGTAGATGGTTTGAAGATGTCGAATGTAGAGTGTTCCCAATTGACATTTACACCAATGTTGCGCGTGATATAAAAGGTACCGCCTCCGATAAAGCTGACTTCACTCTTTTTGTAATTATCCGAAAAAGTATCCGTCACATCGAAGTCATTGGCATCAATAAATTTGGTGTTGACCAATCGCCTGTAAGCAAAGCCCGCACTGAACACCCAACGTTGGTCGATGTAATGAATCATCACCGGAATCTCCGCATAAGAGAGGTTGAAGCGTTGGTATTGAAAGAGCGCGTCGTCGCGTCCCCCTGGCGCACTGCCGAGTTGCGTAAAACCTATGCCGATGCTCGGCTGAAACCGCCCGACCCAGTCTTTTCTATCTAAAATAATATTAATTTGTCCGCCGATATTGAGTCCCAGTTTATTGAAACCGGCTATCTCGTCGCCGTCAATTTGAGAAGCGTTCAAGCCTACCAGCAAACTCAATCTGAATCGTGCGTCTTGCTTACCACCGATGGTTTTATCGCCTTCCAAATCGCCCTGCGCCCATACATTCAAAGGGAGTACGAGCATTATCATTAAAATTAATCGAATCATTTTCTATTCTATGTTCTATGTTTTTTCTTGAAAATCCAAATTTAGGAATTATCTTTGATTGTTACTTGATTGTTTGATTGTCAGATTGCTTGATTGTATTTAATCGTTTTTGCTTCGCAAAAATATATAAGCCATAACAATCAGACAATTCAACCATCAAGCAATCAATCTAAAAATAATGTTCAAATATACGACATACACCTTAAAAAAAATCGAAAATATTTTTGAAGAATTGGAATACACCATTCGTTATGCGAAAGGTAACTTCAAATCGGGTTATTGTATTGTAGAAACGAAAAATGTTATTGTCGTCAATAAATTCTTCGACACGGAAGCACGTATCAACAGCCTTCTTGATGTGATGGCAAATATAGAAGTTGATGACAGCAAACTCACCGAAAAACCTTTAGAATTTTATCGAAAATTAAAAAAGAAAGTCTTGGACGATAGACGACTGACACCCACAACCGAAGAGGATGCTGCACCCGAAGAAGAGGCAGCATAAAGCCAATCAGATAATCAAATGCTCTCGCCTCAATCGCTTCAAGGCAGCGCGACTCAGCCGGATATGTTCGTCATTCATAAAGGTCAGCGTTTCACCTTCTATCGACTTAATTAGCTCTATATTAATGAGATAGCTCTGGTCTATTCTAAGGAAATTGTAAAAATTACTTCTGATTTTGGGTGCAAAATGTCCAAGATTATAACTGCTTTCAAAGGTCGTACCGTCAGTCATTTTGATGTGGGTTTTGGTCTGTTCAAAAGTTGTGAGGTACAAGATTTGATCCCTTCCGAAGAAGCGATACTCATTATTTCTATCTCCACGAATACCGACTTTTCTATCCTTAAAAGCGACATACTCCACTGCCGACATTTCGCGAATACCAAAATTATCTACCGCATCATCCACCCTTTTTAGAAAGACCGTCGGGTTTCTTCGTAGCGAATCTTTATTGAGAAAATATCTGAGGTCAATGCCCATTTTTTCTGCTTCGAGCGCGTACTCCTCCACATCATAATGATTCGTAACCATCACCACCGGAAAAGACGCTTTTCTACTTTTAAGTATCCGCCTTGCGACGAGCAAGCCGTCTTGATTATTTGGATCACCTTCATCCAAACGAATGTCAAGGATGCCAAGACCGAAAAAATTGGGGCGTTGCAGCAAAAGATTTTCTGCCTCTTCGCGACTGGTCGCACGCACAAGGTGATAACTCTGCTCCACTTCGGGCAAGTCTTGTTCTTCTTCAGCGCATAATATTTTTTTAATCCTCAAAAAATCATCCGCATTGTCTTCAACAATAAGTACATTCATGTTAATTTAATTTTTAATGCTTCCCAATGGCAGGTAAATATCAAAGGTCGTTCCGCCGAGTTCATTGTCATTTGAATGGATGCTACCGCCCAAATCGCCCTCAACTATCGTGTGTAATCGTTCCATTCCATAGCCTTTTTTGCTATCATTAATGCGGTCATAATGTTTGCCATTGTCCTTTACAATGATGTTCAAATCGCGGTCTTTTTCTATGATAGAAATATGTAATTTTTTATCCTGAAATTTACCGAGTTTACGGGCTACTTTGGAGGCATTGATGCTTAATTCTAACAGGATAGCCGCTACCTTTCTTAGTTGTGTTCGGGTAGAATTAAAATCTTTTGATAATTGAAATTCGGACGTGATATTACTTTTTTGATAATTCAAACCCGTTTCAATATTAAAAATAACTCTATTTATATATTTTTTAAAATTAAGTTTGCCCTGTCGTTCTTCATGTACAAAATTGTGTAGGTCGTACATGGCTTGCACCCTCAATTTGGTGTCTTCCAATGCAATGTACATTTCATATTGTTCGTCATCATTTTTTATTTTAATGATTTTATTGTCCATATCATCCCTCAATAAATTTAGCGTTCCTCTTACCGCATGATTCATATCACGCCTTTGTCTGTGGGCAATTTTTTCCTTTTCCAATCGCAGCCATGCTACTGCGATAATGAAAAATAAAATAATCAATAAGGGACGATAAATAGTCAAAACGACATCGCCTTGCAATCGGTAATCCAGTTTGTAATCTTCCAATAATCCATAAAATTGCGCCAAAAGTATGATGATAGAAATGATAACTACCAAGTAAGTCATGCTACTTAACTGCCTCTCTTTGAAAAATTTATTAAAAAAAACGAGCAAGAAAACTATCGTCATGATAGAAAGTAAAAAATCAGGTACACCCGCCCAAAATATCTTGAATTTACTGGGGCTAAATGATGAATTGGGTATTGTATTTCCAAGTACCACATCCCAGAAAAGCACAGCAAAAAGTATAATAATCAAAATTTTGTTGGAAAGTTGATTGAGGTCTTTGATTGAAATGGGGAGGGTTTGTGTTCGTTTGATTTTTTTATACAGCCATTCCCATGCTGTACCTTTTTCAAACTCTAAATATTTGATAGAAAAAAGAAAACTAACCGAATTTATCGTCGAAATGCAGTAGTGAATCCACCTGTCGTCAATGCCATATATTTTTAAATTATCACCCACACTCCATGCAAATATCGCCAATGCCAGAAATCCCAAACCCCAGTCTGCTTTTTGGCGAGTATTCTCTTTGGCAATGCTCAACCAAAGAATAATAATCGTAATTCCGGAAAAACATTCAAACAATAAACGTATATAGATGCCTGATTTGTCTATACTTAGGCTATTTAAAAGGGCAATAAAGCCCAGCATAGCACTGGTGACAAATAAAACAATCAGTACTTTAGCAAATTGTTGTTGCTTGATATATTGCTTGAGTTTATCGAACATGAGTACGATTATACGAAATATATCTCATTAGAATATATCGCATCCGACATAAAGCGATTTTATCCAATATAGAAATGAAAAATCAATAAGGTAAGGACAAAAACGTTCCTTAGTAGTCAGTCAAGTTAATACGGTGCAGGACAAATTTTTAATCTGCCTCGTACCGACGACTTTAGCCGTCGCGGAAAAGTACTGGGCCACTTGACGGCTGAAGTCGTCAGTACAGTGGCATTTCAAAATAAAATTAAAAATTTGTCCTGCACCCTATTAACTTGGCTGACTACTAAGCGATGACCTCCTCAATTTTTTCGAGCAACCACTCTCGGCTAACTAAGGGTTTGTCAGGATTTTTGATGTCGGATTTTATATTTTCTAAACGTCTGGGGGAAGGAGCATTTACTCTATCTATATTTCCTAAGTGTCTGACTCCAGCATCTATTTTTATGAATCGCATATTTCGAATACGCCTTACTACATGCAAGTAATTAGTGTATAACTCTTTATTTCGTTTTGACATACGAGCATTTCGCAAATAGGCATCCATGTTATTGACTTTATTATCAAACATCTTCAAATACTCACTACTTTTAATGGTAATCAATTCATAATATATCTGCGTAGCTAACAACCGGTCATAAAGACCATAATAGAAGCCCGGTGGTGCATTACGCATAGTTACCATAGCATTTTCGGCTTCGATATATTTTTTTTCGCCCAAATACACAAATACATAAGCCAGAAGGGTGATACCTTTTCGCTGTTTGGGATGCAAGTCCTTGCTATACACATCAATGATTTCTTTCGCACCTGTTATATCCTTAATACCAAGTGCTGCTCTAACTGCCAATATAAAGTCATCCCGTGAGAGGTATTCGCCGTTATTCCAGATTTTATCGGGAAAAGTACGTCGATAAATATCGAATTTTTGATGGTTATAATTTAAGCCTTTATTAATTTTAAGATTACAAAAGTTGAGCAGTAAATCGTACAAGTGTCGCAATTCGGAAAGCGGGAAATAATCCTTTTTTTCCTCCAATACCTTACATATACGCTCGTAATGCATCATATTATTCTCACCTTTGAATAGCATACAAAAACGATAATAGACATCTATTATAGGTATGTGGGTGTAATCATTTACAGCCAAATGCTCTAAAATCGACTTCATCATTGGATATTCATACTTCTTGGGCATTGTCTTCTGAGCAGAGAGTCCGGCAGCATACAACCGCAATTGCCCTGCGAGTGCGTGGTGATGAAAGTTAGTAATAGTAGGCTGCAAATTGACATCTTTCAAACGTCCAACGCTCAATATATGATTAAGTTCCGTTTTAGCAATTAAATATTTATCATGTAAGTGCATAGGGGAACCTTGAGGGAGTTTGGTTTGGGTGTCTTTTGCTTTTTTAATGAGTATCTGAGTATGCGTCGTCAATCCCCGATTTCGTAGTATATCGGCAAGCTGCTGTTTTGAACGTACTTCATTTTGATTTCGTGATTCATATAATAAAAAATCCTGTACCAATCCGGTCAGTCGCGACATCACACGTCGAAGCTCTGCATATCTTTTATTGTCTAAAGGCTGACTTTTTGCACAGGCATCTTGCGGATAAAGATGATTATAAATTTGCCGACGATAAATATCTTTCTCAAAAATAGGGTGTACTTTTTTTAGATACTTAAACAAAGCTATCGCTTCTTTTTTATTATTAAAAAAGGGAGAAGCAACAAATTTCCTAAAGCGATTCATTTCCGACGCAGTCAAAGTTTTTAAATAGTCAATCAATCTGCTGTCATTGATAGTTTTAGGTGTATCCATAGGCGTTTTTTTATTGAAAATAAGATAAAAATACTGCTTTTTATTCAAAAAACACAGGACAAACATGAATCTTTTTCAGAGTATTTTTTTTCGATAAAACACTTATTATTAGGTTTTTATAACGTTATAAATTTTATATTCGTTTAAATTGAGTTGAATTTTCTGTAGACAAAGTGTGATTTTTCTCGGTTTTTTTAAAACATTATTATTCCGATATTCGCGCTACATATAAAGTCTAATATTAAAAAATCACATCCGCATCACCCTATTCTGGGGTGAATTACCATTTTTTTTAACCAACTTAATTTTTAACTATGAAAACGAGAACTTTTCGTAATATCATATCCATTACTTTGATTATGATATGCTTATTACTGCAAACATTTTCTGTGTCTGGACAGGACGACCCTAACGATACTGAAAGAAGTATCTTAGCACACACGTACTCACTTGATATTCCTTATGACCAAATCATGGTACTTAACGATGGGTATTTGGATACGGCATCAGCACCAACGACAAGGTATATGAAAGACTTTGGACGCTGGGCAGATTTTTGGGCATCTCGCGTGGACGACAACCAAGAATTTTCGACCTACTTTGACGTGGTAACTGACTTGAGTAATCTGAATGGGCGCAACGGACTTCCTGCTGACGCTCCCTTCCCTCCACCAGGTCAGGATGATTGCTGTGCCGACGGTGGCGATTGGCGATTGGAAGGTCCTTTTGATGATGGAAACTCCGGTCAGACGAAACAACGGTCAGGTATTGTATTCAGTGTATTCAGCCCGGATGTATATGGTGCAAATGCCAATCCAGTGACCGTATATGCCGGTTCGGGTGCCGGAGGACTTTGGAAAACAGAAAATGGAGGAGAAAATTGGTCTTGTCTGACAGACCAACTAAGAATAGCCGGCATCGGAGTACCTGACATTATCGGACATCCTGATAATTATGATGAAATCCTTGTCGCCACCGGCTTCAGAAGGCGTGATGGAAAGGCTTATGGATTTGGAATTTTAAAATCTGTAAATGGAGGAAATAGTTTCGAAACACCACTTCTTTGGAATCCTGTGTATGGCGGAGTGGTTTATGATTTGGAGAGACATCCTCATCCTGATAGTACAGACTTTGTATATGCCGCTTCTTCAAATGCTCTGTATCGCTCAACGGATAATGGCGATAATTGGGAGACGGTGCATTGTGAAGGTGAATGTAATGCACCGGGAAATGCAAATACGCATGATTGGGTAGAAGTAAAGGTCTTACCCAATGGAACAATATACACTGTTTTAGAACCTACTCGCAGTTCAAATACTTTGGATCTTGAGATTAGATACTCAACTCATGGTGGTGTGGACAGTTTTAAAAAACTCACTCCTCCTGTCGATGCAAATAATCCATGTCAACCCGAATTAGTACGAAAAAGACGGGCATATCTCGCTACTTCTGCTGCTGCGCCTGATGATATTTTTATCATTTTTCACTCAGAGTGTATGGGGGGAGGATGCTCCAAGAGCTTTTCCCTTTACAAATACAATCTCAATAATCAACAGTGGACTTTCTTGGCTAATATCAGTTTTAACGGTGGTCTATCTACAAGTTTTCCAGCTTTTGAGATGAATCAAACCAACCCGAATATCTTTTATCTGGGAGGGGTAGAATTCTCAAAATATGAACTTCCGGCAACAACAACCTATAACTGTATAAGTCGCTCGTATCAAATAGGAGATTCCGGACTTTCAGGTAACCTTCCCGTACATCATGACACAAGAGCTATTCAGATGTTCCACTCAACATCAAACGGTATCGGAGATAAAATTTTAATCGGCACAGATGGAGGTATAGGCTATTCAGACGGGAGTAATAGCAGTAATGACAATGGATGGACGAACCTAAACGGACATGATGTAATATCTCAAAGTGCGGGTTTAGTTGATAGTGAACTGTGTATCACGGAGTTTTTTGACATGGATGTATCACAAGAGCGTAATAGATATATTATCGGAGGTACACAAGACAATGGTACTTATAGTCAATCGGATAGCCAAAACCCCTATACATGGGGATATATTAGAGGAGGTGACGGCGGGGCTTCCTTGATTGATTGGTCTAATCCTCAAAATCGTTTCCACAGGGCTAATGCTAGCCTTTATGGAGGATTTGGGTCAGCAGTCATAAAAAGATGTAGTATTGACCTTGCCTGTAATGCTTGTGAGCAAGAGCCAATTCAAAACTTCGAACTGCGACAACACCCTTTTGACCCCAACTTGCTTTATACCGGAAAAAGAAGACTATTGACATTTTTCGATACCAATATGGGTTCGTCTCCCGTTAATACTTATGAGTTTACTAATTGTCATAATATACGGGCATTCGAGTTATCTCCCTCCAATCCTGATATTATGTATATTGGTTTTGACGGACCTTCATCTAATCCTAAACTATATCGCTCCGACAACGGCGGTACAAGTTGGACAAATATAGATAATCAAATAAAAAAAGTGAGCGACAATACAAGCGGATCTTCAACTTTCTTCGGCATTAAAGATTTTGTAATAGACCCACTCAACCCAAACCATCTTTGGTGTAGCTTGAGCAGCTATGGAGGCAATACCAATAACCCTAACTGCAATAGCGGTACAGCACGTGTCGTCGAACTCATCCGCCAACCTGACGGCACTTATTTAGAAACCGATATCTCCTCAGGCCTCCCCCCACTCCCCGTCAACACTCTCGTTCGTGAAGATATGTCGGGCGTGATGTATGCAGGTACGGATATTGGCGTGTATAGGTACGAGCCGGGAGGTACATGGGAGTGTTTTAATATGGGCTTACCGGCAGCTATTGTCACCGACCTTGAGATTGACCATTGCGCCGGCAGACTATACGCAGCTACATTCGGACGCGGGATATTTTCTTCTGATTTATCATCATACCTAAGCCCGGTGATTACCGTTAGCACCAACCAAGTTTGGGAAGCCGGACCTGCTATGTATGCTCATAACGACATCTTCGTCACTAATGGTGCCAAACTCTACATAAAAACCAAACTCTATATGTCTCCCGGTACTCGTATAGTCGTGGAGCCGGGCGCAGAACTGCGTGTTATTGACGGCACGATTACTGCCGCTTGTGACAATACTTGGGGAGGCATCTATGTGGTTGGTGACAATACCAAATCACAAAGCATCCCATACCAACAAGGAAGGGTGTATCTCAATAATGCCACTATCGAACATGCTGAGGATGCTATCACCACCCGTGATGTCCAACTCCCTAGTGATGTAGGCAGTTGGTACAGCAGAGGTACTATGGGAGGTATCATTCACGCCTATAACAGTAAGTTTAAGAATAATAAACGAACCATAGAGTTTTTGCAATATGCTAATAAAAACAATGCCGGAATAGAGCAGAATAACTCATCTTTTTTTACCTTGTGTGACTTTGAAATCAATGATGACTATCGTTTTACATCAGATCCTCTCAAACCTTTTATCACAATGTGGGCAGTCAACGGAGTAAGATTTAGAGGTTCTACCTTCACTGACAACCAAAGCGGCATATCTATCAATAGCCCTTCGGAGAAAATAGGTATCAAATCCTTATATGCCGGATATAATATTAATGAACGTTGCTCCGGCATACAGCAATATCCCACTCCCTTCTCCTGTGCCGGAGGTATAGCCACTACCTTTACCAATCTCGGTTATGGCATACAAGCCAGTGGTATCAATAGTTCCAGTTTTGGTATCGCTGTTCGTAATGCGGATTTTGATTGTTGGCATGGCATACGTACGTTAGGGATTTCATCTTCTCTCGCCATAGAGGGCAATGACTTTAATGTCAAAGAACAAATTATTCCTGACAATGCACCTGCTTGGAGTATCGTACCTTCCTACGGTATCCACCTGACCACCAGCGAAGGATACAGCGTACAAAACAATAAACTCGTATCAGAGTCGCAGTATGGCAACCCGGCTTCGGGAGATGAAACCGCAGGTATCGTCGTCAGAAATAATCATGGCAATTCCGAACAAATATATCGAAATGAATTTACCAACTTCAATGTCAGTTGTGAGGCAATATCTCAAAATTGGTCTGGAGGCAATCCAAGTGATGCGAATGGCTTAGAGTTCCGCTGCAATGACTTCACTGACGGCAGAATAGATATGTATGTCTCACCTGAAGTCAATCCCAATCTAACCAATCCCACTATTAATGGCATCAAACCGATACAGGACCTTCCCGCTAACCGATTCAGTACCTCCAATCCGGCTCTCGCGCTGCATATTTATAATGACCCCGGAGCAGCACAGATGACTTATAATCATCATGACCCAGCGAGTGAGGCAAGAGTAGAGCCGACGCTTTTTACACAAGCTAATATGACTGTGGTTAACACAGGAAATGCACTCAACCTTAGTTCTACTTGTCCCGACAATTTATCCACAGATATAGATATAGACGGCGGTATTAAAACACTTGATGGGATTAAAAATATCAAAAATAATTTGATACTGACAACGCTCAACACTATAAAAAACCGCGTGGACGGCGGTAATACCGAATTACTTGCCAAAGCTGTGAAGGCAGCGACCCAAAAAGATGCCTTTGAGGTCTATCAAAACATTATAAAACAAGCTCCTTTTACCTCTGATATGGTACTGAAAGAAGTCAGCAAAAAAGAAGTTGGGTTTAGTAAAGGAATGATTCGGGATATATTGGTGACTCACCCGCAAGCCGCCAAATCCAGACAAATACAGGATATTTTGGATAATCGTAGTCAAAAATTATTTCCTTTTATGCGTAAGCAAATCAATGCAGGTAAAGCGGTCATTGGTAAAAAAGAACAAATGGAACTGGATATGGCTAAATACAGACGTGAGCGCAATTTGGCTATTAATCAAGCTATCCAATTGTTGGCATCCGATAGCATATCACGTACCAAAGATATGTTGAACTTTTTGTCCGGTACAGGGGATATTAATTTTGAGTATCGACTTGCTGAAGCTTATGAGGAAATGGGCGAATTTGCCCTTGCCGACAAGGTACTCAAAGGCATCGGCAATATGACGCTTAACGAAAAAGAAGCGACTGACCATGAGGACTATTTAAGTTTGAGACAATTGATACAAAAATGGAAGCAAGATGGTAAAAATCTTGCAGCACTTCCCCATAGTGATTTGACTGTCTTGGAATCTTATACCAAAAATCCGAACATTACCGCAGGTAAAGCCATTACTTTATTGATGCTCAATGGCATTGACAGCTATCAAGAGCCAGTTTATTTTCCGGATATTGGAGAGATAGAACCAAGAGAAGACGAGCAAGGCATAAAAGATGTGATTAATGAGGATAAACTTTTGATTTATCCCAATCCAGCGAAAAGTTATTTGATTGTAGAATATGCTACCGTAATGTCTGTGGATAGATTATTGCTTACTATTACCGACCTAAATGGTAGGCAAGTACACCAACAAATGTTAAGTCATCAACAAGACGAGGTAATCCTGTCAACTGATAAATTCCTTGCCGGACAGTACTTCTGCATTATCAGTAATAGAGGCAATACTACAAAAACTGAAAAGTTTATTCTTATTAAATAAATTGATTCATCCCCGACCACAATCATTGTGGTCGGGCTATTCTATTTATTATGAAATACATATACTTGCTTGTTTTTACATGTTTTATAACAAATAATATTAATGCACAATCAAAATTCTTCTTGTTTACAGAAGGATGGAAAAATTTAGCTACTGTAGAGTGCGATAGTTTTTACGTTTCGATTGGATTAGGATTCACCAGAACATATCAAAATCATTTACAATTTACTAAACTGAATAAACAAGGCAGCATAATAGATGAATGGATTTTTAAATTAGACTCAACAAGCACGACAGAATTTTCATTTCAGCAAGCAATAGTTACCGATAAAACAGGTAATCAAATTATTGCAGGTACAATTACCTATCCGCCCAACACATTAACGTCAATTGCTGCACGATTAAGATTTAATAATGATTTTACAGAATATTTAGGCGATAATTGGGTATATGAGCCTTTTAACAGTCCTGCCCAATTTAGAATATCATATCCCAAAGAGAATGATAGATTCATCCATGCTGTTAATTATAATCATAACGGTGCTGTACGGTCAATGATATTAGAAGCTGACATAGAAGGTAACGCCATTTGGGAGCAAAATTATAAGTGTGCAGTTAGTAGTTGTATATGCAAGCTCGCCATATCATCCCTGCCCATGACGGTGGCTATATTTTCACCAATATCGAGCAGCGACTACTCGGAGGTGGCGGAGTAGATGACCATGATGTAACTACTATCATCAAGACTGATAGTCTCGGTGTAGAGCAGTGGCGTATTCGTCCGGGTGGCTTGGGGATGCCTTATACTTCTGAATTTATTGTACTCCAACCTACTGATGATGGAAATTATCTTTGTGCATGGGCGGATAATGAATGGCGTACTTCTAATTTCAATCACTACAACTTCAATCCGGATGCTACGATATGGTTTGCTAAGATAGCCCCCGATGGAAGCAAAATATGGGAAAAAAATATTCAACAATTGATAGACCGATGGAATGTGGACGACACCTACTATAGCATGGAGCAGATGATACGAACTACAGATAGTAATTTTGTATTTATCAGTGACGACAGGCTGTTCAAAATCAATCAAGAGGCAGAGATTATCTGGGCAAGAAAACTTAATCCTTTGGGTTTTGAGAGCAGTCCCGAGCAAGAGTACTATTTATCCTGTTACGGTCTGAATCAGACATCAGACGGAGGGTATGTATGTACGGGACAACTATTCGCTTATGCAGGTACAGTATTTCCCGAATTTACACAAACGGGCTTCGTCCTCAAATTAGATGAATACGGCTGCTATGAAGCAGATTGTCATTTGGAAGACCCTGTTTCTACCATCTCACCGGAGGCATTTACGGGGCATTTTATGGTTTATCCCAATCCTGCGAAAAGTTATTTGATTGTAGAATATGCTACCGTAATGTCTGTGGATAGATTATTGCTTACTATTACCGACCTAAATGGTAGGCAAGTACACCAACAAATGTTAAGTCATCAACAAGATGAGGTACTCTTGTCAGTTGATAAGTTTCCTGTCGGACAATACTTTTGTACATTAAAAGGTGGCAAAGGAATTATAAAAACAGAGAAATTTGTTTTGATACGATAGTAATTATTATTGTGTTCTGCCGACCATTCTAAGCATAGAATGGTCGGCTTTAATTTTTTATTATGAAAAATAAAAGCATACTTTTTCTTCTTATGTTTAATGTGTGTAGCATCAATGCTCAAGAACGCTTTTTTACTTTTATAGAAGGTTGGACATCTATGGCAATGATAGAATACGATGAACACTATACCGTACTCGGAACCGGACTCAATCAGTATAATGCAAATAATCTGCAATTCAATGAAGTCAGTAAATCAGGACAAGCCCTTAATGCTTGGCAGATAAGCATACCTGACGGAATAGGTAGTGACATAGGAACACAACAATCACTAAGTAGTTATGGCAATAGTAAAATAGTAGGTGTCACCATAATAACGGAGCAAGGGAGTTTAGCCAAATCAAAAAGGGTTATTTTCAATAGAGATTTCTCACAGGTGCTTGATAGTTCATGGACATATATCCCCCCACAAAACGAACAATCAGATTTGTTCATAACTTATCAAAACCAAACCAATAAAATTCTACATGGTCTCCATTATTATACAGGAACAAAAGTCAACTCCGTCCTACTGGAAACCGATACTCTGGGCAACACTATCTGGGAAAAGTCCTTTGCCTGTGAAGGTAATTGCTGGATGGAACCACGCCATATCATCCCTGCCCATGACGGTGGCTATATCTTCACCAATACCGAGCAACGACTACTCGGTGGCGGTGGTGTAGATGACCATGATGTAGCTACTATCATTAAAACCGACAGCCTCGGTGTAGAGCAGTGGCGTATTCGTCCGGGTGGCTTGGGGATGCCTTATACTTCTGAATTTATTGTACTCCAACCTACTGATGATGGAAATTATCTTTGTGCATGGGCGGATAATGAATGGCGTACTTCTAATTTCAATCACTACAACTTCAATCCGGATGCTACGATATGGTTTGCTAAGATAGCCCCCGATGGAAGCAAAATATGGGAAAAAAATATTCAACAATTGATAGACCGATGGAATGTGGACGACACCTACTATAGCATGGAGCAGATGATACGAACTACAGATAGTAATTTTGTATTTATCAGTGACGACAGGCTGTTCAAAATCAATCAAGAGGCAGAGATTATCTGGGCAAGAAAACTTAATCCTTTGGGTTTTGAGAGCAGTCCCGAGCAAGAGTACTATTTATCCTGTTACGGTCTGAATCAGACATCAGACGGAGGGTATGTATGTACGGGACAACTATTCGCTTATGCAGGTACAGTATTTCCCGAATTTACACAAACGGGCTTCGTCCTCAAATTAGATGAATACGGCTGCTATGAAGCAGATTGTCATTTGGAAGACCCTGTTTCTACCATCTCACCGGAGGCATTTACGGGGCATTTTATGGTTTATCCCAATCCTGCGAAAAGTTATTTGATTGTAGAATATGCTACCGTAATGTCTGTGGATAGATTATTGCTTACTATTACCGACCTAAATGGTAGGCAAGTACACCAACAAATGTTAAGTCATCAACAAGATGAGGTACTCTTGTCAGTTGATAAGTTTCCTGTCGGACAATACTTTTGTACATTAAAAGGTGGCAAAGGAATTATAAAAACAGAGAAATTTGTTTTGATACGATAGTAATTATTATTGTGTTCTGCCGACCATTCTAAGCATAGAATGGTCGGCTTTAATTTTTTATTATGAAAAATAAAAGCATACTTTTTCTTCTTATGTTTAATGTGTGTAGCATCAATGCTCAAGAACGCTTTTTTACTTTTATAGAAGGTTGGACATCTATGGCAATGATAGAATACGATGAACACTATACCGTACTCGGAACCGGACTCAATCAGTATAATGCAAATAATCTGCAATTCAATGAAGTCAGTAAATCAGGACAAGCCCTTAATGCTTGGCAGATAAGCATACCTGACGGAATAGGTAGTGACATAGGAACACAACAATCACTAAGTAGTTATGGCAATAGTAAAATAGTAGGTGTCACCATAATAACGGAGCAAGGGAGTTTAGCCAAATCAAAAAGGGTTATTTTCAATAGAGATTTCTCACAGGTGCTTGATAGTTCATGGACATATATCCCCCCACAAAACGAACAATCAGATTTGTTCATAACTTATCAAAACCAAACCAATAAAATTCTACATGGTCTCCATTATTATACAGGAACAAAAGTCAACTCCGTCCTACTGGAAACCGATACTCTGGGCAACACTATCTGGGAAAAGTCCTTTGCCTGTGAAGGTAATTGCTGGATGGAACCACGCCATATCATCCCTGCCCATGACGGTGGCTATATCTTCACCAATACCGAGCAACGACGACTGTTTGAAGGCTTTAGTATAGATGACCACGACGTGGCTACGATTATTAAGACGGACAGTCTCGGTGTGGAGCAGTGGCGTATTCGTCCGGGAGGTTTAGGCTTACCTTATACATCTGATTATATCATATTGCAACCTACAGACGATGGAAATTATCTCTGTGTTTGGTCGGATATTTTTTGGCGACAGCATGAAAATCCGGTTACATACAATCTGAACCCCGATGCAACAATGTGGTTTGCCAAAATAGCCCCTGACGGTACTAAAATATGGGAAAAAAATATCCAAGCATCCATAGATCGATGGGACGTAGATGGTTCAGCTTATATTATGGAACAAATGATAAGAACGCCGGATGATAATTTTGTAATTATTACAAGTAATAAGCTGTTTAAAATCAATCAGGAAGCAGAGATTATCTGGGCAAGAAATATCAACCCACTCAATCTTGAGTTCAGTTATGAGCAGATTTTCTATTACAAAATGAAAGGTATCAGCCAGACATCCGATGGTGGTTTTATTGCTACGGGAGAGTTTGTAGCGGAGCCGGGTACGGAATTTCCCGAATACATCCAAACGGGCTTTGTCCTCAAACTGGATGAATACGGCTGCTATGAAGCAGATTGTCATTTGGAAGACCCTGTTTCTACAGTCTCACCGGAGGCATTTACGGGGCGTTTTAGTGTTTATCCTAATCCGGCAAAAGACTATATCACTGTAGAGTATGATGCGGTTAAGAAGTTGGAGTCATTGTCTGTTGTCATTAGTGATTTGAATGGTCGGCAGGTACATCACGAAAAATTGACGCTCCAGCAAGCCGAAGTCATTATCTCCACTGACGGACTTCCTGCGGGACAGTATTTTATTACACTCCATAATAATGACGAGGTTTTAACAACTGAAAAGTTTATTTTAGTCGAATAACCTTTCACCGCTTCTTCTCCCAATACGCGATAACCTCTTTAATCTTTTCAAGCAACCACTCTCGGCTGACTAAGGGTTTGTCAGGATTTTTGATGTCGGATTTTATATTTTCTAAACGCTTCATTGAGGGGGTATTCACCCTGTTAAAGCGCATTTTATAGATGCGACCTAATGTGTTTGAGTAATTTAAATATAATTTTTTGTTACGCCCTGATATTTTAGCGTTTCTCAGGTAGGCATCCATTTTAGTAATTTCATTATTGAGCCTCCTCAAATAATCACCTCCCTTTTTGACACTCAATTCATAGTATATCTGCGTAGCTATCCAACGATAATAAAGACCGTAATAAAAACCCGAAGGCGGACTACGCATATCTATCAGCGTGTTTTCGGCTTCTTCATATTTCCTTTCGCTTAGGCACAAAAACACATTAGCTAAAAGAACAATGCTTTTCTTTTGTTCTGGATGAAGTTCTTTACCATATACATCAATGATTTCTCTTGCACCAACTATGTCTTTAATACTAAGTGCTGACCTAACCGCTAATATAAAATGATCGCGCAGGAGGTATTTGCCTTCATTCCAAATATTCTCGGGAAGAGTACGTTGGTAAATGTCAAATTTTTGTCGGTTATAATCTAAGTAACCTTTATTGATTTGAAGGTTGCAAAAATTGAGTAATAAATCATATAAATATTGTAATTCGGAATGAGGAAAATACTTTCCTCTGTTTTCCAATATTTCATACGCACGCTTGTAATGCTTGATAATATCTTTACCTCTGAATAACATACAAAATCGGTAATAAATATCAATTATAGGTATGTGGGCATAGTCATGTGTAGTTAGATAATTTAATAGGGTTTCCAGCATTGGATAATCATACGATTTAGGTAGCGTCTTTTCGGCAGAAAGGGCGGCGGCATACACACGCAAACGTCCAGCAAGTGCATGGTAATGAAACCCAGTGGTAATAGGCTGATAATCACGGTCTTTCTGACGACCGGCACTCCTGATGTAATTATGTTCAACCTCAGCAATTAAATATTTATCGTGTAGATACATTGCGTCTCCTTCGGGACGTTTGGCTTGAATATTTTTTGCTTTTTTGATAATACTTGGAATATATTTTATCAGCCCTCGTGTACGCAGTATTTCAGCAAATTGTTGTTCCGAGCGTACTTCGTTTTTATTTCTCGCTTCGTACAATAAAAACTGTTTCACCAGTTTCGTCAACTGAAACATCATAGACCTCAATTCATCATCTCGCCTTCCATCTAAAGGTTGATTCTTTGCACAGGTATTTTGCGGGTAGAGATGATTGTAAATTTGCCGACGATAAATATCTTTCTCAAAAGTAGGATGTAATCTTTTCAGATACTTAAATAAGGGGTAGTGCATTAAATGAGCACTTTTATAAAAAAATAGCAATAAAGTACCTAACATTGCTGAATGACTAAAAACAAGAATGAAAGGTGCCCTTATTGCTTAGGTACAAATCTACGACCGAAAGGTTGGAATACCAAGAAAACGAAGCGGAGGTTAAAATGTGGTTGTTGCAAAAAACATTTTGTGATGAATGGGAAGAGTTGGTTTGTCAGTGATGTACAAAAGGAGTTGATTGACGCTTTATTACTCGAACGTATTTCTTTGAGGGGAATCTGTCGAGTAGTGAAAATTTCTCTTTCCTGGTTGTTATGCTATATTAAAAAGCTGTATAGCGAACAGCCAGACGATTTGAATTACGATATGCCTAAATCCTTTGATGTAAATTTACAACTTATTGATTGTGAGTTAGATGAGATGTGGTCTTTTGTTTATAAAAAAACAAATAAGAAATGGGTGTGGATAGCACAGTGCCGCCGAAGTAGGCAAGTAATCGCTTTTTATGTCGGTAATCGGAGTAGGGATGCGGCGTGGGAATTATGGAAAAAAATTCCTAACAAGGTGAAACAAAAAGGGTACTTCTATTCGGATGACTGGGATGCCTATAAGGGAGTTTTCCCTCCTGAGAGGCACAAATTTTCGAAAATAAAAAAGGATACAAATCATTTGGAACGCTTGAATAATACTATCCGACAGAGGGTTTCAAGACTAGTAAGAAAAGCACTTTCTTTCTCCAAAAAACTTGAAAATCATATAGCAGCTATCAAATATTTTTTTTGCAATTATAACCTTGAGCAACAGATAAAGTGGCAGAAATATAAAAACAAAGGTGCTCATTTATAGCACTACCAAATAAGGTTATCACTTCTTTTTTATCGTTAAAAAAGGGTGAGACGACAAATTTATCCAGACGGTTCATTTCTGGAACGGTCAATATTCCTAAAAAGGCAATTAGCTTACTGTCGTTGATAGTTTTGGGTGTTTCTTCCATTTGTATTTGTTTGTTGAAAATCTGGGTAAAAATAATGTTTTTCGGTGGAATGACAACAAGTATAACTTTTTTTTAAGTTTTTTCCATGCAATAAATAGCTGATTGTCAGTTATTTAAAGGTAAATTAAATTGAAAAAAACTTAAAAAAAGCTAAATTTTCTTAAACAATGGGCATTTTTTAACTAATAACCTCAATGAATTATTATACCGATATTTGCGTTATAAATAAAATGTAATCTTGAAAAAAGACATAAATACATAATTTTAAAACACTTAGTAACGAGCAAATAATAAGTTCCCGATTTCGACGAGGTTATTTTGTTCTTTGTTTTCTTCTTGAAAGCGGGAGTTTATCGGGATAAATGACTGTTTTCGAGGAGGGAAATAAGGACAAAAGAAGCCGTCCAAATCGTGATTTATTATTTACTCGTTACTTAATCACACTGTCAGGAATATCATTTTTAAACGACACTTTATGCTTGCTATTTAATTAATTCATCTTATAAAATTAAAGCTATATGAAAAAGGCTAAAAACATTTACAGTTGGTTTAGGACTTTGTCGGCTGTTTTATTAACCTGCTTCCTGATGGTCAATACCACAATCGCCCAAAGCAATACCAACCAACCGATAGCACCGGATAAAGTATCTGTACAGGAGTCATCTGACATTCAGGGTTTTATTGATTGGTGGACATTTATATTTCGATACTATAAAATAAAAATTACTACTACGGACACGTCTGTAGAGGGAGGTGACTCTACGAATAATCATAAAAAGATTCGTACTAAAGTAGGAATTACGACCACAGACATGTCTGTACGAGAGCCAAGAGATGATTAAGCCTCTGTAATCCCCTGAAAAGATTCACACGTACAAATTATTTTTAAAAACAATATAAAATAACCCTTGATTAACTTTAACCTCGACAGGACACCCCATAAGACAAAAAAATAGCCGGGTGTCAAGACACTCGGCTATTTCTACCTCTGGAGGAAAACTAACAACCAACCAAAAGTGGTTGATCAATATAAAAAATGTTGGTTTATTTCGTTTGTGTTTAGGCTGTATTCGTTTTGAGTACAGCCATTTTTTTTGCGTTTTTTCTAAAACTCAGGGCAAATAACACCACGTCTGTCTTCATTACAAATCTTATAGACAAGAGACAACTCATAACCACCATTGGAATTAGAAGCGACCTGAAGGCTGGATACATTTACATCATAGCTAAAGCCAAGTGTGAATTGATTGAAGTCGAAACGGGTAGAAAGTATCAGCGCATCCATCCAAATGCCACTATCTAAACGATTGGACATACGCCCCCAGAGACCGAGATGAAAGGCTTGGGTGTTGCCACCACGTTTGTATCTACTTCCCATTTTGAATTTCACACTCGTTCCAGCATTTAATTCAAAAGCAGGTCCTTGGTCAAAAATAACGATACCTGGCACTAAGCCCAGACGGTCTGTTAGCATGACTTCACCACCTGCATGTATTGTCAATTTGCTGTAATACGCTTCAAAGTTTTCACCTTCATCATTTTCATTTTCGAAGGATTGATTAGCGCGATTGAGGTGACTAAAAACACCACCAATATAAAAATTCGTATTTTCGTTCAATACGCTGTATAACAATAATCCACCGGATAGATCCGCAAACAGAAAGTTGTTATTATAGAATCGTTCTTCTTCTTCTGTTGATAAGCCCGGATCGAAGCTGCCGGCATCGTTTTGCGCTCCCCATTGTGCATTCAGGAAGTCGATAGTACGCTGTGCAATACCCGCTTCGGCACCTGCCGCAAGGTAAGTAGCGCGTTTCCGTCCACCTGCAATACGTTTGCTATAAGCAAAGTGTGTACGGGCTTCCATTGTAGAGAAAGATAAAGCCCCCGCTCGGTCTCCCCAGAGACTGAGTCCCCAGCCGAAGTTGTCATAACGTGCTACGGGTACACGCATATCATAAGAGACGGAGTAAGTCTTGAAAGCATCGTTTCCGAGGACACTTTGCCATTGGCTTCGATAGTTGCCCGTCAAGCGGTGGGTGCAGTCCATCATACCCGTCATCGCCGGATTGAGGTTGAGCGGAGAGAGGTAAAATTGCGAGAAATGGATGTCCTGCGCGGTGGTTGTACCAACGATGAAGCAGGTACAAGCGAGTATAGTTAAATATTTGATTAACTTCATTTTCTAATTTATAATTAGTATCTATATTCTCAATTTTTGCGTTTTTTGGCAAAAAATGAGTGAATGAATGAATTTTGAATGAATGAATATGTCGATAATATTCACTCATTCGCTCATTCAAAATTCATTCATTAGCTTTTCGTGGATGAGTTTGTTATACCATTTTAAGTAATCGATGTCGTAAAAAAAATGGACAGATTTTGTTGATAGTCGAGGCGAAAAACACAGACATAGCCTAAGCTACGGCGAGTATTTTCAACGAAGAATATCGGCAAAAGATGTTTGTTTTTATACGACATCGGTTGTTTAAAATGGTATTAGTCTGTACGTCGGTTATTTCGTTGTCCGAAACATCTCCGATGTACTGACACAGCAATCGACTCATCACCATTACTTTCTTTTAAAAAATTACGTTTTCGCAAAAGAACGACGAAATTACAAAAATTTGTTCAAAAACGAATTTACGTACTGGATTATTATTAGTTTCAGGAATTTGCATTTATTTTAAATATATTTATATCACAATCGTATTCATATTTTGTTTTTTTATTCAAAATACGCGCTATCGTGTTAATGTAACATCTCCTTTATACGGAATGATTTGACCATCATCAAATTCGACTTCTGCATAATAAACATATACTGCCGGATTGAGTGTTTTGCCTCTAAATGTACCGTCCCATGCTTGCGCGGGGTCATCCGTGCGAATGTTTTGGTTTTCCCATATCAATTCGCCCCAACGGTCATATACTTTGAATACTTTTACACCAGCCACACCTTTTCCACCATAAATCATAAACAAGTCATTTTGTCCGTCATTATTCGGTGAAAATACATTGGGTATAAATACATTTCGACTTACATCTACATTGACTGTAATCTCGTCAGTAGCAGTACAACTACCAAAACTTACAAGCACTTGATAAGTTGTGGTTTGTGTGATACTGACCGTCGGATTCGGACAGCCTATACAACTCAAACCATCTGTCGGTATCCACAAATAAGAAAGTGTATCGGTAGTGTTGTTGGTCTCTACAGACAACTCTATACTCTCACCCAATTCGACTGAAATATCGTCACCCAAATCAGCAGTGAGTTCAAAGTCTTCTGTAATGACAATCGTTTCGGTATTAAAACAGCCGTTGGAATCTTGCACTGTAATTTCATAAGTACCCGCAGGGAGGTTATCTGCCAATTCATTGAAATCGGTGTCAGAGACAAACGCTCCTCCATCAAGTGAATACACGTAAGGCGCACTACCGCCAGAGGCTGATATAATTTCAATACCACCTGTTTCATTATCAATACAAGCAGTATTTTTTACATCATATATCATAGAAATAATTGCCGGCTCGCCGGTATTAATATTCTGTGTAACGATACAACCATTTGCATCTGTAACGGTGACGGTATATTCGCCTGCGGTCAGCCCTGACAAGGTTGGACCTGAACCACCTGTACTCCAATCGTAATCGTAACCTGACGTGCCGCCCGTAGGCAAGACAGTTATGCTGCCATCATCTCCACCACCGCTACAATCAAATCCTGCGGTATCGAAAGTACTCAATAATTCATCGGGCTGTGTGATAGTGACATTAACTTCGGTGCTGCATCCCATATCATCCGTAATGCTTACGGTGTAATCACCTTCTATAAGTTCTGTGGCAGTTGGTCCGGCTGCGCCATTACTCCATTCGTAAGTAAAACTGCCGCTTCCACCCGTTGCACTAAGCGTAGCTTCACCGCTATCACCAAAACAAAGTATTTCTGTAATATCTTGCCCTGCGGTAATCGCCGTCGGACTGCCGATATTGACCTCGCCTATACCTATACAACCGCTTGCATCCATTACCGTAACAGTGTGCATTCCTGCACTTAAAGTTGTCGCGGGATTGCTGGTTTCGCCATTATCCCATAAGTAAGTATAATCAGGATTTCCGCCTGCTGGAGTGACCGTTGATTGTCCGTCATTGGTATTAAAACAGCTTGTGTTACTGCTTGTGAAGTCAAGATTTATCGCTTGTGAGGCTTCGACTATGGCTTCTGTGGTTTGGGAGCAATTGTTTTCATCCGTTACCGTCACTTGATATGTTCCGAAGGCAACATTTGACAGAGTATTTCCTGTGCCGAGGTTGTCGCTCCATGTAAATGTGTAATCGCCTGTGCCTCCCGTTGCTTCCGCAGTCAGCGAACCGCCATTACAATCCGTAGCCATGCCCGATGCCGTGACTTCAAGAACATCCGGCGTAGCGATAGTAACAGTTGTTACATCGCTACATCCGGCTGCGTCAGTAATAGTTATATTGTGTATTCCGGCAGACAAATCGTCTGCTATCATTTGAGTGGATGTGCTGTTTTCCCAGTTGTAGTTATAAGGAGGTGTGCCGCCTGTTGCGGAGGCAGTTGCTACACCATTATTATCATTAAAACATTTCACGCCGGACATTTCCATTGCGAAAGCTGTAATGTCGCCAATACTTTCCACTTCTATTGTGTCTGCGGCTTGGCACATTTTATCATCCATTACAATGACGGTATAAACTCCAGCAAGTAAATTTTCTGCCATAGGCAAATTGAGCGTATTATCGTGTGACCACAAATAAGAATATGGTTCTATACCACCATCAACAGAAATTTCTATTCTTCCATTATTTAAAATACAATCCGCTTCCTTTACTTCTTCTACATTAATAAACATGGAAGCTGCGGGTTCGGTAACCATAAAAGTATCGACTACACTACATCCGTCATTATCTGTAATTGTTAGTATATAATCTCCGCCAGACAGTCCCAAAATGGTGGTGGTATCCGTGACTCCGGTTGACCATTCGAGCGAATAAGGTTTGCTGCCCCCCGTCGGTATAACACTAATGAAACCATTATCCGCACCACTACACGTCACATTACCTATAATGGGGCTGGGAGCCTCAATGCCCAGTTCAGTACCAATTGTTACGGTAGCCGTACCGATACAACCTAAATCATCCGTTGCTGTAACAGTATATTCGCCGGGAGCCAATCCTTGTACAGTGGGATTAGTTTGTGGCGGATCAGTATTCCATAGATAAGTGTGTACTGTAAGCACAGAGCCACCCGTGGCATTGACTGATGCCGAACCGTTTGTAGAGATATTGCATGTTGCATTAGTGACGGCAGCTACTGTTATCATCACATCCGAGGGTAATTCAGGTACTTCCACTATTTGAACCGAAGTACAATCATTTCCATCTGTAACCGTAACCATATAAGTTCCTGCAAATAATTCGGTGGCAGTGCTTGTGGTTTGGTTAGCCGCATTATCATCCCATTCATAAGTATATCCCGGTGTACCGCCCGAAGGAATGGCGGTAGCCGTACCGTCCGCCGTACCACATGTGGCTGCGGTGGTCATTGTATCTATCGAAGGTCCATCTATCGTTCCTATGATGAAGGGTGTTACTTCCGAACATTGGTTAGCATCTGTAACTGTAACATTGTGCGCTCCTGCCGGAAGTCCCGTTGCAGTAGTACCTGTTTGTTGGTCATCGTGACTCCATTGATAGTTGTATCCGGGCATACCTCCCGTAACCATAACAGTCGCTTCACCGTCACTCTCTCCACAATTAGCAGGTGAGGTATTCACCGTAGCTTCAGGTGCCGTAGCATCTTCTATTATGACCGGATTTGAGGTTGTGCTGCAATTATTAGAATCAGTTACTACGACCGTATAAGTGCCTGCTCCCAAATTGACGGCAATAGAATCCATCTGTCCATCGCTCCACAAATAAGTGTAAGGTGCAGTACCGCCTTCAGGCAAAGCTACTGCCGTGGCATTATCTGCATCACACGCAGATAGTGTTCCTGTTGCGGTAGCTGTCGGTCCTCCGATATTGCCGACATTGGCATTGCCAGTTGTCGTACAGTTATTTTCATCTTTGATAACGACGGAATACATACCTTCACTTATATTATTAAAAGTGTTTTCCGCCTGGAAAGTCATACCACCGTCAATACTATATTCTAATGACGTGTTGCCACTTGCCATAATTGTTATACTACCATTGCTTAGACCGCAGGTGGATGAAGCTGTTTGGATGTCATTAATTACAGGGACACCCGCTCCACCATCAACGATTCCTGTTGAATTGGCTTCGCAATTATTTTCGTCTTTTACAATGATGTTATACGTTCCTGCCGGAAGGTCGGTGAATTCATTTTCTGCTTGGAAGGTCGTACCGCCGTTGATGCTGTATTGTAATTGTCCATTTCCACCACTCGCTGTAATCGTAATCGTTCCACTATCCACGCCACAGGCTGCGGAGGTGGCTTGAACATCATCAATGCTTGGATTGCCATCGCCAGCAACGATTCCTGTTGAAGTGGCTTCGCAATTATTTTCGTCTTTTACAATGACGTTGTACGTTCCTGCCGGAAGGTCGATAAATTCATTGCTCACTTGGAAGGTCGTTCCTCCGTCGATACTGTATTGTAATTGTCCATTTCCACCACTCGCTGTAATCGTAATCGTTCCATTATCCACGCCACAGGCGGCAGAGGTCGTTGCAACGTCATTGATGCTCGGATTGCCATCGCCATCAACGATTCCTGTTGAATTGGCTTCGCAATTATTTTCGTCTTTTACAATGATGTTGTACGTTCCTGCCGGAAGGTCGGTGAATTCATTTTCTGCTTGGAAGGTCGTACCGCCGTTGATGCTGTATTGTAATTGTCCATTTCCACCACTCGCTGTAATCGTAATCGTTCCACTATCCACGCCACAGGCTGCGGAGGTGGCTTGAACATCATCAATGCTTGGATTGCCATCGCCAGCAACGATTCCTGTTGAAGTGGCTTCGCAATTATTTTCGTCTTTTACAATGACGTTGTACGTTCCTGCCGGAAGGTCGATAAATTCATTGCTCACTTGGAAGGTCGTTCCTCCGTCGATACTGTATTGTAATTGTCCATTTCCACCACTCGCTGTAATCGTAATCGTTCCATTATCCACGCCACAGGCGGCAGAGGTCGTTGCAACGTCATTGATGCTCGGATTGCCATCGCCATCAACGATTCCTGTTGAATTGGCTTCGCAATTATTTTCGTCTTTTACAATGATGTTGTACGTTCCTGCCGGAAGGTCGGTGAATTCATTTTCTGCTTGGAAGGTCGTACCGCCGTCGATGCTGTATTGTAATTGTCCATTTCCACCACTCGCTGTAATCGTAATCGTTCCACTATCCACGCCACAGGCGGCAGAGGTGGTTGCAACGTCATTGATGCTTGGATTGCCATCGCCATCAACGATTCCTG
>Ga0209187_1001069_pt1 | contig 35878 bp, 45 predicted proteins | sample BantaG_FD_187430 | JGI IMG/M metagenome (GOLD analysis project Ga0209187, IMG submission 187430) | Marine algal microbial communities from Bantry Bay, Ireland - BantryBay_4 metaG (SPAdes) (version 2) | ecosystem: Host-associated > Algae > Red algae > Unclassified | place: Bantry Bay, Ireland...
TGCGATGTCAAAAAAGAGAGTCCCTCTGGTGTCGTCAAATCCAGCTCGTTTGCCAGCAACACTGAAAGCTTGGCATGGAAATCCTCCAACCACTGTGTCGAAGTCGGGGAGTTCTTTTTCGTTGATTTTTGTGATGTCTCCATAGTTAGTGTGTCCATTGAAGTTCCTTTCGTAGACTTTAGTTGCGTATTTGTCGATTTCGGAGTAACCAATACAATGAGGTTGTCCTTGGTTAGAGCCCCCGTCAGTGTGTTCATTATCTGGGTCTGCAGTAGCACCGGGATCTTGCTCTGAAAGGGTGTGTAGTCGACCCCCTTTGCCATCGACTCCCTGCGCTGTCGCTTGCCCTCCTCGCTCCGCCTGTACATCAAAAGCCCTAGATATTCCAATTTCAAATCCTCCTATGCCGCTAAATAGGCTTAAATATTTTAATTCTTTACTCATTTGGACTCACTCTCACCATTGAGAGCAAGCACATCGATCTTACTGCAACAAACGGGGCAGACAAGGTGTGGGGTAACTAATGCAGTCTTCCACCTATGTCCTCTTAAAAAACACTTAATATTCCAAAACCTCTCGGTACTCATACCCGGTTTTGTGGTCTTCTTTACCATCTACGCCTCCTTATTTTTAGTTATCCTACGACCCATTTGCTTTGTGTCGTGACTAACAATATAACATGCAATAAGGGTCTAATTGCAAGCACTTTCCATAAAACTAATGCATGTAGCGTACGGCTGCAGGGCAAAGGCACTATTAAGTAATCGATTGAGTCTGGGGTGGTGCTGGGGTCGGTCTGCGTCGGCGGATAATTGGCGGCTCTGGGTCGGAGTCTTCTGGTCCTAGGGGGTCGTCCCCGATCTCAAGTCTGAGGTCGTCAGGGTAGGGACAATATAGATATCCGTCATGCTCTATATGGTCACAATGTCGGGGAAAATTCATAAGCCCATTCTATCATAAAAGGTGTGAGGTTAAGTCGATTAAACACTAAAAGTGGGAAAACTGCGGGTAACCCACTAACGAAGCAAGATCAGTGTTCCAAAACCTCACTGATGAAGTATAACACATGGTTATAACATATAATTAGTGTTTGTCAAAAAGGGTAAAAATCTAAAATCTGGCGGGTGGGAGGTAATATAGGGGACAGCCGGGACCCCGACCACCCACCCCCCCGCCCCCTATTGAGGGGGTACCCCACCCCCTTGCACGCCCTACCCACCCCACCCCCGGGGCCGCGACATATATATACACCCACCCATTGACACAGATTGATATATCCGAAATGCAGTAACAGGGGTCAGATACCATTCTATGTCGCACAATGTATCTTGTACGACCTGCGTTAACAGGGGTAGCCACCATGTCGCAATACAATCATGGCATAATATGTATGAAAATCTGTAGACACTTACGGTCTTAGTTTTAAATAAAAAAGAGTGTATATACATATATATGTTTTTTATTAATAGTGACACCGTAAGTGTCTACAAACGAAACAGGGGTATCTTATACGATTTGAGTACAACCACACACCCCAGTTAAAAACCCCAATCCCAACTGTTGTAAGAATTACTAATTTGTAGACACTTACAAGTGTCCGCAAAATCCCCCTCACAATATTAAACATAAAAAAGTATTGACAAACATGACCCAGCCATGTATTCTGGTTATGTCAGCAAGCAACAAACACTGACGACAAGCACCTAACAGTTCAAGCCCCTAGCACCAACGGAACACTAACCGTTACAAAACAACCATAGTAACGCTACAGGCTCGACAACTAGGACAGAATCACCTTAACAAACAGAACTACCACGACACAACCAATAACAGAATCTTTGCTTGTGGTGTAGTTCTCATCGATCTAATACAACACTGGCAATATAAGTACAGATGCCGAGGCTATAACTGCTTATGTATAAACATAGAATAATACAGCTTGTGTTGTCATTGTTGTATTAGATTTAAATCATGTAGCTGTTGCAAAGCATAGAGGCGAGAGAGATAATTTTGCTGTTTATACCTCTTAAGATACCATTAGAACCTTATGCCAACAGCCGTGCTTTGCACTAGCTACATGATAAGTTCGGCACAACGACCTGCGAGTCTCGGTGCGGAACAGTAGTAGCGAGTAAGGCGGAGGCCATTTTATCCCCCCTGATGAGTGGTCTCCACCCTGCTCGCTACTAGATAAATTCATTGATAATATGAGGGTCAACGGTGCCCACCCCCGGTGGCTCTCATGTTGTCAATGACAACAATTAATAAAATAATATGAAAGGCTTACTTCAATATGAAAGTAACAAACATAACCAACAGCAACGGAAATAAAGTTGCGAACCAGTTCATTATTCAATCGAAAGACGAAGAAATATTTCAAAGCTATGAAACACCAATAGCAAAATGGAAAGGGGGCGAGATAACTATTAGCCAGCACTACAATTACAGCAGAACCACTGCAAAGTATTTTAGACACTGGATGCGAAGCAATGGCTTCAACGATACAGAAATTGACAGCTTGAGAAAACTATTAGCGAATGCCAGTTTTGGAGCTAATTTCATAGAGCTATTAGGCCGGAGAGTAAATATTAAATATGTAGAACGGGTATAGAAATGACAATTAGAGAGATAAAATATATCTTAAACACTTACTTCCCAGAAGCAAAGACTCGAGCCAGCAAGTTTGGCGGAGTCTTTTTCTACACTGGAGTAAGTAGCTACTACATTAACCCTGGCGACACTATATTAGAGGTGATTGATACGCTCACAATAGCAAATGAAGAATTAAAATTAAGGAGTAATTGAAATGAATAACACACTTACAACCGACAAAGTGCGTTGCAATAATTGCATGTTAGTAATGAACCAGTATGTAGTAGATTGTAGCAATTGCCGAACAGAGCAATACTTAATGCAACCGTTCATGCAGAGTAAATCAGATATAGATAGCTACAGCTTAGACCTAGTAAAGATTAAGGAATAATTAAATATGAACCCATATATACACAATTCTTTAAACAGAGCTATTGATTGGCTCGAAAGTGAATACCCAGACGATGACGACATGCCAACCTATATATACGAAGCAAAGCAAGAGCTACTACATATACACACACTAAAAGAACAGGAGCAACTAACATGTACACAATAAGAGAAACACACGCTAAAAACTATCAACTATTAATTGATGACGGCTGGACTGTTACCAATTACATTAACACAATTAACAAGCAAGTTCTTTACGCTCATAAAGGCAGCGAAAAGATTGAGATTAGTGTCTAATAGATAGGAGTAATTAAGGTTAAATAGTAAGGAGAATTAAACAATGAGCATAAATTTCGACAACCCAACACAAAGAGAGCGCTTAAAAATGGATTTGCTGGAAGTTCTACCCGAGCAAATAGCCCCAGGAGTAGATTCCCGGGATTATGTGATTGAGGACCTATTTAATCACATTGACGAACTCGAAAAAACAGCATCAGATTTTGAAGACACTACAGACGACATGAGAGCAGCGCTTGACGATGCCGAGTATAGAGAAGACGAGTTAAATGACGAGATTGAAAGATTAACGGCCGAGTTAAGCGGAGCCGAGAACATAATAGAGGAGTTACAAGGCAAAATAAAAGAATTGCAAGCCTAGTAATTTCGTGGGTGATAGCCAGTGCTTTTCTTTCGCATTTTTGTACGGCTAATCTATAAAAGACAGCAATTTAGAAACTCTTGCGCCCACTCGACTTAAATTAATCAAAGGAGAATATGACAACTAGAGAAAAACTAATAATAACACTAGTCTCGTTGGTAGTATCTATCATCGTTCTAGTGGCGTTGACAGGCGGAGGCCAGAAACCCTCAACATCGTTTGACTGTTTCGAGGACGAATACAAGGCCATCGACATTAACGGAGACAGCGCCTGTATACATCACGAAGTAGTAGACGAGACAGTCAACGAGCCAGAAGTAGCGCCCCCAACTGTAGACGACCTTGAGGCAGACATATTTGAAGACATTAACGAGATAAGAGCAGAGCGAGGGCTTGAGGCTGTAGTATATAATTCAATACTAGAGCAATCAGCAGACTTAAAAGCTTTGGACCATATCGAGTTTGACTATTGGGCACATAACAACCCCAACGGCACAACCTGGTATTCATTCCCTAGGAATTTAGGCTGGGGTAAAGATGTTTCAGAGAATTTGGCTTGGGACTTTGACAGCGTTGACGATGTAGTCCCACAGTGGGAGTTAAGCCCTAGCCATGCGGAAAATATGTTTAACCCCAACCATGAGACCATTGGAATTTCTGTAATGCCTTTCAGAGGTGATTATATTTATGTAACACACTACGGGGGTAAATAAATGGAAGAAGAAACTTTCATCTGTCACAGATGTAACAGGAGCTTATGGACCCAGTTCATATTGGACAAGCACCTAGAACACTGTGAAGCTGTAAGAATTGTCCCGAGGTCACCAATTAAAGTAAAAGGAAAGGAAACACCACCCTTGAGTAACAATATCAACTTAAAACTAGCTAGAGAGGCATTGGCAAAGGCAGATAAGCTGCACGACTCTGACACTATCAATATAGAGATTAACAAAGCTATGGCCCACGCTTTAATAGCACTAGTAGAAAGACTATTAGAGGACGACAACGATGAAGAAGATAATTGATAAACTTTTAGGCGAAGACCCTGAAATTGATTTGTTGAGAGTCGAGAACGAACAATATCTTGAAGAATTGACCGAGTTGAAACATAAGTACAACGACTTAGTCGACACTTGCAATATGTATGCAGACATGGCCCGAGGTCATGGCAAGATAATCAAAGTCAAGGACGGCAACAAGAAACCGACCAAAGTTACAGTAACTGCGAAGAAGAAGAAAAAACCAACTAAGAAGAAATAAGGAAAGGAAACCATGATTGAACTATACGACTACCAAAAGAAATATCTGTCAGATTTAGCTCCTAGAGCAATCATGGCAGCAGACACAGGCACAGGCAAAACATTCATGTCTCTAGCCCACTACAAAGAGCACAGCAAGCAACCACTATTGATCTTAGCACCAGCCTCAAAGATAAGAACAGGCGACTGGGAACGCGAGATAACCGAGTATTTCGGAGCAGGTAACGAGCCTGAGTACCAAATATTCAGTTATGAGAAGTTCAGCCGAGACCCAAGCGTAAAGCAATTCAAGGCTGGCGGCCGAGCTATCTGGCACCAGTTTGTTCCTAAGTTTGGTGGCGTACAACATGCTGTTATATGCGATGAGGTACACAGAGCCAAGAACCCACAGTCAGGCATAGGCAAGCGAGTATTCGCAGCCACTAAAGATGCAGACTTCTTTATAGGTCTATCAGCGACACCATTGCCGAACGGCTGGATTGATTTTGCTAACTACTCCAAAATATTTGGTTTTGTTAAGCACATCACCCACTTTAAAAAGCGATATTGTCAAATCGAGGATTACAAAGGATTCCCCGAGATTGTGGACTACCACAGAAAAGACGAGCTAACTCAACAGTGGCAGTCTATCAGCAAGAAGCTAGACAAAGCAGACGCGCTTGACATGCCAGAACGAACATTCGTTGGCGTTAATTTCAAGCGACCAGCAAAATATGTCAAAACTATCTTGGACAGAAAAAACGATGATGGCGAAGTTTTGGACAGCGCCCCGGCACTAGCCCACGCCCTACGCCAGACACTTACCAGCCCGAAACTTTCTTACTTACAAGATCTTCTTGTCGGAACGACTGAAAATGTTGTTATATTCTACAACTATGTTTCAGAGCGTGAAGAAATATTGAAGATGTTAGCTAAAAAAGACTTGAAAGACAAAGTGGTTTTTAGAATGGACGGCGAGAAGCACGAGCTACCAAAGAAAGAAGATTGGGCAGGAGTTAAAAACTCTGTCACTCTTTCACACTATAGGTCAGGCTCTACTGGCGTTGAAATGACTTATGCAACACAGGTTGTATATTTTAGCCCAACATATTCATTCGCGGATTACTTGCAGTCGATTGGCCGAGTCTACCGGAATGGTCAAAAGGAAAAAACAACTTTTTACAATTTCAGGACACCAAGTTCGATAGAGGCAGAAATCTACGAAACGCTAAGAGGCAAGAACGACTTCCAATTAGCACAATGGTTCAACAAGTTAGAACAGGACAATAAATGAATGAAAATATCCAAGTACCAACAGGAGAGTTCCGAAAATATATAGAGGTGGACGGTACTTGGAGACATGTCTATATAGTCAGCACGCATTGGCAGGTTGGTCTGTTTGGCGAAGAAACAAAGATGGTTCAATTCACTCTAACAAAAAAGTCAAAAACAATACACACTGCAGAGAGGAGCAAGTTCAAAGACCAGAAACCAAGAAAAGTCGTTGACAAGGCTCAGTAAGGCGTGGTACTATTAAATCATAAACAAGCAAAGGGTTTACAAATGGAAAAATTGACGATTAAGTCTCTTAAAGAGATGGAAGCTGGTAGTATAATAGACACTGGATTAGTGCTAGATAGCGCAGAGGGAATCAATGTCGATAATACTGGCAAAATGCTCAGGTGGGTCGCCTGTCGTGGTGAAATACATGACTGGTGTATATATGTGCATTTTGCAGACAAGGACGAAAAGTTTGTCCGAGAAAGTGGCAATAAACTTAGAGGCGTTCCAAATATCAGAAAGTTAGTTGACTGCGATGATGAAGCGCTAGATATGTATAGGCGATAAATGACCCAGGACAAAGCAATAGAAATGATGTTGGACGGCAAGAGTTTATTCTTGACTGGTGAACCAGGTGCAGGGAAAACTTATACATTAACAAAGTTTATCAAGCACTCGCGGGACCTTGGCAAGAGACTGGCTATTACTGCATCTACTGGGATTGCAGCCAGTCACATAGACGGCATTACTGTGCACTCTTGGAGTGGCCTTGGTATAAAAACCAGTATAAAGGACCATGAGCTTGATACTATGAGCTACAAGCCTTATATAGCAGATAAATACCGGCGATGTGATATCTTGATTATTGATGAGATATCCATGTTGCCGGGTTACTATCTCGACATGATAGACAGGGCAGCTCGTATGATAAGAAGAAACGATAAGCCGTTCGGCGGGCTCCAAGTTATTCTTGTCGGTGACCTGTTCCAGCTCCCCCCAGTGTCGCAAAATGATGACCCAAGCTTTTCTCACGAGAGCGAGGCATGGAAGTCGTTAGACCTTGAAGTTGCCTATTTGACAGAGCAACACAGGCAAGGTGCAGACGATAAGCTACTTGGGTTGCTGCAGTCAATGAGAGAGGGAGACTTTTCGGACGATGAGATACAGACACTTGAGACCAGGGTTGGTCAGTCCCCTCCGGAAGAAATCACCCGACTGTATACCCACAATAAAGATGTCGACCAAATGAATCACCAAAAGCTAGAAGCTTTAGGCACTCCTATCAAGTCTTACAGAATGACTGAGAGTGGTGACGGTTACAGGGTCAAGGCTATGAAAAGGGGTATATTAGCCCCAGATATTTTGTACCTAGCTGTTGGTGCTGAGGTGATGTTTGTGGCCAATAACTGGGAAGAGGGTTTTGTGAATGGGACTAGAGGTAGAATAACCGGATTTGACGGCAATGTACCTCTAGTAGTGACTGACGATGGCAAGAAAATCCATGTCGTAGAACACTCTTGGAAATCTTACGATGAGCAAGGACAGGTGGTAATAGCAGAAGTTAAGCAATATCCTTTGAGACTTGCCTGGGCTGTAACAGTTCACAAGTCGCAGGGGATGAGCTTAGACTCTGCAGAGGTCGACCTTAGCAAAGCTTTTACCCCGGGCATGGGCTATGTAGCCCTGAGTCGGGTTAGGAGCTTGGATGGGCTGTTCCTTGTGGGGCTTGGGGGTGAGGCGTTCAGAATGGACGAAAACATCCGAGAGTTCGATAAAAAACTAAGATCAGGAAGGAGTAAATAATGCCTGAGGACAAATTAATAAACAGAACATTCACCCTGCCAAAGTCGCAAGACGACTGGCTGAATGATTTCATGGACGAGAAAGATCTGACTAGAAGCCAGATTATCCGCGCCATGATTAGGGACAAGATGAATGAGAAAGTGGAGGTCAAAAATGGCTAATCTAGTATTAGTAATTTCTGCGAGTGGTACTGGTAAATCTAGTTCACTGCGGAATTTAAACAAGAAAGAAGCAGCAGTAGTTTTGTGCAGTGGTAAGGATTTACCATTCAAGCATGACTTGAGTACTATAGTACCTAAAACCTACATTGATGTGTTCAATGTCATTGAAAAAAGTAAAAAGCCTATTATAGTTATTGATGATATCAACTACATGATGAGCTTTGAGGAAATGAACAGGGTTGGTGAAACTGGTTATGCCAAGTTTACACAAATGGCCGGTAACATGTTCCAAGTTTTCAAACGCATAATCGACAAAGATAGTGACCAGACCTTTTACCTGTTAGCTCACGCTTCGGAAGAAGAGGACGGCAAACTAAGGTTTAAGACTACTGGCAAAATGCTGTCAGAGAAGATTGTGCTTGAGGGTCTGACTAACATAGTGATTACAAACGAAATTGTAGATGATGAGTTTGTGTTCAGAGTCAGAACCGATGGCAAAGGTGTTAAATCACCAATGGGAATGTTTGATAAGGCGACAATACCTAACGACATAAAATTGGTAGATGACGCAATCAAAAAGTTCCAAGGTAGTAAACAATAATTAACAATATGGACTGCTATGGGTGGTCGGTTGAGGTATAGAACTCCTTAAGAAAGTTTTATACCAAGATCCCAGCCAGTAGACAAACCAGCCAATAATGGTGATAGAATTCGCGCTTAGGCAAGGAAAAATCAGATCGAAGCCGACCCCTGATAGCAGTCCATATAAATAAAGTAAATTAACAAATTAGTAAAGCTGTTGCAGGTGAGTAACTGACTTAACTAGTCAGCGCTACGCTAGTTGGGCAACCATGACGGTGGCAGCCAACGCGCACTCCAGCCGGTCTGGATATTAAAAATACGCCACTTAAAAACGCTAGTCACTTGCACTGGCTTTACTAATTAAATAAGATAAGGAGACAATTATGTCAAAAGTAGCAGATGTAAGTTTTAGTGACGAAGAAAAAGAAGAGATGGGCGGAGCGTATTTTGAATTAGGGATACACAAGGTTAAAGTCCTTTCAGTAGAATTTGACCAGACAGAGGGTGATGACCCTAGAGTCTTCGCAGAATTCGTAGTAGTAGACCCAGACAATATCGAAAAAGAGGGCAAAGCTCGTCTATGGTTCCACACTACAGGCGCTCGTAAATATAGCTTTAACACTATTAAGGGTATGTTCTCGCACAACGCTAAAGAAGAGAACAAAGAAGCTATCTCTAAGAAAGTTGATGCTGTTAAAGGAACTAAAGATCTTGCAAAGCTTTGTGAAGCTCTTATTGAAAAGGAAGTTTGGTATCAAGTCTCAGAAGACCCTAACCGAACCTACACTAAAGATGGCAAAACCTATAATAGCTACAATCGTAATGTGACCGGGTATGAGCCAGCACCAGCAAAAGTTAGTGCCCCAGAAGCAGACTCAGACTCAGCCCCAGCAGCAGCGCCAGCAGAAACAGCAGCCGACGATGTAAACATGGCAGACTTTTAATGAAGTTTAAATACTCGGCAGCCCCGCAGTTGAGCGAAGAGTGGATTGGTCTTGGGATGGGGGTTGTTACAGCAAGCAACCTCTATCGCTGGGAAGCAGTCTCGAAAAAAGATGGAGTTACACCATTAAAAGCTCGAGCTGATTACGAGAAAGAGTTGATGTTCGAGAGACAGTTTAACCAAACATTCTCTAAGTTCGTTAGTGGGGCTATGAGAGACGGGACTGAGTTCGAGGCTTTCGCCCGCAAGGAGTATGAAAGAGTTACAGGGAACACTGTTGAAGAAGTCGGTTGTTGGTACAATGAATTCTTCCGAGCAAGCCCAGATGGTAATGTAAAAGAGCCAAATATCAAGGACCCCCAAGGCCATCTTGAGATTAAGTGGCTTAAAGACACTAACTGGACAGAGGTGCTATTGACCAAAAAGCCTTATGTCTCTAATGGCCAAGCAGATCACTGGAAACAGTGTCAGGGTCAAATGTTCGCTAGTGGCTTAAAGTGGACTGATTATGCAGCTTGTAATGAAACTACTGGCAAAATGATAATCATAAGGGTGTTCCCAGACAAGGAATACTTCAAATCCCTTGAGGCCTCCCTAAAACAACCAATAGTGATGGAAAAATTTGACCTTGATGGGGTACATGAGATAGGGGACCCTATTGCAGAAAAAGATTTAACAGTAGACCCTATCGAAAAGCCAACAATAACAAAAGATGAACTTAAGGATTTCTAAGGAGGAATATGGCAGACAATTCAAAATTCAATAAGAGGACGATGGAGAATATCCACAAGATGTATTTTCTGGTAAGGGAGTACCCTCAAAAGAAAATAACAGACATGAACAAGGAAACTCAAGAGGACAATGGCATCGCCGGACTCTTCCAAACATCGCCAATAGACTTCAATATCGCAGCATGGGGCGCAGTTGAACTAGGTTTAATCGGCATAAATGATGACAAAAGCGTCGAGTTTAAGCCTTTGCCAGTAGGTTTCGAGTGGGAATTTGGCGAACTTGTAAATCACCTTATGGAGATGATCCCTTACGCCATAGGCAAGGTTAACGAGGGCGAAGACGATGTAGAGGAAAACTACCTTGCTAACTGGACTGCGGGATTCCCAGCCCATGATGTAATGATTGCAATGAGAAGACTGATAGAATTAGAGGTTCTCAGTACTTACGATGTTAGCACTCAAAGTGAAGTCAAAGCCAACAGGGCTCAAAAGCGTAAAGGTGCTAAAGATGAGGTCATTGTAGACACCTATACATTCTTCACTTTAGCGGCCAATGCAGACAAGAGATGGGGTGAAAAACAGTTTGCAAACAAAGAAAAGCTCCAAAGTCAAGGTAAATAGTGTATAATGGGGTTGTCTTACTTCGGTTAGACAAACCCATTTGCTTGCAGAGAGCTCCTTTATCGGGGCTCTCTTCTTTTTTGAAAGTAGGATTATGATGTTAAAAGCTAGAAAAATAGAATGGAAAGGCAAGGTCGATGCAGTTTGGGATTATGAATTATTCGTCGGAGTTATAAAAAGCTGGATGAAAAAAGACAAAATCACAAAAGAGCAAGCCCTTGATAAATGGTTTGATATATGAGCGAGGTAGATGAGATTAGAGCCTTGATGGGGGACACCCAGGTAAGTAAAACGGATGAGTATTTCGTGATGGCACAGTGTCTTGTTTGTTATGACTGGACAGAGATTGAGGGCACGCTGGAGATGCATGTCGAGCTGAACGGTTACACCAGGGGTCGGAGCTGTCGTTGCGGAGGGGCGTTCGACATCTCCTCTGTTATAAGTACTCGGAGTTTTAATCCTGATGCGGGGAAAAAGAGAAGACCTACTGGACATAAGCGCAAGCGTTGATGTATAATAGATAAGGTTTCATCCACGCCTAGGCCGACTGTATTGCGAGATCAGTCGGCCTTTATTTTTTAGCAGGTTATGAAGCCCCCAGACCAATGATAGTCTGGGGGCTTTTTTGTTTAGCATGAGACCACGATGAAGTGATTTCATCCCATGCTGGCCTTGTCGGGGCGTACTAGATATGGAGTTGCAGTTGTTCACTGCTCTTTACTCCACCACCTCCTTGGGTGAATCCAAACAGGTTGAGTATGCGCTCCCGGCGTTGGTAGGTGTTTCTTTCTTCCCGGCGATAACGCCGTTCTGATTGAATCTCTACCATGCAGATGTGCGCCTCGCGGACTTCATCTGGGGTGGAGTTGAGATCTTCTGCGACCACAGTGTTGTAGCGCATCAGCGCGTGCAACAAGTCATCGCTATAGGTTTCATACATAACTTCTTCTCCTCTTCCGAGATCGTCTGCGCCTAAGCACAAATTGGTTGTGCCTGTGCAACTGTTTGTTTATGGGTTTCACTAGAACCCCTTTCAATGTGCCAAGGGGATTTCCCTTAACTGCTACTAGTATATACCTGTTTTAGCGTTAGCGCTAATTTGCCCCTTATTTATTAGGGGTGAATCTCCCTCGTATAAAGGAATCAGCAACAATACTTATCGAATATGCTAATCCGGAGAATCTCAAATCTATCTCTTCGCCAGAAGTAACTTTAAACGCAGCAGATAGGCTAGTAACATACTCTTTGCCGGACTCGGACTGGAATCGCCAGTTATCAATAACATCAATCTTCTTAACCCCATCGAGCCAAACACCCCAGCGCATAGAGTCGTCAGAGCCAGTACCACCTGTTATAGATAAAGTACCTGAAATGTCCAGCCACCCATCAGCAGGAGCAGTCCAAAGGTTGTTCGTTAAAGAGAAATTGTCCTCAGTGTCGGATTCTTCTTTAGCTTGCCATGTTATAACATGAGTTCCGTTATCTGATCCAGTCGTTTGAGTCGCAGTCTTTTCTGCAAAGAACATAATATCAGTAACTTTTTCTATTCTATCGTCAATCTCGGTTTGAGTGGCAGTAGATATAGGCTTGGCTAAATCGCTAGTGTTGTCAACATTGCCTAGGCCAACATCAGCTTTTACCAAACTATGCCATTCAGTATCATAATCCGTACCACTGGCTTTTCTTATAACTTGACCAACAAGACCTCCTATAGCTACACCAGCACCGTCAGCACCATCTACCCCGTCAGCTCCTGCTGGACCAGTAGCCCCGTCATTGCCGTCTGTACCATTCGTGCCATCCACTCCATCAGCCCCATCTGCACCATCAACACCATCGTTGCCAGCTACGCCTTGGATACCCTGAATACCTTGTGGCCCAGTATCTCCAGTGTCACCTTTAGGACCAGGAACAGTAGAGTCTGCGCCAGTGGCACCAGTAGACCCCGTAGCACCGGTTGCCCCTGTAGCGCCCGTAGGACCAGTAGGACCAACAGGACCCGGCACAGTCGAATCTGCACCATCATTACCTGTTGCCCCAGTGTCACCCTTAGCTCCAGTAGCTCCAGTCGCACCCGTAGCACCAGTAGCACCCTTTAAAGCACCAGAGACTTCTACTGTTTTTGGTTCGGCTTTTTTTACCTCAATATTAACCTGGCTAGGCTTTGATACAGAGGCAGTTGTCCCCTTTTCAGATGATACTGTTATTTCAGAGGCCATTTAAGACCCTATTTTTAAGTCCGGATACACTACAACATCAAAGAAATCATCATTGCCTGGGAACGATGTTGGGTCACCCGAAACTGGCACAAGTTGGAACTCGCCTAAATAACTGAGTTCTGTTTGGCCGTTAAATATTATGCCGGTCGTTGCAGAACCAGGGAAGACACAGGTATAGCGTTTATACGCTGTATCCACGCCTCTCTTGGTTTTTGTGATGTCTGAGACATCTGCGGATGTAAAAGTGCCTGTAATGACTGCTTTTGAGTTCGTGCCGTCGTCATCGACAGCCGGTTTCGCTATAAACTGTAGGGTGTCGGTAGAGACATAGTCGTCCGCAGCAATATCAAAATAGTGCTCTATTCTGTCGCCTCTCTTGAATTCTATTGTCTTTCCCATAAACCTCCTTAGTTGTTTTTGCCGTTATCTCTAACAGTAGTATTAACACCGACAGCACCAAGTCCGACAAGTATTGAATCAACAATCCCTGCATCGATATCGCTTAGACTACCACCTAACACTGCGCCACCAATTACAGCGACAATAGTCAGAACACTCTTAATGCTCTTATTCCTAGCCTGAGAGCTAGTCGCAGCCAGAGCTGCTCTAATTAATTTATATAGTGAGCCGAAGCCTGATGCTCCTGCTGTTAGTAATGCTATATCAAATCCGTCCATAATACTCCTTTATTTTTTAAATCCGAACGCTATCGCCACTTTGGTCAATAACTCTCTGATCCAACTTATATCTTTCTCGACACTATCTAGTCTATCATCTTGTTTCTTATTTACAGCCTCGACAGCCTCAATGTCTTTATCTTGAGCTACATCTATTTTAGTAGGTGTTGGCTTGGCAACTGGCTTTGGAGCAGTCTTGTTTTGAAAGACAGTCTTACCACTTAGAGTGATTATACCAACTTTACTGCCCAACTTGCCTTTAGCGTTGGCTAAAGTGCTGTATGCGCCAGTCTGCTTACCGCTAACCACTACCTTATAAAGAGGTTTAGCAACAGGTTTCTTATTCTCGAAAACAGTCTTATTGCTCAATGTGATTTTGCCGATAGTCTTACCGAGTTTTTTCTTGGCGTTAGTCAGGGTTGAATATGCGCCAGTCTGCTTGCTATTAACTACAACTTTATACAAAGGCTTAACAGGCTTTTTAAGTTTAGCCAATTCAGCGTCAACCATCTTAACAAACCTAGTCCAGCCGCGCTTTCTAGTTTCCATAGGACAGTTCTTGCCAGTCCAGTGATGATGTTGAACCATTTGCTTAGTAGTCCAGCCTCGCTCGTGTAGAATTGCTGCTGCTCGATGCGCTCCATTTATTTCAGCTTTAGTAAATCTACTACCGCCAGAGAGCGAATAACAGATCTCTAGGCCTATACTGGTATTATTGCCTTTACCATATGAGCCATCCCCAGCGTGAAATGCCATGCGATTATGAGAGATTGAGCGGACATTCTCTATATCGTCTATAGCTTCGTGATAAGCTGTAGCCATGTTATTACTAACCATATAGGCTATTTCGTTTCTTGCACTAGCATCGTTAGATGTGTTGTGGATCGTCAAACTCGTTGGTTTCATGGTCCTCGGACTCTTCCTTGCATATTTGCTCGTAGGAAGCCTGTTTGTTACTACTTTATAAGCCATTATATCTTCTCCTCCTCAATTATTTTAAATTCATTTGAACAAAAGTCTGCTGTTTTAACTTTGTCTCCAATGTCGAATGTGAATTCTTGGCAAAATATGTATGTGCCGGGAGCTTCTGGAGTATTGTCCGGAAATAGGTTTAGCTCAGTACAAGCATCGCCCTGTCTTTCATAACTGATGCCATCTGGCAGTGTTCGCTCCTTAACAGAGACAGATCGTCCATCTATATCTCTGAAATAGTTTCTAATGTTCTCTCTGGCCACTATTCTGACTTTAGGCTCTCTACAAAAAATAAAAGGTATTTTTTCCTCTGTGGTGAACTCTTGATCTCCGCCAATTTCAAGGCTCTTCACATTCAAGAAGTAATTGCCGTTAAAAACATCATAATAGATATTCGTGATAGAAGATTGCACAAGTTGGAATCCCACTACAAATATGACAAAAAATGCCAAACTGTTTAAAAATTGCTTCATTTCTTGCCTCCAAAGACTTTAGTTATATCGAAGTCTGCTGATACACCTACACCAAAAGCACCCATTATCACATACCAGGGGATCTGATCTGTAGCTTCGTGAGTCATAATAGCTAACCCCATTTTAATTATGAATAAAAGAGCTGCGCTCCCAAACCCGATCAACTGTACTGTCCTTTTGGCTAATTTATCTTGTTTTTCTGACATGCCTTATTCCCTCCCTTAATAGTAATCCGGTCAATATACCCATCAGGTAGATTACTATGGTGTTTGTTAGTAGGCTCGCTATGAAACCTGTGGTCGCTACTGCTAATGTTAGTGCTGGTTTTGTTACTGTTTCCATGTTTTATACCCAACCTGTTACATTCGCGACTATAGTGAACTGAACGAAGTCTCCTGATGATAAGTCGGCAGGTTCTACACCTACACTTCTTGCCATTCCGGCGGATGTAGTGTCTATCTGTACAATCCCGTTTCCTCCATCTGAGTAACCACAAGCGAATGACCTGCTTATGGATGCTATCCCCATAGCCGAAAGGTCTAACTGCACTAGGTTGGTGCTACCATCGCCCATTGCTGAACCAATTTCAAAACTGAAAGCAGCAGTCAATGTGCTACCCACAAGATTTATGTTCGCTATTGAGACTGTAGAAACAATAGATTGCTCAGTGTAGGCAGAATCGTAGTTGGTTCTTTTTTGTCTACCATCGTTATCGTGAGCTACTCTTGCAAGCCTGACCAATTCATCCATCTGGTATGTAGTAGGCTTGATAACTGCTATCTGACCCGAAGTGTTCCCTGTATCTGTATAGCCTGGAGCGTAGCCATCTATGACTATATCCCCAGAGTCTTCATGCCCATACATGACAGTCATACTATTAGGATCTATATAGTTTTCCACAGTTTTGTCGCCAGTGACGACTATGAACTTGTTCGGCAAGTTTTCCACAGAGTCGACATCCAGGGTCGCAGCAGAGATAGCACGATCATTTTCGATGTTCATAACTACTGCTTCGCCTGTACCATCGCTCACACTCAGCTCGTCATAACCTCTATCTGACATTGTAACTCCTCATTGATTTAACTTGATTATAGCATAAACGAATATAATAGTTCAATAAAAAAAGAGACCCCGGAGGGTCTCTAATTTAGCTAAGAACTACTGACTAAGGAGTTTCTTCAAGAGAAGCAACGCCGTCAACTTTCTTACTAAGAACGAATGTATCACCTCGATCGCGAAGTTGGATCTCAGTTCCGCCGAAGCCAGGAACTTTCTCGATCACAACCATACCATCCGTAGATGGGTCCATCTTAGGTTTAACATTAATCACAGCGTTCTTATCTGCAACAATCATGTAAACAGTAGCTGTTAGGTAAAGATCAGGTACTTCAACAATTTTAACGCCTTTATGCTTACCTAAGTAACCATTCTTTGCGTCGGCGTAACCTGTGTCAGCGCCTGTAAAGTTAATCTGATCGCTCAACTGGGCACCAAACTCATAACCAACCCATGCAACCATGTTACCGGCAACACCACCACCAGTACGCACTTTGTTGATAGTTTGGGCAAAACGCAATGGGATTGTACTAGCTTCGGTAGCTAGATCAATCTCTATTTTGTTACCTGCAGGACGAGATGCAAGGATTTTAGCAAGGGAGTACGCATCGTGAGCAGGAATGAATACCTGGTCAACTTGCTGCATAGCAACCTTTTTGGTGAACTGACCGACAGGGATGTCTTGCATTTGGGTCTTCTGAATTCTCAAAAGCATTGACTTGTTATATGCAAGTGTCAATACCTGCTCTACAGGGACAACTAAATCAGCAGCACCAAAAGGAGCAGTTGAGTTAGCCTCATCGTATGTAGCAAGAGAGCCATTAGCGATACTCAGTACGCGAATACTTTGAGCATCTTTATGTTTGTAGTTGTTGTCGCTAAGATAAGGGACTACTACTGAACTAATTTTCAGTGGAACATCCATTATGTTAGCAGTTCTTGTGCCGTATGCCACTTTAAACCTCCAAGTTTATCTAAATTTTAAGTAAAATACCCTTTTTGCTTAAAGACATTGTATATTAAAGACAACGACAAGCGCAATAGGATTTGTGGTAAAATAGCTATATCTATGCAAATACCTCTATACTTTAACGCAAGATGGTACCAATCTAAGGCTATAAGAGCACTAGAAAATGGTGCTAATTTCGCTGTCTGGTGTTGGTCAAGGCGAGGGGGCAAAGACTTAACTGCGTTCTGTTATGGGATTAAGAAAGCTGTCGAAGCCCCGATGAATGTCGTGATTATCTGGCCTACCAAAGTCCAGGGGTTCAAGAACTTCTGGACGGCTGTGGATAACGACGGGGTTGCTATCCTCGACCGGATCCCGGAGGGGCTGATAGCCAAGAAGAGCTCAACTAAAGACGACATGAGCATCACCCTGATTAACGGCTCGACCATAACGCTGCTCGGAGCGACCGACCCGGACGCGCTTCGTGGAGCGAACGGAAAACTATATATACTCTCAGAATTTGTCGACCTCCCTCCTGGACTACTTGGTGTCTTGCGCCCTGTTGTTGCAGTTAACGGGGGTCAAATAATCATACAGTCGACACCGAAGATAGATGGTGTTTCTGGGGCTACATTCCAGAGATTATTCAACTCAGCTAAAAAGAAAAAAGGCCAGTATGCGTCCCTTATTACAGCTAAAGAGTATCTCAGTGATGAGCAGTTAGAATCAGTCCGGCAGGAGTATATAGAGGAATATGGCAATGATTTCCTGTTTCGCCAAGAGTTCCTTTGCGACTGGGGTCAAACATCACAAACATCTTATTATGGAGAGGCTCTCAAAAAGATGCGAGAAGAGGGCAGAGAGGTCGGTCATGTTTATAATGACCAAGAAAAGGTCTACACTGCATGGGACCTTGGTAGGACCGCGATAGTGTTTTTCCAGTATTATTTAGTGAATAACAAGCCTCAGCTCCATATAATTGACTATTATGAGACTCATGTTATAGGTAACGAGCCAATAGCCAAATTCGTGCTCTCTAAGCCATACAATTACGGATGGCACTTCTTCCCCCATGATGGTGCTGTAAAAGACCAGAGCGACGGCATAACGAGGTTAGAAAAATTCAGAGACTTTGGTTTGGTCAATTCTAGCCTACTAAGAAGAGAACCAGTCGAAGAGGGCATAAAAAGAGTGGTATCTATGCTTAAACTTACCATTATGGACACTTTGCTTGAGAAGACATTAAAAGCCAAGCTAGTGCTTTATAAGCGCAAGTTCAATGGCACCACAGGCAACTATGAGGGTCCAGATCAGAAGACCCAGGCTCATGGAGCGGATGCATTTAGGTATGTTGGTGTTGCTATTGAACAAGAGTTTAATCAAGAAACCTGCGAGCTTTATCACTCGCAGGTTGGACAGTCAGAACTTTATGAATCAGAAGAGATTCAGACCAATATGTACTCTCCGAGTTACTAGGCCTTAGTCTTCTGGTCTACTTTAGCGTTCTTCTTAGCTTCGGCTTGAGCAACTTTCATTGCCTTATTCCGAGATTCAACAGGGGTTTCAGTCTCTTCAGAGTCTTCACCGCTATCTTCTTCTGCTGGTGCAGAATCTTTTTTAGCATTTTCTGCTGCTTCTTTTTGAGATGCTTCTTGTTCTTTTTTGCGATCCTCGGCTTCTTTAGCCTTTAGTTCTTTAGCTGCTTTTTCAGCTTCTGCAGCCTTTTTCTTCGCTGCATCTGTAGCGGTCTTAGTTGCATCATTTTGAGTTGTGTTTCCGTCTGCCATAATTATGACTCCTTATTTCTTATTAGGTTTACTAGTAGAGCTTTGCTCTGGACTAATATTACCATTCGCAGGGGGTGTTTGGGTAGGAGAAGCTGGAATTTTAGCTTTAGCAGTATCTTCATCTGCTGGGGTGTCAGGACTCTCAACACTCTGGCCACCATTTTCTTTTTCTTTGGCTATTAGTTCATCTCTTTTTTTCTGCTCATCTTTCAGTTTTCGCACATCTGCTTCATAGATTTCCCCAAAATCTTTATCAGATTTTTCAACGCCAGTGTTCTTCTTATCGTTGATATTAGAGATGTGTAGCAGGACATCAGTCTCTGTGACATTCTCTAATAAAACCTTACGAGCGTTTGCAATCGCTTGCATTTGCGTTGGATCTTTCAATATACGCTCAAGTTCGACAATCGTCTCAGGCGCTATTCTCCACCCTAAGTCCTGCCCTTGATGGGCATTTGGGTTGCGATCGCTGGTATTAAAGTGAGCTGCAATCATTGGCTCTGTTTCGCAGTTTCTTCTTTCACCGCTCTTTATGTTAAAAAATGTTAATGACATATAATCTCCTTTATTTAATCTTCGTAATATTCTTTAGCAGCCTGTGCCCACTCTTTTTCTTCTGGGTCCATGTTGTCGCTCTGACTATTGTTAGAGAGTAAATCCTCTCTGTCAGATTGTGTTTTTTTCTTTTTCTTACTGACTTCTGCTTTCTTCTTAGCAACGACCTCTGCTTCTTCTTCGCCCTCCTTACTCTTGGCTATTTCGGCATTTATCTGCTCGACATAAGGGGGTAAAACAGCATCGTAAAAAGACTTCATCGATACTGGCGCGCTGGTAATAATGCCAGTGTTCTTGTCTATAACAAGCGTTTTCCTGTACTCAGCCATGATTTTCTTGCTCAAGTTTGGCATATTGTCCAAAACTTTGCCGTACTCAGCTTTAACAGAATCAGCTTCATCTTTAACTCTTATGTTCTCACCAACGATATTTTCTATCTTAGAAGATACTTCGTCCTGCTGTTTCTCTAAGTGCCTCTGCGCTTGCATCAGCCACTGGGTAGCCTCTACGGCAGTGAAATTGGTCTCTGTAGCTGGGTTCTGCAACGCCATAACATCTGCGATTGAGGTGATTGGGTCTCCGTCGGCATCAAGTAATTCAGTGGGTATTTCAGAAAACATCTGTTCACGAACATCTGCCGCGATTTCTTTTCGGTCGGCTTCAATCTCGAGTTGAGTTGTCCTTTGCAGCCTCTCTGCTTCGCGAGGATCTAAAACTGGTTTTTCTTCTGGTGTATCCTCTTCATCTTCTTCTGCTTCTTCTGCTTTTTCTGGGTCAGAATCTTTTTCATCACCATCATCCCCTGGCTCTTCCTCGGGATTTTCTTTTTTCTCAGATTTCTTTTCTGGGTCGTCATCTTCTTTGTCAGGTTTTTCTTCCTCACCATCTTTCTCAGGCTTCTCCTCATCTTCCTCGTCATCATCGTCCTCGTCATCATCATCTTTTGGCTCTGATATCTCTACATCTTTGTCGGCAAGGAATTCAGCAGTCGCTTCTTCCCACTCATCAGCCTCAGTATTCTCGACTTCATCACCACCTGTAGCGTCGTTGTTTACTTCATCTGGATCCATTGTTACCCTTTCCTTAAGTTTTTAACCGCATCAATCGCTGAGTCAACCTGCTCATCTATGGGAGCTAATATAGCATAAGCTTTCTGCCTAGCCAATATTTCTATCTGTACATTCCCAACATCTTTGGCATCAACGCTATTAAAATCCATCCTTAATCTATCCATTCCACCTTTCAAATGCTTAGAGACGGCCGTTAAGGTCGTATAATCAGCCTCGTCATTATCAGTGGCGAGGTCTGGAGCTGGCGCTGCTGCTGGTGAAAAAAATGGTATTTCTTCGTCTTGATTCATTTGTTAACCCTTTGCTTGGTATTAAGTCCATGATAACTCACTGGATGCCCCATGTCAAACACCATCTGACCATACTAGATAGTTACCCACAGGCATAAGCGCTTTATCCACAGGCATTACTGAGGTACACCAGGCATTTCAGGGAACTGTGGAAGAAGTGGTGCTGCTGGCTGTGGTTGCAATCTTGAGCTACTAGGGACTGTCTTTTCAAGGATTCTATCCTCTAATTCGCTAATCTTCTTTTGCTTCTCGAAGTCATTAGGGTCAGCGTTCTGAGTCATTGTTACTAGCATGTCCTGCAAGCCCTCTAGGGTCTTCTCTTCAAGCTCATCCTTGCCGATACTAAGCTCGATCTCAACACTCCAAGATTCAATAGAATTATAGTAGTCATTCCAGTCTATAGTGATTTTGTTATCATCACCGACTGCCGGGACATACTCAGGTGTTTCTTCACTTGGGACGAACTTAGACTCAGAGATGCGATTTATAGCAGTTTTAGCCTCATCGTCCAAGATTATCTCTGCTTCATTAGGTATCTTTTCATTGCTTTCTGGGTCTATATTCACATCTAAAACCTGCTCTGCAACCAGAGTATCAAGAGCAACAAGTGCATATTGTCTTAAAAAGCTTTCTATAAGGTTGGTTATCTGGTTAGTCACACTGTCCTGAACTGAGTTCTGCTGCTTAACTCCTGGACCTGTCTTAGAAAAGTTACCACCATTATTCACTGCGCTAAATGGTTGCCCCATTATATTCTGTATCTGCCCAGATAAGAACTCCATCATAGGCTTAAATTGGCTTAAAGCTCCATTATCCATAGCGACCAACTCAGCCTTAGCGTTTTGGTCTAGCGCCTCCCAAACAGTACCCTGTTTCAACTGGATAGGTTTCGTAAATCTACCTCGCTTTAAGACAGGGGGCTTGCTGTTTAGTAAAAGCATGGAAGCTATGTTTTGGTAATAAATGTTAGCTAGGTTCTGGTTCGGGGATGCCAGACGGACGCGGGACACACCGAAAGGCGTTAGCGGAGCCGGGTCTATCACGAGGAAGTTAATCCGAGGATAACCGAACTTAGACTTATTAGGTATAGCCCTCAGTCCCTCTTCTTCCAGTTGAGGGCAGAAAGTACAGAATTTACCGCCTTTGCCGACTTCGTATTTAGTGACTAATTGATAAGTATTAGCAGAATACTCCTCTGCAGCCTTGGCTCTGGCATCTGATTGGTAGATGGAATATTTCATCATAGTTTCAGGTTCTATCTCTAGCAACCTTGTTAAGGCAGGGACATTCCAGCTAGTGTTAGGGTTAGACTTAGCAGCCTTGAGTATTTTACGAACTCTCGATTTTGTTAGGTTAGCAACAACATAGAAGTACCCTGCTTCACTGGCATCTTGGATGCCTGGCTCTGGGTCTACATCTGAGTAATGCATAAGTCTCATGCTTGTACCAAATTCATCCATCATAGTCCCAGTTTTAGTCATAAGAGGAGCATAGCCATGAGTTACAGCCTGTTCTGTGCCCATTTGCATAGTTGCCAAAAGGCTCTTGCCAAAAGTGTCTTCATTGAAAACATATTTACGCAAGAAGAATGAGCCTAATTGAGCTTTTATGCTGTTTTTAGTGCCGTTGATAACAGATGAATATATGGGCAGTTGTTGTAGTGAATTTCTCGATATCTGCCTAACTAGACCAGCAATAGTAGTGTCTCCAACATAAGCGGCATTTTTCTGCTTATTAAGAGGTACACCATCAACGATGTTATCTAATTGGGGGAAGTCTTCTGTATGTTTTTCCCTGTTAGAGCGAGAAGTATCCCACTCACCGATGAGCTCGTTCATGTCAAGGTCTTTAACTGCTTGAGGTGTCTTGTATTCTTCTATCATAATTTCTCCTTATATCTTACCTTAAGTCCGGCTTAACTCCAAGATTCTCTCCCTCGTAAGAGATTGTGCGGAGTAGATATGAATTGTATCCCACCGGAGTCCTGTAGTACCATTGAACCTCTGAGGCTAAGTCATTAATAGGGACTTTTATTCTTTTATCGACTTTATTCAACGAAGATGACGACTCTGTGAACTGGGTCGATTGTTGCAAATTAGGCGATGGCTGACTATTGTACACATACATTGGGTCAGAAAAACCGCCAGATGAAGACCTTACATAAGTAGGACCCTCAAAGGTCTTCTCTTTAACCCTGATTCGCTCATTCTGGTCTTTATAACGGATTCCAACAGTTATCTCCCCAACTATGTCCAGGATGTAGAAAACTGCTTGAACCATAGCTTGATATGCGTTGTGGGCATCGTTAACCCCTACCATAGCTCCAGTTGCAGAAGTCGCAAAAGGCTTTGCCCCCTCGCTAGTATAGTCAACTGTACCGAATGTATCGTAGAGTTTAAGTATTTTATTGCCTTGGCAGATATACACAAAAGCGGCCGAGCTTGGGGGTGATACGACACCTATCCACTGAGATTCAATTTCGAGAGTGTAGAACGAGCCACCATTGTCCAAGTCTCTAATCAATATTTCTGTTGGGGTGGTGTGCCCATAAGCAGGGACAATGAAGTGAAACTTATTATTCCAACCAGCGCCAACTATCTCTGGTAATGCAGATACATTCACTCTCCGGAAATACTCTTCAATATCTTGGTCTACATTGTCTATCTGGAGAACATTCTGTAGCTGGGCTTTAGTATCCATAGAAACAAGCCCATCAGCAGATGCGAACATTAGTTGCCCCTTGTAATTCACAACTCCATAAGGTGATGAAACACCTGCAGCCCCGTAGTTCTGCTCTGTAAAGCCCCATACAACAAAGGATTGGTTGCCGTAATTAATGGTCTGTTGCTCTAAAATACCCTGCTTTGAGATACCTTGAGTGTTGCTAAATAACACAGTTAAGGATGGGATACCCTGGTTATTCCTAAACCCTACAACATTTGAGGGGAAGTAATTAGTCCCCTTTGACGGCTCCGCCCGAAAACCGCCATTAGCAGAAGAGAAGTCGAGCGCTTTGTCCCCGTCACCACCGATGTAGATTTCGCCTGTGTCGTTGCCGTCTTCGTCCTTGATTCCGAACAATATAGGCCGTCCGTCAGTTTCTATGCCCAAGTCGGCTCTGGGGCCGTCTGTGCTGTTTACTGTAGGGGGGTTGCCCCTGCCCACATCTATTGCAAGGGTGTTGTTGTCGACAAATTTGCTCGTGTTCAGGTCGAGTCCGGGGGCGAGCATAAGCATGTCAGACGACTGGATAGAGCCACCATTAGCGGCTAAAGCTATATAAAAGTTCCAGTATGTTGCGCCAGCAGGGGCAGTCCCCGGTCGAGTGAATGTCAAATATTCAGAGCCATCTTCGTCCCATTGGTCTCTAGGCTTATTTATTGTGTACTCTAAGATATCAGAGATTTCGGTTTCTCCTGTTGCAGAGCTATAGGTATAACCTGCGTATATCTTAAAACTGCCGGAGTTTGTGATACCTGTTGGTGATGCAGAAAGTGCTGTAGTAGGGTTGGCTACTAAATCATACTTAACAACATCAAAAGTAGGGCTAGTCAGATCGACATAGGCAAGCTTATCCCCATTGCTACCATTTAATATAAGGAGAGCGTCTAAAGCCCTTAAGAATGTTGGTTTACCTCCATTGTTGGTGGTTACAGAGTTATCCCCACCACACTCTGTCCAGCCTGGATCATTGTCTTGGCAGAATCTAATCTTTCCATCATCAGCCACAAAATTATACACACCCCCTTGAGCCACAACTGCAGAGACTTCATAGACAGTATCTATTGCATCTGGCAACCATTGTTGTAGAGATTTTCTGTTACGAAGACGACCTTTTTGAGATAATTCAACATTTTTACTCTCTATAAATTGATTGCCCGCAGCCAGCTGCTCCCCATTAAGGAACAGACCACCAGACCAACCATCAAGATCAAGGCTACCGATCTTCTTTGTTGGCACTTTTACTGGTTTGGTGATCGCCATTAGTAGACTCCCGTTATATCACTATAATCCTCTACAACTACCTGATTAGCAGCCGCACTCTGCATATTCGCAGCTTTGACCCCCTCTAACAAGTTGTCGTACTTTTGAGCGTAGGATGGAGATAATCCACCCTGAACGATATCCGGTAAACTGGCATTTTTCGCTGTACCAAGCACGAGTAACTGTCTAGGGATAGGTAATTTGAATAAATCTACATTTTCAGAACCACTGGTACTGACTAGTTGAGGGAATTTATTCACTACATCTGCAAAGATAGTACCCCCTATTTCAGTGTCATTCAGGGGTCGTGAGAATACTATTTGCTCTCCAACATAGCTAACTCTGTTATCTCTATTAATGTAGTCATTTCTTGAGGTCAGTTGGTCTGGCTCAACAACATCCCAAGTACTGATAACTGTGCCATCTTGGGTTATATAAAGGGGTCTATCCTCTTCGGACACTAACCTCAAGGCATCTCTAGGTAAATCGAAAGTGTCGGTCGCTTCGTCAATTTCACCTATTTCAGTGTCGTTTTTCCTCAAAAACAACCAATTAACAGGAGTATCGTCAGGGTTCTTTTCAAAAGCTAATTCATCGAGAAATAGATTCAACCATATAGTAGTCTTAGCGACTGCCTCTTGGCCGTCAGCTTCACCTATATCTACTATCAAACGATTATAGATAGTTAAATTTACTTCCTGAGTAAAAGCTTGTATTTGTTCTAAATTTGTCACCCTCTACCTCCTTTGTTAACCCCAATCTTTTTTAATTTTCGACTATAGCTCGCGACTTTCTGTAGTTGTGGGATGCTAGATTGTGCCTGGGAATATGTAGCACCTTTAGCTTGCAGTGGAGTAAAACTATAACCTTTAGCGTTATTTGTGGCAATATTCGTAGAGAACTTCGCAGCCTTGCCACTACCACCACTACCACCACCACTACTACTCCTACCCTTTGAGCCTGAACTGCCTCCTAAGTAATAATACTTCTTCTTCTCTACAAGTCCAGCATCAAACAGCGCTTCATCAAGTTTAGCTAATTTCTCAGCATAAGCAACTTCATCAGCATCTCCAGATGCCATCAACTCTCGCCACTTAGTAACTCCAATACCCCCGTCAGACGAAGACCTTTTCTCATAAGCAGTCACCATTTCTGGTTCTACTTCACCATCTCTATATATCTTATAACGACCAATTTCGTCCTCATCTGCCTTTATATCGCTGTCTTTAGCATCAGGGTCTAACTTAGCCCTCGCAAGTCTATACTCATAACCAGCTATAGCGGCATCATATTCGCCTCTTTCGGCTCGAGCATCAACAGCCTTGTCAGAACTAGGAATATAGCCATATTCTTCACCAAATTGGTAATCTTCAAGCTTTTCTTGCGCCCGGCGCTTTTCTCCGTTTGTAGAATCTGGGTCAGCCGCAACCTCATTGACCTTGTATTGAGCTCCAAGTACAGCGCTTTTGTAGTCACCCTCCTCTGCCAAGTCTGCTAGTCGTTCTGCGGTTGTTGGGATTTTTAGCTTGTCTAGCTGTCGTTTCTGGTCTCCGAGACTCAGGTCTTTGCTCTCCTGTATCCGAGTTTCTTCGTTGGCTTCAACGGCACTAGTGCCGTTAGTCACCCTGTCCAGAGGGCTCTTGGCGTTCTTGCCCTCTGCTCTAGGCAGTGTTTGTGATAAGCCAGGGATTTTATTCTTAAATTTATTCAGCTCTGTGCTCAGATAGTCTTTAGTGCCATCAGGGTTTTCGACCCTAGTATCAGACCTCTCCCCTGTAGGGTTCAAGCCTGTCTGGTCTATTACTGAGTTCACATCAGTTAGAGCAGAGGGGATAGGTCTCCTGAGTATGTCCCCTGTAGCTTTAACGGCTCTATCGCTAAAGTCTCCATAACCTGAAACCATCTCCTGTAGTGGGTTGTCACCAACCAAGTTAGATGCCCCTGTAGAAGATATAAACTGCTCTGCGAACTCGTTGAACACTGCTGGGTCGCCATCACTGTCCATGTACTTACTTATTGTATGACCACCTATAACATTTACCATTGAGGGTCCTAGAGATGAAACAGGGATAGATTTGCCCGCAACCTGGACGAATGGACCGTTGAAATCTTCGCCATTATCGTCAGTGTCGGATATCATTCCAGACTGAGACAGGACTAAGCCCAATAGAGCCAATTCAGAAGCGTTGCCCGCAAATCGACCAATATCGTCAATAGCCCCCTGAGTGTTGCCATTACGCATATTCTTAATAGTGCTATAGACATTGTATGCCATATTCTTGTCTGTTACGAGCCTTGTGAGGTTACCTGCTTGCCAGCTTTTGAAAGGTAGAGTCGCGGCATTAATAAGAGGTCCAGCATTAGGCAAGGCTCTTTCTATTTGCCCCTGCATACCGGTTATGACTGAATTTAGCTTAGTCTGGTGCAGGTTGTTGGTCTTCATGTGGAAATCTTGCGCCTCTAGTCGCTGTTTGGTGCTCAGAGTAACCTCTCCGATATCTGTGTAAAGGTCTAAATCTTTGCCCTTTAGCTTCAATTTTTGACCATCCTGTCGAGCTAACTCACGAGCCCTCATCACTTCTGAACCCTGCGTCATCTTGGTAGCAGCCTCAGTCATATCACCAACAAAACGACCTGCTCTGGTTCTTCTTGTACTCTGTGAATCTGCACGAGTAGCTCTTTGGAGTTCTCCCATGAAATCAGGCACTCGTCTTCTATCTGTTTTTAAGGTTTTCGCACTCTCAACTGCGCCCTCAAGGTTGCCTTTTACTAAGGATTTAACATCTGAGGGGGCGAACTCGCGGTATTGACCAGAGTTGCCGGTAGCCTTGTTCAAGACTTTACCTATCAAGCCAGAAACTGCGCTGTCACGAACATCTGCCATTTGAGTTACACCAGTCACTAGAGGGTCAGAAAGTCTCCTCAAAGGAGAAGAAAGCATAGAAGTCTTGACTCCTTGCGCTACTCTTTTACCTACACTGCTTTTAGGCATTAGCGACTGAGAATAGTCCCAAACATCACCTTGTAGATATTCATAGTTGCTTTGAGCTTCTCGGTATTTCTTTATAAGTGCAGAACCTACTTCTGGGTCTACTTCTATTCCTGTCTCAATATCGTTTTTCAAAGCGTCTAAACTATCTTTCAAGCTGTTCACAGAGACTTCTTCGCCAGTGGCGCTATCTATCATTTCTATAAGCGAAGCTCTTTCAGCGTCTGGCAAATCAGCACCCAACTTCTTCTCGATTCGGTCTATCATGTAGTTTTTCTTCATTGGAGCTGGCATATTCTTAAATAATTCCTTAACCATTCTCAAGTCGCGACCAGCGTTGCTAGAGAACATTTGGATACTCTCCATAGCGTTGGTTAGCGCTCTAACGCCCTCAGGAGTGTTTGAACGGCCTAATCGATCAACTGCCGCTACTGTCTCGAAATACTCGCTAGGGTTGTTAATAACTATCTCACTGGCGAATTTTTCACTTAAAGCAGCATCATCCATTTGTCTCACACGAATTTTAGCCTCTGCCTGAACCTCTTCTATATTGAGTGCACTACCTTTAGGCAATAAAGTCTCTTCAACTTCTGCTCTAGCTCCATCATCTACTATCCTCTCTATAACTTGCTGACGAGTCCTTGGAGCAGGAGTTTTAAACTCTTCGGCTAATAAAGCCTCTTTAGCGGCAGTCATCTCAGCTTCGCGAGAAGCAGAAACACTACCCTCAGCCTGAGGGATTATTCCATTGTCAAGGGCTTCTTGCGCTGCTTGGGCATCAGACACCAATAATGGGTTGCCATTAGAGTCAACGCCCCCGACTGGAGCTACTTCTGGTGTTGGGGCTGAGTCGGCCGAGCTGACCACACCTTGCTCTCTAAGAGAGTCGACAGTAGCCTGGGCTCTGTTGAGCTGTTCTGCTGAGTCGGCGGAGGCCACGATATCCATAGCCCGGTCTAATTCTTCGGTTCTAGGGTCCATCTTCCTTAGTTGAGACCCATCCACTGGGTTCTTAAAGTCAGCCATAGGGACTTCACTGCTGATAGAGTCGGCCGCTTTAGCAAGTGCAAAATTACTGGTTGGGTCAGGGATTTTGGCTGCATTAGTCGATTTCACCCCTGCTTCGATCTCGATAGATGGTTTCGATTCTGCCCCTGTTTTCTTTATTATACCCGGCAACTCTGGTGCTTCGATAGTCTTAGCGGCAGTAGTGCTCGCATCTGTAGCGCTATCAATAGCAGAGGTAACTCCCATTTTTTTAGGATTCATAGTAGGGACTAGTTGGTTCAAACCAGCACCAGTAACACCAGCCTTAAGAGCGTCGGCAATACTCAAATTTTCTGTCCCCCCGAGATAAGCTTGAGCTCCGGTTCCGAGCGCAGTACCGGCAACGAAAGGCACAGCAGATTCTTTTATAGCTGTTTTCCCTCCAGCCTTGATTGCTTGTTTAGTCGCATAAGCCTTTGTACCTTGGGTTATACTCTGTTTAAAAGCGGCTTTACCTGAACCAACCACTGCAGACTTGGCAAGAGCGCCAGAACCGACTAAATCTAGGGGTGATGCGATTAATCCTAGTTTCTGGAGATTTCTCAGCTTATTCTGCATTTCTGGGTCGAGCGCGTCGAACTCTTCCTGTGTCATACCAAAATCAACTTTAGTCCTCATAGCCCCTAATTCATCTGCATATTCTTCATTACCCAAGCTCGAGGCTAGTTTTTCAGACCCTGCCAAGCCCAAGTTGAAAGCCGTACCAAAGCCAGGCACATACGAGCCTTTCTCTGCAACTTTATATAATCTATCACTAACAACATTAAGGTGGTCTATACCCTTTTTCAATCTAGCAGATTCAGCAGCCCCATCGTCGGTCGTTTTCTTCATATACTCTGATAAAACGGAGTCTCCTGTGCCGTACTTTTTCATATAATCTTGAGCAGCCATAGTTCTAGCGCGACTTTCAGCACGATTATTCACAGCGCCCCTGTTCACCAAATTACGACTAAGCCAACTCTCTCCATCGTTGGTTTGTTTCTTGGCTTTCTCTAAGTTAGCCTCGTAAAGCTTCTCTAAAATCCGAGTTTTTTCTTGCTCTGGACTCACAGGAGCTTGCTCTTGTTGATAGAATAAAGGGTTGTTAAAAGCAGCAAGAGGCTTTTTCTCTAGTGGTTTCTGTTGTTCCTGAGCTTGAGCATCTAAAACAGATGGAGCAAGAGGTCCCTGATTTGACGGCTGACTGTAGTTATTAGTGTTGGTACGAGAATAAGGGCTAGAAGAACTTGAGAAAATACTATTTACCGCAGCGCTGCGTTTTGCTTCTAATTTTTCAGCATCCTCACGATCCCATTGAGCCTGTTGGCGCTGGTTTTCTTCTTTGTCCCAAAAATCTGCCTTTTGGAACGCTCTGGATATGCTGCTAAAAAGGCCCATTTAGAACTCCCTTATTAAACTACTGCTAATCTTCTGCGGCTCTCTTCATCCTCTTGAGCGTTTTGAGGAGTAAATATTCCATTACTGGATACTCCACCTCCAAGATTACCACCTCTTATTTCTACTGTCTTATCACCAGCTCCTGCTAAGTAGCTCTCTAGGTCTGCTGGATTATATTCAGCACCCTTGGCTGACAGTGGAGCAGCCTGGACACGACTTTTCTTAGCGATAGTGTCATTAAGGTCGCCAGCTTGGTCAAGATACTTCTTAGAGTTAGATGTTTGCTCTGCATCATTGTATATTTCAGCCAACTTCTGCAAGAAAGTTTGCCTCTTCCCAGCGATAGACCCCTCTAGGGCAGTCCTCTGGTTAGTACGAGAAGTAGAAGCTTCGTTCCTACGATCTTCGTCCTCTTCTTCAAACTTATCATAAGCTTTGTCAAGACCCTGGGCGTTTATAGCCGAAGTCTCAACTGCACCACCAATATCTGCATTAACCTCAGAGGTCACTGCTCGGTTGGCAAGGTTGCGACCATCACCATTCAAAGCACCGATAGAACCAAGGACACCACGAAGACCTCTCAAGCCCTGCGCAGCAGATACTAGAGAGTTCTGCTTATTCCGTTGTAGGTTGTTTGTATTTAAGTCAGAAGATTCATCATATTCGCCTTTAGTACGAGTAGCCTCTCGGTCATATTTCTTAATGAGGGAGTCATAACTATCATCAATGTTGTCATAACCAATAGACTTTTCAGTGTCTAAACTTTTTATAGCTTTGTTTGTGTTGTTGATAGCAGCAGAATTTAGGACTGGGGCAGGAGCAGCCACAGCCGCTTTAGGGGCAGAATAGCTAGAAGAACCACCAGAATAACTAGGGGTAGGGGATGTAGCACCAAGTACATTTTCTTGAGCAGCTTTATTATTGATGGCGTTTGTAGTCCGGTCAGCGATAGCATAGGCTTCCGCAGAATAAGGCCCAACCATAGAGGTTGTGTTATTCCCACTGGCAAGTCTGGCATCTACTATTGACTGAGCAGTTATAAATTCTTTTGTATCATTGTTTACTGGTATTGGCGCATTGACCCATCTTCCGTTTACTAGTGGCATAAAATAATCTCCTAAATTTCAAAATTCTAATAACTTCATAATAGCATAAACACTACACTCGCAACAATGGTAAAAAGTCAATCAAAAAATAAATCTAGCTTTGAGATACAATCGTCATAATTTTCAGGATACACCACCATGCCAGTAGACCAATCTTCAAACTTGACAATAGTCTCTTTTTGTAGCGGTTGGAACTTAGAATTCTTAGCTCCTTTTATTTCAAAGCCTCCCCACCAGCCCTCGTGAAAAGCTATTACATCAGGGCAACCAACAGGGACTCCCGGACCTGGTCTAGTTTTAATAACATAGCAACCCTTTGATTTTAGGTATTTAACGAGATTAGCCTGAGTCTTTTTTTCTGAGCTCATCATTTACTCTTAAATTTAGATTCCCAAGCATCCGATATCTGTGGAGCTTGCAAGTAATACACCCCATCTTTATTTTTCACAGCCCCAAATGGTGCTTCTAGGACATAGCTGACTAAGTACATATCCTCACCCAAAACTCTTATGGTCTCAACTAGCTTGCCATCAATCTGGTCAAATACCTCAGTTATAGCTTCAAACTTTCCACTCTCAGCAAGCAACAAGAGGTTTGCAGATATGACAGACTTCACTAGAGGTATGGTGGTTTCATCGCCTAGAGGTTCACCTTTCTTCATCGCAGTCTCTATCTGATCTTTTCTAGCGTGAATCATCAGAGGTACTTTACGAGGGGTATCAGCCATATTTGTTAATGTCTCCCTGAGAGTCATTGTGGCTATGTTTTTATCATCTGAGTCTTCTTCGGGGGCTTCTTTTATGGTGTCAAAGGTTTCGGGCGCTGCCAGAGCCGCAGCCGGGCTTCCGGGTTCAGCCGGGCCGAGCGCGACTTTTTTGGCTTCGGGGAACAGCATGAAGACCTGCGGGTATTCGACTCTAACTGGGGTCTCTATCTTCCCGTCGACTCGGTCGATTGCCAGCTTTATTGGTCCGAGCTTGCCATCTGCACATTGCCTAACCAGGGACAAAACTGCACCCTGATAACCCTTGTAGTCAGTATCAAGTTCTGCTTTGCAGAATTCGTCCCATGTCCAGTGGATGACTTCTTCTAAAAACTGCCCTAACTGCCCTCTCTCTGTTTTGCTCATGGTTTCATGTTACACGAAAAACGATGTTTGTCGATTTTTGATTTTTTAATTATTTGTTTGCAATGAGGGCACCGCCAGTAGTTGTGACCATAGCCTCGTCTTTCAGATTTATTCTTATGGCTTATGTGCCAATGAGTCCCGCAAGGGTAGTGAATCATTTCAGCATTTAAACTCCATTCTGTTTTTGACGCTGCTCTTTGCGCCTGAAATTCAGTGTCGTAAAATTTCTTTGTGTCGCACACCCTCATTGTGCCCTTTCTATTTCATTAAATCGTCAAGGTCCTCTACTTTAGCTTCGATGGTCTCAGCTTGAATATTCGATGATACTACTACTCGCTTGGTGTCGATTCTTTTCCACAGGGATATATCGACCACTGTCTGCCCTCCAGATTTGACCACAGACTTTTCTCTTAATTCATGACCAGACCGGTCCTCTGGTTTAGCCATTTTATTGTCAACCCAGAGGTCATGTTTAGCAGCACGAATAGCGTTGTCTCTAGTGATCCGGTATTTAGCGAGCATTGAGCCCATCAGTGTTGTTTTGTCTCTAGGCATCTCTGCTCCAATCTTTAAGTAGGCTGTCTTGCTCTACTAGTGTTAGGTTATCAATCCTCGCGTCACTGTTAGCTTCTTGGTAGAGGCCTAAACGGGTTTCAACCTGGGCTAAGTTTTTGTATGAGGCATCTCCCAGTAGATACATCTTGAGATCTTTGCCGGTCTCATCTCTAGCTGAACGACGGGTAAAGCCTTTTTCATCCATAGCTCTTCTGAGTACATTTATCGAGGATGCCTTGTAGCCATGTTCTGAACACCAGAACTCATAGTCATTTTTCAGGCTGTTGTAGTTCTTGAATCCATAAATGTCATTCGCTACTAGGTCGTCTGCGTAAGTCTGTGCAGTGTTGGCATCAGTGTCGTATTTCTCTTTCATCTGAGTAGTGGTGTCGCTGAACCTAAATTCATAGTCCTGCTCTTTAAGCTTTAGCGCATACTTAATCATTTCACCGACAAAAGCGTCGATGAATTTCGGAGTGAATGTGCGATCTTCGTATGTTTCGTCCGGCTTAAATCTATTATTAAACGGTATGACCAGTGTTCGTCTACGAGCACCGTAACTCTTATCTCCGAACGCGGGGATATTATTAGCAGAGAAGATGTGATGTACATTTCCCTCGATCTCGACCATGTCCTGTGAGTGGAATTTATGAACTGAAAAATTTTCATGCGTTCCGATCGACTTGTAGGTCCTAGTATCTTCAATAAATCCCTCTGAAGATTCTTTGCAAACATTCCCGAGCTTTCCATTGAGTTGTGGTGTGTCTCGCTCGTCTTCGAGTTGCTTAACCGTAATCTCCGTAAGGTACGGCCCGAATATCTTGTAAAGTAAGTGTACCAGTGTTGACTTTCCATTTGCTCCTCCTCCTAAATACCAGATCACTCCGGTTGGTTTTTTATACATTATTAATGGCGCTACGGATTGCATAATATCTCCATAGACCCCTTTATCCCCTTTGGCTAACTCCATCACAAATTTCAGTCTGCCATTACTGTCCACGAAATCCTCTCCTGAATAGTCAGTACCTCCATCGTGGGCTACTCGGTAAACACAATCGTCAGGAGTGAGCTTATCAGTCCACTTCATAGTTCTCATATCCCAGACCTTGCCACCAAATGCGATATAGCAATCTTTATTGCTCATGTCTTCTGCAGTGGTCCTAAAGAGGTGCTCGAGATCACTGATACGAGATTTACCAGTACCGAAACCAAAAGCACGATAACAAGCCTCCGCAAACCGGTCGCTAGTCATATCCACCCACATGCCGTCTTCTTCAATTATGGTTGCCCCTTTAAAACGGGCGATGCGCACATTCTTCGATAATCTTTCAGAGAGGATAAGCTTTACCGGCTTGCGCTCTCCGTTGTCTACTTCCTTAGTCATCCATGCCCGCAATCATTTCACTTAACAGTGGTAGCTTATACCCTATGACTATCTCGTTGGCGTGGGTAATGACTGGGACTGTAGTTGTGTGAAATTCTTGCATCAACCATCCGCGAGTGAGTGTGGGGTCTTCATCAACATTCACTTCTTTGAATTCCACGCCTTTGAATTTTAAATATTTCTTGACCATCTCGCAAGATGGGCACCCGTTGCCGCTATATAGAATCATTTTGCCTCCTCATAGCAACCCCGTTCAATCATCGCCGTAAACACAGCCTCGATAACATTTGTAGTCACCCCATTGCCACACATCTTGTAACGCTGGGTATTTGAGATGTCGTAGTCGTCTACTCCATAAGTGTCACCTCCATACTTAGTCCAATCGTCCGGAAATCCCTGTAATCTTTCACATTCTCTAGGGGTTAGCTTGCGTATTTTTGAATTATCTAAAGTCCCTTGCGTTGAGGCAGTATCGAGCGTATTAGCGATACCCTTACCAACTCTGCCACGCCTAGTCTTAGAGTTAGGGTGGGTGTAGTTGATCGAGTCGCCATCCTGAGCCTCTGAATAGCCTTTCTTGGTAGCTTCTTTTATAGCTACATAGTTATCTTTCTGAACTGATGTAATGGTATTTGTATTGCCATCTTTTCTCGCCTCAATAGTTTGCACAGGGGGATTACCTCTACCTCTTTGAGCGACTATAACCCCATTCCTGCCATCGCCGTCTGGAGACCCTCTATAGCTAGAAGTCAAAGTCCCGGCTATGGATTGCTCCTGATATTCTGTTCTGTGTTTTCTGGCTACTACAATCTTCGGCTCAAGCCCCCCACCCTGCATAGTGCTTAAGGTTGGGCTTGCCCCATCTGTTCCGTAGATCCTGCCTGTGTTTGGGTTTGGTCTGGCTCTGTGTTCGTGGATGTTGCCAATTTGCTTAATATCTTGCCCTGTTGTTCCGAGGATAGGAAATACTTGTCGTCCACATCTGTCTCTAAGATGTCCGATAATGATAATCCGCTCTCTGTTTTGGGGAACTCCGAAGTCTTTGCTGTTAAGTACCTGCCATTCCACTCTGTAGCCCAAGTCGGAGAGAACCCCAATGATTGTCTGGAAAGTTCGTCCTTTGTCATGACTAAGTAGACCTTTAACATTTTCGAGTACCAGATGTTTGGGTTTCTTTTCTTTGAGAATCCTTGCGATGTCAAAAAAGAGAGTCCCTCTGGTGTCGTCAAATCCAGCTCGTTTGCCAGCAACACTGA
>Ga0209187_1001073_pt1 | contig 35755 bp, 27 predicted proteins | sample BantaG_FD_187430 | JGI IMG/M metagenome (GOLD analysis project Ga0209187, IMG submission 187430) | Marine algal microbial communities from Bantry Bay, Ireland - BantryBay_4 metaG (SPAdes) (version 2) | ecosystem: Host-associated > Algae > Red algae > Unclassified | place: Bantry Bay, Ireland...
TTCGTACTGGCACCTCGACGAGGGGATTCCCATGGCCATTTCATCTGCGTCATCGTCGATGGGTCTTTAGGGTCGAAGTATGGGCCCGCTTCTACCACAGCTATTCTCATTCCTGCATTTGCCATAATAAATGCTGACATTCCTCCTCCTGCTCCAGAACCTACGACGATTGCATCGTATTCTTTGGCGGTTTCTATTATTTGCATAAGTTGATTAATTGAAAGGCATAAGATAAGAAAGTTATTTTATACCATTTAAATTTTAAGATGTAGGTTAAGATTTTAGAAGAGAATTTGTTAAGATTAAGGCATGAACGAATGATTTCGTTGCAGACGAATCGAGTATGACAATACTCGAAAAGAGACCTTATGTTTGAAAAAGATTTCAGGATATTTAAGATTTTTAATTGGTAATAAAATTTCTTAAACAAAACCTGATATCATGAAAACATTTAAAGGTAAGAATATTTATGTTGGTTTAGATGTACACTAAGCATCAGTTGAAATGAAAGTATTTTCAGACAACCTATCATTAGGAAATGCGGTAAAATTACGACCATTTACAAGTGAGGTCATATTTAAGTATCTGAACAAGCATTATCCAGAAGCTAATTACCACTGCATATTTGAAGCAGGGTTTAGTGGATTTTGGTTACAAAGGGAACTGGAAGGATTAGGAATAGATTACAGGATAGTCAACCCAACTGATGTACCGACATCACATAAGGATAAGGTATACAAGAACGATAAAGTGGATTGTATGAAACTGGGCAGAGGACTTCGTAGTTCTGACCTTCGGGGAATTTATGTTCTCAACGAAAAACAAGAACTGGATAGATGTCTGGTGAGGCAAAGGGGTAATGTGGCTAAGAATATAATAAGGACAAAGAATCAGATAAAGAGTCATCTGAATTTTATTGGTGTAAAAATAGATTGGAAGGATGGGACAAGTGAGAGATATTGGTCCAAAAGTATGATAAGCCAAATATTGGCTAATTCGGAAAAGAGAGACGATTTAGCACTACAAGGATTTTTAGAAATGCTGGAAGTCTTACGCAAGGAAAATTTAAAAGGACTACGCAGAATAAGGAAATTATCAAAGACAGCGGAACATCAAAAATTGATAGAATCATTAATAGGAATAAAAGGGATTGGAAGTTTGTCAGCAATGATAATAAAAACGGAGTTAGTAGACATCGGATTATTTTCATCATTTGATCACTTACAAAGGTTAGGTGGATGGAAAGAGTTCTTTAATAACAAAAGACCCCCGGGGCATAAAACTCTGATTGGAGGGTTAGATAAATTTGAAGGCATAATGTTTGGATATTCCATATTTAAAAATAAAGATGTGTCCCAACGTTAGGCCTACAATAGAGGTAGGTATTTTTAACGCAGAGATTGGCTAATTCTATTATAATATTTCCGACGTTCTAATATTTAATTGGTATTAATAAAATTTATAAGAGTTATAGTGTATCTGAACAATCCGTCTCATGTCCTAACGAGCATCACAACTATTATTGCTTAATAAGTTTTCTCGTAATTGTCCCATATTTTGAATTGATCAATATAGTATATGCGGCAGGAATTATAGAGTGTATATCATAAGATCGTGTTTGTGCTCCTACAGGAATGTTTTCTGCAGGATACGTAATCACCTGCTTACCTTCAGCATCATATATAGATACCGATATGTCAGTATTTTTCTTGAGCTTGTAATCTAAGTTAATTATATCCTTACTGGGATTAGGATAGACTGATCGGAGTTGTATGTCATCTGTAATTGCTGTAATCTCTGAGGTGTTACTAATTACATTGCAGAAGTCATTAGCACTGACGTATATTTTGGGGCCGTTCATGTCTCTGCCGTCCGACCATACAGAGTAGGTTGTGCATCCTACCTTAACAGAAGTGAAATAATCGCCAAACACGGGTGCTTGTTCCTGAGGGTTTGTCACGATATAATCACTGAAATTTGTTACGGCATCTGATAGGGAAATTGGTGCTTCCCAATTTTTACCGCCATCTCGAGAATGCATAATCATATAATTACCACCGTCTAAGCTGTCGAGTGAGTACCATGAGATCGAGACTTCGTTGTTGTCATTACTTGAGATATTAGGCAAGTAGACTTGGTGATCCGGCATTCCTGATAGGGTGGCAATATCTTGGACGGTCTTCCAGGTCACTCCCTCGTCCTGAGAGTATGTATATAATCCGTTAACTCGGTCGTCTATAGAGTTCCACACGACGTAGATGTTATTGTTAGAATAATCTAATGCCAGACTTAAGGCAGGATTTTCTCTATTATTTACTAAAATTTCTGTTGACATGATATCAAACGAAAACTGACCTATTGTACTCGGTGAATCAAAACTTAAGCCACCATCTATTGACGTACTGTATCTTACTTCTTGGTCATTGATGCTACCATATATGACATGAATGGTGCCATTATTAGCTACTTTAATATTTCCGAACTGCGCCAGGTCTACTGTTGATATCTGAGTTCTGGATGTTTCAAAAGAATCCACTCCAGGAAGTTTACGTTTGAGTACCATACCTACAGTTTGTTCTATAGTGGTATCCATAGCTAAAGTTGTGCTTGGAATAAATAATCCAGTGCAATATAGATTACCATCATGAGGACCGCCTGAGCGATCTACATCGTACCATGGTCTATCGAAAAGACCAGTACCAAATTCATTAGTACCACCAGTGAATAGATTGATACCACCTGTTTCTATATATTTCTTGTCTCCCTCTTGAATGTCCCAAGTCTCTCCACCATCCGATGACTGTCCCCATAGCACTACGAATCGTGTTTCAAAGTTTGAAAAATTAGCTGTGAAGTATAACCATGTAAAGTAAATATTGCCATCATTGTCAAAAGCAAAAATTGGATCTCCACCACCAGCAATATCAAAGCCTGGAAATGGATCGTCCAAGTAGAAATCTTGCGTATCAAATGAGGATTTATTCCAAGTCTGACCTGAATTATTGCTATAGTATATAGGGAAATTAAAAACCTCAGATTCAACATCAAAATTGATATAACTTATTAGGAGATGAGTACTATCATTTGGATTTACAATTATGAATGGTTCTGCCTCATCAGCTGCATTATTTTCTGTTAGCTTACTTTCTGCTTTACCATTCTTAGTCAATGAACTGTTTCCGTTATAAAATATTTGAGAAGAACCGATTCTAAATTTTTCCTTGATAATATGATCTATTAGTTCATTCTGACTTTGTGCATTGATGATGGGGGCTATCAGCAAAGCTATAACTATTGAGACTGAGAGGAAGATCTGCTTATTTTGCATTTGTAGTGGATTTCGTTTTACAATTTTTGATTCTGATTGTTGTACTAATTGAGTTCTAATTTCATTAAATATATTGTTTTAATTCATCAAATTTAGAAATAATGCAATTCGAATTATCTAACGACTGATCAGCAGACATAGGATTTTTATATCCGAATACAAAAATGCCTGCATCATTTGCAGCTTGGATACCGTTATCAGAATCTTCTATAACGACACAGTTATTAGGAGCTGTGTTTCCTAAGCTTGCTGCTTTAGTAAATATCTCAGGATGGGGTTTAGATTGGCTTAGATCTGCTCCACTGATTTTGACGGTAAAATATTGATTGAGACTAAACCTTGCAAAAACTCTTTCTATATTAGGCATGGAAGCAGAAGAAGCGAGCACCAATGTGATTCCTTTCCCATAGAAGTACTTAATGATATCCTCTACACCACTAACCAGATGAAGCGTAGGGTCATTCTTAAAGTAATCGACATAGCGCCTCCGCTTATCTAAAACTAATGCTTCTGCATCTTGATCCAAGTCAAAGTATGCAATCACTTTTTGGAATACATTAATGGTAGAAGAGCCAGTGATGGTTTTATATAACTGCTCAGAAACATCTATCCCTATCGAGGCGAAGGTTTCGTAGTAGGCTTTTTTATGCAGGAATTCTGAATCTATAATAACACCGTCCATATCGAATATCACACATTTGGTGTCTTTCAGATCATGTATTCGTTCATTCATTTTTCATTTATATTTATACAGTTTCTTAACTGTCTTAATGTTAAAATGGTATTAATCTTACAGGTAACGGATCGGCTGTATCCAGCGTATATACAACGAAGGCATAGATGTGCTGACGCCATTTATTCTTATTGTTAGTTTTTGCTTTTTACTTTAAATAGGTATTCCTTGTGCTAACATCTCTTTTGGCAGATCAATATAGACGTATTAAGAAGATTCTTTCTCAGTTTTCGGACTTTATTTGAGATATCAAATTTCAAAATCTAAATATCTCCAGCCTTGTATGACTCCACATATAGTTTCTGACAATTAGATCCGCTTCAGGATTCATGTTTCGGTACTCTATAGATTCTTTGATCTCCTCTATTCCATATCCTACATATTCTGTTTCGATATATCCATGACCTTGATAGTGTCCGTCTTCGACTAAGAAAGCACACTTCTCAGTAAGGCTTCTACCGTCTGCAATGATGATAAAATTCTCCTCGAATATGCGATTAATAGCTGGCAGGCTATCCTCAAAACGTTCGTTATAAGTCAGTGCAAACTCTTCACCTATACAAGCGCCATTACATTTCTCTACACCATAATTAAAGCAAGCAGTTGCTGACTTATCTATTCCATTGATCTTATGACATAGTCCATATGCCTCGCCTATCTGTTCTATATGTCTCAATGCACTCTTACGAGTCGAATAGTAGGAAAGTGGCTCAGCCGCTTTCTTAGAAGATACAACTTTGTACTTATGATACCCAGACTTATCTTGATCCTTGATAACTGCAAATACATACTCTCTACGCTTCTGTGCTTTGTTGATCTCTGGGATTTCTTTTTTGATCTCGTAAGACTCTAATACAAGTGATGCGAGTTCGTTACCTGTAAGGACATAGCTTATGTCTGCCGTCTGCCTGAGTAGCTTATTGGCTTTCGTATTATGCTTAGAAAAGTGCTGCTTGACACGAGATTGTATGTTGATGCTTTTTCCTATATATATCAGCTTTCCATTAGCATCAGCGAAGTAGTATACACCACATTCTTCAGGCAGATTATGTACATCCTCAGGTGTAAGCGATGCAGGAAGTTGGGTTAGTTTGAGCCCATCCGCAATTAATGATTGGCTTTCTGCGCCGCCTGATGCTTCTACATCTAATATCTTACGTAATAAGATTGTTGTTGCCCATGCATCATCATAAGCTCTGTGCCTGTTCTCTACTTCTATCTTGAAATATTTGATAAGACTTCCCAATGCATAAGACTTTAGTCCAGGGAAGGCTTTTCTGGATAGCTTGACAGAACACAGTTTGCGCTTAGTGAATGTAAATCCTAGACTTTTAAATTCCTCTCGTAGAAATTGGTAATCAAATCTTACATTATGGGCTACGAATATGGCATTGCCGATGGTATCTATGATATCCTTAGCCACTTCGTAGAACTTAGGTGCATCTACTACCATATCATTAGTGATGCCAGTTATCCTGGTAATATGTGGCGGTATGGTCCTCTCTGGGTTGATGAGAGATTGGAATTCCTGTATGATTTCTTCTCCATCATATATTATAATAGCGACTTCTGTGATCTTATCCCTTTTTGGGATGCCACCGGTTGTTTCTAAGTCTACAACTGCATATTTTTGTGCCATATTTCTATCTTTCAAAATTAGGCAAAATCTTTGCGTAGTATATCAAAGAAATATCCATTTATGATCTATAGCTTTCTGACTTCTAATCTATTAATAACAGTAATTGTGAGAGCTCTAATATCGTTTTTCATACTATTGTCTTGTAAGTCAGATCTTTCTCATACTTCATCTACCACTGCCACTGCATCAGATAATGGTAGAATAGTCGTAGGAGCTGAGCGTATCAGCGAGTATATAGAAGATATAGCATATAAGAATGTTGCAATGGTAGTCAATCATAGTAGCAGAGTAGGTCAGAGACACATAGTGGATGTGTTATCTAGTACGGGTGTCAAAATAAGTAAAATCTTTGCTCCTGAGCATGGGTTCCGTGGTGAGGCTGATGCAGGAGAGAAAGTAGATGATACGGTAGATGCTAAGACAGGAATTCCTATAATAAGTCTATATGGAAAGAAAAAGAAACCCAGCGCTGAAGACCTTGACGGAATAGATATCATTGTATTTGACATTCAGGATGTGGGAGTACGTTTTTATACTTATATATCTACATTGCATTACATAATGGAGGCAGCTGCAGAAGGCAATATCCAAGTCATAGTTTTGGATCGACCTAATCCTAATGGACACTATATAGATGGTCCAGTATTGGAGGAGGCGTTCGAAAGTTATGTGGGTATGCATCGGGTGCCTGTTGTCTATGGAATGACTATAGGAGAGTATGCTATTATGATCAATGGTGAGAAATGGTTATCTAATGGATTACAATGTAGGCTCAAGATTATAACTTGTCTTAATTACGATCATGAGACTCGTTATATATTACCAGTAAAGCCATCACCAAATCTGCCTAACGCTTTGTCGATAGCTCATTATCCAAGTCTATGTTTTTTTGAAGGAACAACGATGTCTATAGGAAGAGGAACGCAGAGTCCTTTCCAAGTAATCGGTCATCCAGACCTTATAGACATGCCATACAAATTTACACCAGTATCTACTCCAGGTGCTAAGTTCCCTAAGCATCAATATAAAAATTGTTATGGAATGGACCTGACTAATAAGTCACCTCGTAATAAGGGCATAGACCTGAGTTACCTAATATATTTCTACGACTTGTCTAAGCAACATCAGTTTGATTACTTTAATGAGGGTGTCTTTTTCGATCTACTAGCAGGAACAGATAAGCTCAAGCAAATGGTGATAGAGGGAAAAACAGAAACTCAGATCCGTGAGTCATGGCAAGAAGATATTAATCGATTTAAAAAAGTCAGACTTAAATATCTAATCTACGACTAAAACTTATATCGCATCTGCATTTTAATTTCCGTCTTCTGATTTCCTATAATCTGTTCGTTACCACTGCTAATAGCTTCTATCAGATATGGAGAGTTAGGATCACTTACCATACCGGTCCGACTATACTTAGTCTGCGCTAATCTCAATTCTATTGTTAGAGCCTTTGTAGCCTTATATCTTGCATTAATATAATACCGTACGCCTTGGTTAAAGTAGGAGAGAATAGAAAACTCATACAGTACAGAATTCTCAAAAGCATATATCCGACTATCAAAGTCATCCGTGTCAAAATAGGCGATTCTGGTAGACAATGACAAAGGTGATGATTGTGGCTTATATATGACATCCTGATATAGTAGAACTCCATAACTTTGTACCATAGGATTCTCAAATCGAGAAAACTCTAATCTCGACCTTAGTTTTAACTCTTTGCTGATAGTGTTGTCTACATTAAGTCTTAGTCTATGTCTCTTTTGGAAGCCAGTGTTTTTTATTAACCGAGAGACGGTGCTGTAGTCCGCTAATTTATTCTCATGAATGTACTGAGCATAGATAAGTAGCTTCCGTTTTATATAATAATCTATTCTGATTAGATACTCTCTACCAGAAGAAGGACGACTTATATTGAATCTTAGCCAAGGATGCTTCCAATAATCTGCATAGGCACGTACTGTCCATTTGCGATCGATTCTGTATTCCATTCCCATATAGAACCCGACTTCGTTATTCACAGTAGTGCCCTCACCGAAGCCATTAGGATTGATAGAATTATATGATCGGCTGTAGTTTCTATACATGAGTGTTGTAGAGAACTTCCTGCTCAGTCCTACTAATGCTCCGATTATATGTGCTGTCCCATTATCAGTAGAAGATATGGCAGACTCACCGAAAAAATTAAAATTTCGATATCGATAATTATAATCTATGCTCGCATTATGTAAGTGATCTCCACGGTATCTATACCTGTTATACAAGTTGTCTGACCGATCGAGAGAACCATTGAAGTTATTAGCTAATGTATTAATCGCAATACCAAAATTAGGTTTGCTGTACTGTAGAGAAGCACCGTACGAACTGACAGCTATTGTGCCTTGATCCTCTTTTTCACTTGCTGTTCTGTGATTGCCAGATAGCTGAAAGGAAGAGAAGCTTTCTACGACAGGATTCTCAGGGTCGATGGTGTCTATAACTGTTAGAGCATTTCCATCTCTATTCACGTGACTACCATATATGGATAGGTCTATATCATTGTGGACACTTAAGGTCGCAGCAGCACCTCTGTAGAAGCTATTCTCTTGTACAGAGTTATATGGTCTGACGACACGTCCGCCTTTGCGTACATTACTGACATAAGCACTCTTGCCAGAACCGAAACTGTTATGACTTATTAGCCCCTGACCAAAACTAAGTGTATAGTCACCGACCGCCACTTCTTTAATCAAATTACTGTAATCTTTGAGATAATAATGGAATGTGAGGTAATCAAAACCTGCATTCTTTGCTGATTTAAAAATCTCTTCTCCTGCGTCCTTTTCTAAAATAATTCCCATCCTCTGATTCGTAGAAAAACTATTTCTCCATCTCAGAAAGACTCTATTTTTATCTCCTAAGTATTTTGTCTCTCCATCTTCATTGGGAATATATCCTTTCTTATCTTGTACTATCTGACTCGCCTTTAAGTATAGTTCGTTATTACTTTGTTTCAGCATCTGAGGTATGCTGACTTGCATTTTGTTGCTGTCTTTGACCAACAAAAAATATTGTAATATTTTAGCAAGATCAGCCTGAATACTAGGTATTGATTGTATTTCTTCTATGCTTAGAAAGTCTCCAAATATGTCTCGATGATTGAGGATATCCATTATTTGAATATCTGATAACATCCCGAGTTCTTTAATCTCATCGTATGTAAGAGTGTTGATATTGAGCGGTGCATTATAGAAACTCAGAAGACGCTCATACAGATTCAGTATATCAGCTTCTTCATTCTCTCCGTCCTCTATATAAGTTTCTATCTGATCTATAATTTCTTGCGGTATCTCCTGAGCTATGCCTAAGGAAGCTATAGCTATTAATATTAGAGATAAGAACGCATCTTTCACGTGGTAATGGCTTTTATAATCTTAGTGATAGGTATACCTCGCAGTAGGCTATCACACCAATTTATATAATTATAGTATAAAAATGCTATTTTTTCGTATTCATCCTGCTTGTATTCCACTAATTTTTTCTTGAGCTTATTAGTATCATCATCCATCCCAAAGTGCATCATCTTAGAAGCTCTCTTAAGGAAGCTTAATACGGTTTCTACTACTTTATTTAATTGGTCTGTAAGAGTGAATTCTGCTCTGATAGAATCTACAAGATTCTCCACAAGTAGATAATTGCCAAGGTGGAAGTGACACATGATGTGTAATAATCTACTGTAAGTAACCAGATCTTTTTTGAGCGATACATCTATATGATTGATTATCTGATTAGTATAATCTATCGCTAAGTTATACTTGCCATTGTAAGAGTATATCATTGCAAGCTTATAATACATGGTCAACCTTCTGTGAATATCTACACTGTGTCTGTATATTTTATATCCGCTTTCTATATCAGTAATTACGTTATTGAGACTTGCATACTTATTACTTAACAACATCTGATTAAGTCGAGCATGATTATAATAGATGTAGTCTATCAGGCTAGTGGCATGAGTGTAGCTACCGATGCGTTTATCCCTATATTTTCTATACTCATTAAGGTAGAGTGTATGCCTGTCTGCTCTATCTATATGATAACATTGCACCATTACGTAATGCAGGCTTCTGAGGTAGGATATAGGATCATTATCCATAAGCTGTCTGTTATTCTGATAGCACTCTGCCCATCGTATGGCATGGCGATAGGAATAGTGAGGCCTCATCTGAGCATGATTATACCAGATATTACACTCGTGCCATAGTGCTCGGAGCTTACTATTTCGAGGTGTGACAATATCAGATACACCAAGTGATTCGAAATAAACTTTGTAAAAAACTCGATCTTTTTCATTTTTAACATGACCTACCTTGATATACAAGCCTTGTATTTTTAGACCTAAGTTAGATAGGGTGTGTGCTTGCGATATCTCATTGTTAAGATCGGAAGATTCTTGTATGAGGTTTTCCATTTTGTCCACGACGCCTCTACTTCTTGTGATATGTCTGGATTCTATTTTTTTATGTAGTTCTATTATGTCAAGGTAGGCAATATTCCTTCCGTTGTTTTTAGCTATGGATTTTAGTTTTGATAAGTATTGAAGGCATTGGTTATGTAGTCCTTTGTCATATAGTAGAGAGGCATGATCTATCTCTTCTCTAAGTTTTATTGTCGGGCTCTTTTGAATATTGACAAGCCTTAAGCTCCTCAGGATTTGAGTATATAGGTGACGCTTGAGATTGATGTATTGATATGTACTTAGGTTTAATTTTGTTCTATAGTACTCTTCGCTTTCTAATGGTTTTTTTTCTATTGCATTATATAACTGTACAAACATCTTATCTTTTTCTCTCTGGATTCTGTTAGAATATACCTTGAGAGCTCTCTTTTCTGACTTGTCTAAGCTATTTATGAGCTCTTTTATATACTCTATTCTACTGATGGACATAACATCTTATTTTTTTATAAATTATTGATATTCAGTATGATATATCTTGTTTACCTATTTGGAAATAACAATGTGATATAATTATTAATTTAAATGTATGGAATATCCGTATAATTTCGTGTCTCAATAAAATAAATCACACATCACCATGGGAAAATTGAAATTAGAATACATCTGGTTAGACGGAGGTCAGCCTACTCAGATGCTTAGATCTAAGACTAAGGTCATAGATGAGAAAAAATATAAAGGAAATATCAAAAACTTACCGGTATGGAGTTATGATGGCTCCAGTACGAATCAGGCAAAAGGTAATTCTTCGGATTTATTACTTAAGCCAGTTAGAGCATTTAAGGATCCAGCAAGAATCAATGGTCTATTAGTGATGTGTGAGGTGTTAAATGCTGATGGCACACCACATGCAACTAACGGAAGAGCGACTATAGATGATAATGACAATGACTTTTGGTTTGGTTTCGAGCAGGAATATACATTATGGGATCTGGATCACCACACACCACTTGGTTTTCCAGCAAGGGGGTTCTATCCAGCACCTCAAGGGCCATACTATTGTTCTGTAGGTGCAGAATATGCGGTAGGCAGAGATATCGTAGAGAGACACTTAGACTTATGTATAAATGCAGATATCAATATAGAAGGTGTCAATGCGGAAGTCATGAAAGGCCAATGGGAATACCAAGTATTTGCTAAAGGTGCTAAAGAAGCAGGTGATCAAGTATGGGTAGCAAGATACCTCATGGAGAGGGTAGGAGAAGAATTCGGCGTAAGAATAAATCTACACCCTAAGCCGGTAGATGGTGACTGGAATGGCTCTGGAATGCACGCTAACTTTTCTAATACTAAGCTGAGAACATCAGGTAAGAAAAAAGCTTTCGAAGATATCTGTGAATTATTCAAGCCTAAAGCTGCTATCAAGGCAGCCATTAGTGTCTATGGGGCACATAACGATCAGAGACTGACAGGTATACATGAGACACAAGCTATTGACAAGTTTACATATGGCGTGTCTGATAGAGGGGCATCCATCAGGATTCCTATTGCTGCAGTAGAGAATAAGTGGAAAGGCTGGTTAGAAGACAGAAGACCTGCTTCTAATGCAGATCCATACAAGGTAGCTTCCGTAATTGTGAAAACTGTGAAAGGAGGATTCAAAAAGAAGTAATCTTCCTGAAAATTATAATGACGAGATCAACGAAAGTTGGTCTCTTTTTTTAACTCTACATTTTTAATATTGTAAATGGAATGTTGTTTTCGACCTTTTACACTTTTGCAACTATGATATAACTAAGCATAAGGATTATCGTCAGACTTAGACATGTATAACATGATCATACCTCCAAACATTAATACCAGCTTAGTAACGAATCCAAATGGAGACGGAAAGTTGTCTAAGAAGCTAAGAAAAGTAAAACTTACATTGATTAATGTAAAGATTAGGGATAAGAATCCAACGGCAAATAATATAAATCCAATGAGTGATAGAATGGCTCTCTTATTCATGTCACAATAATACTGAATTTTAACTTGAAGTCATGAGCGATAACCTTATCACATTATGGAAAATATGTACTTGCAGTATCTATAATTTGTATTACTTTGGACACACTAAACCAGCTACTACAAGTAATAATTGCTTTTTAAAGATAAAGAATCATTCAAGAAGGTATTTGAGGAAAACTACAGTCCTCTATGCAATTATATTTGTCATATGATTCAGGATAGCAATGCTGCTAAAGATATTATCCAAGAGACATTCATACAGCTCTGGAGGCAGCGCAATGATATCAATGTAGAAACTTCACAATCTTCTTACTTATACAAGGCCGCAAAGAACAAGGCACTGGAATATCTGAGGTCAAAGAAGTCCTATGAAAATGCTGTAGGTAAAGCCGCAGCAGAGTGTGTAAATATCGCTGATCCTGATAAAATGTCGGCTAGGTATAGTAAATTGGAAAGAATACATAGCTCACTACGACATTTGCCGCCTAAATGCCGAAATGTGTTTGTTTTACACAAGTTTAAAGGATTAACTTACGCTGAAATTGCAGAGCAAGAGAATATATCAGTGAATACTGTAGAAAACCATATGGTGAAAGCATTCAAGTTACTAAGAGAAATCTTAACATAATTAACGAAGCAAAAGTCTAAATGAACATAGATAAAATCTTACTTAATGCCATCAATAACAAAGCTTCTAAGGAGGAATATTCTGCTTTGGAAGAATGGCAATCTGATTCTGTCAAGAATATAGAGTTCTTAGAGACGATGTCTATGATGCAATCCAAAGAAAGTCAAGCTTACGAATCTTATGATCCTAAGGAAGCTTGGGGGAATATAGAATCGCAATTGGATTCACAAACTCCTAAGAATAGCAGAGGATACTATAAGTGGGTGCTATTAGTGCTTGCATTAGTGGCTTTACTTTCTTATTTCACGACAAGACCTGATACCTCTGGAATACACACTACAGATGGAGAGCGTAAGCAGATGGTTCTCGCTGATAATTCAGAGATATGGCTAAATCATACAACTACCCTTACCGAAACTTCTGATTTTGTAGAATCAAGAAATGTTAGTCTTGATGGAGAAGCATTTTTTGATGTAGAGCATGTGGAAGAGAAGCCATTTATTATTGCGCTTAATGATGATAATTATATACGAGTTGTGGGTACAAGTTTTAATGTATTGAATAGAGGTGATGATTTCGATCTATCCGTTTATTCAGGTCATGTGCAATTGCATGTTTTAGATAGAACGATAGATGTATACAAAGGAGAACGAGTCGTCTTAATCAATGGCTCATATGCTAAGGTAAAAAACCAAAATCCTAATACACTTAGCTGGAGAGATAGAGTATTATTTTTTGATAGTGAACGATTAGATAATGTGTTAGTGGAGTTATCGGATTACTACAATATAAAAATAACAAACATAGATAAGGTCGCAGACCCTAACTGTAGAATAAGAACTAAGTATGAGAATGAAACATTAGATAATGTAATGACTGAACTTGAGTCTTTATTCTCACTGAAGTATAATAGAACTGATGACACAATAAGCATTATCAGCGCAATATGTGAGTAGATGCGTTATCCATTAATCATCGCCTGGATAGGTCTATGTCTAATGATTGCCTCTCGATCATCCGCTCAGGATAAACTATCAATTAATCTTCCTAAACAATCCTACTATATCTCTGAGCTCATTTCAGAATTAGAAAACCAGAGCGATTATTTTTTCAGTTATAATCCTGAAGTTCTTTCGGAAAGTTATTCGGTTTATTTTCCTCAGGTGACATATAGCCTCGAAGAAATAATAGGAGAGTGGAATACTTATTATCCATATGACTTGGTCAGAGATGATGCCAATCAAAAAATTATTCTAACAAGATCGGAAAGTTACCGAATACAAGGTATCGTAGTAGACTCTTTCTCGGGTGAACTGATGCAAGATGTAAGCATCATTAGCTCGAGAACTAATGGAGAACATACTAATGGTGACGGCTATTTTAGTCTGATGATATCGGCCACTGTAGAATCGCTGATTTTTTCTCATGTAGGTTATGATCTTAAGATTCTTTCTAAGCAAGAATTAGGTGGATCTGGCATGATGGTACTACTGAAATCAAAAGAGCAATTCTTAGAAATCGTGATCTTAGATACACCCATTCGTGAAAATCAGTTTAACCAAATACATAAGCATACCAGAGAACAAGTCGAACAATCGTTTGGGATCTCTGGACAGAGTGATGTCTTATCTTATATTAAGCAATTGCCATCTGTCTCCGTAGGATCAGAAGGGCAGAACGGGTATAATGTAAGAGGAGGAAGTAATGAGCAAAACTTAATTTTATTAGATGGATTTCCCATATACGAAGCGAGTCACTTAGGAGGACTATCTTCTATCTTCCTGACGGATGCTATTAAAGGAATGGACTTCTATTCTTCTGGTTTTCCAGCAAGGTACGGAGGTAAGTTATCCAGTGTGTTAGATGTCAGACTAAAGGAGGGTAATCGCAATCAATTCGAACGAGGTGTAACCATAGGCTTAGAAGGAATACAGGCTAAGATAGAAGGTCCATTATCCAAAAAACTGAGTATCAATCTAAATGCCAAGAAAAGCTACTTTTCAGAAATTGCAAGACCTTACTTAACCAAGAATTTAGGTCTTTCTGATCTCAATCTTAATTATGAAGATTACTATGCTAAGGCCTCTTATTGGTTTAATCCATCTAGTCGCCTTACTGTATCAGGATACCTGGGTAACGATCGTATAAGATTGCAGCGAGACTTCTCAGATCTAAGTAATTCCGTAGAAGACTTTAACAGAATTGCATGGGGTAATAAGCTCATCGGACTACAATGGCATGCCGCTGTAGATGATAAGCTATTTGTAAATTTGGGAGTAGGTTATACGCAATATAAGTTTAGATCTGTAGGGTCATATGCGATTCAATTCATTAATGAGATGGAGCTTCCTGATACAAGCAGTTATACCATACTTACAAGTTCAGTATTGAGCGACCAATTGCTTAAGGCAAGTATGGATTATTATTCTGATAATCTTGGAAAATTCAAGTTGGGAGGCACCCTAACAAAGCATCGAAATGAGCCTACTATAGTGGAGGAAGAGAGCTTCCTATCTGTAGACTCTACTTTGTCACCTATTGATACCATATATAATACCATAGAGGCAGCTATATTTTTAGAAAATGAATTACAGATCGGGAAGCATATCAAACTATTTTCTGGATTAAGATATGAGTATTTTGATACTGGAAATTCTAATTATCACTTTCTCAATCCCAGAATAAGACTTCAGTATAGTCACAAGAATTATGCGGTCTCTGGTTCTTATTCTAAGCTTAATCAGTTCACACATCTATTAGCTAATCCTGGTCCGGGATTACCATCAGATCTATGGGTTCCTAGTACTGACAACTTAAGACCTCAGAGCTCTGATAATTATGATATCAGTTATAACTATACTAAGAATCGGCTTCGCTTTGGAGCCTCAGTATTCTATAAGAATTATGAGAATCTAATAGACTATGATAATCCCAGTGATATTATCTATTCATTTATTATCAATGCGGAATTATACAATGTAGAGGCTAATAATGTCAATTGGGAGGAGAGGGTCACCGTCGGATCAGGAGAGTCATATGGAGTAGAATTATACAGTAGTTATTCTTACCAAGAATTCTCTATCAACCTTGGGTATACATTGTCTAAAGCAACAAGAAGATTCTCCTCTATTAATCAAGGAGAAACCTTTCCGTTTAAATTTGACAGAAGACATAATCTGAGTCTTAACGCAAGATATAAGATATCAGATCACCATAGTATCAGAGCTAATTTTGCATACGGTACAGGTAATGCGTTTACGTTTACGGATACAAGAATTTTAGGCCCTAACGGTGTAGAAATTTTAATTGCTCCTACGAGAAATAGTTATAGAGTCCCTGCTTTCCATCACTTAGATTTCAGCTATCTTTTCGAAAAAGATTATAGTGGGAAAACCTTATCACTAAATATAGGCGTATATAACGTGTACAACAGACTTAATACCTTCTATGTATACTATCAGGAATCAAGAACACAAGCGGCTACTCCGAGGACTGTATCTATCTATCCTATATTACCTCATGTTAATGTCGGATGGACGTGGTAATTTGGATTTTGTTGTAGAAATCATTATTTTGAGACAGCTTTGAAATATATCCTATACATATTACTGTTGATTGCCATTTTTTCTTGTGAAAGGGAGTTGGAATTGGATTCAGGTTCTTATGAAAAGAGACCTGTTGTCAACGCTATTCTTAGCTCAGACTCATTAATAGTCGTCAATCTTACATATAGCTCATACTTCACTGAATCAACATATGAAACAATAGAAAGAGCTTCAGTCCAGATTACTGATCTAACTGAAGGAGAATCTTACCAATTGTATCATTCTGGAGGTGGAAATTTTCAGAATCGAGTAGCGGCAATTTCATCTCATGATTATAGATTAGAAATAGAAAACGTAGGTAGTAAATTAATATCGGCTGAGACTTGTGTTCCTAATGACGTAGAACTAAATCTTACTATAGACACTCTATATGATGAGCTAAATTTAATTTCTGAATTAGAGATAGACATAGAAATTAAAAATGATCCAGATACAGATAATTACTATTCCTTAGAAGTCTTCGAGTACTCTAAGGTTAAGGATAGTGAGTTAGAAACAGATTCGGTAACTACTGTTAACCTTATAGAGCCTCTTCAGAGTCAATTGTTACATACAACTAATGATTTAGGTCTTAAAACACTTAATATTTTTACTGATATAGGCTTTGACGGTAAAGACGTGAAAACATCATTTAATATAGGTCGCTCAGAAATATTATTTGATAATGGTACAAGAGGTGGAAGTAGCAATGGAAGCAGTAATGGAAATGAAGAAACTGATGAGACAGAAGGTGAGGCAAGACCAAAATATGCTATCCGAATCATGGCTATGTCTCCAGAGTTATATAATTATCTGAAGTCTTTTGAAATTTATAGCCAACAAGAAAATCTGGTGACCAGTAATACGCAACCTTCGAGCATAGATTTTAATATAATCAATGGGCTTGGAATATTCGGAGGAAGCAATGTCCAGATTATACCTATCAATTAGGCAGCTATATCATAGCTGTTACCCAGATTAAAAAATTGTCTAAAAACTCTCTACTATAATTGAGTTGTAAATCAATTTATCAGTTGTGTTCTATGCTTTTTATCTTCTTGGAATCAAGGTCTTAGGATACGTAACTATGCTTTCATTACCTTGCTTATTCACAGAACTCACCCCAAACAAATAATTGTCTATCACAATATTCTTAAGAGTTACATCCGTTTCATTTCCGACCCATTTAGAGTATTCCCACTGAGCTGAGGTGGTGTTCCTCCAGTAGACTTTATATCCCAATAGATTAGGATCATCGATAGGGTCCCAGAGCAATCGAGTGGAAGGCTGTACAGCTCCACCGATCATAACCAATCCAGGAGGGCTAGGTGCCCAGGCTATGCTTGCAAGACATATAGCATTGACAGTAGTTAGGTCAGCCGCATATTGGAAATTGACCCCTTCGATAACATCTCCGTAGCTGATACCATCTTCTTCTCTGATATCTTGATGTTGCATATCGTAGTTCTCATGTGTCTCCATTATCCTTACCCCAGGAAAGCCTGCATCATTGAACGGTCGATGATGTCCGCCTCTCCCAAATCTGTCTAATCTATAGATCATAATAGCATCCATATGTGGCATGTATTTTTCTGTTGTCGCATCTACATATCTAGCTAATTGCCTGCTGGGTCCATCTACCTCTCCGCCATAGAATCGATTCCATATAAGTTCTCGCTCATTAGGATTGGGAGGAATCGGTTCTGAAAATACACGGAAACTTGTATTATCTATGACACCATCGATTCCACTTATGTTCCCTATCATATCATTATTAAGAACGCCGATGATATCCCATTCTGTTTCTTTCGCATCAGCGGCTAAGAACTTTCCACCGAATAATCCCTGCTCTTCACCTGATAAGCCGACGAATATGATGCTCATAGGGAATTCATACTTTGACAATACTCTGGCTGCTTCTATAACCCCAGCCATGCCTGAGGCGTTATCATTAGCTCCTGGAGAATCAGATGTCGCATCTAGCGGATCAGATACTCTAGAATCTATGTCACCTGACATTATGATATATCTATTAGGGTAGAGCTTACCTCTCTTTATAGCCATGACATTCACTATCCAGGTGTCATTGGGTATTCTTCGGGATTCTCCAGCTTTCACTTCCCCTTTGTGATAACTTACTTCTAAACAGTTATTACAGGCTGCAGATATATTGTCCATTTCTGATTTGATCCATCGACGTGCAGCACCGATGCCACGAGTCTGTGAGACTGTGTCTGACAGTGTATGTCTTGTCCCAAATGTAACCAGTTTCTCTATATCCTTCTGTAACCTTTCCTTAGATACTTGAGATATGATGCTATCTATTCTTGCATCATGTTGCATAGGGCTCTGTCCCATAGAGACTATGCCGAAAGATAGGAGTAGGGATAAGAATGTCAAGATTTTCATGTATTAAAATTTAATGAATACTCATGTTTATTGGCAAGTACGTATATCGAGCATTTACCATTGTGCCTAAGTATTTAGATCAAAGAGAAATAGTTTAGTAATTGTCCATTATGTGATTGTCTAATATAATGAATTTTGAAAGTATCTCTCTAAGAACTTTAACATTACATATTAGATTAAAATATAATATGGTACAAATATTGTAGCTGTATGGATAATAATCACTAAATGCCAAGCCTGTACCTATATTATAATAACAACCGAGAATCTATATTTTACCTTCTTTCTAAGGTGAAATCACTTATCTATCTGATAATCAGTTGCATGTATTATGTAGTAGGTACTACTAATAATCTGATCATACCACATTTCTATAAAGATCTATTATACTTAAAACACACAAAGCAATGAGAGCAACATATCTTATATTACTATTTCTATGGTTTATAGTCGGATACTTTTTATGCAAGAAATTCATTTGTAAGAACACAGCTACGGAAGAGATTGCAGCGATTGTACCTGCCGGCGACGGAAATGGTGATTGTTCTACTAAGTTATTATTTAAAAATAAAACTGCTGATATAAATCTTGTCTCTGACTATAACTTCCAATTTAATAAATCGTCATCTGACTACAACGAGCTTAATGAAGAGCTGACCATTATATTAGGTGATGTCATATCATTCTTAGGAGAAGATCCAGAACGAGTTATGCAAATTAAGGGATATTACTTAGAGGATGAGAGTAACAATACTGATTATAGTGACATCGGCTTAGCAAGAGCGAATAAGGTCAAGTCATACTTCTTGGAGCAGGGTATTAACTCCATGCAAATCAAAACAATAGGTAAATTAGGAAACCCTAATTGCGTAGAAGATGATGTTCTTGTAAAGGGAATTGCAGTCGCATTCAGATAGGTTTTCATTTACTTTATTTCACTCCATAATTACCTGGCTTTTATCTATTTAGTAAAAAACACCACCTAAAAATATCTACACCCATGTGCACTTTAATCTATTTATTATCATTAGGAGTTGCTTCTTTGTTAGCATTTCTTGCAGGAAACAGTAAGAAGCACGATACATCTGAATTTGATAGGCAAATCAATAACCATAAAGACCAAATCAATCTGTTTGAAAAGGATCTGAAAAAAAAGGATGATGAGATGGAGTCTCTTAATACTCAATATGTGAGACTTAATTCTGAGTATAATAGAAACCTATCTAAGTTAAATGCAGCTGCTGAGCCGGTTATCAAAGAGGTGCCTGTAGAAGTAATCAAAGAAGTAGAGGTTATAAAAGAAATCCCCGTAGAGGTAATCCGAGAAGTAGAAGTAGTGAAGCAAGTAGAGGTAGAGAAGGAAGTGATCGTTACACATCAAGTAGAGGTGATTAAGGAAGTAGAAGTTATAAAAGAGATACCTGTAGAAGTAATCAAAGAAGTCGAGGTCATCAGAGAAATCGAAGTGATCAAAGAGGTCGTAGTAGAAAAAAAGATACCAGTCGAGACAATCAAGGAAGTAGAAGTGATCAAGGAAGTAGCAGTGGTCAAAGAAGTCGAAGTGATCAAAGAAATCGAAGTGATCAAGGAAGTGCCAGTCGAAATCATCGTAGAAAAGGAAGTCATTAAAGAAATCGTCAAAGAGGTCCCTGTAGAAGTCATCAAAGAAGTGGAAGTAGAAGTGATCAGAGAAGTGCCAGTAGAAATTATCAAAGAAGTCGAGGTAGTCCGTCAGATAGATATGAATACTCTTAAGCAGATGATAGATAATATGGATACCGTAGAAATATCCAAGACTCTCGTCAACGAAACTCGAAATGAAATGGAAGGCTCGATTGTAGAAAGAAGAGTCAGCACTAAGAATAATGAGGAGACGCCAGAAAGTAGTGATGATACTGATGCAGCGGAAGCGATAACCACCGAACCTGATGATCTAAAGCGAATCGAAGGCATAGGGCCTAAGATTGCGGGGCTGTTAGTAGAAGCAGGAATTGATAGCTATACTATCTTATCTGAATCCGATCCAGAGCATATCAAAAAAATATTATTGGCAGCTGGACCAAGATATAAGATGCATAATCCAACCTCTTGGCCTCAGCAAGCTAAGTTTGCCGCTAAGGGAATGTGGGAAGAGTTAGAGGATATGCAAGATCAGCTGATAGGTGGAAAGTAAGAAGGCAATATTTATATTTATATGTAGTCACCCCGACTCTGTCGAGGTGACTTTTTTAGTTTGTAATGAATCTTGTTAATAGTTTCATAAGTTGTAAGCATACCCTAATGATAGTATGCTTCTTCTCTGTCCACTAAATATGTCATTGTTGTCCTTTACTCTGACCAAGGATGACGATCTTATAACTAAGTTTCCAGGCCCTACAGGTAATTTATATGCTATGTCGATAGCAGGTGCTGCAAAATTTGAATTTACCTGATCGCCAAACTCTAATTTTTCGCCAACGGATATAGAATATGATATTCCGAATGCAAGGTTCCACCTCTTTCGTTTTCCAAAGTGCCAGTTAGCTTGTATAGGAATGGAAATATATTCTTGTTCTAATATTTCTGAAGTAAATGTAGCTAATCCTTGTTCGGTGCTCACCCTAAGTCCAAAAAGTGATCCACCCATTCTATCCTTAATGATTCCAGACCTTATACTCCATGTGTCATTAGTATAATAATTAGCAATGATACCGACTGCATAAGTATTGAGGTAGGCACTAGATGGAATATCACCATCTATAAATGTCGAAATAGAATATCCTACAAAAGGCTCGATGGTGAATCCATTATCTATTCTATTGTCCTGACTAATGCTTAGAGAATGGACAAATATTTGTAGTACAATACAGAATAAGTATTTCATAAGTGATAGGTTTTGATTTATATTAAGGAATTATACCAATTAGGTGTAAATCGGTATTGTTAATAGGAATGAACAGGTATTAGGACCTATCCATTCCTTGACCATGATGGATGAGAGTCATCCATTATGTTATGACATATATATAGAATCTATAATGATTACATTCTCTCATATTCTGAGCTTCTGTTACATTCTGCTGCCTGGTCTCTAACAGTAATATTGTCTCCGTTTATCTGGATGGTACTTCCATTACAATCTCCTGTGGAATCACATATGACAACTGACATTCCTGTTCTGGACCAAGTTCCATTATCACTAAGATCATTAATAACATCTCCGTCAAATGTTACATTGCCCACATTACTATAGGTCCCATCTTCTCTAAATGTGATTACACCGGTAGTACATAGTAATGCTCCTTGTAGTTCCGTACAACCAGACTCATCGAAACTGAAACTTTGATTATTAGTTGCGTCTACGCAATTAGTAAGAACTAGGTCTTTAAGTACCCAGCTGCCTACAAGTTCGTCTACATCTTCTTGGCATGAGTACATAGAGAATATGCATATGGATAGTATCCCATAGATAGCAGAATGTCTCAATAATTGTCTTAGATGTGAGTTTTGAAATAAATTCTTTGTTCTTAACATGGTCAAATATTTTTTGTTGATTAATGTATTTGACTGGATAAGACGGATTCGGACGAATAGTGTGAACCACTAATCAGAAGATTTTTTCAAAATTCTTAAAGAAATCAGAATTATGAATGTTGCTATGACGAATAAACTAAGAAATAGGGGAGTTTTAGAAGTTGGATTTTTAATTTGGGCTGATCCATAATAACTATAGCCCGACCAGAAATAGGGATGGGATTGTACCTCTGAGCAATTTTGTAGGTACTTCAGTTTAGCATTTCGTAGTGCAATGGCAGGTTCCACTCTGTTTTTAATTCCTTCTAAGAAAGTGGGAATTATCGCAGAAGAACTTTTGTCATCGATTAACCAGTTGGTCATTACAATATTAGGACACGCTGCTATTTGGAATGCCCTTGCAATTCCGAGTATGGATTCTCCAATAATATTTTCACCTACATTAGTCTCGCATGCACTGAGTACCACTAGATTACTGTTTAGATCTAACCTTGCGATCTCATCTAAGTATAGTTTCCCATCCTCTTCCGTATTCTGAGGCTCGAACTGTAGGTAAGTTTCACTAGAGTCATTACTCATGACTTTAGTGTGCATTGCAAGGTGTATGATATGGCTTTCGCTGGCTTGGTTATAGAACTGAGACTCCGTGGCTGACTCACCTACATGATGCATTCCCTCGAATAGGGTGCTAGACTCAGAAACTTCTGACATATTGTATAATAGCTGTGTCGTATTTTGTCGTATTCTATTTTTGCCCTTTAGGTCTTGAACATTGACTTTATTATCATTATACGCTGGAGCAAAGCCGATATATTCTCTTGTACTCATATAACCATCATGTTTACTTAGAGTGTAATACTGACTCATAGAACCGCTATAATTGATAGAGCTTTTACGAAGCAAGTAGGGTAGGTTCCTATAACTTTGTTCTTCATCTATTGTGTCATAGAGCAATATCTCAAAAGGCAGATTCACTAACTTGCCGTCAGGGATAATGGTTAACGAGCTGCTCGTTGTATTTGTATTAGACATTAGTAATGTATAAAGATCTCTACTAACATCTATGAATTCCCTTTTTTCTAATTCAAATTTTTCTTCAGATACTAATGTGTTTGGCGTTTTGATTATTCTTTCTAATTGCCTTAATGGCATTTCGATATCAGAGACCTCTATTACTTCATATCTGATTACGGAACTATTTATTATAAGCTTATGTACAAGCGAGTCGCTCCAGTGATAGATGAGGAATGTTCGATCTTCTGCTGACGCTAATTCCTGACATGCTTCTAAGCTCGGTATATTTTGCCTATATCTTTTTTGATAATAATCAGGGTAATATTCCTTTAATGTGTCTACGAATGCCTCCTTTTCTTTTTGTATTTCAAATAGATTATTGAGATCGTTTTTAGATGTTGTATCAACTTCTTGTGATTGCGCAATGAAATTTTCATAACTTTTTTCATAAGTAAACAATAAGTCTTTCTCTCTCTCTATTATCCTAATTGGGACTTTTGATTTTAATATTGCAGCTTCTCTTATTTGTTGTCTATCCATAAGTAGTGACTTGCTGCTTTCTATGCATTCATACAATAAGCTTAGGTGCCCTTTGTCATTGCTTTTATTATATTCTTTACCTAATTCCCTTATAGCCCAATTGAAGAATTCTCTGATCTTATTTTGGAGTTCTTTCTCAGAAGCCTCATAGAATATTTCTGTTCTTACTTTTCTGATAAGATCTAATCCATATAGAACTTTATCGGTTAGGTCTATATTTTTACTATCGGAGATAGTTGGGTTTACTTTAATATAATTAAGGAATGTATTGTAGCTTAACCAACTATTCCTTAAAGGTGGTTTGTTGCTTTTTAGGTGAGGTTTTATCTCATCGTAGAAACCAGAATTAGCTAATAACTCATCAGCCAATATCTTGCAAGTATCGATATTTCCAATATTGTAGTAAGCGTTTATAAGTTGATTAATTGATATGTTATTTGATTCTGAATATTGATTTCCTTTTTCATTATATGACTCTAATGCATACTTAAGACTCTCTGTATAATTGCCCTTTGTCTCATGCAGTTGAGATAGATATAATTTATTGTTGATTGAGACTTCGGCATTTTGATTTTTCTCTTTCTCTAATATTCGGTAAGCTCTATCCAGATATTTTTTGGATTTATCTATTCTCCCATTTTTTAAGAGGTAATTTCCATAGAAATTATACTGAGAAGCAAGAAAATGATTGTCTTTTCCTCTGTATTTTAATGTTATAGCGATTGCTTTTTGGTAATATTCATCAGCAAGATTTTGCTCTCCCAACTTATCATAACTATTAGCTAATATTGCATATGTGTTAGGTAATGATGATCCCATTAATTCTATCTTACTTTCTTTTATGTCCTTAGCTTTAAGAATATAATTAAGTGCAGATTTCGAATCACCTTTATGCTCATAAGCAATAGCCGTATTACTGAGGAATGTTGCAAGATTTACCTTCTTACACCATTGGTCTTGTTTGCAGTATTCTACGGATTTTTTTTGATAAATTAATTTCTGATCAATGTTTTGTTCTAATAGAGCTTTAGAGTTATATACAGCAGATATTCTGTAGTTTTTTTTTGTTTCCTTTACATATAGTAAGGCAGAGTCAATATAAGTTACAGCTAATTTATACTCTCCTAATCCTGAGTACATAGAGGATATTCTGTGATATTGTTTTTCTAAGCCGCCATTCCTAATGTCGCTTTTGACTCTCTTTGCATTTAGACATTTAAAACTATATTCTAATGATTTTTTTTTATCTCCCTTCTCTTCATATAGGATCGATATAAGATCCAAAGAATTTACAATAAATCTATGCCCAGTAGCAAAATGCTTTTCCGCAACATCAGCTATTCGGAGTGTTAGCTTTAGAGCTTGGTCAAACTTCTGTTGGTTATGATACAGCGCCGCTATTGCATATTGACTATATAAGATGTCCTTAACCGGAACAGGGGAAATCTGCTGCTTAACATCTATAGATCGGTTAAAGAATTTTTCTGCATTTTCGTAATCGGCTACATTTCTATAGGCATATCCCATCTCTATACATTCTCTGCCTATCAGTGATAGATATCTATCTCCATATGATTTGAATATATTGATTGCCTTGTTACTGTAAGCAATGGATTGTTCGAGATCTGATAATTTTGTCCTTTGATATTTTGCAATAGATGAGTAGTACCCACCGATTACAAGATTATTCCTTGATAAATTATCTATTAGTGCATCCTCTAAACTGAAGTATATTTTGATATCATCATCTAATAGCTTGTTGATTCGATTTTTAGCTTGAAATTTTTTGATTCTAATGAAATAGTAGTTCTGATAATAACTTTCATTAGCCTCCTCATTGAGTAACTGGTCCCATTGTATAATAAGGCTATCATAACTAAGGATCGCCTTGTCATATTCCGCTTTCTTAAAGTAGCTATTTGCTAATTTATAGCTTTTGTCCAGTTCATCTGTAGCAATACTGTCTATATAAAACTGACCATAACAGTTGCTACAAATAGTATAGAATAGAAGACAGTAAAGTATTCTCATTCCATCGATTTTAAATAATGACTCGCTTCTGATTTTTTGTAGTGTTGCAAATCTTGGGAGATTGTATTCAATCTTAGTATAGCTACCGTAATATCGTTGTTGTAGTAAGAGCTCAGTGCTAAGTACCACGTTGCTTGATCGTAGTAAGGATTTTCTTCATCTATCGTAAGTAGTATGTTTTCAGCATTTTCGTATTCTTCGACCTTGAGATTGCAGACGCCTTTCATTAATGTATACTTACCACTATGATCTGAGATGAACTGTGTATTACTATCTAATGAGTCGAGTAATGATAGACAAGTGTTATAATCTTTATTTACAAAAGACTGTATAGCGCTTTCCCATGTCGAAGTAATAGAAGTCTCATCTTGACTTCTTAGTAATGTGTAGGATGGGTCCTCTACCTCTGATAGTGCTATGGGGTCATAGTTAACCGCAGATTCGCTTACAGATCTATTGTAGATCTGTAAGGCTATTAGAAATAGAATGGCTATTGCTAATAAAAATAATAAATAGGGAAGTGGGCTGCGCTTGCTGTTACTGGATATATGTTTTTTAGTTGTAAGTTCTTTGAGGAATTTAGACTTTAGATCTTGCTCTCCTGCACCTCTAATTGCTGACCTTGCGATTATGTGTGATTCGATTTTGTCTCTGAGTGATGGATTCTGATTGATGGCATCGTCGTACGCTTGTTTATCTATTTGGCTTAGTGTGCCGCTTAGGTAAGCATCTATCTGATCTATGTAATATGACTCATCTTTTTCAGACATTTAATCCAAGTTTAGTTGCAATGATTTGTTTAAGTTTTTTCAAACATTTGTATTTCATACTGCGAGCTGTTTCTGCATTTTTTAGATTTGCTCGATTTGCTATCTCGTCCATCTTGTATCCATAATAAGCCCAGTCTAACAAGATTTTTTTGCAAGGGTGACCCATTGCACCCATTAACTTTACGACTTCGTTAGATCTATCCTTAATCTCAAATAATTCCATCAGATCTCTTTCCCTGGCATCATACTCATGTATCTCTACAATGTCCATATTTCTATTAGACGTATTCTTTCTAGAAACATCAACCGCAGTATGATAAAAAATAGAATAAAAATAACTGGAGAGTTTACTTTCGCCTCTGAAGGTGTGATCCTTTATCTTATGTATACACTTGACAAGTGAGTCTGCATAGGCATCATTGATGTCTTCTGTCGATAGATGGAGCTTTTCATTAACCTTGTAGATGAATCCCTTGTAGGCGTTAAATATATACATAGACATATCCTCGAATGCCTTACCACCCGTGAGTAGTTCACTAATTATTTCTTCATCTGTAAATGAGATATCGCTCATAATTCCAATTGCATAATAAGAATTCTAAGATATAGGGACTGTTAAAGTTAACAATCATTGATATAATCCGTAAGCCTTAAGATTATAATTTAGTCCTGAAAAGTAATCATAATTTTATATATTGGATCTGATCAGAATTCGATGCATCTCCTCCAAAGTTTATAGCTGAATCTATGAGCGTATCCAAGTCCAAATTAGTTGTGTCAAAATTACTGATAGCAAAGTCTTAACGATAATCTACACCATTACGATAAAATAACGATTGCCTAAGAGTATCTAATGATGATTCTGTTAACATATGGAAATGACCGCCGTATATATCAAATGAGAAACTTGGGTGAGTTCGATATTGTATAAATTTTAAGACCATACTCCATCTCTTCTGAAAGCTCATCTGTCATTAGAAGTTTGCCAGGTACGTATTCGTCAGTTATTTGTACGCGGAATTGTTGTTTACTTATAGAATCAACGTTGCAGCTTAATGTAGTTACCGTTATACGAGTAGACTCAGAAGAATTGCTAATTTATATATTATTATATTGGTTTAAGACAATATGGTGATGAGTAGACTAACTCATTCCCTCTCGATATCATCCTTGATAAAGTCTAAGGTAGGTACATACTCCTGACCAATAATATCTGCAATATCCTTAGCGGTATCTATGGCTTCCTGGCACTTGCGATCGTCTCCATTCTTGTAGTAAAGTAGAGAGAGTAGGTCATATCGCCAGTAAGAAGTCCCTTCCTGCAGACTCGATTCCAATGATTCTGCTAATTCAGAAAAATCTGTAGGTCGCCGTCGTCGCTTATCATTGAGTAGGAGTCTGATGACTGATGAGTAGAGGACATTATCATTGGATGTCTCTGGGTAATTCTTGATTAGATTGATCGAGTTATTGACTGATGGACCTCTTCCCCATAAGAAATATTTAATTCTGATGAAATCCTCCATCTTATCAAGATCCTCTATTTTGTATTTTCTAAACCATCTTTTGAGTGGCTTATAATTAAATACAGGTCGGCCTCTTCCGTCAGATTTTAGAGAATTGATAAATAAATGAAAGGCAATATCTTCTTTAATCTTTAGGCTATCATATAGTAGAAAAAAGACTTTGTTATTACGAGAGACATACTTCATGTATTTCTTGTCAAGGGTGACGTACTCTTGCAATAGGTTCATGTGAGCAGGGTGATCCCAAGTCTTTTTATTTTTATCGAGATACTTCTTGACTAAGTTTTTTGTAGAGTAGTCATCTCTGTAATACTTAACTGAATCTATGGTCTCTCTTACATTAGAACTATTTAGATTGACCAGCATAGAGTCCAGGTTCTCTCTTAGGTACCGACTGTTAGAATTCGTCTTGGCGAGAGTTGTATGGAGTTCGCCTACTGTCTTATAGTGCAGTTCTCTAAATAATACATTCCCATCATAGTCAAAGAAAATGTAAGCTGGAAATATAGTTATGTTATGCTCCTTAGCAAATCGAGTCTTTCTGGATGCATCGATTGCGACAGGTACATAGTCAGATGAGACTACGTGGCATATGCTACTGTCAGCGAATGTCGACTCAAACATTCGTTCGCTCGCTACTGACCAATCGGTATAGACGAATGCGAACAGTGGTTTGCCTTGCTTTTTAGCAGACCTTAAAGATTTAGTAAAAGATCTAGAGAAATCAATGCAACCAGTACTCTGAGAGTAGACTATGGAAGAGGAGATAAGCAATGTCCAAAGGATAGGAATAAGAGCAAGATATTTGTTAAGAGTTATCAAAAAATGAGATTGTTGGTTATATCTGAAATCACTTTATCCTATATTATCCATTAGAAAAGAATCCATCCATGCCTTATAAGCATTGTTGATGGTGTGTTCCTTAGACTGAATATACGGAATTTCGTAAGGATGATGTTTGCTTATGTATTTTATAACAGTTTTAGAGTTGTTCCTGCTGGTTTTGAAGTATACGCCATACTCTTGATCTTCGTGATAATTACCTTTCCAATGATACTGACTCGTCGTGGCTACAATATTAGTGCAAGCTATGAGATTCATCTCTATCAGCTCTTTGCCGATCTTGAGAGCAATTTCTTTATTTGGGAAAGTGGTATAGATTACGGATATCATAATGAAAGTATTTCTGCCATTTCTATCATGTGATTTTCTGGATCTTTCTTATTCGTTATTGCATCGATGAATGGGGTATAGGCGACTTGACTATTCACTATTCCGATAGCAACATTACTCTTGTTTCCTATTAAAGCATTCACAGCATAGTAACCCATCTTACTGGCAAGTATACGGTCACTGGCTGTGGGAGAACCACCTCTTTGCAAGTGCCCGATTACTGTATTTTTTATATCCACATCGCCTAAGCGATCTTTCACTTTTTCAGATAATTCTTGTGCTCCTCCATTGCTATTGCCCTCAGCTACAATCACTAAGTTAAATAACTTGTTTCTTCTATTGGCTTTCTTAAGTAACTCGCAGAATTCATCCAGAGAGTTTTCTTCTTCCGGTAGGAATATGTAAGAAGATCCAGAACCGATGCCTGTATACAAAGCAATGTATCCGCTGTGACGGCCCATCACTTCTATAAAGAAAACCCGAGAATGGGAATCTGCCGTATCTCTAATCTTATCCACCGCTTCTACAGCAGTATTAATAGCCGTATCAAAACCGATCGTATAATCTGTTCCGAATATATCGTTGTCTATAGTCCCAGGTATGCCCACCACAGGAATATCATATTCTTCTGTTAGAAACTTAGCTCCTGTATAAGTTCCATCTCCCCCGATTACTACCAGTCCATCTATCTCAAATGCACTGAGAAATTCAAAGGCTTCTTTCCTACCTTCTGGAGTTCTAAACTTTTCACTTCTCGCCGTCTTGAGGATGGTTCCACCTTTATGAATTATATTCGCAACATCAGATTTTAGAAGTTGCTTGACATCACCAGTAATGAGACCTTCATAACCACGATTGACTCCGAAGACTTTTACATTATGATATATGGCTGTCCTGACTACAGCTCTGATGGCTGCATTCATACCTGGTGCATCTCCTCCCGAACTTAATACCGCTATTCTATTTATGTTACTCATTGTTAATTTCCTGTCTGTGATAATCTATTAGTTTTTCCATAGGGTCATCGATTATATGATTAGCTACCATGTCATACTCTCGTAATACGGAGTTCAGTTCCTGTTGGAATCGATTAGCTATAGAGCCTACAAAGTTAATTTTATAATTCTGATAGTTCTCTATAGCTGACACATGATTTTTGACGTAACCCATAAAGTTTTTACTTAATATCTCTTTTTTTAATGTTGTGCTCGATTGATTTAGAAACCGTGAGAATTGTGCTACATAGTATTTAGGATTAGAATGCCCATATATATTGGATATCAATTCTTCCCCATAAGTGAGGTACTCAGCCTTAAATAATAGGGCATCTTCTGCACTCATTCTTTCTCTTAGGTAGTATTTGACAATTAAGCGGCCGATGTTGTAGCCTGAACCTTCCTCTGCGATGATGTGACCTAAGGATTTGATGGATTGCTTTATCTTGTTTTCTTTGTATAGTACCGTATTCACACCTGTACCTAAGATGCTTACTATGCTGGCTTCATTATGACTTGTCGCTCTACAAGCGGCTAAGATGTCAGATTCTATAAGGATTTTGGCACTGGGAAATTTTTGTAAGAATACTCCTTTAGCGAATGACCTTATGGAGGCAGTAGACATTCCCGCTCCATAAAAGTGGACTTCTCGGACATCTTTGGAATAGACAGATTGGTACTCTTGGATTACATGGATGGAGTCTTCGTGACTTGTCAGATTGACGCCACGTAATCGCTGATCATCCAATGTTTTTTTCGCATCTGTAATGACCCATCTTGAGTGGCTTGCTCCTGCGTCTATGATTAGTTTCATTTAATCTTCTTTGATTCAATGATAGTCAATTGCATTATTTTAAAATCACTAAATATTGGGTCAAAATATGGCTTTGATTAATTAGATTGAATTACAAATTTTGTATGTTTCATGCCATCTCGATCTCTTACTCTTAGAATGTAAATACCATCATTGAGATCAGAGCAATTTATTTCCAATGATTCTTCATAAAAAGATTTTTTGCAATCAATATTTCGCCCTGAAATATCAATGATATCAACTTTTTCAATGGAAGAAAATTGATTCAAACCGATAATCCTAAAAGTTCCATGGTTTGGATTAGGTATTATATTTAATTTATTTTCATTTATATGATCGATAGAACTTATCATTATGTCAAGTGATTGTGTATATGTATTTGATCCACAATCATTAGTCACTGTTAAGGTCACATCATATATTCCTGCTGAATCATATGTATGAGTAGGAGATACTTCATTTGATGTATTTCCGTCATCAAAGTCCCATTTATATGTAAAATCATTGTTTTCGTTTGTAGTCCTATTTATAAATTCAAAAGTTGAAGTACCATATAATATATATTCGAAGTTTGCAGATGGAACTTCATTTGCGAATAAGTAATTTGTAACATAAGTACTGTCTGAAAAACTGAGGTTAGACACCGCTAAAGAAACATCAAAATTACCTGCTACATCATACTGAACCCTTACATTAGGACCATTCCCTGTTTCTGGTAGACCTCCTTCAAAATACCATTCCCAGGAATTAGGATTACCATCTGAAATATCTTCATACTCGACTATAAAAGGAACACAGTCTATTGTAATGTTAGAGCTAAAATTTGCAGAAATTTGTTCAGGTTCTTCTATAATAACCTCCTTTGTAATGGACGCTTCACCACAGAAGTTTTGAATTGTAAGAGTTACATTATAAGTCCCTGCTTGGTTATAGTCATGGATTTGTGTATTAGTACTTACGGTATCAATAACTCCATCACCAAAATCCCAAATTACTAGCTTATTTGGATCTATCTCAAAACTGAAAGATGGAAATGATACACTGGTCTGACTATCATACACTATTCCAAAGTCAGCTTGCGGAAAGTCATCTACTATGATATAGTCTTCTAATAGAAGCGTATCAATTATACTGTCATTACTTACTATTAGCCTAACGCCATATATACCAGGGGTACTATATTCTACGATTGGATTTTCTTCTGAAGAAGTATTGGGAGTTCCACCTTCAAATTCCCATCTGAAATCGGTTGGATTACCTTCTGACTGATTAGCGAAATTAACACTCTCCGTAACACATAAATTGTTTTTACTTATCGTGAATGATGCATTAATTGTATCTATTGCAGTATGTGTAGCAGCTATGTAATAATGATGATCTTGAGTAATTGGTGTTGCTTCTATGCGTAAATAGTATGTGCCAGCATCTAATAAAGTTTCTGTATTTAATTGATGAGTAATGTCGTCATTATAGTAAACTAACGTATTGTTTTCTGATAATATACTTAAGCTGAAATTTGGACTTGTGATATTTAGAATTGCTAATTGTAGGTTCCCATATTCTTCTAAAGTTAACTCATAAATGTCAATATCATTTGATAAACTTAGGTTTGAATCTTGAAATGTAGTAAACCCGAGATTGAGATAATCTAATTCTAATCTTGTAGGTATATTAATATCATCGGTCTCATCAATTCCTTGAGTAATTCCATAAAACTGACTTAAAATAGAACTATGATTTCCGTCAATAAGAAATACTGGCTTGATAACTGGTAAGAAAGGTGGATCATAAAAAATATAATTATTTAGATTAGCCCTTTCTTCTTCAACGAAATCCAAGATAATGAAATCATTTAATTCTGCAATACTGCAAGCATATTCAATATCATTTGGAAAAGATCGTTGATTAATTCCAGTTATTAAATCATTTTCAATTCCATTAATATTTACATCAGAATTATAATGTAAACCCACAACCAAATTTTCAAGCCCTCCATCAATAAAAGATCCTACATATTCACTCATAAAATCATCATATCTTAAATCTCTTACTGCTTCAGACCTTATATCAATTCCTCCTAAATTCAGAGTAGCAGCGATACTCCCGCCATGAGGAGAATCAATTGTAAAAATTTTAGCTACATGATGTTTACCGTCATTTTGCCAGTTTCTTAATTGAAGATATTGTCTGATTGCTAATCCTCCCATGCTATGCCCTACAAGAATCACTTTCTCCTTTCCAGTCAATTCTAACACCTTATCTACTGCTTTTTGAACAGCTACTCCTTGTTTATAGATAGCAGACTGATTACTCAATCCATTATTATCGTTAATATTACCAAGTCTGTCCACATTAAAATTAATGGTATACAGATCTGCTTCTTGTAATGGCGATATACTAGTAAAATCTAGTAATATTTCATTGAAATCAGAAGTAGTAAATACCCCATCAGGATTAAGGCAATATTTTAAGTCTCCTCCGTAACCTAAACTATGTTTTTCAATTAAATTATTAAGGTAAGGTGTCCAAGTATGTGAGCCTGATTCGAGTCCATGAATAAATATTATTGGATAAGGTAACTTATTATTTATTTCTGTAAAATTGGTAATTGCTATTATTTCACACTCTTGATTGTTTTGAACACAATATGCATTTTGTTCATTTAATTCTATATTAGTATCTGCTTGATCAACCCAAACAGCCGCTAAGTAGTTTGAAGCTTCAAAGTCAAAAGGAACTGAATAAAGGTATCTAACAGTGTCAAGTTGATTCGGCTCCAGCGATGGGATAAATAGCTCTCCTATTATATCATCGTCACCAACTTGAAAATCTAAAGTTAGATGAAAGGTTACATTTGTGGGATTCGAGGTTGTGTTGCCACTATTCTCTATTACAGAAGTAATAATTAAATAACCACCCTTATTTACAGTTGTATTTGATACAAAAGCTGAAGAAACAGTTAGTTCAGCTTGTGAGTATACGGAAGTAAAAGAATATAAAAATACAAGTAAAAGGAAATTAATCTTTCTCATAAATATTGATCTTTTCTAATGTTGATTATATAGATTATTTTCTGCTTTGACATTATTTGTAATACTCTAATTTATGAAAATTAGCTTTAGTAGAAGTGGACTATTATTAGTCCTATTTGATGATTATCTCCGAAAGTATTTACAAGATCAGCTCATTGTTTTAAAATAAGATATAGACTTTTACTATTTTATCAATATGTAGTCTTATCTACTATCAAATTCTTCCTACTTTCGCAATCACAATAATTCCAATATAATGAAAAATATAGCTGTTATCGGAGCGGGTACGATGGGAAATGGTATTGCTCACGTATTCGCCATGCATGATTATCAGGTGACATTGATAGATATCGCTCAAGATAGATTAGACTCTGCCGTCCAGACGATTACCCAGAATCTGGATAGAATGGTGTCAAAAGAGAAAATCGATGATGCTAAAAAGCAATCAACACTCAGCAAAATAAATACGAGTACAGATATGGGGGCTGCAGTAGCTAATGCAGAATTAGTCGTAGAAGCAGCAACGGAAAATGTGGATCTTAAACTCAAAATATTTAAAGATCTCGATGCCGCGACATCATCAGATTGCATCTTAGCGACTAACACATCTTCCATATCTATCACTAAGATCGCAAGTGTCACATCTAAGCCAGATAAGGTGATAGGAATGCACTTCATGAATCCTGTTCCTGTGATGAAGCTCATAGAGGTCATAAGAGGGTATCAGACGACTGATGCGGTAACAGAAACAATTATGGAAATGTCTAAGGGATTAGGGAAGGTTCCAGTCGAGGTCAATGATTACCCAGGCTTTGCAGCGAACAGAATATTAATGCCGATGCTTAATGAGGCTTTCTACACACTCTTTGAAGGTGTGGCAGGTGTAGAGGAGATTGATAATGTTATGAAGCTTGGTATGGCTCATCCGATGGGGCCTTTGCAATTGGCTGACTTTGTGGGATTAGATGTCTGCTTAGCAGTGCTTAGAGTCTTGCATGACGGATTCGGAAATCCTAAGTATGCACCATGTCCTTTGTTAATTAATATGGTTACTGCAGGAAAATTAGGACGAAAGTCAGGAGAAGGATTTTACAGATACACGAAAGGATCTAAAGATCTCGTCGTGGCGGATAATTTTAAGAAAGCTTAGGTTAGGCACATTTAGAAGTAGGGCTTGCTGAAATAGTCAAAACGCATTTTAAATGAATAGGCAAATTTGTGTTTAGCTGTATTGATAAAGTAGGTTTCTTTTAATAGGCATTAACACTGTCTTTGTTCTCAGGTAATCCATTCCAAATTTCTGTTTCCCTTGGCCTATTTTTCCTTCTACATGGTTCCTTTCGTTGTTCTTCTTTTTCATTTTTGCTCTCATACCTTTGTCGATCGGTTTTGGGCGACCCAATGGACTGCCAGTATGTTTGATATCGTTCTGTTTCATGAACTTATGGCTTACGCGTGTCAGATATATTTTATCTACAAGTGCATATTCAGGATAATAGCCAAACCTCTCTTTGTAGCTGTTTAATACTTCCACAAGGCATGAACCTTCATTAAAGGCGTCAAAGGAGCTCTGTTCTA
>Ga0209187_1001075_pt1 | contig 35727 bp, 28 predicted proteins | sample BantaG_FD_187430 | JGI IMG/M metagenome (GOLD analysis project Ga0209187, IMG submission 187430) | Marine algal microbial communities from Bantry Bay, Ireland - BantryBay_4 metaG (SPAdes) (version 2) | ecosystem: Host-associated > Algae > Red algae > Unclassified | place: Bantry Bay, Ireland...
AGGAATGAGTTAATAATAAATTTACGTTTTTGGCTTGATCTTTTTGCCGCTAGTCTCGTTAAAAAGCCTCGTGATAGCGCGGCTATGGCAGCCCGACCGTTCCGGTTCCTTCACAGGGTTCAGTCATGTTTTTTGCCTTACTAGCAACAAAAATCGCTAACCCAAAATTCTTAATTTATTAATACCTCATTCCTTAAGGAGCCATACTTCCAAGGATACTACGTAATTCCTCAATCCTTTGTGCACCTTCGTATTTTCCCACGATATTTTGCTGGTTGTCCAGAATGATAAAACTGGGAAGCGCTTCTACTTGATAAAACTGACGTAAGTTGATCCCGTCTATATTGTCAACGTCCACGGTGAGGGTATGGTAATTTTTAGCTAAAAGTTGGCTAATCTCTGGATCTGGAAAAACATTTGATTCCATCAATCTACAAGGCAGGCACCATTTTGCACCAAATTTAATAAAAACCTTTTTCCCATCCACAGTAGATGCTGCTTTGATCGCATGAAAGGCTTCACTAGTGATTTTCGATGTATTTGTTCCCACTACAGCCTTTCGGTTCATAACCGGCTTTGATAGCTTAACGCGCGGGTGAGAGACGGGATCCTTTACAATCGGCTTAACTATGGATTTGGGAGTTTCTTCTGTTTCTATCGCATTTTCGACTATTGAAGGGGCCTTCGCAGTTGGATTTGGAGTGGCCGCTATATCTGGAGTAGTGGTTAAACTAGCCTCCTCTGGATTTGAAACGTTAGCAACCGCAGTTGAGAAAGCGATGTCGGCCTCAGATCCCAGGAAAACTGGTTTCGGATTTGAAGGTGTTTCTACAGATTCAGCGACCTCCGCTACGACAGCGGTCGTTTCGGAAGTTACCGGCGCATCTTCGGACCAGGAAGGCATCCAGCCCAGGTTGGCTTGGGTGGCATACTTACCCATGACCAACTCATTATTAAGTACCCCGGAACCCATAATGAACGCGGTAATTAATATTCCTATGACTAGCCTGGAGGCAATACTTAGCACTTTTTTACTTTTGGAACTAATAGGAGGAGGAGTTGATAATGTGGGTTGAGGTTCAAAACTTACGGGTGTAGGTTCTAACGCAAATTCGAAGAAAAGCGGTTGTGAATTTGAAGGATAATTTCCCTCAAACAAAGGTTTCTTTGGAGTTGGAGCTACCATAAATTTTAATAATAATGTTACGCAATATGTTTGTTTTCAAACGGTACCAAAGGCCATTTGTTATGCGTTTTCTCAAGGTAGTTCGGTTCAAATATAGATAATTATCTCAATTAATTGTAATAATTTAAAAAAAAAATAAAATTAGTTATATATATTAAAATATTTAACTATTTGACATCCAATGGCTTAACAGCCCTGCCGTCACTCCAATATCCCATAAAAGCCTGCTCAAAAGTAAATCCGGTAGCGTATTCACAATCATTTCCTTCCCGGGTACAATTATGCAGTGCGTCCATCAATTTCCAATAGCCAAAATAGTCCACCGCATCAAGTCGACTGACGTTGCCAGCTCGTCGGGTCACCATGGTTCTTTTTCCTACGTCTAGCGCTTCGTTAAGACTGTAAGATTCGTTGTGCCCCGCTCGAATATTCCGATCTTTAAATCGGCGATCTTGTTGCTGGGTAATCAGATATCTATCGGTAGTATTCCTAGCGGTGGCGAATACCCGTTTTCCCAGCTTATCTCCAACCGTTTTATCTTTTTCACTAACCATGATGAGCAGTTTTGTTTCTCGAGGAATATTTTCGTAGGATTCCAGTATCCCCCCTTTAAATGGGCCTGTTCCGGGAGAACAAAGTAGTACGGCTACGGGTTTAGGGAGGTTATATTCCCGGTATTTTGCCGCCAGATTAGCGGCGAGAGCACCTCCGTAGGAATGACCTACCATACTAAAATCACGGGTAATTGGTAGGGGATGTTGGCCATTATTCAGGGTATCCAAAGCACGATGAATCCCCTGGACCGCCCAATCTGCGAAACGACGGGTACGTGGAGGAAAAAGATGTTTCTGATAACAGGGATAGATGACGGTATTTCCTTTGCGTACCAGATGTTCCAGCCAGTCTCCATAAACCATGGGATTGAGAACACCATAGCCATGTAGAAATACAACAACGTGGGCACTGTCCTTTGCTGGGCTAGCAGGTTCAAATATCCAAAACCCATCGACTTTACTGGAACAATTGGTCACCCGAATTTCATCATGTAAATAATTACGCCCACCGGGCCCTGACAGTGGTTGTTCGGGGAGGGTTTGAGCAGCGATAGAATTGCTAAAAATTATAAGATAGAACAGGAATAAAATCAAATGTCGCATGGAGAAATTTAAATACCGATAAAAAGAGTTATTAAAACGTTCGCTCTTCGCTTAAAAGTTTAACTTTGCCGCTATTCAGCAAAGTACTTTAAGCGTGTTTTTAAAACAAACATCCTGAACCGAGGAGATGTTTTAAGTATTAATTGAAGTTATCAGACTTTATTCTAAAATAAAGAAACCTAATTTTGGCGGAACTTCCAGAAATAAAACGTAAACCAGTTGGGGTCATTGGAGCCGGTAGTTTTGGTACTGCGATTGCTAATTTATTGGCAGTTAATACCGAGGTTTTTATTTTCTCCCGTAAGGAAGCGATTGTACAAAAAATCAATTCCACGCATCATCATCTCAACATTGAACTCTCACCACGGATTACCGCCACTTCCAATCTTCAAAAAGTCGCCGAGGCAGCTACCTTGATTTTTCTGATTGTACCCTCCGCCAATTTTCGGAACATGATGCAAAGTCTTGCTCCATTTCTAAAACCCTCTCATATTCTTATTCATGGAACCAAAGGATTTGATCTCAATGGTCTGGACGAATCAGATATTAGCAATCTAAAAATCAACCGGACGGATGTTCATACCATGAGTCAGGTAATCCTGGAAGAAAGTGTGGTCGTTAGAATCGGGTGCTTATCTGGCCCTAACCTGGCCCGGGAAATCATGGAAGGACAACCCACCGCTACCGTAATTGCCAGTAAATTTAGTGAAGTAATTAAGTCGGGACGTCGAGTATTGAATAGTAAACGGTTTCATGTTTTTGGTAGCTTTGAACTGCTTGGAGCAGAACTGGCCGGGGCCTTAAAAAACGCGATTGCGCTCGGAGCAGGCGCCCTAGACGGCTATGGATTTGGAAAAAATCTACAGGCGATGTTGATTACTCGGGGACTAATGGAGATGGTATATTTCGGAAAAGCGATGGGTGCAGATACTAAAGCCTTTATCGGAACAGCAGGAATTGGAGATTTGGTAGCCACGGCGACTAGTGAAAAAAGTAGAAATTATACGTTCGGAATGCGAATGGCAAAAGGAGAGACGCTCAATAATATTTTGACGACGATGCCCGAAGTAGCGGAAGGCGTTAGAACCATCGCGATCATGGAACAGCTTAGATTACATTATAAAATTCACGCGCCGATTACCGAAATGCTTTATAATTTTGTTTTTCACCAATATAGTCTTGAAAAAGCGATTGATTATTTGATGAACTATCCTTATGGGGTGGATGTGGATTTTCTTTGAGACGAGATACGATGGGCTTTCTTCAATCGGTGAGGCGCTTCAATTGGTGAGGGCTTTCGGTAGGCTTTCAATAGGCGGACGATGGGCGCTCTTTTGACGTATTCTAACGTTGAAGTTGCTTTTTGAGGTTTTAATTAAAAATTAGCCTATTTCAGACCCCGAGCACTCGCCTGTTCTTCCGCGTGGTGTAAGATTCCAAAAACAAAAGGAGACCAGCGGGAAGTTTTTATAGCAGCTTTTTTAAGTCCCTGACTTACCCAGATATTACAAGTTTTTATTCCCGTATAGTTTCCGTGGGCTTCGTAAAACCGATCATCTGGCGTATATCCAGCATCTATTATTTCGATAGGATGGCCAGCGGCATTTGTTTCGAAGGTAGAAGTGATATGTTCGTTTAAAATAGTTATTTGTTCTGCACACACGGCGATGGGTACCCAATGAGGCTGTACTTTAGAAAACTGGGTGACGTGCATAGCGGTAGGGCTTTTGATCAACATAGCAGTCATTGCAGTGGAGGCTTTAAGTTCGGCCCAGGTAGGGGTATCGAGATAAAATCCTTTATCGCCCCACCCGATCGCGTAATATTGCGTAGCAGGTTTTGGAGATAATTGTTGAACGAAATCGGAAGGAAGCGCAGTCGTAGGCATGATAAGATCGATGTGCATTCCATTGGAGGAAATATAGATTATTTGGTCTGCGTTGCAATCCAGCTTTTTAGGGTTGGTTCCCCAGTAAGAAAGAAGGGCCGCCAGTCCCAGGTAAATTAAAACCGGTAAGACAACAATCAGGAATATCCATTTTAATATTTTCAATAAAAAGATCAGCAGTTTCATAATTTAACAATTAAAGATGATATTACAAAGGTATAAATTCTATCCAGCCATTTTGCTTTTTGCCGCCATGATCCTGCAAATAAGTGCGTGTAGCAGTTCCCGAGCAGCCCGAGTCGACACCGAGACCTCGGTCCGTGCTACAATAGCCTCCTATATAAAAGCATTGAATGATGAAGATATAAAAACGCTGGAAACCCTCTACGCGAATGATTTTAAAAGCTACGCCCCTCTTTATAAGTCTTCCAAAGCCCAATTACTGAAAGATCTGCAAAATGGTTTTGAGATACAGAATAATAATATAAAGGCCAGGATCACAGAAATCAATAGTGGAACCATCCTGGCAACAGTACATTTACAGTGGATGATTATGAACGAAAATCAGGAAATCATTTTTGCCCAAAACCTCCTGCAAATATGGAAGAAGGAGGAAACGAGCTGGAAATTAAGCCGTATTCTATTTTATATAGCTAATGAAGTACCAGAATCAGCCGATTTTAATTTTTAATTATTCCATAAAGTTCTAAAATTCAATGTTTTATAAATAAAAAATTAACTAATAAAAAATATACCACTTCTTGGGTATATCATCCAGCCTCCGATCCCTATATCTTTGTACCGAATCTCTTACACTTACACTTTACAATTTTTTACACTTCTCCTCCAGCTTCCCACCAAAACTTTAAGACTTAGGAAATTTTTTTTATTAACACACAACTAATCGGTCCACACTACCGAAGAACCTAAATTTTATTACATGTTTTTAGCTTATACCACGCTTAAAAACTCCCTATTAGTCATCTCTTTTCTATTATTGAGTATTCCTCTTTCGGCAGCGACCATTTACGTTGACGCTGGAATGTCCGGTGGTGATGGCACTAGTTGGGCTACGGCCTACGGCGATTTGCAGGATGCCCTGGCATCAGCTGCTTCCGGAGATGAAATCTGGGTAAAAAATGGTACGTATTTTCCAACCACAGGTATCGATCGAAATGTCTACTTCCAGGTACCCAGCGGCGTTAAGTTATACGGCGGATTTATCGGGAACGAAACTTCCCTGGCAGGCTGGAATCCAGCCGCTTCCACTACGATTCTTAGTGGAGATATCGGAACACCCGGAGACTCTGGTGACAACTCATACACAGTAGTTTATACCCGTGACGTAAGTAGTGGGACCCAGATAAGTGGTTTTACCATTGAGGAAGGAAATGCAGATCAAGGATCAAATGCTTTACAAGAAGAAAAAAGTGGTGGCGGATTATTTAATTCACATAGTAGCTCATCTGCGGTATCTTCTCCTAGTTTATCTTTTGTAACCTTCAAAGATAATTATGCGCTTGAACAAGGAGGTGCTTTATATAGCGATGGAAATAGTACCATCAGTATTTTTGAAAGTAATTTTATTAGTAATACCGCCAACAATAGCGGTGGTGCTCTGTACGTAGGGGCCAATGGTAGCGGAGAATCCAGTACCTTGTCTATTACTGAATCTTATTTTGAGGATAATAGTGCGCACTTTGGCGGAGCCATTTACAATAGTGCCAATGGGGGCGATATCACTATTTACATTAAATCTACCCGTTTTACAAAAAACCGGACGGTTGATGCTGGTAGTGTAGGAGGAGCACTTTATTCCTTTGTCAAAAGCAGCTCAAGCACTTCTTATCTACAAATCATCAACAGTATTTTTGACGAAAATACTTCTAACTCTTCTGCGGGTGCTGTTTATAGTCTTACTTCGGATTTTGCAACGGGCACAACCGATATTATCAATAGTACTTTTTATAAAAATTCTGCCAATGTAGGTGGCGCGGTTTATCAAAACGAATCTACTTTTTCCGAGGGTATAACCAATGTTTATAATTCTATTTTTTCAGAAAATACCGCTGATTCTTTTAATGACATATTTAACCTGAGTGGTACCAATGGGAATAGTACTCCTCCTCCCCCTCCTTCTTCTCCCACTATTGTAGTTAGAAATTCTCTTTTTGCCGAAACGGATTGTAATGATTTAGGGTCCTTTGATTCTAACGAAACCCTCGACTGCGATGGTAGTTCTGTATTCAGTAGTAATCCCGCCTTTATAGATAAGGGCGCAGGAAATTTTGCTTTAACCACCGCATCAGACGCTATTAACGTAGGAGACAATGCCCTTCTTCCTGGTTCTATCGCTGACGACTTCTCCGGAAATCCAAGAACGGTACATACAACCGTGGACATGGGAGCTTTTGAATTACAAAGCGTCTTACCAGTAGAATTAATTTCTTTTTCTGCCAAGGCAGCCGAAACCAAAGTTTTGTTGACTTGGACTACGGCCAGCGAAAAAAATAACGATCGCTTTGAGGTAGAAAGATCTGCGGATGGTCGTACTTTTGATTATCTAACCACCATCAAAGGTGCGGGTACTACTACCCTGGCGCGACATTATCAATCCAGCGATAAAAATCCAATTAACGGAATTAATTACTACCGACTCAAGCAAATAGATTTTGATGGTACTACTACTTATAGCCAAATCGTAAGCGTCGAGATCAAGAGTGAAAAAATAGAACTTTTCCCTAATCCAGTCGTCGGTACCTTGTACTTGAGAATGAGTGATTTTACGGCGCGGGAGGTAGCATTTCAGATTACTGATTTGACGGGTCGAACCATGTTAACTGGAGAAACATCCATCAACGATGGGATCGTTACTATTCCATTATCAGAGGTTGGATCTTTTCCACTAGGTACGTATATGGTGCGGGTATTTTCATCCACTCAGATGGTGGCAAGTGCCAAGTTTATTAAGATTGATTAATACCGTCGATAGGGGCGAATGTCAATTCTCCCCTACCTTCTGGCTTTCCTTGGCATCTTTTTTCATCTTCGCAAAGAACTCACTGATGCTATCAAACTCGCGGCGCCAGGAGATTCCCAATCCTCTTTTATTTCGTCGTCCCAGAATGGTCGCATCCGTTAATTGATACGCACGTACTTTAAAGCGACGATCATTCGTAACGGCGTATTCGATAACCACATCTCCGGCCAGGAAGGCAGAGTTGGAAGTATTAACCAGATTACTGCCCCAGTCGATATTTCCACCCACCTGTACCGATAGCCGATCATTAAAAAGATCCAGCGATTGCCGCAACTGAAGAGCACTTCCCGTTGTCCTCGGTATCCCATTTGGGGAAAATCCTAATTCATTATCATATACATTATAATTGATATTAAAATCTACTCCGGAAATAAATCCTACGTCGGTAAATACTTCGGAAAGCAATTGCGTCAGGTGAATAGACAATTGGTTGGATAAGAGTTCTGAAAGTGTATTGATTCCAATCAACTCCCCACGACCAGCCAATCCACTATTATTACCGGAAGGTAAAAATCCACCGATAACCAACAACCCAAAAACCTGGCGATTTAGTTCTGCCTGATCCTGACGAACAATCCGCAGTTTACTATCTGTCACATTTTCTAACTGTCCTTCCAGACCAGGAAAAATAATATCAAAATTAATCTCCGGTTGTTTTAGCGGACCATTCAAAAACATCTTTAATAGAACATTCTGACTCTTCCTTGCCTCTGCTTCCAAATCTCCTGGATTGGCAGGATTCAAATATTCAGAAATAAAATTAGTTAAAGAAGTATTTAATCCAGCGTATTCCGCTTCGATATTGATGATGGCATTATAAGGATCGCGATCCCAGCGAATCGTTCCGCCTTCTTCTACGACAAAAGGTTTGTTAACCACATTTAATAAAGTGAATAAATATTCACCTCTTACAATTTCGTAGGTTCCATACATCGCAATCTCGCCTAGTCGATTGACCGAAAAAGTAATATTTCCATTTCCTCGACCTTCCATAATATCTCCCGCTTTTTCGTCGAAGACCAATTTTGCCAGAGCTTGTTCGGTCATATCAATATTCATGGTTACGGAGACTCCACGAAGTTCTGTTCGAAGTCGATCGGCTACCGCATCAGCAGATTCTTTTTCTTCGATATATTCGATAAATTTCACCTCCCCCGCATTGCTGGCACCAGTTACAGGAATGACCACCGTGGTCCCCGTCCCCGTTCGTGCGTTGATATCAATATCAACTTGTTTAAAGGGGCCCGTAAAGCTGACACTGCCACTACCAATACCCGTTCCGTAGTATATCGGGTTATTTTCTTTGGTGGTATTTAGAAATAAAAAATTATCAGAACTAATGCTAGCGCCCATACGCCAGTCCTTGAGATGATTGTGCAAAAAACCTCCGGTGAGATTGGCCCGATTACCGAGACTATCGATCAGATAATTACCGGAGACATCAAAAATTTTATTGTTAATGGTGGTGTAGGAATCCGGAATATCGTACCGTGTATTTGTGTAGTTGATTCGTAGACTCGCATCGTAAATTCGAATACTTCCGTTGATATTGGGTTTGTTAAATTTTCCATTAAGGGCCACTCTGGAGTCAAAGCTGCCTACTGTTTGAGAGATAATATTGTCAATAAAATACTCGGCAATTGATAGCGGATAATTTTTAATACTGGTTTCAAAATTGAAGTCATTAGGAAACGTTCTTCCTTCCTTTTTAAAAGGGGAAAGATCTCCCTTTACAATCAATTGCTCATCTCCTTTGGTGATGGACAAGTAAACATCCGTAGCTGCCGTTAGGTCTTCGAGGCTGGCCGTTAAAGCCAGTTTACCCCAATCGTCCCCGTTTATTTCCAGGGTATCAGCAAGGACGGTAAGGTTAAAATCTTTTTGTTTAAAAATATCTCCAGCCGTTAATTCGATATCAATGGTTTGACTAAAATTCATTTGATCAAAGTCCCACCAATCGTCAATCAAGCCGAGACTAATATTTTCCAGTCCAAGTCTTAAACCCGTTTCTTTGATACTGTTGATACTAATGCGTTTATCCCCACTTTCTAATTCAAAATTATTGGTTTCAATAAATTTATCGCCAAAACGGATATAGTTGTCCGCTTCGATAGTCCAGTCTTGCTTTACCACTACGAGGTTGGAAGGAAAAAAGCTGATCTGGTAATTTTCTTCGGGTAACGGAAATAATTGTCCGTTGAGTTTTAAATCATCAAATACGCTGGTAAAGTTGGTGGAGATTATTTCAAAAAACAAGGTATCTCCGCTCAGTTCTCCGGTGAGTTCGATGGGTTCAAAATTCTGGCCATTGATGTCGCTATGGTAAATTTCGAAGTGTAAATCGCTAAAGCTTCTTTTACCATCTACATCAAAAAGTACATCGTCAAAAGCCAGTTTGCCATATTTCAATCGAGGAACTGAAAGCTCCAAATAAATAGAATCTACGACATTATCAAAGTAACCCGAGGCAGTAATATTTTCGAGGGTATCCAGTTTTGTATCTATCAATCGGGTCCAGTTAAGGCTGTTGCGTAAGGCCAGATCAAATTTAAAATTGGTATCCTTAATTTCCTGATCATTCCCCTTTAAATTAAACCTTTCGGCCAGCGCAGAATAGTTACTATGTACGTATCCCAGCAGGGCTTTAGGTACTTGATCAATTTCAAAGCGACCGTCCAGTTCCAAATCCAGAATATCAGAAGCAATGGAAAAGCTACGCCGTTCCTGCGGAAATAATTCTGTAAAAACGGTCAGACTATCCATCTGAAAACTATCCACCCCGTTTTTTAAAATAGAAAAATCACGAAGAATTAAATTTCCCTGAAGATTAGAAAGTGAACTTCCATTCATGACTATTTTGGTATCCCCGCGCAAAACCAGGTCATCGGAGGAAAGATTAAGTTTTTTAATATCCAGTTTAGCAACCTCGGCGGTAAAATCGAATTGCGGAATACTATCGGTCAAGTCTACTGCTCCATCAAAATTCAGATCAATATTATCATCTCGGATACTTACTTTACCATCAAAAAACTTTTGTTTCAGGGCTCCATCCAGGATGATATTTTCATAATTATAATCTTTAAAACTGATCGAAGAAATCGCACCTCCAATTTCAGCCTCTACCGTTTCCAGGACCAGGCCCTGTCCATTTTTTACGGAAGTATTCATACTCACCCGCCCTAATTGAGGATTGCCAGTCCAGGCTCCAAGGTCAAAATTCAGCAAAGAAAGATTACCGGAATATTGTGCCATTTCTCTACCCTGTCGCAAGTTCATCCGCATATCTGTGTTGGCAGTACCCAATTCTGTTTGTAAATTCCCATCCGCCACAAAATCAATAAAGAAGCCCAGAAATTTTCCATTAAAATTGAATTTTCCAATCTTGTCAAAATTATTGGGCGGATTAAATCCAGGAATCAGTAAACGCAGCGTCTGCATATCCGAGGCCAGATTTTTCAATTTAAAATCAAGAAAAGCTTCTGTTTTCTTGGTCAGGTTACGAGATGAAAAGCTACCTTCAATGATCGTACTACTGCCTAGTTTAATGGTCAAATCTTTTCCTTTTAGTGTATTTATTCTTCCCTGAAGATCACCATCTATTTCCACCACCTGATCTGCATTCTGAGCAAAGAAATCATTGTTCTTCAGATTTTTTGCAAAAGCCATAATATCTCGTAAAGCAATTTGGGAGTTATTAAATTTAGTTTGTAACAATACCTTATCGGGAAAATCCTTAAAATCATCCAGCGATCTAAAACTTAAGATGAGGGTATCATTTAAATGGCTGTGAGGCGTGACCAGATCCATTCCGTAAAGCGCGATTTTACGATCGCTCAATTTGGCAGATTTTACCGATAATTTTGACAATACAAACCCGCTATTTTCGTCTGCGCTCAGGTGATCAATCGAAGCTTCCACCACTCCATTTTTGAGGATCAAATCGCGAACATCCAGTTGGATATCTTTTAAGTTAAGGTGATTAAAATCTACCTGTCCCTTGATCAGGGTGGAGGCAGCAGCATTTCTAAGATTTTGGCGGGTAAACTGTCCATCCGATAAGCCGATATTATCTATGGAGAGTTTAAAAGTGAGCGGTTCCGTTTCCACCTGGATCGTATCGCCTTCTGCGGAAGTCAATACTTCCTCAGCGGGTGGCGGAATATAGGGGAATGCTTCTTTCTCGATCAGTACGACGTTGGGTGCTGCCAGATCGATCTGCCCAATCTCAATATTTTTGTTTTCAAGATCCAGATTTTTGACATCAATGGCTCCCTGATCTAAAAAAGTGACCAGTTCCATACCTTTTACCCGATCATTTTCAATATAGGTAATATTGTCAAGATAAAGATGCTCAAGGGACAGAAAAGTAGGCCTTATTTTTTTCTGATTATCGGATTTCTCTTCCTTGATAATTTTATTTAGAATAAGATCCAGATTGCTGTATTGTGCGGCGCTGTCGCGAAAAATATTGAGTCGAGCATCGGTCAGATAAATATCCTCAATATCATAATTTTTCCGAAGGACTTTTATGAGGTTAAGGTCAAAAGTGGCTTTTAACTCACGGCTGTAAAGAAGGGTATCTCCACGATGATCTTCTACGTAGAAGTCTTCCAGCATCAGTTTGTCAAAAAAACGGTAGTCAATCCGTCGAGCGTCAACTTTGGTTCCCAATGCCTCACTTAAGTAGTCGGTTACCTCCGTGAGCAGGTAATTCTGAACTTTCTTGTTTTGCAGTACAAACCAGCCAGCGATCATTAAAATGAAGAGCAAAAGGAATAAATAGCGCAACACCCGAAAGGTTCCCTTTACGAGTCGCCGACGACCTAGTCTTCGGAAAAATTGATCAAAATGATTTGGTGTGTGGCTCATACTCTTACTCATTCCCTAAACGTTTGTCCACGTCCTTAAAAGGATATTCACGCCTGAATTGATACGTAAAGTTAACCATTTAACGGGAATTTAACGGAGAAAGTGTAAGCGTGGAAAAGTGAAAATCAAGGTTGATGGCCCTTTATTTCCAATCCAGCACGATAGACCGATTGGAAAAGGAGATAGCTGTCAGCTATTTTCCGCCGCGAATAAGCTTTAGCCCCAGCAAAATGATCACCGCACCCAGCGTCGCAGAAACAATCATTCCTACAAAATTGAGGGGGAGATTTACCTGAAAGGTATCAGAAATCATCTTTACAATGCCCTTTCCCGGAGTGATATTCAGCATGTTAAAGATCGCTCCACCAATTACGGCACCAAAGATTCCAAGCACAGAATTGACAATAAAGCCATAATTATTGCCTCGGATAATAAATCCAGCCAGAGAGCCCGCCATCGCGCCTACTAATACCATGAGTACTATGTTCCAAATATCTAAACCAGAGTTTGTAATCGCGTCCATATATATTTTTTTAGTTAAGTAATGGTCAAATAATGTCTCCATCAGCGGTCCCAAAAATAATTAAAATAGATAAGTAAACCTTGGTACACAATAGAATAAATTGAAAATAAGTTAATACATGATGTATGATCGATCTTTTCACAAAACCCAAACAAGTTAATTTTTGTACTTTTACAGATAATACACTGTGTCCTAAAACCATTAATATTAATTAGTTATGATAAAAATATTGATTGCGGATGATCATACCATGTTTGCGGACGGGATCGAATCTATTCTGTCAGAAGAGGCGGATATAGAAGTAGTTGGAAAATGCTACGATGGAGAGGCAGTCTTTACCGAACTGGCAGAGAAGGAAATTGACCTGATTTTGCTAGATGTTAATTTACCTAAAATGAATGGGATTGAGGTTTGTAAAAAATTATTTAAAGAAAAAACAAATATTAAGGTGTTGGCCCTTTCGATGTTTAACGAAGAAAGTTATGTAACTGAAATATTGAATAATGGTGCACAGGGTTATATTCTAAAAAACACAGGTCGTACCGAATTGTTAAAATCCATTAAAACTGTATTTGAAGGACAGTCTTATTTTAGTCCAGCCGTTACCCAGACGATTATGAAAGGACTCGTGAAGGGGTCCGAATCCTCCAAGGCGGCCAATCTGAATATTCCCAAGGTATCCCGAAGGGAAAAAGAAGTGTTGGAACTCATTGTAAAAGAACATACAACACAGGAAATTGCGGATCAGTTATTTATCAGTTTAAAGACCGTAGAATCACACCGAGCTAATCTGTTGGCTAAACTCAATGCCCGTAATACCGCTGGATTGGTGCGGATCGCTATGGAAAACAATTTGATTGATGTGTAGGTTTTCACAATTACTGATCGCACTTCTCTTCCTATTCCCCTGCTCCGCTGTGGGAGATACCCCCACGGATACCTTATACTCTTACCAACAACTGATGCAATTTTTCACGGATGCGGTGGCCAATAGCGATGTTTGGCGGATAGCGGAGGTGCACCAGCATTTTGGTGATTATTATTTTACAACCAGTAATTACGCCAATTCTTTTCGAAGTTATAAAAAAAGTATTGACCTTTTTGAAAACCTGGGAGACTCTACTAGTTTGTACGAGGTAAAACTTTCTCTGACTGATTTATATATTTTTCTCGATCAGTACGACGGCGCAGAAAGGCTTTTGTTAGAGGCCATTCAATATTACAATCGGGAAAAGAAAGGGGTCGAATTGGCCCGCGCTTACCTGGATTTGTCCAGAATTCATCTTGATCGGGAAGATTTTAAAAAAGAAATTTACTACTTAAATAAAAGTGTAGATATCAACCGGAGACTTAAAGATACCTTACTGGATATTACGATTGGTATCGAAAAATCGAATTCTTACGTTCGGCTGGAGGAAAAAAATAAAGCACTCGGAACGGCAGAAAGAGCCCTCGCACTGAGTAAGGAAATTAATAATCCGGAATTTATTTCGCAAAGTTTGCTGGCGGTGGGCAATGCTTATCAATTAAAAAAGAATCCGAAATTGTCCATCGACTATCTTCGACAGAGTCATCGACTTACGCTCCCAACCAACGCGCCACAATTTAGGGATATTTATAAAACAATGGCCGCTGCCTTTTTCGATCAGGAGAGCTACGATTCGGCTTATATCTATGTAAATAAATTTGTGGCCCTAAATGACAGTCTACAAAACGCGGATCAACTCGAAACAACTAATCGACTAAGCCGACAATACGAAAGTCAAAAGAAAGACGAAAAAATTCAGGAACTGAGTCAGGAAAAAAACTCCGCAGAATTTAGTGTTCGTAAACAACGAAATCTCCTGATTTCAGCCTTGATTGGTTTTTTAGCGATTCTGGCAGGGACTTATTTTATTATTCGGTTTTTTCAGAAACAAATCTCCACCCGTGAATTGATTAATCGTCAAAACGAAAAAATTAATAAACAAAAAATTACGGAACTGGAAAACAACATGAAAATCGAAAGTATGCACGCCATGATCGAAGGGCAAGAAGCGGAGAGAGAACGGGTAGCAAAAGATTTACACGATTCACTGGGAGGATTATTGTCTACCGTCAAACTGCAATTTGATTCTTTGGAAAATAAACTAGACGGCGTCAGTAAATTCAAAAATTACCAGAATGCCAATCGGCTGCTCGACACAGCTTGCCAGGAGGTACGGGATATCGCCCGGAATATGCAGCCTAGTTCCCTGGTCAATCTAGGACTGGTCGCAGCAGTGCGGGATTTAATTAATCGAATTGATGATCCCGACCAACGAACCATTGATTTTCAACATTATGGACTGGATCATAAACTGGAAAATACGGTGGCCTTGACCGTTTATCGTTTGGTCCAGGAATTGTTAAATAACTCAATCAAGCATTCCAAGGCCAAGGAAATTCTTATTCAACTTACTCGGGAGGAAAGTGAATTTATTATCATGGTGGAAGATGACGGGGTCGGGTTTGACATCGAAGGCGTAGAAAAAGGGATGGGGACGGAGAATATTTTGTCCAGAGTAAATTATTTAAAGGGAGATTTGAGTGTGCATTCGGAAAAGGGAAAAGGGACAACGACGTTGGTTACGGTACCGTTGTGATGTGCGGATTGGTCGATTGAGTTTTGAGAAAGCCGTGAGTAAGCAAAGCGCGAAGCAAGTTTTCTTAAAACGGGTAGATGTGCGGATGGGTAGATGGGTAGATGGGTAGATGGGTAGATGGGTAGATGGGTAGATGTGCGGATTTGTTGATAAAAAACTTGGGACTTGAACAAGCCCTTGTCAAAATCAAGCCACCCCGACCCAAGGGTACGGGGTATGAGCGCAAGGCCAGCCCTCTGAAAAATGACGCCCCTTGAACGCTCACTCCGATGTAAGCATCGAGGAATTCATTCGATTAAACATAACACGAAATTAGATTATTTTCACTCTTCTTTCCCAATCTCCTCCAGCATCTTTTTCATTCTGTCTATGGGACGATCATATTTCAAACCACCCATCGGTAATCTATTCAACATTTCATTGAGTAGCTGGTACTTTTTGGTAATATTTCCAGGCGGGTAATTATGGGGGTAAAGTTGATTTTTAAAATCGTTCATCGAGCCTAACGACGGATCAACTCAGGGTTTCCCCTAATTTTAAATTTTCCATGTATTCCCCGATGTACACACCCTTAATTAGCGGTAACTTGCAGTCATAATTAAGTATAAAGATAATGATTAAAACTGCCCCCATTCAGGCGATTCAACTTTCCTCCGCTAAACGTCCAAAGCACATTCGGCTTAAAAGCCCTTCGACTGCCTTTACAAATGAGGTAAAGATAGATTTGCTGGATGGAATTGGAAAGGCAGTTGATCTAAAACTAGCTTTTTCCGTCGTTGGGGATCACGAATGTGAGGTAGATCTTTCATCATTACCGTTCGGTGTTTATCACCTCAGAGTAATAGATAAAGCCGTATTTTTTGTAAAACGAATCATTCTGAATTAGTACCTAGGGTTTTCCCCTAATTTGAAATTTAGGGGTTTTCGTTGATGTGTAGAAGGAGATAAAGTCAGATATTTGTCAGGTAATTAAAACGAAGGATTCTTATTAAGGAATAAGAATCTTTCAGATCAGAAAAATACATTGTTATATTTTTGATCCAAATAATTTAAATTCAACAGGATAACGTTCTATCGAGGTGTGTTTTTATAACACACTTCGACTAGAAACTTTTTCCGAGTTCAAGAATATTGTAGGTTAGGTTTCATTCCAATTTAGATCAGGATCATAGTATGAATAATACTTTGATCCTATTTTTTTATATAGACTTCGAGTGATTTTTCATTTTCTTAATCCCGAATCTGCTTAGTTGTTCACTCCTATCGTCGTTCTCTGCCTGCGCAGATGTCGGGAGGAAAATTAAAAATCACTCTCATGTGGACTTCGAGTGATTTTTCATTTTTCTTGGCTTTCTGCCGAGATAAACTTTAATCCCAAATCTGTTTAGGGACTTGGATTAAATAAGTTTCCAGTTTAGACGACTTTAAAATTAATTTAGGCGAGACATTTTTTGAGATAATCCTTGTTGGATTACCGATAAAAATAACGAAGTATAAATTAAGTTTAAAAAGTCAAAACGGATAGTTATTTACTCCAAGTCCCTTAGTTGTTCACTCCTATCGTCGTTCTCTGCCTGCGTACACATCCATTATTTTTTGTAAAAAGGTCTAATTCCAATTCCCTCACCCTTCCAATTCACTTACCAACTGATCCCATTTCTCCATCGCTGCGTCCAGGTCTTTCTTTTTTGCTTGGTAATCTTCCATCACTTTGGCGGATGCTTCACTCTCGTAAAAACCGGTTTCTCCCATTTTAATTTCAAGCGCCGAAATCTCTTCCTCCAGTTTTTCAACTGCTCGCTCCGCATTTTGTACTTTGCGCTCTTTCTTTTTTAAAACTTTCTTTTCTTGGTAACTTAATTCTACTTTACCATTATTCTGTTTCTTGTTATTTTTTGCCTCCGCCAAATGCTTGGATTTGGACAATTCCACCTCTCGCATATTATTCATGGCTCGTTTTTCCAGGAAGAAATTGACGTCACCGAGGTGTTCGTATAATTTTTGATCTCTAAATTCGATGGTACGGCTAGTCAAATCAGCCAAAAAATCACGATCGTGCGAAACGATGATGAGCGTACCGTCAAAATTCTGAATCGCTTGTTTTAATACATCTTTAGATATAATATCCAGGTGATTGGTCGGCTCATCCAGCACCAATAAATTGATGGGTTTTAATAATAAACAGGCCAATGCTAATCGAGCACGCTCTCCCCCACTCAAAACCGATACTTTCTTTTCAACATCTTCTCCACTAAACATAAAAGATCCCAGAATCGTCCGGAGTCTGGGACGGAGCTCTTCGGGAGATTGCGATTCCATCGTTTGCAATACGGTTCGGTTTCCCTGTAAAGCATCCGATTGATTTTGGGCGTAGTAACCAACCTGCACATTATGTCCCAGGTTTATATCCCCATCCGTTGCCGGAATTTCGTTGATTAATATTTTAGCCAGTGTGGTTTTACCTTGACCGTTTTGTCCCACGAAGGAAACGCGGTCACCACGATCCAGTTTTAATCCTACACGGTCTAGCACCTTAAGCTCACCATAATCTTTGGTTACTTTTTTTGCGTCGATCACGATACTACCCGCTCGTGGGGCTGGTGGAAATTTAAGTTTCATTGCACCAGAATCTTCCGAATCAATTTCGATGCGTTCCATTTTGTCCAGCTGTTTTTTCATGGATTGCGCCATCTTGGTTTTGGTAGCCTTGGCCATAAACCGGTTGATGGTTTTTTCCTTTTGGGCAATGACTTTTTGTTGATTAACAAAAGCGGCCTGTTGCATCTCCCGTCGTTCTTTCCGCATAATCATAAATTTGGAGTAAGCCACTTTATAATCATAGGCTTTACCCAGCTCAATTTCGACGGTACGGTTGGTAACATTATCCAAAAATTGCTTATCGTGCGAAATGACGATCAGGGTACTCGGCGATGTTTTTAGAAAATTTTCCAGCCAGATAATTGATTCAATATCCAGGTGGTTGGTCGGCTCATCCAGCAAGAGATAATCTGGTTTTTGCAGGAGCATTTTTGCCAGTTCAATCCGCATCTGCCAGCCGCCACTAAATTCATCCGTCAACCGATTCATGTCGGAGGACTTAAATCCCAGTCCACCCAATATTCGTTCCGCATCCGCCTCCATCGTATGTCCACCCAGGAGCTGAAATCGCTCACCGGCATCACTGACATCGGTGATTAAATCCAGGTACGCCTTGGATTCATAATCGGTCCGTTCGCCCAGTTGTACGTTAATGCTGTCAATTTTCGTCTGTAATTCCAGGGCTTCTTTAAAAGCCGTAAGCGTTTCGGCCATAACCGTTTTTCCTTTTGGCAGGCTCATTTCCTGATGCAAAAATCCCAAAGTTGAACCCGTGGGCCGCGTAATCGTCCCACTGTCCGGTGATTGGTGTCCAGCAATAATTTTTAGGATAGTAGATTTTCCTGCTCCATTCCGACCTACCAGACCTACTCTTTGTCCTGTTTCAAAGACAAGATTGACCGAATCCAGTAATACCCGGTCCCCATATTTTACAAATATATTCGCTGTCGTTATCATGGTGCAAAGATACGGAATTTAGGAAGAATGGGAAGGGCAAAACACGGGATAGACCGAAAACAAATAAGCTGCTTTGGTTTTCACCAGAGCAGCTTTTTTGTAAGAAAATTAAAAGTCTTGAGTGTATGACAAATTAACGGAAACAGAATTTTCAAGTTGGCTAAAACCCTAAGTCAGCCAACAACTGTTAGCTAAATAGCTTCTCTTTAGCACTATTTCACGTAAAAGAGAAGCCAAATAGCATTTTTTTAATTTGAAATCGTAATTTCGGGCATCTGTGCGATAACGCTGTAGGCATCTCCTTTATTACGCATAATGTTCTGCCACAAATTTTTAGTTTTATTACTAAAGACATAATTGGTATCCATATTGGCTAATACCCAGGATCGAATTTTCATTTCTTCCGCCAGCTGACCAAGGTCCCATCCGGAATAACCTACAAAAAATCGAATATCTCTAGGTTCAATTAACCCGGATTTGATGAGGCTCTTTAACTGATCAAAATTTCCTCCCCAGTATACGCCACGCGCAATCTGTTTACTGTCTTCCAGTAAATCACCGACGCTGTGAATATAATGAATGGTATCTGTTTTGACGGGACCGCCGTAGAATACGGGTGCCTCAAATTCCGGAAAATCGGCAATTAATTCGTTAACGGTCATTTCTAAAGGCTTATTAAGAATAAAGCCGAGGCTGCCATCCATCTCATGTTCGCAGAGTAAAATTACCGCTCTTTTGAAATTTTGGTCCAACATAAACGGTTCTGCTAAAAGAACACGTCCTTTTTTTACTTTTTGTGTAGTCATGGTATCTATAGTATTACCTAATGTTTCATAAAAATCAATTCCAGAGAGTGGATTGAATATTATTATGTTTCTCAGAGTAAGGTAAAACCAGCATTGTTTCATTTGATGCCAGTATCAGTTTTTAGGAGGGGTTATTCAAAAAAGTGAATACATCATCCTCCGTAATATGAGGCTAAGATTATAAATTTAGTCCGAATATTCAAATTAATCTCGTTAAGTTTTCAATCAAAAGTAAAAAAATTACCAAACATCTTTATTATCATCACCTCTAAAAGACTGATTCTCATAGAGGTTATAAAATCCAGCTAAACTAAAAATGAATACGTTAAAGTTTTCTTAGTTTTTTGGCAAAAAATTATCACTTTGAAACTTTAGTGATTTCTGCATCAATTCGGGGTAGAATGTGTTAAACTCTTTTTCGAATAATGGATAGAATTCCTGGAGGGTATCGTAGGCTTTGACAAAAAAAGAAGGGAATTTAGTACGTTCATCCATACGTTCCAGCGTATACCGAATACCCGTTTCCTTTCCATAGCCTTCCAGCCAGTTTCCTTTAATCATTCCAGGAAGTTTTTTTTGTAATTTCATGGGTAAAATTTCCAGATTTTCTTCTAGTAAAATATATTGCTTCTGAGCAAAATCCGCTAGTGACATGACCGAATACTTCTCCCAGTTAACGGCCAATAAATGATCAAATAAGATGTCAATTACCACGGGGGCATATTTCCCCTGAGTTGGACGCAACCGTTCCGTTCCCTGCCTGACCACCGGATGCTGATCGGTATAGGTATCAATAAAGCGATGTAGATGAATTCCGGTTTGGACGGCTGGCGAATAAATTTCGACCTGTTTATTATTGATAAAATCAGCAATCAAGTTCCCGATGGTCAGCATCGGATGATGATTAGAGAGGTGGAGATGGGCGAGATAGTTCATTGAAGAATGTTGAAATGTTGAGTCGCTTTGCTTGTTGAATCGTTGATTCGTGATTATCCGAAAGTAACAAGTTTTAGAACACTTTACTACTAGCTACAGAAACTTCTACTTTAACTACAAATAAAAAAAGATCGACGATATCCGCCAACCTTTTTTAAAATTTCATCCTATTTTTAGCTTTAGAAACATGGTAAAGACCGCATAACTCTTCTCAATTCTAAGCCAAAAATCTACCAATCACCAATCCACTAATCACTCCTCTCCCAAAAACGGGTACCTGTAATCCGTCGGCGGCACAAAGGTTTCCTTAATTGTCCGTGGAGAAATCCAGCGCAATAAGTTTAAGATAGAACCGGCCTTATCATTGGTTCCCGACCCTCGGGCACCACCAAATGGCTGCTGCCCTACGACCGCTCCGGTTGGTTTATCATTAATATAAAAATTACCAGCAGCATGCTTCAATATTTTATCCGCCAATAAAACCGCAGCGCGATCGTCAGAAAAAATAGATCCGGTCAGTGCGTAAGGAGAAGTTTCGTCTACCGTTTTTAGAATCGCTTCGTACTTTTTAGGATCGTAGACATGGATAGTCAAGACGGGTCCAAAAATTTCTTCACACATCGTTTTATAATTTGCTTTTTTTGCAAGAATAACCGTTGGCTCGATAAAGTATCCTTCACTCTTCGAATAGCTTCCACCCATCACAATTTCAGCCTCCTTTGACTTTTTAGTACCAGCGATATATCCGGTAATTTTATCGTAAGCCCGCTCGTCAATGACGGCATTTATAAAATTAGTGAAATTTTCAACGGTTCCCATTTTAATTTCTGCCAGGTCCGCCTTCATATATTTCTCAACCTCTTTCCAAAGATTTTTGGGAATATAAGCACGGGAAGCCGCAGAGCATTTTTGCCCCTGATATTCGAAGGCTCCTCTGACAAGTGCCGTTGCTACCACTTTAGCATTCGCAGATTCGTGGGCTACCACAAAATCTTTTCCACCCGTTTCTCCTACGATACGCGGATAGCTTCGATAATTAGGTAAGTTGTCACCAATAGTCTGCCATAGTTTATTGAAAACGCCGGTTGATCCAGTGTAGTGTAGACCGGCAAATTCCCGATGGCTAAAAATTAAATCTCCAGCCACGGGTCCATCCGCAAAAACCAGGTTGATTACACCAGCAGGTAATCCAGCTGCTTCGAAAAGATCCATGATTACGTGGGCAGAATAAATCTGGGTTTCCGCTGGTTTCCACACCACAGTATTACCCAACATCGCTGGTGCGGCGGGTAAGTTGGCGGCAATGGATGTAAAGTTGAAAGGAGTAATCGCGAAAATAAATCCTTCCAGGGGGCGGTGTTCCAAACGATTCCAGATGCCGGGAACACTTTCCGGTTGTTGGGTATAGATTTCCGTCATATACTGAACGTTGTAACGGAAAAAATCACACAATTCCGCGACGGCATCAATTTCAGATTGGTATACATTTTTCGATTGACCGAGCATGGTGGCTGCGTTCATCCGGGCTCTAAATGGACCACTCAACAAATCGGCCGCTCGTAAAAATATCGCCGCACGATCTTGCCACGGCATATCTTCCCAGGCTGGCTTGGCTTTTAGCGCAGCATCAATGGCCTTCTTAACGTGGGAAGAATCTCCTTTGGAAAAATATCCTAAAACATGCTTGCGTTCGTGGGGAGGATGAATGGCTACTTTTTCTTTGCAAGTTACATTCTTGCCATCAATCCTCATCGGGATATTGATGGGTTTGGATTTTAATTCAGCAATCGCTGCTTTTAGTTCTTGCTTTTCCAGCGATCCTGGACCGTAAGGAAGTATCGGCTCATTGGTCGCCATGGGAACTTCAAAAAATGCGTTGGACATATTTGGTATTTTTTTAGACTTTATGATTTTATTGGCGCAAAGCTAAGAAATTATTGCGAGCTATCTATAAGAACTTAATCTGGATCAGAGGATAAGGTGTAGGGTTTTTGAATACGTTGTTTTTTGCTTCTTGCTACTCGCTTCTTGCCCTCTTTTATCGCGCGAGAGGAAAGCAAGTAGCCAATAGCGAGAAGCAAGAAAATCACCTTCAAGTCCTGGTTAATATATTTATTTAAAAGTTCAGTTTCACCGCTTCCGGCAAAAATGAGCTAGCATCTCCATTTCCTTTGATGATTTCCCGCACGATGGTCGAACTAATATGTGAGAAGGCGGGTTGACTGATTAGAAAGATGGTTTCCAGTCCATCTCCTACAATTTGGTTAAGCTGGGAAATGGTTTTTTCGTAATCAAAATCAGAAGCATTCCGCAACCCTCTGAGTAAAAATTTTGCGTTTACCTGATTACAATAGTGAGCGGTTAATCCTTCAAAACTGTCTACCCTTACGGTGGGCTGATCGGCAAAACAGGCTTCCAGCCAATCCATTCTTTGTTCTAATGAAAACAGATATTTTTTTTGCGAATTGACGCCTACCGCTACAATGATTTCATCGAAAAAAGGCAAAGCCCGAGTGACGAGGTCAACGTGCCCAACGGTGATGGGATCGAAGGATCCGGGGAAGACGGCGATTTTTTTTGTGGTCATATGGAGAATGTTAAGTAGATAAAATTCATGAATTTTATTATCATGAATTTTATTATCATGAATTTTATTTGCGTAAATTTTATCTACAAGAATTTTATTCTGAATATATTTTATTTGCTTACAATGTTATTTTTTAACCATTCAAACTATAGCGTTATTTATTTCAACACCGACTTCCGTGCCTCCTCCAACTGCTCAATTTCATACGTAATTTTAGGAATCATACCCTTTAAAGTAGCCAGAAGTCGAGCCGTTTTATCCTTCACACTCACCACTCCGGAACGCGTATTCTGAATTTTTTGCTGGACAATCCAGTCGGTAATCAGATTATCAAAAAATATATCCGTAAAAGAAGAAAAACTAGGGATGGTTACCGTTAGACCAAAATTTTCGGGTCCATAAATATCGCGTAGTTCCTTTTCAAATTGCGTCAGGGAGATCTTTGCTTTGTACGCCAGATCCTTGGCCATATCAATCTGCCGATGCTTCATATGGCTCGTCATCTGACCTCTCCTACCAGCCATATCCCATTGTCCCCAGTTGACGGCTTGATTTAGTTTATTTAATACCTGATCAAGCAAACGGGCAGCATCCTGACCGACCGCCAGGGCTTCGTCTACTTCAAAGATCATTTTTTCCCGCTCGGTGATCTGGGCATCAATCGAATTAATTTTAGCAGCCAATTGGGGATTAGAAGCGATGATTTCCTGTTCGCGAAGTTTCAGTAATTCCTGATGACGGCGTTCGGTGACCGCCAAAGCCTTGATCTTCCCTTCCAAAATATTACGCTCATATTCTAATAACTCCAGTGATTTACGAGCTTCATCATAACGAAGATTGGCTTCCAGGTATTCCTGCCGTTCTTTTTCTAGTTGTTCCTCTTTACTGCCCAACACTTTATAAAAAAGGGATTTTACGCCCGTCTTTTTTAAGGTCTCAATATCTTCTGATTCCTTATCTACCTGTTTGACCAGATAACCAATCTTACCTTGTAAGTCAGTAATCTCTCGGTTAAGATCTTCTAATCGGTTACCGACTTTTTTTAACCTATCCAGTTTAATAGTTACTTCTGATAGTTCTTTTCGCGTATCCATCTTTTCTGTTTAAAATAGTGAAAATCCAACTTGGGAAGTAGAGCCAAATGACACACTTGGTTGTGCAATACAATTCAAGTCAGATGCAATAAACGAAAAATCCCGAAAAAAGACAGGCTTCTTTCGGGATTAATCTAACAGACATTAGACTTTATTCTAAAATAATTTATTTGTCTGCAAAGTAAGAGGTTTCCAGTTTTTCACCAGCGTTCAATTGCTCAATCCGCTTTTTGAAAACACCAGACATTTCAAAATCATCTTTTCTTGCGTAGATTTCTTTTAAAGCTAAAAGCGTATTCATATCACTTGGATTTAGCTTTTCTGCCTTTTGGAAATAAGGAAGTGCATTTTCAAATTCCTTTTGGATATCTCCACGCATGGCCGTTTGTTTGTCCATAGCTGCTTTAGAGTAATCTCCTTTTTCTTCCAAAGCAATCAGCTCGGTCAACATAGATGCTGCGCGATTGTAATATAACGCACCGATAGAATAAACTGCCGTAGAATTATCTGGTTCAATTGTCAGAGTTTCGTTGTAATACTTTTTTGCTTTATCAAAATACTCATTGGACTTTTCCTGATTTCCAGCCTTTAATTCACGCTGCGTCAGGTTGTCATAAGTACTTCCTAAAGCCAGGTAGAAAGAAGTATTACTTGGGTCCATTTCAATGGCCTTTTCCAGTTTACCAACTAACTCGTCCAGTTTATTATTAGACATGTAGTAGTTAATTTCAGCGATTAGTAATGCTTCACTTTCCGGATATTTTTCGCGACCTTCCGCCAATACTTCCAGTGCCTTTTCTTGATCCTCTTCCACGTAGATATTATACATATTTTCGTAAACACCGGCATCATCAAATTTCTCTTCGTACAATCTTTCGATAATTGGACGTGCCTCAGTTTTCATGTCCGCAGCATTGGCAGTCAAGGCAGCGTACAATAAGTTGTCATTATATTCTTTATCCGTTGGAAAAACATCAGAAGTCTGTCCGTTTTCTTTTAGATAATCAAATCCATTGGAAAGGTTGTAAAAATTGTGGTAAGAGTTGGTGTAATCTTGCTGCTGAAAAGCAACGGACCCCATGTTGCGCATGCCTTGAACCGCATTTTTCATTCCTTCAATAGCATCTCGCTTTGCATATTTTTTAGAGGCTTTTTCGTAGAGCGTTTTATAGGAATCAAAAGACTTAATCGCTGCGGTCATATCGGAAATTTTGAATTCGTTATCCAGCTGATAGCGAGTCACCGATTGCGTAGCTAATTCATTATAGACATCACCACGTAGCTTATAGAGTTTAGAGGCTTTTTTATCGTCTAGTGCATCCGCACCTTTCATAGCCATATCTAGTTTTTGGGCTGCCTGATTCAACAGATCCATTTTTTCATCACCACCCGCAGTGGCGTAACTTTTCCAGGATTTACTGGCGTCTTTAAAGCTGGCTTCGGCATCCTGTGCAAAAACACTACCTGCCACCAAAAATAATGTGCAGAGGCTTAATAGAAAATTTTTCATCTTTATGTTATTTAATTTTAAAATTAGTATTTGGATAAAATTAGTTTTTCCACGTACTTATTACCGTAATGTTATGGTGTTCAAAAATTTCAATATGAAATTGTTAGAACAAAGATAAGATTTGTTCCCAAATACAACGGGTTAGAACCCTATTTCAATGTTGTAGTACTGTTAAATAGGGCTTTTTACTTGTTAACAATCGTTAAAATCCTATTCTTCTTCTCCTTTGGTCACTGCTTCGGTATTCGTTTCTCCGTCATTTTCACCCTCAATGGTGGCGACTTCTTCTGATTTATCGTCATCTTCGTTGTATGGAATCACCGCAATATCCGCAATCTGATCATTTTCATCCAGACGGATCAATTTGACCCCCTGAGTCGCTCGTCCCATCACCCGCATATCACTTACCATCATTCTGATCACGATTCCCGAACGGTTGCTAATCACCACATCATCATTTTCCATCACTGCTTTAATCGCGATCAAATTCCCGGTTTTATCGCTAATATTCATCGTTTTTACCCCTTTACCACCCCGATTGGTTTGACGGTAATCTTCCAGAGAAGATCGTTTACCCATTCCTCTTTCGCTTAAAACCAGAATACCCACCGACTCGTCCGTAGGATCCACGCTGATCATTCCAACTACCTCATCATTTTCAATTTTATCAGATAATTTAACCCCGCGAACTCCGGCAGCACTTCGTCCCATTGGTCGTACCTTGGACTCGGGGAAACGAATAGCTCGACCACTACGCTTGGCCATTAAGATATCATTTTGGCCATTGGTCAACTTGGCTTCCAAAAGTTGATCGCCTTCCTTGATCGTAATGGCATTGATACCATTGGTACGTGGACGACTAAAAGCTTCTACCGACGTCTTCTTGATATTTCCTTTTTTCGTACAGAAAATGATATAGTTATTATTACAATATTCCTCATCCGTAAGATTTTCGATTTTTATGTACGCTTTAACTTTATCATCCTTTGGTAGATTAATCAGGTTTTGAATAACCCGCCCGCTGGACGTTTTTCCAGCTTCTGGAATTTCGTATACCCGAATCCAGTGACAACGTCCCTTTTCGGTAAACAACAAAAGATAATTATGCGTGGTAGCTACGAAAATATGTTCGATAAAATCAGCATCTCGTGTTTTGCTTCCTTTTGATCCACGACCACCCCGTCCCTGAATTCTGTATTCGGATGCTTTCGTTCTTTTGATATATCCCAGTTGAGAAATCGTGATAATAACGTCCTCGTCGGCAATCATATCTTCCAGACTGATTTCACCATCTGCAAAGCTAACCTCCGTACGACGCTCATCTCCAAACTTTTCCATGATCTCTCCAAGCTCTTCCTTGATGATATCACGCTGCATTACTTCACTACCAAGAATGGCATTATAGTGCGCAATTTTCTTTTGTAATTCATCGTATTCCTGCCGCACCTTGTCTCTTTCCAGACCAGTCAGTTTTTGCAAACGCATTTCCAGAATGGCTTTCGCCTGAATTTCGGACAGTTCAAATTTTTCCATCAACCCATTTCTGGCTTCTTCTACGGTCTTGGAAGCACGGATCAAGGCGATTACTTCGTCGAGGTGATCCAGTGCGATTAGTAATCCTTCCAGGATGTGCGCACGCTCCTCTGCTTTCCGCAAATCGTACTGCGTTCGCCGGACAATTACTTCTAATCTGAATTTTACGTACTCTTCAATAATCTGCTTTAAATTAAGCATCTCCGGTCGGCCGTTGACCAACGCAATATTGTTGACTCCATAAGAAGATTGTAGTGGCGTATACTTGTAAAGTTTACTTAGGACGACATTAGCCATTGCATCCCGCTTGATCTCGACCACTACCCGTAATCCATTACGATCCGATTCATCCCGCAAGGCGCTAATTCCTTCGATCTTTTTAGAGTTGACCAAATCCGCCATTTTGACGATCATTTGGGCCTTATTGACCTGATAAGGAATCTCGGAAATGATGATGGTTTCTTTTCCAGTAGAAGATACCTCAATATCCACTTTCCCACGCAGTACCACTCGTCCACGTCCCGTCAAGAAAGCCTCTTTAACGCCGGAAGTACCATAAATAATTCCTCCCGTTGGAAAGTCAGGAGCCGTAATGTGTTCCATTAAGCCCTCGATCGTGATCTCAGGATTATCAATAAGTGCAATGGTTCCGTTAATGACTTCGGTAAGGTTGTGAGGCAGCATATTGGTCGCCATCCCTACTGCGATCCCGGAAGCACCGTTGATCAGCAGATTGGGTAATTTGGTGGGCAGCACCGTAGGCTCTTTTAGTGTATCATCAAAATTATATCTAAAATCGACCGTGTCTTTATTGATATCCGCCAGGATTTCATCGGTAATACGTTCCATTCTGGCCTCCGTGTATCGCATTGCAGCGGGACTGTCACCATCCATAGAACCAAAGTTCCCTTGCCCATCCACGAGTGGGTAACGGAGCGACCAATCCTGCGCCATTCGCACCATTGAGTCGTAAACGGACTGATCACCGTGTGGATGGTATTTACCCAATACTTCTCCGACGATACGGGCGGATTTTTTGTGTGATTTATTATAAGCCAATCCCAGATCAGACATCCCGTACAAAACTCTTCGGTGCACCGGTTTTAGTCCGTCCCGTACGTCTGGTAATGCTCTAGAAACGATTACGGACATCGAATAATCGATGTAGGCCGATTTCATTTCATCCTCAATATTAATAGGAATAATTCTTTCAGAAGCCATTTAACAGTTTTTTAAATAAAATATAACACACTAAACTTCAGATAATCAGTGTATTGGCATTTCATAGTTAAAGAGGAAAAACAGGTGCTTTTTTTTTGTAAAAAAAAGAATGTTTCCTCCTAAAAAGAAGACGGGCGAAAATACGAAATTTAAGTGGTTTATACCAATTTAAAGATGGGTAAAAAGAAAGGAAATCCGAAAAAAAAGGGCAAAAAAAAACGCGTGCTTTACTGACCGCCATTATTGGAAAAATCCATTGTGGTAACGGTAGTAAAACACACGCGTTGATCCGAGTAAAAGATCAGTTTAAGTTGTTACTCTATCATAAAAACCAGTCAAGTAAATTGCCTGATTTCTACAGCTCTTTATTATTAGACTTGTTAGGCTTTGAGAATTGAGATTTACAAATAAGAATTTTGTTCTTAGATGAGTCTCATTTTGAGCCTCATAGCCTAGCTATGGGGCGAAAAATAGACGAAAGATAAGGACAAAAGGCTATTTGTAAAGCCAATCTGTTAAAGCGTAAAAAGTCTACTGTTTCATAGCGACGCGGTATTCACCGGCATCGTGTTGGTTGGCGACCCAATAGTTATAGTCTCTGACCATTCTATCGAGGTTTTTGTACAAGAAATCCTTGCGGCCAATCCGGTTGCTCATGGCAGTGTAATCTTTAAAAAGGGTTTTTGACACCTTTTTAAAATCATCCTTTTCGATTTTGCTAAGTTTACCATTTTGATCTTTCAAATAGTAGATGTAGCGAAAAGGCTGTTTTGGGTTGGAACGAACCTCTATATAGTAGCAGTACAGTGATACAGCCCCTTCTGATTCCCGTTGCATAAATACATCTTTGGATGCAAAAGGCTTTGGTGGATAATCAGCTTTGGTACTTTCGTAAAATACCATTTCTGTGTCCCCCAATCCTAGATCATTTTCGATTTCGGCTTCGTATCCGTAACCTTTGATGTCTTTGGGCTTGTAGGTTTTCTTTTGCCCAGAACGATTAATAAAAGTGATTTTCAATTCGTTGTCAGTAATGGATCCGGGTATAATTTTGCCTTTAATTTTTTTACCATTCTTTTCCAGAATGAAACCGGACACTTTTACCTCTTTTTTTACTGCAATTCCATTAACTCCTTCGCTATCTTCCTGTTCTGGGCTCGTAAAAGCGGAAACCAGGAAGACCAAGAAGCCGAGGCTTAAAAAATTTCTCATGGTCATAAATACAAGTTTAAAATGTTATAGAAAAATGTGTGTTATTCAATCTCTGTCAGGGGAAGAGGGGGGAAGGGTAATAGAGGGAAAAGGAAGACGTATTATTGAGTTGCTTAGAAAGAAAGCTGAAAGAAAAAACTTAGAAGGGGAATAATTGTAAAAACTTACTTTGCAAATTCGATACCGAAAAAAAAGAAGTGAAACCTGTCAAGGTTTTATCTGCGTCCTAGTTGTTTTTGTTTTAAAATAAAAATTTCGCATTGCTAACAGGTTTCAACTTCGATCCGGTTAATTTATGAGATGACCTCAGTCACTTTACACTGCAATAATAGGAAGAGCAGTCATTTATTATTTTATACATTCTGGCACTTTTGTGACAGGCTTAAGCTAAATAATTTATAAAACAGTAAGGATTTTTTGTCAATATCAGCTAGAATTATTTTTATTACAGGGGAATAACGGTCTTAGGAACGTGACAATTTTACGAAGGAGTTTTACCACGCTAATTCCAACTTAATCCGTTAGATGCTGTTGAATAATGGAAATAAATCATGTTAGAGTGCATTTATTTACCAAATGACTCTAAAAGTTAATAAATTTGCACAAATTTTGAATATGACTAAGGTAGTAAAGCCCGTACAGGACGACCAAACCGGAAAGAAGGAGCAGGTATCAAAAATGTTTGACAGTATTGCTCCGTACTATGATTTTTTAAATCGCTTTCTTTCTTTGGGGATTGACACTATTTGGCGTAAACAAATGATTAATCGACTAAAGCCTTTTGATCCCAAACGGATTTTGGATGTGGCCACGGGTACCGCCGACGTCGCCATTGAAATGACGAAGCGACTGAATGCGGAAAAAATTACCGGATTGGATATCTCGGCGGAGATGCTGGAAGTTGGAGACAAAAAAATTATTAAAAAAGAGCTGACCCACATTATTAATTTACAACAGGGAGATTCGGAGAATCTGCCCTTCGAAGACAATACCTTTGATGCAATTACCGTTGCATTTGGAGTTAGAAATTTTGAGCACCTTGAGAAAGGGATGCAGGAAATGTACAGGGTACTCAAACCCAAAGGACAATTGGTGGTACTTGAATTTTCACGACCCACTGCTTTTCCTTTTAAGCAAGCTTTTAATGGCTATTTTAAATATATTCTGCCACAAATTGGCAAAGTAACCTCAAAGGACCCCCACGCCTATCGATATCTTTACGAGTCGGTACAGGCTTTTCCGGATGGGCCCGATTTTTTGGAGGTTATGAAAAAAACCGGTTATAATTCTAATCAATGCAAAAGACTCAGTTTAGGAATCTGTTCCATCTATCAGGGCGAAAAATAACCTTCTTCCTCGCCTTGCTGTTTATGGCAAACACTATTTTGGCACAGAAAGCCAAGGGTAATTATAATTTTCTGGAATTTCAGCAAAAACCTTACTACTTCGGGATCACCCTGGCCTATAACACTTCCGATTTGCGTCTCTTCCGCTCTAGCAAATTTTTAGAGAGTGACAGTATCTCTTCCGCTAGTTCCGTAACGGGTCCTGGTTTTAATCTGGGAATCGTCAGTAACTTGAAAATTGGGGATTATTTCGATTTTCGCTTTCTTCCCACGCTGTCTTTTGCCGAAAGAAATATCGAGTATGTCAATCCACGGGGAGGTAGAGTGCCTTCGCAGAAACTAGAATCCGTCTTTGTAGAACTCCCTTTTCAAATTCGTTATAAATCTCAACCATACAATGATATCCGGTTATTTATTATCGGTGGAGTCAAATATAGTTTTGATGTTGCCAGTGATTCCAGAACTCGACAGGCTAACAGTCTGGTTAAGATCTCTCCTACGGATTTTGCGTTTGAGTACGGTGCGGGTATCCAGTTCTTTTTTCCTTACTTTATCTTTTCACCAGAATTAAAGGTTTCTCATGGATTAAGTAATGTGTTGATTTTTGATGAGGATTTGGAACGTTCGCGAGTGATTGATAAAATCCTGAGTCGTGCGTTTACAATTTCCTTACATTTTGAAGGATAACCAATGATCCCAAAGGGTGATGCATGACAATGCATTAAATGAGGGCAATGCGTAAGCGGACGGGAAGCTTTCAGCCTGGACAAAAGATATGGATTAACAAGAATGAGTACTCAGTAATAAAAGCCTGCGTAGCTCTCCCCTATTATTTCAGATAAACCCTATTTTAACAATAGAATAAGGGGACACTCCGCAAAAAAGCCAGGCCAGCGCGTGGTGTTTCACACAAAAAAAAACGTTTTTATAACGCCTCAACTGACATCTTTCGATCTACCCGTTTGATAAATCCACGGATTACTTTTCCATTTCCACCCACTTCGTAAAATTTACTAGCTCCATCTGCGATCATATTTTGCATGGTCTGCGTCCAGCTTACGGGCGAAGTCAGCTGCTCGATCAGATTGGCTTTGATCAACTCAGGATCAGTGACGGGCAGGGCATTGACATTTTGATAAATGGGACAGCGAGGAGTGGCCAGTGGAGTCGCTTCGATGGCTGTTTGTAAAGATTCTTGAGCAGGCTGCATGAGCGGCGAATGGAAGGCACCACCAACATTGAGAATGATGGCTCGTTTGGCGCCCGCTTCGGTAAGCCGGGCGACGGCCATTTTGATCCCGGCCAACGAACCAGAAATCACCAGTTGTCCGGGACAATTATAATTTGCAGGCACTACCTCAGGGCCAACCTCAGTACAAATTTTTTCAACCAATTCGTCTTCCATACCTACGATAGCAGCCATTGTTCCGGGATTTGCTTCGCAGGCGGCCTGCATCGCTTGAGCACGTTGTTGAACTAAAAGGAGTCCATCTTTCCAGGCGAGGGCTCCGGCGGCAACTAGTGCGGAAAATTCTCCCAGAGAATGGCCTGCTACCATGGCGGGCTGAGGTTGATCAGTCGCTAGCAGGTTTTTGACGACAGAATGAAGATAGACGGCGGGTTGGGTAATTTTGGTTTCTTTTAACTCCTCTTCCGTTCCGTCAAACATTACGTCAGAAAGTCGGAAACCCAGCAAATCGTTGGCTTCCTCAAAGATATCTTTGGCAAAAGCAGAAGTTTCGTACATCTCTTTGCCCATTCCGGCAAATTGAGCAGCTTGTCCGGGGAAGACGTAAGCGATCATAGTTAGTTTGTTTCGTTAAAAGACCTCGTTTACAATAAGATGGTAAAAATAGGAATTTGATCCGATATTCAAAAATATAAATAGTGTTTGAATATCTATTAGTTAGCCCAAGTCTAGTGCAAATGTGATCCAATCAATTTCAGAAACTCGTTTCTGGTTTCTATTTTTTCAAATTGTCCCGTAAAAGCAGACGTCGTCGTCACAGAGTTTTGCTTTTGCACTCCACGCATCATCATGCAGAGGTGCGAGGCTTCGATCACGACCGCCACGCCGAGCGGCTTAAGGGTGGAATCAATCGCGTCCAAAATCTGGTCGGTTAATCGCTCCTGTACCTGCAAACGTCGGGAAAAAACGTCGACAACTCTAGGAATCTTACTCAAGCCGACGATATGGCCATTAGGAATATAAGCGATGTGGGCCTTACCATAAAATGGTAGCAAATGATGTTCACAAAGGGAATACAATTCGATATCTTTAATGATGACCATTTTATCGTAGTCTTCCTTAAACATGGCAGAACGCAGGATTTCTTCCGCATCCATTCCGTATCCCTGATTGAGAAACTGCATGGCTTTGGCGGCCCGTTCGGGGGTCTTTAGAAGCCCTTCCCGTTTGGGGTTTTCCCCGATTTGAGTGATTACTTTTTTATAGGCCTTCTTTAATTCGGTAGTTGTCTTGGTGTTGTAATTTTCTTTCTTTTCGTATCCCATAATATTTATTTTCAAATCTGATGCCCATACTTTCTATTTACGGCAATCAGGATTGATGGTTGATTATTCTCCACGGTATTCGGCGTAAATATTCTCGGTTTCTTCCAGTCGAATTGAGTATAGTTTACAACCTTTAATATGAGGCTTCAGTTGTTTCCAGATAAGGATAACCAAATTTTCGGTAGTTGGTTGTAAATTTTTGGGAATAAAATCCACATCCAGGTTAAGATTAGCGTGATCCAGTTTATCGGTGATATGTTTGCGGACAATCGTACTGAGTTTTTTAGCGTCCATCACAAAACCGGTATTCTTGTCGGGTTTGCCTTTTACGGTGATGTATAAGGTATAGTTATGTCCATGCCAGTTAGGATTCGCACATTTGCCAAAAGTCCGTCTATTTTTCTTATCGCTCCATTTATCTACCCAAAGCTTGTGGGCGGCATTGAAACGTTCTTTCCTTGTGAGATATACCATTGAATGATCTTGTTGAAGCGCAAATTTACGAATTAAAACAGGGAAGAAACAAGAACTTGGGCCGCTAAAGTCCGGAAAACGGGGTCACTGATCGAATCGGACGAAGTTTTGATCTAAATTTATTATCTTCTTTCCAAATTTTGTGTTTCTTGTGATCCAGGAATTAGAAATAAATAAAAATTCTAAGTACAGGATGAAATTTATGATTGCCACAAAGAAGCAATAAGTGAAAATTGTTTAGTGCCTATAGGCTTGTAGCCTAGTGCGTCGGGATCAAAGTAGATGATACCTTAGGCGAGACTATTTTGGGATCAAACGATGCAAGAAGAAGGATAGCCGTAGCTACCCGACTGATGCGTAAAGAAGTGTGATCTCAAAATAGGCCGTATAAGGTGTTAGGTATTTAGTTCCCGACGCACTAGACATGCTTTGTGGCAATTTATTTTCGTCCTGTACTCAGGTCAAAATTACTTAATGCACCAAACACTATCTCAAAATCTCTGGCTGCACGAGCTGCGTAACCACAAGGGTACCTGGATGATTCACATTCTGAGCTGGTCCCTGCTTTTTATTGGGTTGGTATGGATCGATCAGTCTGATCGGCCTTTGGCGTTTAAGATGTTGGTAGAAGCGATCAGTATTTTCTTCTATATCGCATTGGTTTATTTTAATATAAAATACCTGATTCCCAAATTTTTAACGGAAAGAACGTTCCTGAAATATTGTCTGTTTTTGGTGGGAACCATCGTCGTCCTGACGCCGATCAAAGTACTCATCGTATATACCCTTTTTCGACATTATCCGGAAGTGCGGCCAACGATTATCAAGGATCAATCCTGGTATTTTTTAACCAATTTTTTGGTAATGGGTGGTTCGACTTTAGTAAAAATAATTACGGACTGGCTGGCCTACCAACGGGATAGCAAGGATTTGCAAACGCAAACGATGCAGAGTGAATTGCGTTTTTTAAAATCTCAAATCAATCCGCACTTTCTTTTTAATACGCTTAATAACCTGTACGCACTCACTTTAAAAAAATCAGACAAGGCGCCAGATATCGTCATCAAGCTATCGGAAATGATGCGCTACATGCTTTACGAATGCAACGAAAAAAGAGTGGAGCTACGTAAGGAAGTTCATTACTTAAAAAACTACCTGGACCTGGAGGAACTTCGGAAGGGAAAAACAGTAGACATTAAATTTGAGGTAAAGGGAATCATCCAGAACCAGCAAATCGCTCCTTTACTTTTTATTCCTTTCCTGGAAAATAGTTTTAAGCACGGAGCCAATAACCATATTTCAAAAGGATTTGTAAACATAGTACTAGAGGTGGAGGCACAACACATACGGTTCTTTATCGAAAATAGCAAGGCAGAATCTCTACCCACCCAAAACCATAAAAGAAGTGGCGGTATTGGACTGGTGAATGTTCGGAGAAGACTTGACCTTCTTTACCCACATAAACATGAACTGACAATTGCGGATAATCCGAATACGTACGCGATTACTTTGGATTTGGAGATTTGAGATGTTGAGGCGCTTCGCTTGTTGAGGTGTTGAATTTATATGTATCTGGACAGGTTTGTTGAAATGAGTTGTATCTGAACTTAACGATTGGCGCTCTTTTAACATATCTTAACGTTGAAGAGAAA
>Ga0209187_1001076_pt1 | contig 35721 bp, 33 predicted proteins | sample BantaG_FD_187430 | JGI IMG/M metagenome (GOLD analysis project Ga0209187, IMG submission 187430) | Marine algal microbial communities from Bantry Bay, Ireland - BantryBay_4 metaG (SPAdes) (version 2) | ecosystem: Host-associated > Algae > Red algae > Unclassified | place: Bantry Bay, Ireland...
TTCTTCAAAAAATGTTTTAGTTTTAATTTTCATAAAGCAAGTATTACTCGTTTGTTAATTCAACACTCTAATTTACGAGTTTTTACTTGCTTTTTTTTGTTTCAAACGGTTTTATAAGAAAACCCTTACACCGGGTATTATCCCCACGATTAAAGCATCTAAAGCAACATTAGCGAATGCACTGGTTAATCCCCATGTACTTATGGCTATACCGGGATTCTTCGTCAGTTGATTGAGCATAGGCGCAGATGCTGCTGTATTGTAATTAGCAATTAACACTTCCAAATCATCCGGTGGAGACGCAATGCCATCTTGTGCAGCGTACTCATCGAACTCATACACAGCATTATTGGCATGAGCGGCGTACCAGTATTTTTTAGCAGGACTGGAGTCATCGTCATTCGGCATGAAGTTCACACACATATCATTAAAATCAGGACCCCACCAAGTAAATTTATCCCTAACTGCGAAGGCATACTCCCAAAATCTTGCACCACGTATTCCTCTTACGGTAATTCTATCGCTTTTGAAGCGGATTTTCATCTTTGCTTTACCCGAATAAGAGCTATTGATGCGCCAACAACCGTTCTCGTCTGTGAAGGTTTTTTTAACTTTGAACCAGTTGTCTCTGGCTACGATACGGACATTTATGACTGGTTGTTCACCGAGTTGTGTATCCTCTACCGTCACTTTTCCAGCAGGATGTCTCCGATTGCCGGAGACAGGGCAACCACAATCATTGAGCGTAGGTGCCGGCGGTGGCGGTGGTGGAGCAGTGACATCATCTACACATTCTTGATAATCGGGGGTGCCTATAAGCAGATCGCATTGGCATATAGGCCAATCTACACCCGGTTCACCTTCATAACACATTCGCGCCATATTCGTATAGTCAGTTGGCTTTCCTTTTGGTTCTCCTGTGTACTTATTATTGGTCAGCCTAAAGGCTTCTTGCGTAAGGTGAGTGTCATATTCAGGTAAGTGTAATTGCTCCAATACCTGATGTGCTACGCCACTTGGAAAAGAAAAATTGGGTGGTACTACGGCATAATATTCGGGTATATCGTCTGCCGCTGCTCCTGTTCGCATATAGTAGTCTCCGTCTTGAAGTATCTCATGGTCCAAAGGGTGATCGAAGAGTTCGATGTCAAGATCATCTAAAATAGCAAGTTGATCGAAATCGGTTGGCGAAAACTTGACATACAAGTCTGTTGTAGGTAACTGTGTTAATCTTGCCTGTGGTGCTACCTTATTCCATGCTTTAGTCATAACCTCTACAGTATAAGGATTGACACGTTTTTTCCCAAGTTTTATTAGGCGGGGTTTGCTTACATTGCGATTTCGTTCGAAGGTTTAGTTGTTTTTTAAGGTAGGTGTACCAGTTCTTAGGGCAATTTCTGCCTCATTCGAAGGTACGATGTCTTGTATGTTTTCTTTTTTACAAGCATCAAAAAGTAGCAATAATGCTACCATAGTCATACATTTTACGAAAAATCTCATATTTTTTTCATAATTTTGATTTAATTAATAAAGTGAATGCAGTCCTTTCAGCCGACTGCGACTGCTTTTACCGCCGTGTCTTTCTCCTATCCGAGAAGGCACGGTATTTTTTTATGGGTATTTCTTGTGTATGCGAATATGTGAGGTGACATACGGGCATACGGGTTTCTTTCCATAAAATATTATGGTTGATGTGTTAAAAAATAAATATATAAATTCTGTTGGCATGGCGTATCATTTGCCATACTTGTGTGGTATCGGAATATTAGTGTTTGATAGTAGCTTCATTTCGTCCATCATCGTTTTAATCTTAGAACGGATTAGAACGGATTAGAACGGATTAGAACGGATTATTAATTAGCGTTTTATCTATTAGTAACACAAACATAAGACTTTTTATTTTTTGTAAATAATTTTTTTCTTGTTTTTTTGTGTTAAAGTTTTTGTGGAGAGTATTTGTGTTTAATATTCGTAAGTTCGGTAGTATTTTTTTTAGTTCATAGGAAGAGTTTAGCTCTTTTTTACAAAGTTTAATTTTTTAAATGTGTTAATTTGAGCATTAAAAAGAAGAAAATAGAAATTATTGTTTGTATATGGAGTTTGAGGAGAATATTGTTTTGATTTTTTAAAAAATTCTTACAAAATAAAAAAATATAGCATTTGTATTTTTACAAATTGATTGGTGCTTAATAAGTTGATTTTTAACATTTGAAGCGGTAGATACCCAATGTTTGTCAGCATATTTTATATGAACTACTTGTTCTGTTTAGATTATAGAGGATGTCGGATAAGATACGCTAAGGTCTGTATTTTTCTTTTAAGTCGCAAAGACATAATTTTCCATATTTCGGCAAGCTAAAATGTTGTTTTTGGTTAAAAAACATACTTATCGGTTTTAATCTTTGTTTGTAAAGTATTGATATTTAGGCTGTTGTTAAAATATGTTCTATGGATATAATGTCTTGTTTTTAGGGTTACTTACCTATTGTTTTTAAATTAAACACACGATTAAATTTTACTGTCAGCAGTGCTAATTCAACCTTTTGTTATGTTCATCTACTGTATAAATATACTTTTTTATCTTTTATAAAGACGCACGATTCACTTTTTTGTGTTAAAGTTTTCCCATAAAAAAAAGTCGTACAAAACTGCACGACCTCATTGTTGTATTGTTAAATTTCACAAAATCACTCCAACACCTCATCAATCAAGGCAATCCGAAATTCCTCAAATACATCCCGAATCGGTGTATCTGAATTAGTGCCATAATTCACCAAATAAACCAGCGTAATATCTTGATTAGGAAAATAATACGCATCCGAACTATACGCCAAATCTCTGCCGCGATGCCCGTAAGCGAACTCATCGGGCGCACGCTCCAGCAAGTCCTTCATCACCGTAATGCCGATGAAGCGATTCTTTTCCTCCTCCATATCTACGAATGTCAACATCTCATCTAAGGTAGCAGGTTGAAGCAGCGTTTGATGTTTTAACAAGGCTTCCGTAAACACCTGCATATCGTACACATCCGAGTACAGACCACCGTAGCCGTTGCCACTGCCCGTGCTGTATTCCGAGAGATTAAGCACCGTGCCATTATTGTACAAATCCAAGTAGCCTTGTGCGGTATTATCGGGTAGCTCATCATGCCAATGATAATAAGTATTGGTCAATTGTAGCGGGTCGATGATGTATTGTTTGAGTAGGTCTTCATGCGGTCTGCCTGTGGCGGATTCCATAACCATCGCTGCCAATAAAAGGTTTGTATTTGAGTATTTTACATCCGTTCCGACGGGAAAAAGGGCATCTTTATTATAAGTAAATTTTAGCAATTTCTCCGGTTCCCAAAACCGCGCGGGATTGTTCAGTACTTGTAAATAAAAACCATTGACCGTAATCAAATCCATGATGCCTGTGGTATGATTGAGACATTGACGAATCGTAGATTGCTCGGCATTTTCGACCTTACCGATGACATCAGACGACAACCATTTTGTCAAAGGATCGTCCAATTCAAAAGCTCCTTCTTCCACCAATCGCATCGCCAATGCGCCGATATACATCTTGGTGACACTCGCCATTTTGGAGATGTGGCAAGGCAGCATTTCAATGCCTTTATCCATATCCGCGTAGCCCGAACTGACCGTAAATGCTCCCGAACCGTCATTGACCAATACGGAAATACCGGGCAATCCTTTTGACGTATATTCGTCTAATAATATTTGAAAATCTGCCAAACGCGGATGTATCGCGCTGCTATCCGCAGCAGGTATTTGACAGGCTTGCGTGGGTTCTATCGTCAAATCTTTACATCCGATAGAAATACAAATAATTGATAATGAGATTAATATAATTGAATTTTTCATTTTTTATATTTTAACGTAACACAGACATTCCTGTCTGCGCTTACATTCGACCACAGACAAGAATGTCTGTGTTACGATTCAAAAATCAAAAACCACCCCAAGATGTAGGGCAGTATTCGGCAATATCGTCACATATTCACGTACAAATGGCATCTGCATAAATAAGCGATAATCCAGAAAAACACGCAAATCTTTCCGACCTCCAATACCATATCCACCACCGATAGCAATCGTAGGCATAAATTGACCGCGTGAGACACGCTTGGATTCGTAGCCATCCGTGCCGAGTACAAAAGTCTGTACGGCGGGAATACTGTGGAGATAGCCCGGACCAATTTTGGTATGTAAATGAATACCGTTTTGCCACCAAAAGCGATAGCCAAATTCGCTATACAATTGGATACCATGCTGTGCATGACGATGAAAAAAGTAGCCCAATTGTGCGGTTTGGAAGATTTCGTGGCGGTCATTGTCATTGTAGCGATATTCTGCGCCCAATGTAAATCCCGGATGTATGGGCATACTGATGATTTTTCCGGGAAGCAATGAACCGGTATTGAATATCGTTGCTCCAAATACCCATTTATCGCTTTGTTGGGCATGGGAAAATACGATAACTGCAAATAACAGTAATGCAGAGAAAATTATTTTTTTCATATACTTTGGTTGAAATGGTATGTGCTTATACGTTTTAAAAAGAGTATAAGGCAATGAATTCGACTCTCCTGTAACAATACATTCAAGAGAATATTCTGATTTGAGATTCAAATACGAGTATATTATTACATAATATGGTAGAGTTTTTTAAGAGATGCGGTTATCGGTTTCCAATTTAAGTACAAATTTCCATTTTGTCAAATTACACAGTAAAAAGTATTTGTGAGTTATTGTATGAGTGGTCGGAAGGTATGATATAAGACTGCGAATTGACGGAGATGTTTAGAAAACTGTCTTCAAGAAGTAGATTATTTTCTTCCACTTCCTTTATCTCTCAAATACCCAATATTCTGATAAAAGTCCGATGACAAAATGCGTTCCATTAGTTCATCTTCAAATTCTATTTTAGGTATCATTTCGATGAGTGTTTGTTTTAATGCAGGGAGGTAATTGATGACAATATCGTAGGAGATATTCGGGTCGATACTACGGTAATCGTGTGCAATACGATTGCGTAAGCCGATAATCAAGTGCCAAGGGATTTCAGGATGTTCGGCTTCCAAGCCTTCATCAATTTTTCTGACTTCTTCACCAATCAACAATAGTAATGTTTGGCAAGCATTGAAAGGCATTTGGTGGTTTTTAGTAAAAAGATCGTCTGCATCTTTGATATCCTGCGTGTAGAGGAATATCTTTTCAATTGCCTCCAACATCGTGAGTACATAAGTGAGATTTTGCTTCCTATACATAAATCACAGATTTCTCCATTTCACTCTCAATAATCGGATTCATATATTTTCGATTGACCAAATCTACTTCATCAACCTGCAATACATCTTTCACAAATGCCTCTAAATCATAAACTTCCTTTAGTCCGAGTCGCTTGCCTTCCAACAATTCATAGACCAAATCCACATCGCTGTCGGGATGCGCTTGGTCATTTGCATAGCTGCCAAATAAACCAATGTCCGTAATGTGGAATTGTTCCGCAAATACCGATTTATGTGCTTGCAATGTTTGTATGATGTTGGTTTTTGTCATTGCTGATGTATTTTTTGTGAAGTTACGGATTTTTATGTAGAAGGTCAACCTCAATACGCTCCTGTCAACCTTTTTGGGTTAGAAACGTTGACATTCTACTCAAATTTAAATCTTAAATCGTAGTGTGATTTAAGCTTTTTCGTGTCATTATATTTTACAATACTTTAAATTATTTTCACTCATGAAAAAAATACTGTTTTTATTCATTATTGCGACGCTTATACTCTCCTCTTGTAAAAAAGGCGATACTATCGGCGAATTGGATCTTACCTTTACGACCAAAACTCAAGATGGCAATCTTGTCCTTTTTGAAGATTTTAATCTTGCAGATGGTACACTTTTAAATCTCAATAAATTACAATTTTTTATTTCTGATATACGTTTAATTGATGGAAATTCGGAAACGAAAATTGCTGACATTGATTTGGTCTCTTTCAAGTCACACGATAATGCCACAGCCGCTCAAGCGGGTGAGACGCTCACATTCGGTGAGATACCGACGGGCAGCTATACAGGTATTAAATTCGGGTTGGGTGTCAGCTCCGATTTGAATGGAGAAACGCCAGATTATTATGCGGGTGTTGAGGGCAGAGCCGTTCTCGCTGATGCAGGTAATCATTGGGTAAACTGGGAAAGCTACATCCACACGAAAGTGGAAGGTTTCTTTGATGCCAATGGCAACGGAACAGCCGGAGGCGGAGACGCTGACGAATCCATTACCTATCACACAGGCATGGATATGTTGTATCGTGAAAAGACCATCAATATGGACATCAGTATCGGCGAAGACGGTACTTTTCGATTGCCTTTAACCTTGGATATTGATAAAATATTCGACTCTGCTTCAAGCCTTGATCTACCCAATGAACCCGTCGCACATAGCAATCCCACTAACGCAGCTTTTATGACAACTACGACTAAAGTAGCTGACAATCTCGTAGAAGCTATTAGTAAATAAGGTGTTCTCCGTTCTTTGTCCTTCGTTCTGTTTTTTAGCGAAGAACAAGGAACGGAAAACCTCACTAATGATAATTTTTACATGCAAAAACATTTAATAATCATAGTGTTAATGGTTTTTTTGTGTGCCTGTTGTAATGACGATGCAATGCCGGATGATGAGACGGGAGGCGGTCCTGTCGCTAAAGACCTTACAGGTATTCCATACAATCCTACGGATTATGTTTTTCCTACGCCGGAATACTTTCCAGACCCCATCTTGCCACCTGACAATCCGCTTACGCACGAAGGTATTGAGTTGGGCAGACGTTTATTTTATGATCCGATTCTCTCGGCGGATAGCACGATGTCTTGTGCGTCTTGTCATAGTCCTTCGGCGAGTTTTGCTGATAATGAGGTACTTCCGGTTGGTATAGATGGTATAGAAGGGCGACGAAATACGATGGCACTGATCAATTTGGCTTTTATTCCAAATAATAAATTTAATTGGGATGGCAAATCTCCCACTCTGGAAGGGCAAGCTATAGAACCCGTCGAAAATCCGGTTGAATTGCATGAAGATTGGGGCAATGTGGAAGACAAATTACGTCGTCACAATACTTACCCTGAATACTTCCGCAAAGCCTTCGGCATTGATGATACCGATGGCATTACGCGCGAACTTGCTACACAGGCTATCGCTCAATTTGAATTGACATTGGTGAGTTCGGATTCGTATTATGATAGGGCAGTGGTACGTGTGGAACCGGGTGTGTTTTTTGAAGAAGACCAAAGGCGTGGTATGAAATTATTTATGGATGAAGGCGCGACAGGACTGAAAGACGCGCAGTGTTGGCACTGCCACAGTTCGGGGCAACGAAGAACACTTTTTACGAATGGCGGGTTTTTTAATAATGGTCTGGATTCCGTCGGTAATTTGACCGAGTTTACGGATTTGGGACATGGTGCTGTCACAGGAAATTTAGGAGATAATGGCAAATTTAAGTCGCCTTCACTTCGCAATGTTGCGCTTACTGCGCCATACATGCACGACGGGCGATTCGCTACGCTCGAAGAAGTCCTTGACCATTATGCCGATGGTGGACATCCTGCACCCAATGTTGATGCTTTTGTTCCCATCATTGATTTGAATGAACAGGAAAAAGCGGATATTATCGCTTTTTTACATGCACTCACAGATACAACATTCACCAAAAATCCAGCTTATCAAAATCCGTTTTGAGGGGGATTAGTTTGTAGAGTTTGTAAAGTTTATAAAGTGTATAGAGTGTATAAAAAGGTTTTGCCTATGGCAAAACTGATGACTCTATAAACTCTATACACTTCATAAACCCAATAAACTCCCTACACAATTCCCTGTAAATTTTCCGTTGGAATTTTCCGATTTACTTTTTTGACCATACCTTGTAGTACTTTGCCTGTTCCACCTACTTCAATGAATTGAGTGACACCTGCTGCAAGCATATTTTGAATAGTCTGAGTCCACCGAACGGGTGCGGTCAATTGCTCAATCAGATTTTGGCGGATGCGTTTCGGTTCGGTTTCTGCCTGGGCGGTCACATTTTGATAAATAGGACATTGGGGAGATTTAAAATCAGTGGCTTCGATAGCTTTTTGCAATTCTTCACGCGCCGGCTCCATCAGTGGAGAATGAAATGCCCCGCCTACAGGCAAGACTAAAGCACGTCGTGCACCTGCTTCTTTCATTTTTTCAACGGCATGTTCGATGCCATTAATAGTTCCTGAAATGACCAATTGTCCCGGACAATTATAATTTGCAGGCACGACTATATCGGCAATATCGTCACATATTTTTTCGACCGTTTCATCATCCAAACCGAGTATAGCTGCCATCGTACTTTCCTGTGCTTCACAGGCTTTTTGCATAGCGAGTGCGCGTTGGTGTACAAGGCGCAATCCGTCCTCAAAACTCAATGCTCCGGTTGCCGTCAGTGCCGAAAATTCGCCAAGCGAATGTCCAGCCGCCATATCCGGCGCAAAGTCAGCTTCTCGCAAACGAGCGGTGATGACCGAGTGTAAAAATATAGCAGGTTGCGTGATTTTTGTTTGTTTCAAATCCTCGGCAGTACCCGCAAACATTACATCTGTAATGCAAAAACCAAGTATGTTATTTGCCTGTTCAAATAAATCACTCGCCAAGTCTGAATTTTCGTACAAATCCATGCCCATGCCCGTGAATTGCGCCCCTTGTCCGGGGAAAAGATATGCCTTCATGCTAATGTATTAGTGTTTTGAATGGAGCAAATGTAAGCATTTTAGAGATTACAGCTATGAGGTTGTATTTCTTTTTTTGATTATTGGCAAGAAACGATTTTTGATTGAACTTTGGAATTTCAATTTTCATTTTGGCTTTCATTGACAATAAAAACAGACCTCAAATAATCGTAGAAATTCCGTCTGATACGCGGTCGTATTTCACATTAGCACCTGTAATGATGGAAGAAATCACATCGCCCATTTGCGAACAAGTGTAGGTAATACTTGGCTGCAAATCGGGTGTGCCGACCCCCTTTTCCAAGCAAGAACTAACGGCTTGGTCAATTGAGGCAGCTTCCTCAAAAAGTCCGAAAGATTTGAGCATTAAGACGACAGAATGGATCGTCGCTATCGGGTTGGCAATGTCTTTTCCAGCAGCTTGAGGATAGGAGCCATGTATGGGTTCAAACAGCGATGTTTTGATACCTTGCGACGACGATGGCAACATGCCCAATGATCCGACCAATACGCTTGATTCGTCCGATATAATATCGCCAAACATATTGCTGGTTAGTATAACATCGAATTGTTTGGGATGTATAACGAGCTGCATAGCAGCGTTATCTACAAACATAAAGTCCAATTCGACCTTCGGGTATTGCTTGGCAAATTCGGTAACGACTCTACGCCACAGGCGCGAGGTTTCGAGTACATTTGCCTTGTCGATAAGGGTGACTTTTTTGCGACGACGCATGGCGGCTTCAAGGGCAGATTTGGCGATACGTTCTATCTCATCGACCGAATAAGAGCAAGTATCGAAGGCGGTTTGTCCATCTTTGCTTGTGCCTTTTTCTCCGAAATATATCCCACCAGTCAATTCCCTGTAAATGACCATATCCACACCTTTTATGTTCTCTTCTTTTAAAGGTGAAAGATGTAGTAATTTTGCATAAGTTTTGACCGGACGAATATTGCAATACAAGCCCAATTTTCGACGCAAACGCAACAAACCTTGTTCGGGTCTGACCTTCAAATCAGGGTTATTATCAAACTTAGGGTCACCGATAGCACCCAATAAAACTGCATCGGCATCAAGGCAGGCTTCGACGGTGGCTTTGGGTAGTGGATTGCCAGTTTTTTTAATGGCTATCGCACCGATATTTGCATGAATATATTTAAAATTATGCTCATACCTTTCGGCTATGGCATCCAAGACTTTAAGTCCTTGTTCTACGACTTCCGGTCCTATGCCGTCACCGGATAATACAGCTATTTTCTTTTTCATTTGATTGCTGGAAGTTTAAACTAATTAACTCATTAGCTGATTTACCAATCAACTAAAATATCACTTGATTTTGTTCAAATTGTTCGATTTCTTCTTTCAAAGTTAGCAAATAATCAATATCGTCATAGCCATTTAGCAAACAAGTTTTTTTGTAGGTATCAATTTCAAAGTTTTCCACCTCACTAGTAGGCACTATCATAATTTCTTGTACGTCAAGGTTTATGCGAATTTGTGCTTGCGGGTTTTTCTCAATTTCTATAAAAATTTTATGTAAAAATTCATCAGAAACCCTGACAGGCAGCAGACCATTATTCAAGGCATTGCTTTTAAAAATATCCGCAAAAAAACTGGACACTACGGCACGAAAACCATAGTCGTGAATTGCCCAAACCGCATGTTCGCGACTCGACCCACAACCAAAATTTTTACCAGCCACCAAAATGTCGCCTTGATAGGTCGGATTATTGAGAATAAAATCGCGCTTAGGATTGCGGTCTCCATCATATCGCCAATCGCAAAACAGATTTTCGCCAAAGCCTTCTCGCGTCGTAGCTTTCAAAAAACGAGCTGGAATGATTTGGTCGGTATCCACATTTTCAATGGGCAATGGAACGGCAGAAGAAGTAAGTGTAGTGAATTTTTCCATGATATATTTTGGTTTGAACCACGAAGCACACTAAGATCACGAAGGTCGAATTAACGCAGAGGACACAAGGCAATTTTATAAAAACTAATTATGAATACTTTATAATCTTCGTTTACTTTTGCGTTGATTCGACTTTCGTGTCCTTAGTGCGCTTCGTGGTTCAAAAACATTTAAATTAAAGTTCGGACATCTACGATTTTTCCGGCTACGGCGGTGGCGGCGGCGGTCAGCGGGCTTGCCAAAATGGTTCTTGCGCCTTGTCCTTGTCTGCCTTCAAAATTGCGATTGGAGGTCGAAACGCAGTATTCTCCGGCGGGAATTTTGTCTTCATTCATGCCTAAGCAAGCCGAGCAACCGGGTTCGCGTAGTTCAAATCCGGCTTCGAGCAATATCTTGTCGAGTCCTTCGCGTTTGGCTTGTTCTTCGACTTGCTTGGAGCCGGGAACGACCATCGCATTGACGTGGTTTGCCTTATGTTTTCCTTTTACAAAATTGGCGACCAATCGCAAATCTTCTATCCGCGAATTGGTGCAACTACCGATAAAAACATAATTGACCGATTTGCCAATCAAATTTTCTCCAGCTTCTAAATCCATGTAATTCAATGACTTCTGTAAGGATTTTGCGTTTTCTGCCTCCTCTAATGTCGGTACATTTTCGGAAATACGAATCCCCATACCCGGATTCGTACCATACGTAAGCATCGGTTCGATGTCTTCCGCTTTGAAGTGATATTCTTTATCAAAAACGGCATTGTCCTCGCTTTTCAGCGTTTGCCAATGTGCTATGGCTTCGTCGTATTTTTCGCCTTCTGGTGCAAATTTTCTACCTTTTATATAGTCAAAAGTCGTCTCGTCGGGTGCAATGATGCCACCGCGTGCGCCCATTTCAATACTCATATTACAAATCGTCATACGTGCCTCCATTGAGAGCGCACGAATGGCACTTCCGGCATATTCCACGAAGTAACCTGTACCGCCGCTTGTCGTCAATTTTGCAATAATATATAAAATAATATCTTTCGACAATACGCCATTTTGCAAGTCGCCGTCCACTGTAATCCGCATGGTTTTTGGCTTGCTTTGAATGAGACATTGCGTTGCCATCACTTGCTCAATCTGACTTGTACCGATGCCAAAAGCCACGCAGCCAAAGGCACCATGCGTAGAGGTATGACTGTCGCCACAAACGATGGTCATGCCCGGCTTGGTGATGCCCAATTCAGGACCAATCACATGCACAATACCCTGATAGGCATGACCCAAACCATAGAGTTCGATGCCTTGTTCAGCGCAATTTTTGATGAGGGTATCAACTTGGTGACGGGAGAGTTTTTCGGTAATCGGAAGGTGCTGATTTTTGGTGGGTACATTATGGTCGGCAGTAGCGACTATTTTTTCCTTTCGGAATAATGGCAAACCGCGTTGCGCCAAACCTGCGAAGGCTTGCGGACTCGTCACTTCATGTATAAAATGACGGTCAATGTACAAGATTTGAGCGCCACTTTCTAAGGTCTTAACGATGTGGGCATCCCATATTTTATCGAATAATGTCATCTTCGTACAGGCGACTTTAGCCGCCATGTTTTTTTTTGTGAAAAATTAAAAATAAGTAATTTATAAGTAAAACTGGCGACTGAAAGTCGCCGTTACGTTACGCTCTAACTGCCACTAATTTATTGGATAATAAAACCTCTAAATCTACTTCGTTCACTTCTTTTTTTCTATCCGCCAATTTGAGAAAATCTACATACACCAAATCGAGTTGGTCTTTCGTCAAATCGTAACCGACTGCCTTTGCGCGATACGCCAAAGCCGCCCGTCCGCTACGTGCGGTGAGGATGATAGCCGATTGGTCAACACCCACATCCGCAGGGTCAATGATTTCGTAAGTTTCCCGTTTTTTAATCACGCCATCTTGATGAATGCCCGATGAATGTGCGAAGGCATTTGCCCCGACAATCGCTTTGTTGGGTTGTACCGGAACGCCCATTTTTTCAGACACGAGTTGGCTCATATAGTTGAGCATTTTCGTGTTGATATTCGTTTCAAAATCGAGCAAAACATGTTGTTTCATAATCATCACGACCTCTTCGAGCGAGGTATTTCCGGCGCGTTCTCCGATGCCGTTGATGGTACATTCTATTTGTCGCGCACCGTTCTGAACTCCGGCAATGGAGTTGGCAGTTGCCAAGCCCAAATCGTTGTGACAATGGGTAGATAGTATCGCTTTTTCTATACCTTTTACGTTTTCTTTCAGGTACTTAATTTTTTCTCCGTACTCATTTGGCAAGCAATAACCTGTCGTATCGGGAATATTCAAAACCGTTGCTCCTGCCTTAATCACCGCCTCCAAAACGCGGGCAAGATACTCATTGTCGGTACGTCCGGCATCTTCGGCATAGAACTCAATATCTTCTACATATTGCTTGGCATACTTAACGGCAGCTACGGCACGTTCCAAGATTTCTTCTTGTGTAGAACGTAGCTTATGTGTAATATGTATTTCGGAAGTACCGATACCCGTATGTATGCGCGGACGCTTGGCATGTTTGAGTGCGTCGGCGGCTACGTCTATGTCTTTTTGCACCGCACGAGTCAGTCCGCAGACGGTTGGATTGGTCACTGTTTTACAGATTTCTTGTACACTCCGAAAATCACCCGGACTCGACACCGGAAAACCTGCCTCAATGACATCAACACCGAGTCGTTCTAACTCTCTCGCTATCTCTACTTTTTGCACTGTATTTAATTTACAGCCGGGAACTTGCTCGCCGTCGCGAAGGGTGGTATCGAAAATATATATTCGTTGGTCGCTCATTATTCTATTTTTTATTGTATAAAAAGGTGTATGTTTGTGTCACTTCGTTTTGGTTATCGCTGGATTGTCATTTTTTTTACTTTAAATATGTATCAATATTTGACAATCAAATAATTCAAATTTCTGAACATTTAAGGTTTTTCAAAGTTACTTGTATCTACATTCATTTTTCCTTTTAAATAAAAATGTATTACAGCGTCTATATGAAAAATTAAAGACTTAATTTGTTGATTATCAGATTTTTAAAATCATTTTGTTACAATGCCAAAGCTGCAGACAGATTATTTGATAGAGTTGATACGCACACTGACAAAGGCAGAAAAGCGACATTTCCGTTTGTTGGTGAAGCGTAATCAAGCCAATGAGGAGTTATTGTTTTTGCAATTATTTGATTTGTTAGACAAGCATAAACGGTATGACGAAGCATTGATTTTACGAAAAATACCTGCCATTAAAAAACGTCAACTTTCCAATCTTAAAGCTCATTTATACAAACAATTATTGCTGTCTTTGCGCTTGCTGTATCGTCCGCACAACATGGATATAGAGATTCGTGAGCGGTTGGATTATGCGCGAGTTTTATACAATAAAGGACTGTACAGACAAAGTCTTGAAATATTGGATAAAGCGAAAGTAACTGCCCGAAATGTGCGTCTGAATGCACTAACTTTGGAGATATTAGACTTTGAAAAACTCATTGAAGGTCAGTACATTACTCGAAGTATTGATACTCGTGCAGAGACATTGGCAGAGGAGTCGAAAGAGGAAATTACGCGAGTTTCGCGCACTCACGAGTTTTCAAATTTGTCATTGCAATTATACGGTTTGTATTTAAAAATGGGCTTGGTGCGAAGTCGGGAAGAGAAGGATTTTGTGCATGTTTTTTTTCAGAAAAATTTACCAAAATACGACCTAGATGAATTGGGTTTTTATGAAAAATTATACCTGTATAAAGCCTACGATTGGTACTCATTGATGAATCAGGATTTTCCATTGTACTATAAATATGCGCAACGTTGGGTCGATTTATTTGATGAATACCCTGAAATGGTGAAGCTGCAAACACCTTTGTTTTTAAAAGGTTTGCATAATTTGTTGAACTCCTTATTTATGGTGGGTCGCTACGATAAGTTTGTGGAAGTTTTGGAGCGATTGGAAAGTTTTGATGTCAAAAATACTGACAAACCAACGAATAATATCGAAGGTTTGTTTTTTCTTTTTAAGTATATTCATCGAATTAATTTACATTTTATTGCAGGTACTTTTTCGGAAGGTGTGAATATCCTGCCAAAGCTCGACCAGTTGCTAAGTGACAATCCATACAACTGGGATGACCACCGGATTTTGGTGTTTAGATATAAAATAGCTTGTATGTATTTCGGTAGTGGTGATAATGAACGGGCAATTGATTATTTGAATGAAATTATTAATCGAAGACAGCCGGATTTTCGAGAAGATACGCAGTGTTTTGCGCGTATTCTGAATCTCATAGCGCATTTTGAATTGGGTAATGAAACGCTTGTTACTTATCAAGTCAAGTCGGTGTATCGCTTCCTGATTAAGATAGAAGATTTGCATGAAGTACAAAATGAAATTTTGAAATTTCTACGAAAATTACCAAAAATATACGAGTATGAATTGAAAGATGAATTTACAAAATTGAGAGACACCTTAATTAAATTAGAAAAACATCCGTATGAGAAACGCCCCTTTGTCTATCTGGATATTATTTCATGGTTGGAAAGTAAAATTGAAGGACGGACAGTGCAGGAGGTGATTCGGGAGAAATTTTTGAAAAGGCAGGGCATAAAGACCATCAATGTGACGGATTGATGCGGGTAAAATCTCCGAACCAATCCGTCAAAAATAATATTTATCGCTTTACAAATTTCTCAATCATCACTACATCTCCACTCATTATTTGTACAAAATAAACGCCTGATTGCAAATGATTTACATTTAAATGAACTTCATTTCTATCATCAAAATTACGTGCGTATTGTTGTACCATTTTTCCTGTAATATCCATTATTTGAATCTGAATGTCTTTATTCGTTTCGAATGAATAGTACAACAACATTTTATCACTTACAGGATTTGGACTAATCTGGATTTGAGGCGTTTGAGAAGTTTTTAACTGTATTCCTTTTCCTTTTAGTCGCTGCATCACACCACCTGATAAACAAAAAGTATTCGCTTCGGAAGCACCAAAGCCACCGCCACCGGAAGCTAGTACAGCACCATTCGCATCATATAAAGCATAATTGCCACACAGACCCGGCGAAACCACCGTTCCCAAAGTAGCAACCACACTGCCGGGCGTAATCAAAGTTCCGGGCGTGATAAATGTGCCGAGACTACTCGCCGTAGCTCGGAAAGGACACATGCCATTATTGAGTGCATCCATAAAATTGAGTGTATAACAACCATCAAAGAGGCAAGTGTTTTCTGTAAGTGAGCTATTGCCCGAAGTGCCGGAATAACTGCCACTTGAAGCCACGACATTTCCACTGGCATCAGTGATATTCCAACTGGTTTGAGCAGGGAAGCCATCAAAGCGAATATCCAAATCGACCGTAGCACAGCAGCCGATTTCGTCAGAAAACTTGTAAAAAATATTCGGTTCGCTGACCACGTAGATATTACCCTGATTGTCCATTGTCACGCCTTCGGCTTGAGGGAGCGTGGCGGCGAGTGTGCCGTTTGCGCCGCCTGCGCTAAGGTCGAGGCGACTGTATTCTGTTCCGGTGTCGTCGGTTTCGATAAGTGCCGCCGATTCGTGGCTGAGAATGAGGTAATTATTACTCACATCCACACCGCAAGGCATATAAGTATTCAGCCCAAGATGATGCAAACCCGCTATATCGGAAAAACCAAAATTATTGGTGGCGATATTGAATGGATTGGTGACGGTGACTGCACCATTATAACTCGCAGGTGGGACAAATGAATAAATCGTCAAAGGTAATTTTTCTTTGATAATCACCAATTCATTGGTCGCGGGATTGTAGCTGACACCTTCTAAGCCCAGATTGTTGCCCCAAGTACCGGGCAATTGCATAAAAGCCATTGGGTAAGCAATCGCTGTGGTAGTTGCTGTAATTGTAATACGTACAGCGCGTCCTCGCCTTTCTTCAATAATAATAAAATCGGTTCCACCTATCCACACCAAGCCTTCCGTATCTTCAAATCCGGTCAGATTGATGGTGCGAAGAACATTGCCATTAAGGTCAAGTTCGTAAACGGTCGGTGTACTATTCAAACAGGCAAACAGCGTGTTCGTTGAGGCATTGTAGGTCAAGCCGGAAAGGTCATCGGGTATTTGTGTGATGGTCGTCGGTGGTGCAGCAAGTGTGTAGTTACTCAGGTTGATAGTGGCGTACACATTCAAGTGGACGAACAACAATAAGTTTGTAATAATCAATGCTTTTAGCAGAAATTTCATTGTGTTAATTTTAAAGATTAAGACAAATATAGCGCGGCACTTCCAGTCCGCGTTCTACGGTATGCGGACTGGAAGTGCCACGCTACTTTATTTTTTTATAAATTTTTCAGTCAACATAATTTCTCCACTGATTAATTGAACGAAATAAAACCCTGATTGTAAATGATTTACATTTAAATGAACTTCATTACTATTATCAAAATTACGCGTATATTGTTGTACAATTTTTCCTGTAATATCCATTATTTGAATGTGAATACCTTTATTCGTTTCCAATGAATAAAACAAGGTAGTTTGGTCGTTGACTATATTAGGGATTATACGCATTTATTGTAAATTGGTTACTTTTGGGTAGATTTTATTTTCGTGCGAAAGTCGCTGTGTCACGCCACCTGATAAACAAAAAGTATTCGCTTCGGAAGCACCAAAGCCACCGCCACCGGAAGCTAACACAGCACCATTCGCATCATATAAAGCATAATTGCCACACAGACCCGGCGAAACTACCGTTCCCAAAGTAGCAACCACACTGCCGGGCGTAATCAAAGTTCCGGGCGTGATAAATGTGCCGAGACTACTCGCCGTAGCTCGGAAAGGACACATGCCGTTATTGATAGAATCAAAGAAATTAAGGATGTAACAACCATCGGAGAGACAAGTATTTTCCGTAAGTAATGTTCGGCATTTTTTATCAATATTTCAAAAGTGGTCAAATCTTCACTCTCCGGTAAGCTGTTAAATAACCTCAAACCCACTTCTTCAAATAACATTTCATCATAACCTTCTTCAAAAAAATGAAGTGGAATGTCTAAGTAAAAAGTAACGGACTGGTCGGTCATTTTTACTTCTGAAAGTCGCGTCTCGGCAGGTAGTGTACCTGCGTGATGATGTCCGTGTGCATGGTCGTGCTTGAGCATTTCAATGACTTCATTGGCAATACGAGTAGCATCGGAAGTATTTTTTTGTGCATAGATGTAACTTGTACAACATATTAATGGTGAGGCGAGTAGAATTTTTCTCATGGTATTTATTTGTTTACAGGTGTGATGGTTTGTATTGATAATTTTTTATAAAAATAAGAAATATTTTTATAAAAAAAAGAATCAGTAAAGATGTGGGTATAACAGATTGCACAAAATGGATTTATTTTTCAAAATAAATCATTCGAAATGTCGCCTAAACCGTAGGAACAGAGCAGGCCTTGTCCCTACGATGAAATTCTTATTTGTGCAATTGGTTACACACGAGGTATAAATTGGATATTCCAATCGTAGTCGTCTTTTGTTGTTGAAAATAATTGTTTTTTATTTTCAGTAAAAAGGGTTTACAAAAAAATCGCCCTTCCGGTCAAGCCAGAAGAGCGATGAGAACATTTAATGCCGTATATTTTTTGTTGAATTATCTTCTATTCATGTAGCGCATGAGGAAGTACATCACCATGACCAATGCTGACAATGCTGCTGCTACGTAAGTCATAGCTGCCCATTTGAGTGCATCTTTTGCGCCGTCGTATTCTTCGCCTTGTACTGCGCCTGTATCGTCCAACCAAGCCAATGCTCGATTACTCGCGTCAAACTCTACGGGCAATGTAATGAAGCTGAACAAAGCCGTAATTCCGAACAACACCACACATGCCAACATCAACCAACCGCCTACTTGTCCAGCCATACCCATGCCCATGAAGGCTCCCATGAGGACAAACTGTTGTGCTTTGGAAGAGAACTGTACGAAAGGCACTATCGCAGAACGCATTTGTAAGAAAGCGTAGGCTTCGGCGTGTTGTACCGCGTGACCGCACTCGTGAGCAGCAACGGCTGCGGAGGCTACACTTGTACCACTATAGATAGGTGGACTGAGGCTGATGGTTTTTGTTTGTGGGTTGTAATGGTCAGTCAACATCCCTTGCCCCTCGACAATGCGGACATCATACAGACCATAATGATCCAACATTTGCTTGGCTATTTCTGCGCCATTCTGCCCCGACCGCATCGGTACTTGCAAATATTTATTGATTTTTCGCTGTAACACTTTGCCGACCAGACCACCAATGGCAGCCATGACAAGTGTTACCATCATATAACCCATGTACATAATATAAATGTTTATTTTTATGAATGTGAATCTCTTTTTAGACTTCAACTTATTAATCCGTCACCTACTTGCTTATCGCTTTCGATATCGTATAAATATAAAGGCATTTTTGATACCAAAGGTTAAAATGTCACTCGAAAATTCGATGAATGAAATGTTATTAACGACGAACTGATTTAATGGTTGGGTATTGGATTCAAAAAGAACATTTAAATCACTTTTTTACATATTCTTTTATTTTACTCCTGAAATTCATAAGCACCAATATCGGGCATCCCACCGCGTGGCACACCGTCCAAATCTACGGGCGAAGGAAAAGCGAGCATAGTCGTACCTGCACCAATGGCTGGATTGATAATGGAATCAAGGCGATAGTCAAATTCGCGAGAATCAAGGAAGCTAAAGTCATTCGTACTTTCTACCAAAACGGGGTTGTTGAAATATGGTAAATCTGTATTAAGCGTATCTTTTTTTATCAAACAATGATTGAAATTATAATTAAAACCGGCGGTGACTTCCTCCGGATCGATCAATAAAATCTCGTCGGGACGTGTGCCGTAGAAAATACAATTTTCAAAAGTCGCGTTCAGTTCATTTTCCCAAATAATGGCATTTCCTTCGGCATCTCTTCCCGGTATAAAGAAATTGCTCATGCGTAGCACAGGGTCGGAGTGACTCAGGTATCGGTTATTCGTTTCATTAGCAAATGTACAATGTGTAAAATGATAATTTCCACCAAATTCTAACTGTACATTATTGATACTAATATCAAATATCAGGCAATTTGAGCCCGTAATATCAGCGTGAACGCCGAGTAGGGCAGAAGAGGCGGTTTCGTAAATCGTCGAATTATGAATGTTCAATTCGGCAGCAGAATCTACTCGCACACCAATAGTCGAGTTGCGGATTTCGGTGTAGTTCATAAAATTATTGAGACTGCCCGGTGCCAACCAAATCGTTCCCCATTGCCCCGGTACATCCTCAAATTCGGGTTCTATTCTATCCGTCAAAAAACGTATGGGATTGCCCAATTGACCATTGGCTTGCAAGGAAGAAGTCTCACTTATATACATCGTGCCATTCGGCAAATTGAGTATATTGCCGTCAATCGTATCGCGCGATATACCACCTTGAAAATGAATATCCACCCCCGGATTGATGATAATATTACAGTTATCCACAAACAAAAAACCTAAGACGACATAAGGCTTGACATCATCCCAAACCGCCGTACCACCATCGCATGTGAGAACTCCAAGTCGATAAGATTCTCCAACATAATTGGCATCTTGCCCAAAGGCTTCGAGAAACACATATTGCGTATTGCCATTGGTCTCAAAACGAATCGAATCCAGTATAATAAAAGGATTCTCTGTATCCATCGGGTCGATTTCGACTTCTGCAAAGATATATAAGCTATCTTCCGGTGCAATCTCAACATCTTGTATCATGGCAGTCGGTGTACCATCGACATTGATTCGATAAGACGAATTGCCTTCTAAAGTAATTTCATCAATACGAATCGACCGATTATGACGATTAAATACCTTAATAGCGCGAGTTGCCGAACCACGTTCAGAAAACACGGTGTCGAAGCGTAGCGTATCTATCGAAAATTCGAGTTTGTCGCCCATATCTTCCGTAAAACGCTCTTTACGACAACCTGTAATAATGAAAAAGAAAACAATTAGAGTAATAACAAAATACTGAAAATATCGCATGAATGGTGTTTTAAAATATTCAGAGTTATTAACGTTTGATTAAGGTTTGGAATTGCGTGGATAGAACACGGATTTAGCGGATAGCGCGGATTTTACACGGATTCGTAATAAAAAAATCCGCGAATATCTGCGTAATCCGCTAAATCCGTGTTCTATCCCGTCTGATTATTTCTTAAATGCCTCGTATTCCTTCTTAATGTGTTCTTGCAATTCACTAACATTATCGAAGCGCGAAAAAAGCTCTTTTATTGCATCTTTATTGGCACTACTTGGCTTCACATAATCGAGTACATCTTGTTCAGTAATTTCTTTATCACTCAAAATAATGAGTCGCTCAATGACATTGCGAAGTTCACGAATATTACCTGTCCAATTGACATCTTGAAGAGCTTTGAGGGCTTTGGGCGTGACTTTTTTTGGTGCCGTACCGTATTCATTACAAATACTCTCAATAAAATGATCGGCAAGAAGTGGAATGTCATCCAATCGTTCATTGAGTGGTGGTACTTGTATGATAATGACCGCCAAACGATGGTATAAATCCTCTCGAAATTTCTTCTCGGCAATCTCTCTGCGAAGGTCTTTATTCGTTGCAGCAACCACGCGCACATCCACCTTAATTTCTTTGTCGCCACCTACGCGAGTGATTTTATTTTCTTGCAAAGCACGCAATACTTTCGCTTGGGCGGAAAGGCTCATGTCGCCGATTTCGTCCAAAAAAAGTGTCCCGCCATTGGCTTGTTCAAACTTACCGATACGCTGTTTGTGTGCCGATGTAAACGCACCTTTTTCATGCCCAAACAACTCACTCTCAATGAGTTCAGAAGGGATGGCAGCGCAATTGACTTCTACGATAGGCGCACCTGAACGCGCACTTTTGGTATGTAACCAACGCGCTACGAGTTCCTTTCCCGTACCATTCGGACCAGTGATAAGGACACGCGCTTCAGAAGGTCCGACCTTATCAATCGTATCTTTTATTTTTTGCATACCGCCCGATGTACCGACCATCTCTTGAGTCTTCGATTTGGCAACGCGACGCTTCAGCACCTTCGTCTCAGTGATAAGACTCGACTTGTCCATCGCATTACGAATCGTAATCAATAAACGGTTCAAATCCGGTGGTTTGGAGATATAATCAAAAGCACCTTTCTTGACGGCTTCTACTGCCGTTTCGATATTGCCATGACCCGAAATCATCACCGTCGGCGTATCGGGCGCAAGTATCGCCACACGCTCTAAGGCTTCGAGTCCGTCCATTTTCGGCATTTTGATGTCCATGATAATGACATCGTAAGAGTCCTTTTTGAGTTTGGCGAGGGCTTCGAGTCCGTCTCCCGCCTCATCTACTTTGTACTTTTCAAATTCGAGTATATCGCGCAACGTTCGGCGGATACTACTTTCATCATCTACAACTAATATTTTTGCCATGAGTTTTTGTATTGGAGTGTTGAAGTGTTGGAGTGTTGAAGTGTTAGAGTGTTGAGGTGTTAGAGTGTTGAAGTGTTGAGGTGTTACAGTATTATTGTCTTTTATAATGTTGTAATATACAACACGATAACACAATAACACCTCAACACTCCAACACCTCAACACTTCAACACTTCAACACTTCAACACTCCAACACTCCAACACTCCAACACTTTTTCTTCCGCAAAGAAACGAAAGATATGCCAGAATTGTATGAAGGTAGATGAAAAATGAATATGAATTTGTAAATTCGTGGATTCGTCATTCCCAACCACAAAAAAACTTGACACATCGAAATAAAAAAATATGTTACAACACGACCATCAAATTCGGATTCGATATGCCGATGTTGACCAAATGGGTTACGTTTATTACGGGCATTACGCGCGCTATTATGAAATCGGACGAGCGGAATTTCTACGAAGCGTGGGTTTTCCGTACAAGCGTCTGGAGGATGAGGGGGTGATGTGTCCGGTGGCTTCGATGAAGATTCGCTTTTTACGTGCGCCACGTTATGATGAGTTGATCACGATACGAACTACGGTAAAAGAATTGCCCGGTAAGTCTGTTTTCTTTTATATGGAAGTCTTTTTGGAGTCTGGCAAATTGGCAAATGCCGGATTGGTCAAACTCGCCTTCGTAGATGCCAAAACCATGAAAACTGCCCATGCACCGGAGTCGCTTTTGAAGGTCTTGAAGCCTCATTTTGAATAAATGTACAGAAACTTCGTACTGACTGCTTTAGCTGTCAAGTAAATGATAAAAACATTTATAAATTACTGTTTATGAATTAATTAAAAGTTAAAATACACTTGACAGCTAAAGCAGTCAGTACGAAGTTTTATTCATCATTATAGCGCGGTTTTTTTTATGATAAAAAATGTTTGCTCCATACATTTTTTGTAAAACAAACAAATCACGCTCACGCGCCCTATTGCATGGGTGCAAGGCTTTATTCCATACTATGAACTCAAGTCCGAATATACATTAGCTTATTTCAACTTACCTTTTATCCCTGCTTCGCGCTTCCGTTTAAAATATGTGCATAATTGAATGTTACTTCCGACACTTATCGTCGATACATCGTCACAACAAAGCGATTCTACAAAACAATCTAATCTAATTTAAGTAGTCGGATAAATTTAGGCTTACAATTTTAGCGTGGTTATTTTTTTGATAATTTTTCTTATAAAAACCGCGCATAGCTTGCTATATAAGGATTTTTGTAAGGAAAAGTAGCGAAAAAAGAAGCCGATAAAAAGTAAGGATAAATTTGTCTGACTACTTATGCCCTCGAAAGTAGAACAATTCGTAAATTCGCGCTCCAAAATATAAATTGATTCATCCGCTATCCCCATTGTGGCGAAGCCACTACCATTGTTTTATTGCTGTATTGTTTTATGGTTAAAAGAAGTTTTTTGCAAAGCAAAAAATCGCAATGACAATTTCACAATAACACAATTATTTTGTTAATAGTTCATCATTCATCATTCATAAAAAATGTATCAAGAACTACTTGAAAAGAAAAAAACGATTGCCGTCATTGGTCTCGGCTATGTCGGCTTACCCATTGCTTTAGAATTTGGGAAACACTTCAAAGTCATCGGTTTTGACATCAAGCCGGAACGGGTGGAAATGATGAAAAATCATGAAGACCCTTCCAAAGAATTACCGACAGAAGCCTTTGACAACAAGGATGTTACGTTTACAGCTAACCCTGATGATCTCAAAAACGCTCACTTCTTTGTTGTTGCCGTTCCTACGCCGGTGGACCAGCATAAAGTCCCAAATCTCAAGCCCGTTTTGAGTGCATCCGATACCATTGGTAAGGCATTGAAGGCAGGAGATTATGTCATTTATGAATCGACTGTTTATCCGGGTTGTACAGAAGAAGACTGTGTGCCGATACTCGAAAAACACTCTGGTTTGACGATGGGCAAAGACTTCAAAGTAGGCTATTCTCCTGAACGTATCAATCCGGGCGATAAGAAAAATACCATTGCGAATATCATCAAAATTGTCTCAGGTTGCGATGAAGAATCGCTTGACCATATTGCTAAGGTTTATGAGAAAATCATCATTCCGGGAGTCTATCGTGCAGAGTCTATAAAAGTAGCAGAAGCAGCGAAGGTCATCGAAAATACACAGCGCGACCTCAATATTTCTTTTGTCAATGAATTGGCGATTATCTTCAGCAAAATGGGTATTAGCACGCGCGATGTTATCAATGCTGCAGCGACCAAATGGAATTTTATCAAATTACAACCCGGACTTGTCGGCGGTCACTGTATCGGTGTTGACCCTTACTATCTGACTTACAAATCGAAGCAACTTGGCTATGACCCACAAGTCATTCTTAGCGGACGACGCATCAATGACAGTATGCCCTTTTTTGTTGCCAAAAAGACTGTCCAACACATGATTAAAGAAGGTAAAGACCCGAAGGATACCAAAGTCTTGGTCATGGGTATTACTTTCAAAGAAAATGTGAGCGATATTCGCAACTCGAAAGTCGCTGATTTGGTCTCTGAATTAGAGCAATTTTCGGTAAAAGTAGAAGTCCACGACCCACATGCTAATACAGATGAAGTACAGCATGAATATGGCTTTCATTTGGTTGATAAAATCGGTAAGAATTATGATGCTATTATTGCAGCAGTCAATCATAAAGAGTATATGGACTTGGATGAAGATTATTTCAAATCAATTATGACTGCCCCGCCGATTCTCGTGGATATAAAATCTATGTATTACAAAAAAATAAAAACTGACGATATTATTTATTGGTCATTATAACGGTGAACGACGGACGGTAAACGGAAGACGGCGAAGGGTAAACGATAGATGTTGAATAGATTAATATTTAATGTCTGTCATTTACCGTCCACCGTTCATCGTCCACCGTTCATCGTCTGCCGTCAACCGTTTTAATTATGAAAATACTTGTTACGGGTGGTTGCGGATTCATTGGGAGTCACACCATCGTTGATCTGCTCGAAAATGGTTTTGAAGTCATCAATGTTGATGATAACTCCCGTTCTAATGTGAAAGCATTAGAAGGGGTACAAGCCATTTCGGGTGTACAAATACCGCATTATTCTACCGACCTTTGTGACTTAGCGGCTACGCGCAAAATATTTCAAGAACATTCTGACATAGAAGGAATTATACATTTCGCTGCCTATAAAGCTGTCGGTGAATCTGTCGAAAAACCAATTTTATATTATCAAAATAATCTAAATAGCCTTGCGAATATTCTCGCTTGCGTTGAGGAGTTTGGAGTCAAAGATTTTATCTTTTCCTCTTCTTGTTCGGTCTATGGAAATGCGGATGAATTGCCCGTGACGGAGACCACACCGATGAAGGAAGCGGAATCTCCCTACGCGCACACCAAACAAATCGGCGAAGGTATGATTCAGCATTTTGCAAAAGTACATCCCGATACGCGCTTTGTAGCTTTGCGTTATTTTAATCCGGCGGGCGCACATCCGAGCGGACTCATTGGAGAGGCTTCTTTTGATAAACCGACTAATCTTGTACCTGTCATTACAGATACGGCTTCCGGCAAACGTGAGAAAATGATGGTATTTGGAACGGATTACGATACTCGTGACGGTAGTTGTGTTCGTGACTATATTTATATCATGGACCTCGCCAACGCTCATACCAAATCTTTACAATACCTCCAAGCCGGAAAAAATCAAGCAAATTATGAGGTGTTCAACGTTGGTATTGGAGAAGGTGTAACGGTGCTTGAAGCCCTTAATGCCTTTGAAAAAGTAACGGGTTTGAAGCTCAATTACGAACTTACCGACCGTCGTCCGGGTGATGTAGAAGCCATATATTCTGATTACGAATATGCCGCCAAAACTCTTGATTGGAAACCGAAAGGCAGCATAGAAGATATTATGCGTACTGCATGGCAGTGGGAACAAAAACGCCCCGAATGGAGTTTTAAGAGTGGCGACTGACTACTAAAGTAACATTGTTGTCTTGTTTATGGACGATTAGGTTTCACTATGAGCAAATATACCACATCCAGAGATGCTTTATGGAAAGGTATCATTGAGGATTTCTTTGAGCAATTTCTATATTATTTTTATCCTAATGATGTTGATACGTTTGATTTCAGTAAGGGATTTGAATTTTTGGATAAGGAGTTGATTGAGTTATTTCCCGAATCAGAAAATAATGAACGTTATGTCGATAAACTTGTCAAAGTACATACTTACGATGGAAGTACTTCATGGATTTTGATACATATAGAGGTACAAGGTTATTATGACAAAGATTTTGCCGAGCGCATGTTCATTTATTATTATCGGATACTGGATAAATATAAAAAACGAATTGGAGCAATTGCGATTTTTACTGATAATGAAAAATGGTTTCATCCTAAGCAATATCATATCGCTTATTTGCAGACAGAACTCACTTACAAATTCCCGACCTATAAGTTAGCCGAAAAAACACCTGCTGATTTTGCGAACACTGACAATCCGTTTGCTGTTATTATGGAAACAGCCTGGTATGGATTAGAAAAGAATAAATTGGAGGACGAAGGTTTATACAATTTCAAAATCCGTTTGGTACGACGACTCAAAGGCTTAAATTATACCAATCAATACATTCGTCGTATTTTTCATTTTATTGATCACTATGTCAATTTTGATAATTCAGAAATAAAACATAAATTTGAAAAAGAAACCAGCATTATTTTACAAAATCCACAACCTATGGGTATTCGAGAAGCAATATTAGAAGATTGGAAAAAAGAAGGTCATAGACAAGGTCTTGAGAAAGGTATTGAACAAACCAAAAAAGAATTTGAAGAAAAACAAAAAGTTACTGTAGCTAATCTTCAAAAGAAAGGGTTTGACAGTGAGGCTATTGCCGAGATAATGGAAACATCACTTGATGAAGTGTTACGATTATTAGGAAAATAAAGTTGGAGTAAATTATAATTCACTTCAATAAATATTATACAAAACAATGATTTAATTAACTAAACGCGAAAGCAAACACTTAAAAATTATGAATACAATCATCCTTTTTGGTATCCCCGGTGGCATGGAATGGATTATTATCCTTTTTGTAGTTCTACTGCTATTTGGTGGAAAAAAAATACCTGAACTTATGCGCGGACTTGGTAAAGGTATTCGTGAATTCAACAGCGCAAAAGCCACCGTAGAAGATGAAATAAAACGAGGCATCAAAGATGCGGAAGATGCCGAGCCTTTAAAAAGTAAAGAAAAAATAGAAAAAGAAGCGTAGAACAATTAAAAGGAAGGTTTGTAGCCATACAAACCTTCAATACGCAAAAAAAGGTCGCAAAATTAAACCCTATTTTAATAGCCAATGTACTAAACTTACAAAGTTTTGGTGTTGGGTATTTATTCCTACCAATTAAAATGCTGGTGAGCAGAAAAAGTCATTTCATGTTATTTTTTAACTTGTAAGGACTTGGTTTTATCCTTATCATGTATGTTTTGCTTGCATTTAAAAGGTAAATTTTATCCACTTATCGAAAAAAACATCATTTTTATCTATTGTATTTTATACAAAAAGGCAAAAGACATACCTTGTAAATGTCTTGGGATTATTTCTCTACTTATTTCCTCATTTTCAACCAATTAAAATATCATACATGGACGCTTCATTGCAATCTAAAATTAACGACCTAAGTATTAATGGCTATCAAATCGAAATCAGCAGATATATCAGCATGGCTTGGGAAAATTTCAAAAAAGCACCCGGGCAATATATCGGCTATTTAGCCGTCTTTTTGGCTATTATTGTGGGATTATCGATGGTGCCATTTGGGGGTTTAGCAACTCCTATATTCTCTATTGGCTTTGCAATAGTTGCGAATAAAATACAAAGAGGCGAACAGATAGAATTTGGAAATTTCTTTGGAGGCTTGAAAAGTAATCCGGGGCATCTCATCCTCGTAGGGCTTATTTCTGGGTTGATTATTGCAGCGATTATGATTCCAATTTTTCTTGTTGGTGGTGTGAGTATGTTCCTTACTATTGGTACAGAAGGTACACCGGATTTTTCAGCATTGAATGTAGGATTGTTGGTTGTCCTCAGCTTTTTGACATTGATTCCTATCATCTACCTTGGATTATCTTGGTCTTGGGCAACCTATTTTGTTGTTTTCAAAGGCTTAGATTTTTGGCCCGCAATGGAAGCCAGTCGCAAAATCATTACCAGAGAATGGTTCTCCTTCTTTGGTTTTTCTATTGTTTTAGGACTTATTGGCATAGCAGGTGCTTTATGCTTTGGCTTTGGTTTGTTGGTGACAGTACCGTTGGTTTCGATTGCTTCCTTTATCGCCTTCGAGCAGATAGTCGGCTTAGACGACGAACACGAAATCGACCTCATGGACCACTTGATTGGCGATGATATCTAAGGATATTTGATTCAATAATATTTATAACAACCGTATTTTGCCTTGAAAATACGGTTGTTATAAAAATGCTTTACTCAAAATTGACCATTTTTACTCAATTTTATATTCTGAAATTTAACCTTTACTCAAAACAAAATTCATTTTTCACAGATTTATCTACAATCTGAAAAAATCTTTACAAAGTATTCAAGCATCGTATTGAATAAAACCATACTTTTGCGGTTCTGTCTTTAAAAAAAGATTTTGGAAACACGCTCAACACTTCGTCAAATTCAAGCTGATTTGCTCAACGGCAAACTAAGCGTCAATCACATCGTTGAACAATACCTCGACCGTATTGAATCATCGAAACACCTCAATATATATGTCGAAGTATATGCCAAAGAAGCGCGCCAAAGGGCAGCGAAATTGGACGAGAAAATAAAAAATCAGCCCGATAAGCTTGGCAAATTATTCGGCATGGTCACATCAATTAAGGATGTACTGTGTCAGGAAGGACAAGGCGTTACGGCTGCCTCCAAGATACTTGAGGGTTTTACGTCGCTCTACTCTGCTACGGCGGTAGAGCGCATGTTGGCAGAAGATGTCATTATCATTGGACGTACCAATTGCGACCAATTTGCGATGGGTTCTACCAACGAAAACTCGGTCTATGGACCGACACTCAATGCTGCCGACCCTACTAAAGTTCCTGGTGGTTCGTCGGGCGGTGCTGCGGTTTCTGTACAAGCGGATACTTGCTTGACTGCACTCGGTTCGGATACCGGAGGCTCGGTACGCCAACCTGCCGCTTTCTGTGGAGTCGTGGGACTAAAACCGACCTATGGGCGTATTTCGCGCTATGGTTTGTTGGCTTATGCCTCTTCCTTCGACCAGATTGGTATTTTAGGTAGAAACGTGGAAGACATCGCTTGTCTATTGGAAGTCATCGCAGGTGAGGACAAGATGGACAGCACTTCAAGCCGACAATCAGTCGATAATTATGAAGATTTTTTAAAGAATAATTTTAATAAAAAAATAAAAATCGCGTATTTTGACACCGCGATTCAACATAAAAGTATAGATGCCGATATTCGCCGAAAAACGGTGAGTTTTATCGACCAGTTGAAAGCAGATGGTCATACGGTAGAAGCGGTTGATTTTGCCTATTTAGATTATATCATTCCGGCATATTACGTGCTGACAACGGCAGAAGCCTCCTCAAATCTCTCGCGCTACGATGGCATACGCTACGGCTATCGTCATCCAAACGCGAAAAACTTACAAGAGACTTACGAAAAATCGCGTACCGAAGGATTTAGCAAAGAAGTCAAGCGTCGTATCATGCTCGGTACATTCGTATTGAGTGCCGGATACTACGATGCTTACTATGCCAAAGCGCAAAAAGTACGCAGATTGATACAAGATAAAACGCTCGAAATACTCAACGAGTATGACCTCATTCTGATGCCAACCAGTCCTGCTCCGGCATTTGATTTGGGCGAAAAAACAACCGACCCCGTAGAAATGTATTTGGCGGATATTTACACCGTACAAGCAAATATGGCAGGCATTCCGGCTATCAACATTCCGCTCGGTACACATCAAAACGGTCTGCCTATCGGCATACAGTTTATGGCAAAACATTTTCAAGAAGCTGATTTATTGGCTTATGCGAATTACGTTTTAAAATATATAATTTAACACAAAACATTTTAACCAAACACACGTATATTTCACTCGAAAACCTATTTGAAATAAGTTAATTCATTTATTTGAATGTCATTCATTATTCATAATCAATGAATTAAGCAAAAATAATCAAGTCCTTTTGCTATGGTAAAAACAATACTGACTGCGCTTATAATGTTGTTCTCTATTGCCTTGTGTTTACTCTTACCAACGAATTTTGACATACAAGCTCGAAATACCAATGGTATTGATATGTCAAAAATTTCTGGTCTTGGAGTTAATTATGTCGAATTTGCCCCGCCGACTTACACCGACCAAGAATACAAAGAGCGTGTGATGGCTATTCCCGAAGCGGAAATTTTGAGTTTTACTTACAATAGTAATGTCAGAAGCGGTATTGAAGCCTACACCGTAATACATCGAAATACTTCCGAGAGTGTACTCGGTTTGCAGACGATATACTTCCCCATTTTTGAAGAAGCCCTTGCGCGACATGGCGTACCCAAAGGACTTCGCTACCTCGCTATCATTGAGTCAGCTCTCAAGCCTACGGCAAAATCACCTGCGGGTGCTGCCGGACTTTGGCAGTTCATTTCCTCTACGGGCAAAGAAAACGGCTTACGCATCAACTCTGAAGTAGATGAGCGATTTGACCCCCGTTTGTCGAGTGAGGCGGCGGCGCGTTTTTTGGCAAGATTACACAAGAAATTTGGAGATTGGTTACTCGTTATTGCGGCTTACAATTGTGGACCAACACGAGTGAGCAATGCGATTAAAAAAGCGGGCAGTCGCGATATTTGGAAATTATACAAATACCTTCCGAAGGAGACGCGAGGTTATGTACCCTTATTCATTGGCTCGGCTTATATGATGAATTATTATCATCTCCACCAATTGAATCCGCTTTATCCCGAAGCAGCTTATCACGATGTAGAAACGACGACCGTTTATGATAAAATGAGCTTCAAAAGCATCAGCGAATTGAGCGGTACACCGATGTATCAGGTCGAATATCTCAACCCCAGTTATAAAAAGAAATACATACCTCGCACGAGTAAAGGATATACACTTGTTTTGCCGAGACTTGGTATGGCAACTTGGAGAGGCGATTACAGCGCAGCACCCGTTGTGACAACTTACGCGCCTCCGAAGAAGGCCTACACGCCACCTGCTGCTACGCAAAATACCTACACAAAAGTAGCTACACTACCACCACCAACGCCGATAGTAACGAAAGATGTTCGTTCAAAACCTGTTGCTGTTGCGAAACCTAAAATCGTCAAGAAGAAAAAGAAAAAGAAGAAAATTAAGTACGTAAATGACCGTAAAGAGAAGCCTACCGGAGAACGGGAGATAGTGAAAATTAAAGTAGGCGATAAAGAAAAAGAGGTCATTATTTATGAAATGAAACGTGGAGACAATCTCTCTATGATTGCTTCTAAATATCCGGGAGTCACTGTGAAAGACATTATTCGACTTAATAATATTAAAGATTATCGAAAACTAAGACGTGGTACACGACTGTACATCGGTTCATAGTTTTTTTGTGATAAAATAGTAATATTTAAAAATCTCAAGTGGTCATGCTTTCCTCCTAAAAGGCATAACCTCTTGAGATTTTTTTTATCAATGAAATTCAAAACAATCCATCCTTGAATCCGGTCACAAAATCATATTTACAACTGCATGTCGCTATCTTCCTATTTGGTTTTACGGCGATACTCGGGCGGTTCATTCAAATAGGAGAACTACCAACAGTGTGGTGGCGATTGCTGATTACTTGCTTGAGTTTGCCCTTGCTACCCGGAGTCGTCAAAGCACTCAAAGAGATGCCTCGTGATTTGGTGATTCGCTTGGCGGGGATTGGCGTAGTGGTGGCGGCGCATTGGGTGTTTTTCTTTGGTGCAGTCAACTATTCTAATGTATCGGTGACGCTCGGCGTGATGGCTACGACGAGTTTTTTCACGGCATTGATAGAGCCTTTTGTAAAAAAAACACGCATTAAATGGTATGAAGTAGCACTTGGCATTTTGGTGATACCGGGCATGTATATGATTTTTCGCTTTACGAATGAAGGTTACACGACCGGAATTTTGATGGCAGTAGCTTCGGCGATATTGGCGGCACTTTTTTCGAGCCTCAATACGCAAGTTGTCCACAAATCTTCTCCAATGGCGATTACCTTTGTCGAGTTGGGTTGCGGGTGGATTTTTGTGAGTTTATTAGCTCCTTTCTATGGTGAAGTATTCGGTCATTCGTCTTTCTTGCCTTCGTGGTCCGATTTGGCTTATCTGGCGATACTTGGTTTGGTTTGTACGACTTTCGCCTACGTATTGGCTTTGAATTGCCTGAGACACCTTTCTGCTTTTACTTCTACATTGGCACTGAACCTCGAACCCGTTTATGGTATCATTCTGGCGTGGTTGATTTTTCAGGAAAATAAAGAAGTCAGTGGTGGTTTTTACGCAGGAACGGCAGTTATTTTACTCGCTGTTTTTATACATCCTTTATTGCGAAAGAAGTTTAAATAGAAAGTGAAATATTTTTTGAATCGAATTGCTATTTCTCTCCCACAACATCATCCACCGCAATTTGCCCGGTGACTTGCTTGATTTTGTAGCGCGTAAATTCGAGATTAGAAGTAAAACCATAGCCATAAATAATCTGGTCGGCGGTGGTCATTTTTACAAATTCGTCTGAATGTACCTTTTTTTCTCTTTCGTCCCAAGTGAGTTCTTCTGCTTCAAGGCGCTCACCTTTTTCATTCCAAACGACGACACTATCTTTCATAAATACCTTATTTTCATTAATATAATTAATCGCATAATTGGCAGAAAGATTACTCACTACGCGCTTTCTTTCATCAAAAAAATCGACCATAAAACCTTCGGGAAATTCGCGACGTGGTTCTTTTTTATCCAAATGATTGAGCATCGTGTAGGCTCGTATTCGCACCCGCACTACAGCCGAATCACTGTACAGAATCTCGACATCCCTTGCTCGTTCTATCGCTTCTTCTTCCTCTGAAATGACGCGCTGTACTTCTGTCATATCATTCTCACAAGCACATAGGCAAAGCATCAAAAATAGACAAATGATAAAACCATTGAGGTAAGCAGGATAGGGGAGTTGTTGATTTTGACGTTTTTTCATATAAAGTATTTGTTGACTAAAATAAGTAGAGCAAAATTACGATAAAAGTTGTACTGATGCAAGACCAAAGGATGTAAGGACTACTTTAGTTGCCGACGGCTGATTATTGATACAATCGGGATAAAAGTTGTATTTATATAAAATTTTACATCTGCCTTTCTTAACTTTGAAACTCATACTCAAACCGATTTCACAACACAAACCATGTCAAAAAAGAAACTACTATTCAAAGAACACAGATTTTTTGATGAAGCCGGAGACACTACTTTTTATGGTAAAGGCAGAATTCCTCTGATTGGCAAGAACGGCTCAAGCAATGTTTTTATTTTAGGAATGGTAACTTTCAATGAACCGCTTCAACCGATTCGTGATGAGATTATCCGTTTGCAACAAGAAATTGAGACAAGCCCTTATTACAGAAATGTTCCGAGCGTCATAAAGCGGGTTCAAAAGAAAGGAAAATACTTTTTCCATGCGAAAGATGATTTACCGGAAATTAAAAAGGAGTTTTTCGACTTCATCAAAACAATAGATTGCAGTATTCAGGTCGCGGTGGGGCGCAAAAATATTGACATATTTGAAAACCAACATAACAGAAAAGAAGCCGCTTTTTATGCCGATTTATTGTCTTACCTCATCAAAGATGAATTTCTGAAACACCCGCGCATGGTGCTGAATATTGCTGAAAGAGCAAGTAGTACAGCAATCAATAATCTTGAAAATGGTTTGCAAAAAGCCAAAGACAGATTCAGGAAAAGTATCCTGAAAAAGAAAACAAAACCAAAGTTTCATTCACCGTACAGAAGTTTACGGATGAACCTTTGCTTGTATTGGCAGATTATCTGTGTTGGACAGTACAAAGGATTTTTGAAAAAGGAGAAACCCGATATTACGATTATGTAATTGACCAGATAGAGGTAGTGATTGATGTGTATGATGGTGAGAAAATCTATAATTCGGAGAACCCGTTAAGTAAAAAGAATAAAGTTAGCCCTCAAACACCCTAAGAGAGTTGCCTCTCGCCGCCATGAAGCCAGATTTCAAGTGCAGCCGACTAACTTCTATTCTATTTCTTAAAAACATTTTCTTGTATCGAAACAAAAAATGTCATATCTTTGGAACTATGTCATTGTTTGATAAGAATGACAGGCAAAGATTCACCAAATTTGTAGAGACGGTCGGCAAACTATCCGCAATTGGTGTGAATATCTTAAAGATGATTCAAATCTTTGTCCAGCTACATTAGTAGCATTCTGAGGGGCTATCTACGGATAGCCCTTTATCTCTTTTAAGGGGTTTCAATCCTTGTTATAATGGAAACTTGGATCGAAAGATATTAATGTCTAAGGCACTAATTATCTTTTTATTTTGCAACAAAAAAACAAATTAATTCTCATTAACAGTGAGATATATATTGTTGTTTTTGTTTATGAAATTTATTTTTAATAAAAAAGAAACTTAATTCACGTTTCTTTCTATAAGAAAGATAATGTTTCAATCCTTGTTATAAGGGAATACAAATCTAACAATTTAATCTGAATTTGTCAACTATTTCCTAACTTTAAAACTTAAGTTTAGACCTCAATGCAAACATTCCCACCGACTTACACGCATAAATACCAAAACAACCCACCAAACCCACACTATAAATTTTCCACATAAAAAAATCAACCCACAAAATATTGATTATCACTTTGTACGACAAATGAGTTTATTTATCTTGCGAAAAAAATAACAACATATTTGTATAAAAATTCGACCAACGAATCAACATTAAGCGATAAACAAACATTCACTTAGTAGATTATCCATCCATTCAAATAAAAAAATAAAGTGACGGCTTACGAATTTCGAGTAAATCAAATGACAAAATCACGCCTGATTCACGTCCATTTAGCTAACTCGTAACCCGCTAACACGCAACTAATAACATGACATACGACAGTTTCACCACCAAAGCCCAGCAAGCCATTTACAAGGCACAAGCACTGGGCAAAGAAAGCCAACACCAATACGTCGATACCGCTCATTTGATGAAGGGTATCTTGGAGATAGACGAGGATATGATTAGCCATTTATTGGGCAAAATGGATGTCGATGCCGACAAGCTCCGCTTACAGTTGGACACCTTAATTAGCACCTACCCAAAGATAAAAGGCACTGAAAAACAGTACCTTAGCAAAGAGTCCAATGCGGCGGTCAAGCGAGCGGGAGAATTGGCGAAAGCCAATGAAGACGAATTTATTTCGCTCGAAATCCTGACGC
>Ga0209187_1001079_pt1 | contig 35649 bp, 27 predicted proteins | sample BantaG_FD_187430 | JGI IMG/M metagenome (GOLD analysis project Ga0209187, IMG submission 187430) | Marine algal microbial communities from Bantry Bay, Ireland - BantryBay_4 metaG (SPAdes) (version 2) | ecosystem: Host-associated > Algae > Red algae > Unclassified | place: Bantry Bay, Ireland...
TAGAGTAAATGAACTAAAGTATTTCTGCGGTAGAGAAGGAGCTCTAAAGCCAGTAGAATAAGCACCGCGAATAGTAATATTATCAGTGACTCTATATCTACTAGAAAGCTTCCAACTAAAATTACTTCCGAAATCAGAGTAATTTTCAAACCTAGATGCAAAACCTACAAGAAAAGCATCGGTAAATTCAGCTTCAATGTCTGCATATAAACCAGAATTAAATCTAAACTTGTTAATCGCATTTCCTCTTTGATATCCTGGAAATACTTGAGAACCTGCTTCTTTTATTCCGCCATCATAATTTTGCCATGATTCATCTTCACCCGAAGTCTGTTCAAAGTTTTCAAGTCTAAATTCTGTACCAAGTCCTATATTTAGTGGAAATCCTACATCTACACCGTTTGAAACATCAAGATTGATTACATTCTGAGAGTACTTCAATTTTCCTGCTTCAAAAGAAGTAGGAGACTCCAATCCAAGTGAAGAATTATTTGAATTGAATATTGTCCATCCAAAACTATTGCTACCATAGTTATTACTTAGGTCTAAATCCCAACCATTAAAATTAGTTCTAAATCCGAAGGTTCCAGATATATCTTGAATATCACTATCTAGATGAGGAGAAAAACCCAATGGCCATAGACCTGATTGTCTACCTGATTGGTTAGGTCTTCTAACGAAACCAGTTGCTTGTCCTAATCTATAATTGTATCCACCAAAAGAATAAAAAGTAGCACGCTCTGATAGAGGTAATTCCATGTTTAAAAAAATACCTGCATTTGTTACACCAGAACCACCCATTCTTGCCATTCTTCTTCCCGTTGGATCGTTCAATTCATTTACTATTGCCCGACCTCTTTGATCTTCTGCAAGCAATGTATTATTCGCCGAATTGTCTACCCACTTTTCATTATAAGCTGCGATTGCATCAGGATCTCCTTGATTGAATGCCGCAAACTCAGCCACCTGGTCTCCTCTACGAGGATCATCTTCATTAAACATCTCAATAGTATAGTCATCCATTCTATTAAATGGCTGCTTAGTCATATAATTTAACGTAAGGTTTGCGAAACCTCCTTTGTCTCCAATTGAAATACCATAGTTTGCACCTACCTGGAAACTTTCTCCGCCTCCATCGTTTTGAGTAGGTTCTGCTATACCATCAATGTCTGCATAGGGATTGGTTATTAAGCCATTCAGTTCATCACCTATAGTAGGTGGCTTAGTTAAAAAGCCAGTTCTAACAGAAATGGATCCTTTGTCGATGTTTTCTTTTAATACAATATTAATTACACCTGCGATTGCATCTGAACCATATTGTGCCGCAGCACCATCTCTAAGAATTTCTATTCTTTCTACAGCAGCCATAGGAATGGCATTTAGATCTGTACCTACTTGACCTCTACCGACTGTGCCATTTACGTTCATTAGAGAAGTAGCATGTCTTCTTTTACCATTGATAAGTACTAAAGTCTGATCGGCACCTAAGCCTCTCAATGCCATTGGATCAATATGATCTGAACCGTGACCAATGTTTTGCTTAGTAGAGTGAAAAGAGGGTGCTGCATATTGAAGTACTTGCCCCAAGTCAGCCTGTGCTGAGTTTTCTAATTGAGCGCCTCCTATCACATCTATAGGAACTGCTGTCTCAAGTGCTGTTCTCGGCTTTCCTCTAGATCCTATTACGGTTACAGCATCCAGTTCTAATCCAGTACTGAGCTGAATAGTATATTCAGTTTTACCATCCATTACGGTGAATTCTTTATCCGTATAGCCGATATAACTTACTTTTATGACATCACCATTATTGGCTGTTAGTGAAAAGGAACCATCCACGTCTGTTACTGTACCCGAGTTATTAGATGTGTTCATTATAGTTGCTCCAATAGCCACTCCTCCAGTTTCATCTTCTACTACTCCTGTTATTGTGTTTTGAGCATTTATTGCTATTCCAGTAAAGAAAATAGCAAAAAGTGCGGTAAAAAGTTTTTTCATCGTAAATTTAAATTTTGGTTATTTATTATAAAAATTACAGCGTAAATGTAAGCTTGTTATTTGAAACTAAATACTGAAAAAAGGCCGTAAAGCAATATTTTATTTGTTTTTACAACTTTTTACAACTTTATTTAATGGAAATCGAGAAAAAACAAGCATTTATTAACGCATTAGAGAATTTGTATGGTAAATACCAATATGAGTCAGCTCTATTTGGTCCACACAACTACTCCTCGATTTCTGCTGAACTTTGTTATAGTAAAAGTCATTTCACCAAACTCATATCTGGTGGAGCTTCTGATGCCATGTATGATCGAGCTATGAAAAACATAAGAAGGCTTAAAAAAGCAGACTTATTAGAAAAAAGCATTAAAAAGGCGGAGGATAAACATGACACAAATAATCTAGGAATTTGGAAGATTCTAAGTGCGGTCCTTCTTTGCTTAAGTGCCCTTTTCGCTTATCAGTATTTCTCTTTATCTACATCTATAAATAGCTCAGCCATCAAAAAAAGCGATAGCGCAAGTCATCCCCTTGAGATGTATTTTGATTTTAATGATGCTCACTATTACAAATCACCTTATCTGACTGATGACCAAGTGAACGAATATTGCCCTTGTAGTGCATATGAAGGTCGGTGGCAACTACACAAAGAATATATAATCCCAATACCTTACAAAATACCAGGTCTATACTATGTAGGAAAAAGAGCAGATATTAGACTCAAGTGTAAAAAAACTAAGGCCTTAAATAAAGGTCAGGAGTTAATTGGTTTTGAAAATATTGAAAATGAAATATGGTTTGACAAATCCATGGCTCAAATAGATATGAACAAAATCAATGAGGGTAATTTAAATATTGAAGAAAACGATAACTTTATTAGGGTAGCAAATGTGTTCTCTTGCTTTTATGATGAGATTACTATTTCTCATGATTCTATATATAGACAAGGAGAACCTTGCGGTAGATATGCTAATGCAATAAACGAAAGTACGCTCAAAGAATATAACTTAGATCTTAATCATATCATCGAATATATTATTGGAAACATGACTTTTGCACAATGCTCAGCCATTGAAAACAAATTCTCCGATCCTAACGAACTTGAAAATGGAATAAGTATTCTTTCTTTTCCTTGTAAGTGCTATAGCAAAACAGAGAATCTAGGATTAGGTGGAGCCTATCCATATTCCAAAAGTATACAGTTAGTAGAACAGAATTACCAATCTAATCTTTTTTGTAAAAAGAATTAAGTCTAAAATATTTCAATGACCCAGGCGAGGATAGGATGCGCTTCAAAAAAAATCCCCTGCCAGAAAGTGACAGAGGATTTAAGTTTCTTAAAACTTAGTTTCTTTAATTAGGCTTGTACGGGCGTCTGTGAACTGTACCTCATGATTGCATTTAGACTAGCAGTTGAAGGATTGAATTTCACGCGCGGAAGTTGGTCGTATGCGGCTTTGCTCTCGTTGTACATTTCATAGAGACTGAAATCAGTCTTTAATGCTTTCTCGATCGCAAATTTTTCGCTGATTGTAACTTCCTTGTAGATGTACCTAATTAGGTCTGATTGTGTAAAGCTTAGCTCCATTCTTAGTATTTGGTGATTTAATATAATTTATATCGATTGGTCTATATAATCGATATTACCACCTTAAAACTTTGGATTTAAGACCTTTATTGTATATAGAACTTAGTTTTTTACTCGATACCAGTTTTGTGATCTTCCTAATGCTGAAATACCTACATATCCGCGCACTGTGAGGGTATTGTCATCGTCTTTCCAGAGGCTACATTTGTAGTTTTTGCCATTTTCGGGATCTAAAATAGTACCGTAGCTATAGTAATCCTTGTACGGCTCAAGATCCTTGAGAAGCATCATACCAAGAATAGGCTGATCTTTGAGCGCGCCATCACATTCTGTGCACAAGGCATCCTTGCGGTCTTCTCGCAAAATTTCCGATATCGTGCCGTAATATTTGCCATCCTTTTCCTCAATCGTAATATGAGATTTGGCTACACCTGTTTCATCATCGATGGTTTTCCATGTACCCGTGATGCCTGATTGCGCTAGGCAAAATTGAGCCAAGCAGAGTAGAAGCGTCGAGAGTGTCAATTGCTTAATCATATTATATATGTATTTATTTTATTTATCTAATTATCTTTATTCGCCAGTTGTCCACATGCCGCGTCAATATCTTTTCCGCGTGATCTACGCACCGTGCATATGATTCCTTTTTTGGTCAGATGGAGGGCAAATTTATTGATCTGGTCCTCGGATGCCTTCGTATAGGTAACGCCTTGCACAGGATTGTATTCTATAATATTAACTCTAACAGGGAAACTAGAACATAGTTTGACCAGTTTTTCCGCATCCTTGATGCTGTCGTTGAAATCTCGAAAGGCTATATATTCATAGCTGATACGGTTATTGGTCTTCTCGAAGAATTCTTTCAAGGCGACCATCAGCGAATCCAAATTGTTTTGGTGGTTGATCGGCATGATCTCGCTGCGCTTTTCATCATCGGCGGCGTGGAGCGAAAGGGCTAAATTGACCTTGAGATCTTCGGTGCACAACTTGTGGATCATCTTCGCGATGCCCACAGTAGATATAGTGATCCTCCGCGGCGACATGGCGAGTCCTTTTTCTGAGGTGATGAGGCGGACACTTTGGAGGGTGTTCTTGTAGTTGAGCAGGGGTTCGCCCATACCCATGTATACTATATTAGTGATGCCGTGGGCATATAGCTCTTGGCAGTGGGCGCTCACCATCGTGACCTGATCATAGATCTCGCCTGGATCTAGATTTCGCATGCGCTCCATCTGTCCCGTGGCGCAGAATTTACACGCCAAGCTACATCCCACTTGCGAACTCACGCAGACAGTATATCTATTATCCTTGTCGACGGGGATGAGGACGGACTCGATCTTGTGCCCATCTTGTAGCATGAATCTATACTTGACGGTACCATCTCTGCTGACCTGACTTTTGTCAAATTTGATAGCATTAATCTCGAAGTGCTCCTTCAGCTTTTCTCTGAAGTCTATAGACAGGTTGGTCATCAGATTAAAATCTGTGCAGGCTTTTTTCCACAGCCACTCATACACCTGCTTGGCGCGAAATGCCTTTTCGCCCAGTTGTGTAATCTCTTCCTTCAGCTCGTCTAACGATAATAATCTTATGTCTTTTTTCATTCTTTATTTTTACTATCCAGCCAGATGGTCACGGGACCATCATTGACTAAGGATACTTTCATGTCTGCGCCAAAGATCCCCGTAGCGACTTCCGTTTGGCTGAGCACCGCTAGCTGCTTGACAAACGTCTCATACAAAGGTATAGCTATTTCAGGTCTTGCGGAGTATATATAGGAGGGTCGATTTCCTTTCTTGGTGCTGGCGTGCAGCGTGAACTGGCTTACCACCAAATATCTGCCTGCCACATCTTGGCAAGACTTATTCATCACCCCCGCCTCATCATTGAAGATGCGCATATTCATGATCTTGCGGATCAGCCAATCTATATCTTCCTGCCCATCTTCCGCCGTGATACCCAATAGGATCAATAGACCTCTTTCAATACTTCCATTTATTTCTCCATCGATGCGAACTGATGCCTCAGATACGCGCTGTAAGAGTGCTCTCATATTGTTAGTTTTGATATATATAATGTTGGTAGGAATGTGAATTTAAGAAGCTTTATCCACATGCCCTATTTCGCCCCAAAATAGGGCACAATCTAACCTAAAACAAGTTGTTTTATATGTGATTAACCAGGACTTTATACATACTTACTCAAGAACCAACCGTAAAATATTCTGTTGCTACCGTTCCCTCAAAAATAGTAAACACTCTGTGAACAAAGTTCATAAAACCTTGCTTGCTAGCATCCTGTCCACACGCATCGCAGTGAACAAATGCATCTGAATTTAATATTCCGATTTTCCAAAGCCTATTTTCACTAAGTTATCCACGTATTAACACCCCTGATGGTTATGGTGATTTTTTTCAATTAAATTTTATTAAAGAATATCATTACTCAAAGGGAAGGTGGAAAAGTGTGGAAGAATAACTTTTGATTTTTGATTCGTGATTGCTGCGTACCTTTGCAGAGCGCAAAGAAAAACTTTTGACAAATGGATGATCGCAGGACGAAAACCAAAATCAGAGTTTCGCATTAACTTGTAAACAATCTTAAATTTTTGCATCAAGAAAAAATCATACCTCGCTCCGTTAGCATCTGGCTTTTCATAGGCATCGTGCTTATTTTCGTTCAAGTGAACATTGGTGGCATAACTCGGCTGACCGATTCTGGTTTATCGATTACGGAGTGGGAGGTGATCAAAGGAACACTGCCCCCCATGAGTGCGGAAGCCTGGGATACAGCATTCGATAAGTATAAGGTGAGTGCTTCCCAACAATATGAAGCGATACATGGTGGAGAAAGTATGACGATGTACGAATTCAAAGTCATTTATTTCTGGGAATGGTTTCATCGCTTTTGGGCACGGAGTATTAGCTTTGTCTTTTTGTTTCCATTTTTATATTTCCTTTATAAAAGATACTTACCAACATGGTTGGTCAAGCGGCTCGGTATTGTGGTGGCATGCGCGGCATTGGCGGCTACTTTTGGGATCATCATGGTATATAGTGGATTCAATGATGACAAGCGTACTTGGGTCAGCGCCTACAAATTGCTTGGACATCTTAGTATTGCCTGCCTCACATTTGGATATTTGTTTTGGACTTGGCTCAAGGTGAAGTACCCCAACCGCATCAATACCGATCACGCCTCAGATCTCAAGCCCATGCTCAAAGGGATCATAGTTGTCCTACTTTTACAGATTGGATTCGGCGCCCTCATGGCGGGGATGCGTGCAGGATTAATACACCCCTATATATCTATGTTAGTAAAGGGGGATCAGTTTTGGAATTTCCTCTGGCAGTCGGACGGAAGCATTGCGGAGTCCATTGTTGATTACGAAAAATCAGTTTCTATCAAGGCTTGGGTACAGCTTCTTCATCGGACAACTGCTTACATATTAACGGCATTAATTATATGGTTCTTCGTCAAAGTAAAACGAATATCGAGTTATTCACATAGTTATCCACATATTGCGTACGGTGCCAATGGAATGATGATATTTTTGTTAATACAGGTACTGTTAGGAATATTAACTATTGTGAATAGTGTAGGTAAAATACCCCTTGTTTATGGGGTTTTACACCAGGCTGGAGCCTTGATACTCTTAGCTTTCGTGCTGTTTTCCACATTCCATATCAACAAGTCAAAAGCATCTAAGTTATCCACAATTAGTGTGAATAACTGTTAGTATAGATGTTTAATACTCCCTCATTGTATGTTTTAGATGGATTAATTCATAAATTGGGGACGAACTTATACACATACAATGGATTTATCTTCTATCGAGATTAAAGAAGAAAATGGTTTCAAATATTTAGAGGAAGGTGAAGGCGATGTGCTGTTACTTTTGCATGGACTATTTGGCACCTTGAGTAATTTTAATAGCATCATTCGACACTTTTCGTCCAAGTATAAAGTGGTTGTTCCGCTGCTGCCGATTTTTGAAATGCCGATCGGCGATGTCTCTTTAGAAGGCTTACTAACATATGTGGAAAACTTTGTGGAATACAAGAAGTTTGAATCTGTTCATGTCTTGGGTAATTCACTAGGCGGGCACATCGCGTTACTCTTTGGTTTAGCCAATCCCGATCTCATCACTACCGTCACCCTCACAGGAAGTTCTGGTCTTTTCGAAAATTCTATGGGTTCGACTTTCCCGAAACGAGGAGATTATGAGTTCATCAAAAAGAAGACGGGCGAGACTTTCTTCGATCCAACTGTCGCTACCAAAGAATTGGTCGACGAGGTTTTTGATATTGTCAATGATCGCAACAAAGCTATTCGCGTGGTCTACACTGCCAAGTCTGCGATCAGGCACAATCTCTCCGACAAGCTTCACCAACTCAAAGTCCCCACACTTTTGATCTGGGGGCAGCAGGATAATATCACCCCTCCCTTCGTTGGCGAAAAGTTCGCAGAGCTCATCGAAAAATCTGAATTGCATTTCCTCAACGAATGTGGGCACGCTCCCATGATGGAAAAGCCAGCAGATTTCAATTCTATTTTACAAGACTTTTTGGATAAGAATTAGGATGTGTTTTTGGGGTCTACCCGACTTCGCGAAGAGCTACGTCGCGTCGTTATGTTTCGTAGCTCGGACACTGCGCCAAGCCATCGCACCAGGCTCTACGCATGGCTGGGTCTGACGATGCCTCACTTCCCATCCGCCCGATATCGCCACCACTGCACAGCACTAGCCCGAGAAAGAGAATGTTCAATTTCAATGTGGATTGATCAATGAAAGAAAACTCGATAAAGGAAGTACATTTATATTTTGCTAGGCTTAGCTGTCGAACTAATTTAGGAGTAAAATCATTTTAAGGGATAATGTCTTATCTTGTGATACGGATAAAAATACTTGATATTAAATTTAAACATTAATGAGATATACAATTTTACTAATAGCATCCATTTTTCTGTTTGCTTGTTCTTCAGAAGTAAAAGATAATTCAGCAGCCAAACAAAAAGGTTCTACTGCAGCACAAGATAGTCCCGCGCAAATTAGTGCTGCAAAAACACAAGACAGTTCTCTCTTTGGAGATTGGGCATACGAAGAGGTTCCCGATAATAAAGGAGCATCTGCACAAGATCAAATGACCATGGCAAAGGTATTTGGAGATACTAAACTTTCACTTTCAAAAGATGAATATACTATATCAATGATGGGGACTATGGACACAGGTACATGGTTCAATTTAGATGCAAATGCAATTGAGTTAAAATCCTCCTCAGGTAAGACTCAAAAAGTAAGTTTAAAGAAAGTGAGTGATAATGAGATGATTTTTACATTCCTTGGAAGCAAGGATTTACAAATGAAGAAACAGTAATCTTAATTCAATAAAATTTAAAACAGTTATAAAAATTATACAATGAAGGAGTCAATATTATTTTTCAGTGCATTTATATTTATTTCATTTTCTGCGATAGCGCAGGACAATTTTCTTGTTGGAAAATGGAAATTTGAAAAGATCCCTGATCACGTTGAGTTAGATGAACAACAAGTAAAAATGGCACCTAAGATGTTTGGTGACATGACCGTTTCATTCGATGATCAAAACTTCAGCTTTACTATGATGGGCGGAACAGTAACTGGAACTTGGGAAAAGTTGGATGATGGTACTTATAAATTGAGCTCTGAAGGTGGTATGATGCAAGGAGCAGTTATCACGAAAGTTAGTGATAATCAAATAAATTTAAAACCAGTCCAAGGAGAGATGCAACTCATAAAGATGGATGATGCATTACCTGCTATCGATGAAAGCGAAACATTATCCATTAACGGTGCTAAAGTAAAAAAAGAATTGCTTTATGGAAAATGGTATTATAATGGACAAATCAATGATGTACTAGATGATCGGTTAAATGATATGGTACCTGAGCATAAAAAAGGAGAACCTATAAATTATTCATTTAAAGAAGATGGTAAACTAATCAGTCGCGGCATCAAAGGTAAAATGGAAACAGGGAGCTGGAGTATAGCTGATGATAATCAAACTTTAAATATAAAGAGTAAAGAATTATCTGGATCTTTAAAAATTGTTAGGCTAGATGATTCACAACTTTACTATTACTATCCTGCGATGGATGCTACCATAAAGTTTAAAAGATCTGCTAAACCAGTTGAGCATAATTATCTTTCAGGTGAGTGGGTATTTGATAAAATACCTGATGATAAAGGACTAAGTGAGCAAGAGCAAGAAATGGCAAGTGATCTTTTCGGAAAAACAACATTGTCCTTCAAGAAGAGTAAATTTAATCTTACTAAACCCGAAAGCTCTTTTAAAGGTACTTGGAAAAGTGTCACTGAGAATCTAATAGAACTAAGATCATCCGATGGATCAATTTCGGAAATAGGTATAAATAAGATCAACAATAATCAGGTAGTGTTTGTGTTTGGTGGAACTGTAGAATTAGTAATGAAGAAAAGTGGTAAATAATTCAAAAAAATTATAAACAGTTTAAAAAATTATACAATGAACAAATCAATATTATTTATTAGTGCATTTCTATTTATTTCATTTTCTGCAATAGCTCAAGACAGTTTTATTATAGGAGACTGGGAATACGAGAAGATGCCTGATTCAATGGAAATGGGAGAGGATGGTCGCAAGATGATGGATAAGTTTTTTGCTGATGCTACATTATCATTTGATGAAGATAATTTTACGGTTTTTATGATGGGAAAAGATGATTACGGCACATGGAAAAAACTGGAAGGAGATAAGTATGAGTTAAACTCAACCGTAGCTGGAACTACAAATGAAGTAGGTTTTACAAAAGTCAGTGATGACCAAATCATTTTCAGTTTTGCTGAAGGAAAGTCAATGCAAATGAAAAGGTCTGATAAGAAGAAAAAGTCTAAGAAGAAGAAAAATAATTGAACTTCGATAGAAGGGGTAGACGTTGATAAGGAATTACTATTTGGTCAATGGTTTTATAATGGACAAATAAAGGAAGGTGTAGATGATCGCATTAATGCTTTAATTCTATCTCACAATAAAGATGAACCTGTAAATTATACATTCCAAAAAGATGGTAAATTTATAAACCACGCTGCTGCAGGAATAGTAATTGAAGCAAGTTGGAAATTAGACTCTGGCAATCATACTATACTTATAAGAGGGGAAGAAGGAGGAGAACGGTTGAAAGTAGTGAAGCTCAATAAGGACGAGTTGCATTTATATAATCCAAGAGTAGATGCTACATTGAAATATAAACGATAAAATTTAGTTTAATTTCCAATAGTTTTATATCATTTGATAACTATGATTTTCAATATTAATGCACAACTATTTTTTGTTGTGCATTTCTTTTACTGGAAGTTTATGGTGTCTAGTCATATGTTATAGACTATTTTCCTATCCACAAATAAAAAAAGATAAAATTTTTATTTTTTTAAAGTACCTTTGATCAGGTTATTGATAGATGTATTTCTTTCAATACCTACTTACATACCATCCTTCATATATTCACAAAAACATTTCACGGATTTATTGATGTACAGCTTAGCTAGAGCTACTGTTATTATTTTTTTATGTCCAAAAAACTGAAATGATGATTGTAAAGAAATTAGGTATCCTTTTAATATGTGTTTTTGTTGGGTTGAATGTTCAAGCACAGTTTCTTCAGAAACTAAAAGAGAAAACTCAACGGGCTATAGAGGATGAAATTATCAACAAGTCTGCTGATAAAGCAGCTGATGAAACTGGAGAAGCTATGGATGATGTTCTTTCTCCAAAAAATGGTGAGAACGACTCCGACGAAGATGAAGTCAAAAATCTGCCTTCATTTAGGATTGGTTCCAAAGTAGATCCTAGTTTTAAGAATAATAAGTATAATTATACTTGGAAGTATTCCTTGACTATGGACAGTAGAAAGGACGATATAGAGATGGATTATTATCTGTTAGAGGACGGGACAGATTGTGCTATGATTTATAATTCTACAAAAATCTCTGGAGGAATGGAAGGCATGATATCAATCATGGATGAAAAGAATAATTTTATAGCTTCCGTGTTTGAAATGAATGGTAGTAAAAGTGGGACTTTGATTGCTATGGATTTTGATGAACTATCTGATGTGGAGGATGAAGTAAGTGACTACACCATGAAAGAAATTGGAACTAAGACTATACTGGGTTACGAATGCCAAGGTTACCAAATGGAGAACGATGAGAACATCATCATTAGTTATCTAGCTACAGATATGCCCGTCAGTTTAAGTAACGTGTTAGGTGGTACTCAACAAAAGAATTTTCCTAAAGGCTTTAGTAAAGAATTGTTCGACAAGGTTGGAGAAGATAGCCTGATAATGGAAATGGAATATACTGATAAAAAGGAAGACAAGAATAATTTTACAACGTATTGCACCGCCTTAAAGAAGGAGTAGCTCAGTGTTGATTTATCAGAGTACTAAATCTACTAAGACAATGCGAAATAAGGGATAATAAAAAACCCATAATTACTTGATATTCAAGTAATTATGGGTTTTTTATTTTATGATTATGAGCTTGTGAATTTAATCAGAAAATGAACACGCTAAAAACGCATTCACAATTTACCATTCACAATTCTCCATTCACCATTATTTCGTTCCGCCTTCCTTCGCACGCTTATCATACTGCATCGGATTTTCTCTAGGCGAATTATTACGCTGGAACAATTCAAAACGATTGATCTCAGACTTAGGTGGATAGTAATTATTTGATCTGTCCGTATCTGCTGTTTCCAAAAATGGATCCAAGACAATCTCTGAAACTTCTTGATCTGTAACAAAAACTTTAGTCACACGATCATTCGTCTTCTTCCAAATCTCAGCAGGAATTCTGATAATTTCAGAAGTACCATTTGTGTATTTCATTTCTAAAATGATTGGCATCACTAGACCACCGATATTATCAAAAGAGATTTCGTAGAAATTCTTTTTAGAATTCAAATACTTCTTTTCATCATCGCTGAGCTTATCGTAGTATCGATCATACTTCTGCTTGTCGAGTACATTGTAATCAAGTGGATTGTAAGTGGTGTAAAAATCATTGATACTAGGATCTCTTTCATTTCTAGTTTCTTTGATCATCTCTTTATTCCTGATCGAAGAAATGTTCTTCGGCGCTTCAGCTAATTCTTCTTTAGCGATCTTACTATCTACTTCTGGATTTTTAGAATCCATCTGAATCCATTTTACATCTGACATTCCGATGTCTACATTATCGGTCGTATAAAACCAACCTCTCCAAAACCAATCTAAGTCTACAGCAGATGCATCTTCCATAGATCTAAAAAAGTCACCAGGTTCTGGTGCTTTGAACTTCCATCTATTAGAGTAGGTTTTAAAAGCATGATCAAATAATTCTCTACCCATCACAGTCTCTCTCAAAATATTTAATGCTGTAGCTGGCTTACCATATGCGTTATTACCAAACTGCCAGATAGATTCAGAGTTGGTCATGATAGGAGAAATCTTTGATTTGTCACCTTTCATATAATCTACGATCTTATCAGCCTGACCTCTACGAGAAGGGTAGTCTCTTTCCCAATGTTGCTCACTTAAGTATTGGAGGAAAGTATTTAACCCTTCATCCATCCATGTCCACTGACGCTCATCACTGTTGACGATCATTGGGAAGTAGTTATGTCCTACCTCGTGGATGATCACACCGATCATTCCATACTTAGTTCTTTGCGAATAAGTGCCATCATCTTCTGGTCTACCGAAATTGAAACAGATCATAGGATATTCCATACCGATACTCTTTGCGTTGATTGACCAAGCTACTGGATAGGGATATGGGAAGGTATAGTGTGAATACCATTTCAAGGTATGCGCTACTGCCTTTGTAGAGAACTTCTCCCAAATTGGATTACCTTCTTTAGGATACATGGACATTGCTAACACTGTGCTTCCGTCAGACTGTTTTACACTCATCGCATCCCAGATAAACTTCCTAGAAGATGCAAATGCGAAATCTCTCACATTGTCTGCCTTAAACTTCCAAGTCGCCTGTCCTTTAGCTTTTTTACTTTCCGTCTTTCCAGCTTCGTCTTGCGTCACAATGAAAACAGGATTCTCAAATTCGCTTCTTGCTTCCTCAAATCGCTCTTGCTGCTCCTCTGTTAGTACATCATCTTCATTTTGCAGCGTGCCTGTAGCAGCTACCAAGTGATCTTCTGGAACAGTAATCTCTACCTCATAATCTCCAAAGGTCAAGGTAAATTCACCTCTACCTAAAAACTGCTTATTCTGCCATCCGTCCTCATCAGTGTAAGAAACCATTCTTGGAAAAAACTGTGCGATAGTATATAGGTAGTTATCCTCCTCTTCAAAGTACTCATATCCTGATCTTCCTCCGATCTTCATTCTATCGTTGATGTTATACCACCACTTGATATCAAAAGAGAACTTTTCTCCAGGCTTAAGATTCTCGTCCAGATCTATACGCATCATAGTCTTGTTGATGGTATAGTCCAAGTCAGACCCATCTGTACCTTTCACGTGATCAATTTTGAATCCACCGTCAAATGTAGGTTCTAAGCCTTGCAGCTGTCTTAAGGACATTTTATCAGAGATACTACTCGTCTTTATCTTATAGGTATCAGAATCCTTTGCTCTCATGTTCTGATCCAACTGCAACCATAAGTATTCTAACTGGTCAGGTGAATTATTGGTGTAGGTAATTGTTTCCTCTCCGTAGATCTGTTGCTTATCATCGTCCAATTCAAGCTGGATCTTGTAATCAGCCTTTTGCTGCCAGTATTGAGAACCTGGTGCACCAGAAGCTGTACGATAAACATTAGGTGTAGGAAGTTCAGTGCCTAATTGCCTAAACTTATTCTTATTGGTGTTTTCTTGTCCTATCACAAAGTTACCAGAGAGTACTATTAAAGCTAATAGGTAAATAATATTTTTCATATGTAAAATTTCAGGTTGCTAAGATAAGCAAAGTATAGATATAGACAGACTAAAACTTGTACCTACCTAACGACATATTAGAAATATTTAAATATAAAAAGGAGATGTTCCACGTGGAACATCTCCTTTTGCCAATTGACTTATATACTAGCTAAAGCTTATTGCTCCAATAGGTATCCTTTAAAATCGTCAAATTCTATTGACATATCAGTAGCCACCTTTTGTTTGCCTAATAGCGAGGCAAGGTTTTCTGGAATAGGTACATTAAAACCTAAAGTCTCATCCATGGTTGGTTTGAATTTGGCGTAGTGTGCTGTTTCTAGTATGATGCCATTAACATCATGCTGTGCTTGGTATTCTTTCAGTGCTTCATAGCCTATAGCGCCGTGTGGGTCTATTATATAATCATACTTATTGTAGACCTCTTTTATAGATTCCTGCGTTTTAGCGTCATCATAGCTGTATCCACTCAGTAATTCTTTCATATTGTTCCACGTGGAACCTTCGTGCTTAAATATATCCGCTAATCTCTTATAATTAGAAGGATCTCCTACATCCATGGCGTTAGATATAGTAGCTAAAGACGGTTTTGCTGTATATTCCCCTGTATGGAGGTATTGCGGTATGATGTCATTGATATTGGTCGCTGCTAGGAACTGCTGCACGGGTAATCCCATCTTATGGGCAAATATACCTGCGGTGAGATTTCCGAAGTTCCCGCTAGGGATAGAAAATACAATATCCTTACTGTGATCTTCCAATTGTTTATATGCTTCGAAATAATAAAAGGACTGCGGGATCAATCTGGCAATGTTTATAGAATTAGCCGAAGCGAGACGCATCTTACTGCGTAGTTTATTGTCTAGGAAAGCCGACTTCACTAATCTTTGACAATCATCGAATGTTCCGTCTACTTCTAAAGCTTTAATATTCTTACCTAGGGTAGTTAGCTGCATTTCCTGTATATCGCTCACTTTTCCACTAGGGTATAGGATATATACATTGATACCTGGTGCATCAAGGAAACCCGCAGCCACCGCACCACCTGTATCACCAGAGGTGGCAACCAGTATATTCAAGTCTTGAGACTCTCCTTTATTGAAGTACCCCATGAGTTGTCCCATGAATCTTGCCCCGAAATCTTTGAATGCCATACTAGGCCCGTGAAATAATTCCAAGACGTGCATATTCGCGCTAAAAGACACGAGAGGTGCTGAAAAATTAATAGATTTCTGGATTATACTTAATAAATCAGCCTCGTCGATATATCCGTCAAACATAGACTTACACACTTCATAGCCGATCTCGGGTAAAGTTCGAGACTTGATCTCTGAGATAAAACCCTCTTTAAGTACTGGTATTTGACATGGCATGTATAAACCATTGTCTTCTGGTAAGCCTCTAAGCACAGCCTCTTTTAGATCGACTAGGTGTTCTGTATTATTGGTGCTGTATAATTTCATATTAATATAGGATTGCGCCTTCTTGATTGATTCGGCTGAGATAAACTGTGGATTCTATACCATGCTTTAAGAAAGCCTTCTTCATAGCTTCTCCAGCATTCTCAGCATTGAGGTTATTATTTGATAAAGCAAAGATGGCGGGACCAGCACCTGATATACTGCAACCAAGAACGTTCTCCTGTAAGGCAGCTTCCTGAACATCATAAAAACCAGGGATAAGGGCTGCTCGCTGTGGTTCAATAATGGCATCTTGTAATGATCTTTTGATCAAGTCAAAATCTCCATTATGTAAGCCAATAATTAAGCCACCTAGATTTCCATTCTGGGTAATGTGCTGGGTAAGCTTGATCTGATCAGAAAGTATATTCCGCGCATCCTTGGTCAAGATCTTAATCTGTGGATGTACCACCGTAGCATATAAACCTGGAGGTGTGATCACACGATGAAAATCCAAGGAAGCGTTATCTCTAATAAAGATGATTCCACCCAAAAGCGATGGAGCAACATTATCTGCATGATACGATCCATCTGCTACCTGTTCTCCCAAAACGGCGAAGGGGAGTAGTTCTCTTTTTTGCAATGGACGCTTCAATAGTTCATTGACCAGCATCACACCTGCAGCCGCACTTGCAGCACTAGAACCCATACCACTGCCGAAAGGCATCTTCTTATATATTTCCATCTCTACACCAATGGTAGGATCTCCAAGATGATCTAATAATTTCTGAGCGGCAAGACCAGCCGTGTTCTCTTCGGCCACTCTAGAAAGCTTACCTTTATCGCCATGAATATTAGTGATGCGAACGCCAGGCGTATTGGATAATACACCTATAATTTCATCACCAGGTTCGTCTAAAGCAAAGCCTAATAAATCATATCCACAAGCTACATTTGCCACTGTCGCTGGGGCAAAAACTTTTACTCCCGTACCCTTCATAAATTATTGATAATCAGTTATTTAGATATAAGATTGCCGATAGTCAAGACCTCTGCAAATACGCCTGCCGCAGTTACTTCTGCGCCAGCTCCAGGACCTCTGATCACCAGTGGTCTTTCGTGATATCTTTTCGTTGTTAAGACCACCATATTATCAGAACCATTGAGCGAATAAAATGCATGTGTATCGTCTACACTTTCTAAGGCAATACTGGCTTTCCCGTCATCTAGTTTCGCTACCATTCTCAGCACCTTACCTTCTGCTTCAGCGGTTTTCTTTAAATTTTCAAAGTAGGCATCCTCTGCTTTCAGCACTTCGAAAAGTTCTTCCACTGTTTCTACTTCTTGGCATTTTGCTGGAAGTACATTTTGAATATCTACATCATCTTGTTCTAACGACAATCCAATTTCACGTGCCAAGATAATTATCTTTCTTCGTACATCTAATCCGTTGAGATCTTCTCTTGGATCAGGCTCTGTGTAACCGAGCGCTTTTGCCTCGCGAACGATTTCATGAAAAGAATTATCTCCTCTAAAGTTATTGAAGATATAAGAGAGCGATCCCGACAGCACCGCTTCCAGTTTTAAAATTTGGTCACCGCTGTTGATCAAATCCCCAAGTGTAGAGATCACAGGAAGCCCTGCTCCCACATTCGTTTCGTACATGAAATAGACGCCTCTTTTTTGAGCCAACTTTTTCAACCTATTGTATTGAATGTAGGAACTAGAAGTTGCGATCTTGTTAGGTGTGGATATAGAAATACTCGCATCTAAAATCTGCTCGTAGTATTGAGCGATATCTGCGTTTGCGGTATTGTCTATAAAAATGGTGTTACTCATATTCATCTCTTTCATTTTGGAGACGAAAGCTTGCATGGTCATTTGTGTTTCTCCATTAGCCAATTGATCTTGCCAAGTAGATAAGTCCAATCCATCTTCATTAAAAATCATGCGCTTGCTGTTTGCCATGCCAACGATATTCACCTCGATTGCATTTTGTGTTTTGTGATACTCTGCCTGTTCTGCGATCTGTTTGATGAGTGTCTTACCGATCAATCCTACACCCACCATAAATAAATTGAGCGTACGTGTATCAGACAAAAAGAACGCTTGGTGCAGCACATTCAGCGCCTTAGTCTCATCGTGTCTATTGATCACTACAGAGACATTAAGCTCAGAAGAACCTTGCGCAATGGCAACCGTATTGATACCATTCTTACCCAGAGACTGAAACAGTCTACCCGCTACGCCAGGCTGATAACGCATGTTTTCACCGATGATAGCGATGACTGACAAATCGTTTTCAACGCCAACTACTTTTATATTTTTCTTAGAGATTTCATATTCGAAGGTTTGATCTACGGCAGCTTTAGCAGCAGGTGCATCAGCTGGACTCACTGCAAAACTAATTGACGACTCAGAAGAACCTTGTGTAATCAAAATGATATTGATACTCGCATTTGCCAAACACTGAAATAGTCTAGCCGCTATACCAGGTACTCCAAATAGACCAGCTCCAGATAGCGTAAGTAATGATACATTACCTATAGAAGATATCCCCTTAACTGGACGACCATTTCCAGATGTAGCAGAAATAAAGGTGCCGTCAAATTCTGGCTCAAACGTATTCTTGATATAAATTGGGATCTGCTTATTGAGTGCAGGCGCTAGGGTAGGAGGATATATCACCTTTGCACCAAAGTGCGACATCTCCATCGCCTCTGCATATGATAAAGCAGGAATGGTAAATGCCTTCTTTACCTTTCTAGGATCACAAGTCAATACCCCACTCACGTCCGTCCAAATTTCAATATGCTTAGCATCCAAACTGCTCGCCAAAAGTGAAGCGGTATAGTCAGAACCACCGCGACCTAGCGTAGTCGTATTGCCCTCATCATCTGAAGCGACAAAACCAGTTACGATCTTGATCCCAGGATTGTTGCTAAAGTAGGCGCTAACGGCCTCTGCCGTTTTTTGCATATCTACCTTGGCGATACTAAAGCTATCATCGGTCTTAATAACCTTACGCGCATCCAGATAGTTGGCACTAATCCCCTTTTGATTTAGCACCTGACTGATCAGATACGAAGAATTACGCTCTCCAAAGCTCAGTACATAATCCATCGTCCGCTTACTAGCCTCTCGAACCAGAAATACCCCATGAAGCAAATCCTTGAGGTTGTCGTGGTTTTCTTTCTGCTCATGGAGCACTTCTTTCAATAATACACCACTCAACAATGTATTTGCAGCCTCAGCGTGCCGCTGGCTAAAAGCATTAAAAGCATCTTGATACGCCTCATCACCAGCCGCCGCCAGTCTACTCATCTCTATCAAACTATCGGTCACTCCCCCAAATGCGGAGAATACTACTGAGAAGTTCTTGCCTTCTTCATAATATTTGACGAGAATATCGACGATCTGCAATATTCGCTCTGGTTTTGCTACAGAAGATCCTCCAAACTTTAATACTATCATGCGATCTATAGGATTATTTTATCAAAAAGAGATGACGAAAATATCGTCACGACATCTTACACATTATATAAGATTATAATACTACAAAGAATAAACCAAATTTACGTGGTGGGGATATGGATGGTGTCAGAGGGATTTTAAGTATCTTCAATCCTAGGCGATAATTTGAGTAATAAGTGAGATATAAATAGAAGAGGTAAAATATTATCAATCAATAGAAATGAATAAGAATAAAAAATTCTATAATGCTGAAGAGCTGCTCAGTAAAAAGTACGGTAAATCAGATACGCGATCAAGAAGACAATTTAGAAAGGAAGCATTTGCATTATAATTTTGGAGAGCTTATTCGAGATAGACGTAAAAGTCTAAAAATGACTCAGGAAGAGTTAGCAAAAAGAATTGGCAAAAAGAGACCTTATATTTCAAGAATGACATGAATAACCCTTATAGCATTCTTATATCTGTTGACTATTCACCTAATGAAGTAGGTAACCACCAATTTTCAAACGATGGATATAATGAATATATCTTAAATAGCCTGATTGTAGACGATTCTGGTTATTTTAGTGTTACAAATTCTTTGTTTGAAAATATTCCTGAAGGCGCAATTGTTACTATAAATATCTCTAGATTTAATTGCAAGGAGGCAAAACGCAGCAACGATATGGATGTTTTGTTGTTTTGAGACTGTTCATATAAGTGTGTCTAAAAAAAGATAACTTAGTAAATATGAAAAAGCAAAAGAAATTCGAGGAACTACTAAAAGATCCTTTAATGGCAGAACGTCTGAAAGAACGACTTTACAGCAAAGAGAGCTTAGTTGGTAAAGATAGTCCTTTTAGTGATTTACTTCAAAGTATGGTAAATCAGATGTTAGAAGGCGAGATAGATAATTTTTTGGAACAAGAGCAAAATTCAGGTAAAAAGAATAAGCGAAATGGTAAAATCAATAAGCGAGTATTAAGCCAATATGGTCCTCTAAATATATCTACACCAAGAGATCGAGAAGGGGATTTTGAACCAGAGTTAATAGCGAAGCGAGAAAGAGAATTAAATAGCGGCTTAGATCCTCAAATAATGGCTCTATATGCCCAAGGTAATTCGATAGAAGATGTTAGGCGTTTATTGTTAAAGATCTACGGTGTAGAGATTTCAGCTGGCAAAATCTCGAACATTACGGACAAAGTATTACCAGAGATTCAACAGTGGCGAAATAGGGAGCTGAACTCTTTTTACCCAATAGTGTATTTAGATGCTATCCACTTTAAGATACGCGAAGATGGTAAGTATAAAAGCAGTGCATTTTATACAGTGTATTCAGTAGATTGGGAAGGGAATAGGGACTTATTAGGGCTTTATATGAATGGAGGAGGAGAAGGAGCAAATCAATGGGGGCTTGTGCTACAGGATTTAAAGAGCCGCGGAGTGCAAGACATTTTAGTAGTCTGCACAGATAATCTAACAGGGTTTACAGAAGTGATCCAAGACGAATTTCCAAACACAATAATACAAGAATGCATAGTCCATCAAATGCGTAATTCACTTCGATATGTAGATGAAAAAGATCGGAAAAAAATAGTAGTAGATTTGCGAGCGATTTACATTTCCATCAATGAAGAAAAAGCTAAGACAGCACTAGCAACATTCGAGGTCAAATGGGGTAAGAAGTATGAATATATCGTCAAGCAGTGGACTGATAATTGGCAAGAACTGATGGCATTTTTGGACTTTCCAGTGGGAATGCGAAAAATGATATATACAACAAATCCGGTTGAAGCACTTCATCGCATTATACGTAAAATGATAAAGTCAAAAGCTGCTTGGGTGTCTCAAACTGCCATACTAAAACAGATATATCTTTCTTTGACGTATAACGAAAAGTCATGGAAACGAAAAGCGTATGGTTGGGCGAGTATTCAAAGAGATATAATGCAAATATATCCAGAACGAATACCCGAAAAATAAAAGTGCGGCGCTGCGCAGCCAGTCGGCCTACGGCCTCCTTGGCTGCGCAGCGCCAATTAGATCATACTTCGTATGATATTATATAACCAGACACACTTAATTGAACTATTCCGTTGTTTTCTTATTCTCAAAATAGTAGCAGTTTCCTATTTCAATCATTAAATGATTTTTAAGTATTTTTCCTTAAGAAAAAATAATATTTTGAAGTATACTTCAAAATATTTATGTTTAAATAGTTTTATTCCATTATTAATTATTTTATCTGACTATCCGCATGTTGGGGAGTAGATTTTAATATTTTATTTTTAAATCCTGAGCGCAGTGACTTCACAAGTATAGATTTGGGTCGCTTCTCTTTCACTTTCTTTTTGACAGCAAAAAGAAACAAAAACTGCCCAGTTGTGAAGCCTGCCCGGCTAGCCATTCAGACGGGGTTTCTTAACGCTTCGTCATGCTAAAAAAAGGCACTATGCTCAAAACTCGCTCTAAGTTTTCTTTCAATTGCATAGTCTGCAATAACGTAATTTTATCGCTTCGCCCTAGCACCGATTAAGCTCAAACAGTTGAGCATAGCACTCTTTTTTTTAGCATTCCTACACTAAACCCCCGTCTGGCTGTCTACAGCGTAGACGGACAGGCTTCAATACTGGGTGTCTTCTCCTAGGATGAATCTTGTTAAAATAATGATTTTTCTCTTATAACTTCTAAAAATCTAAAACAGTTAGAGTCCTAAATAATAATTGGTTAAGTCATTACACGCATTTTTTGATCGCTACCCAATATGCGGATAGTCACTAATAATATTTTGGGCACGTACCGACAAGTTTGTGGAGGGATTAGGGCCTCTGGTATTATTACAGATTGTTATATGACTTGAATTCGGAACTCCTTATTTGTCGATACCAGGCTATGCATGACGCCGCGTTCGCTTTGGTCTTCATCCGCTTCGCTACTTCGGACTGGCTCAAAGGTGAGCCATCATTACTATCCTTCGTGCGAAGCTTGCTGAATACAGCAGGGTTGTCAACTTACAGTTTGATATTGCTTCCTGTCGACCTACATAGCATTAGTATCAAAGGTAACTACTAAGTTTATAGAGGCTTTTTGCTCTAATCCAAAAGGTGAATTATCTCGAGCTTTTCTCCTTGTGCACTTGTTAAGCAACTCAATGTTTAAGATATCTGTTGTTTCTCTGCCCATATGATTTACAATATCGTTTGCTTTTGATCTTGCCATTTCAATAGCCTGCTTTGTTAATTTTGCAAAGGTACCATCTTCGCTTTTAGCTGAAAATTGTAAAAGCTTCAACTTGGCATAGCGCGCTTCTTCTAAAAGATTTTGTATACTTTCAAGATCTTGTGAGTTTCGGATTTGCCTATCATAATAGTAGGTCGACCCAACATTTGAGTATTGCTGACCAGTTTTTTTATCTGTTAATTTGTATTGTATTCCAGAGGATTTTAATTTCGTTATGAATCATTCATTGTTCAAAGAAGAGCTTTTTTTGTTCTCCCTGCTGCAGACGGTTTATTATCAGAAAGAAATTCTATCAAGCCTAAAGAGATGTCAATTTTATCTATTTCAAATGGGTGTTTTTCTAAGACAGTGACTGTTATAGATTGAGATAGTAAGTGTGATGAACCAAGGAAAATCATTGAAGTTAGAAAAATCCCTTGAGTAATGTCAAAGTTGTAACAGCTGTTTTTACGTTCATAATTTTTGTTTTATTCTGTTAAGTTCATTGTTTTACTTTTGTAGCTTTTTTGAATTTGTTTGGTATCTCCAAAGCGCTTTTATCTATTGTCTTTGTAATAGATATGGCTGTCTCGATTTGAATAGAATTGGGTTTGTCTTTTTTATAGTATTTTATTTCTAAAGGTGTTTTGTCCACAATCTTCTCCCAGACTAAATTAACACAATAAAAAGGCAAATCTAACTCTCCAGTAACATAACATTCGTACACATATTCTTCAAGCCAGTTATCTTCTTTGTCACTTCTAATTTCGGTAATGATTATTTTATAACATTCATAGCCAAGTATATTTTTTTTATCTGAGCGATTAATATTTACACGGTATTCAAGATTCCACGATTCGGGCGGTAGATATAGCGTTTCTCTGAATTTTTTGTTTCCATTTTTATCAGTAAAGTAATGAGTCCACAGCAAACTATTTGGATCGATCAAAATAAATTCATCTTCAGAAAGTTTGTTTTTATTTCTTTGGTAATAAATCCTGTCTTGATTGAATATGTATGTAGATTCTAAAAGATTTTGATTGCCTGTCATTTCAATAAGCATGTCTCTAAATTCCACCATGTCATTAGTTAGACTATCGGATTCGCTTGAGTCTATTTCTAATTCATCATTAAGTTCGGTTATGTCAAGGTTCATCTTTCTATGATAAACTATTTTGTCCACTTTTTTTTGACTAAAACTAGGGTTTAGGTTAAAGAAAAAGAAAAGACAAATAAATCGGCAAGTAATTGTCATAAATGTGGAAAGTAATATTGAATGATAGTTATTTATTGGGAACAAGTTCGCTTTTGTCCAAGACCGTAATGATAAATTGGGAATCTTCTTATACAATAGAAATCAACACATTCCCTATTTTTTCTCCAGTCAGCACGTACTCGTATGCCTTTGCTATGTCTGGCAAGGAATAGTCTCTATCTATTACCGGCTTGAATTGTCCAGTCTTTAATAGATTGCTAATATACGGTATTGTTTTATCTGTACCGTAAGGGATAGAGAAAATCACCTTTTTACTTGAGGCCAATGTGAACAGTGGATAGAGAATATTTTGAGCATAGGGCCCCAGCTCAGAAGACATGTAAAAGCCTTTTTCTTTGAGCAAAGGTTTACATTGCCCAAAAGTGCTTTTACCTACGGTATCAAAAATGAAATCATATTTATCCTGCCCTTTTGTAAAGTCTTCTTTTATATAATCAAAGATATGATCAGCTCCTAGAGACTTGATCAATTCAATATTCTTGGTGTTACAAGTCGCGGTAATTTGAATATCATATTGCCTAGCAAACTGTAGTGTCGCAGAACCGATAGCGCCCGTCGCACCATTGATTAATAAATGTTGACCAGCTTGTATATCGACTTTATGAATAGATGTGTAAGCATAGTGAGCGCCTTCCAAACTAGCAGCCGCTTCCTTGTAGTTTATGTTTTCTGGAATCAGATATATTTGATCTTCAGCTATAGTGACAAACTCTGCATGAGATGAAGCACCTGTATCAATAAATCCAAAAACACGATCACCAATTTGAAAGGATTTGATATCCTCTCCTAGGGATACCACCTCGCCTGCAAAGTCTGTCCCTAGGATTGTTTTTCTAGGCTTAAATAAGCCCAAGACAAATCGCATGATAAAAGGTTTTGCCGTGAGATTGGCGCAGTCAGTTCTGTTGACTGTTGTAGCGCGGACTTTGACCAGAACATCATTTCCTTTTGGAGTAGGAGTTGGGATTTGTTCAATTGTTATTGCACTTGGAGGGCCGTATTGTTTGCGGGTGGCTGCTTTCATTAATGTTTGCGTTTTCAAGCAAATTAATGAGCATAACCTTATTGTTATAGATTTTTAGACAGAGAACATAGATCAATAGACAAAGTTAGAGGCGATTCAAAATGCTAGTCAAAATACTCATACTTTAAAATAATGTGTAAAAATATTGATTGACTTCAACTTGCTAGGGAATTACATATATTTGTTACATGTATTACAGGAGAAAGATAATATTAAGCTTATTAGAGGAGTTTGGAGGTAAGTTGAAAAAAATTGATTTTCAAAAACTACTAATGATTTTGTCAGCAAAGCAAGATAAACCTGCTTATGAATTTGTGCCATATAAATTTGGTTGTTTTTCTTTTCAATCTTATGCTGATATTAGAACTATGATAAAGTATAAGCAAATATTAGAGAATACAAATGATGAGTGTTGGGTAAAAAATGATAAAATTGATTACTTTCAAATGCTTAAAGATCGAGATCAATTTTTGGTGAAAAAAATAAAAGAAAAGTTCGAAAACTATTCATCAGAAGATTTAATAAAATATACGTACAGAGAGTATCCATACTATGCTATCAAAAGTACCATAGCAGAAAAGGTTTTAACAAAAAGTGAACTAAAAGATGTAGAAAAAGAAATACCTGTAAATAACCAAAAGGCACTTTTTACAATTGGCTATGAAGGGATATCGCAAGAAAACTACTTGAATAAGTTAATAAAAAATGATATAAAAGTGCTTTGTGATGTAAGAAGAAATGCATTAAGTATGAAGTATGGTTTTTCTAAAAATCAATTATTAAAAGCTTGTACTGGTTTAGGGATAGAGTACTTTCACATTCCAGAAGTAGGAATTGAAAGTAATAAAAGAAAAGAGCTAAAGTCTCAAAAAGATTATGATGAACTATTTGCATCATATAACATGACATTAAGGAATGATCACTCTGTAAAAGGAATTAATGAAATTATTGAATTATTAAACCAAAATGAGAGAGTTGCAATAACATGTTTTGAAGCTAATATCCATCAATGTCATAGAAAGCATTTAGCAATTAAATTAGTCAAAAAGTTAAAACGATTTGATCTAGTACACATTTAGAAAGAAACAAACAATAAAAACGGAGAAAGTAAGAGTCTTGGTAACCGTAAAAACTTACCCAACCTTATCATCCAAATATGACGAACTTGTTTGTACGGCTGGATTTAGAGAAGATGGGAGATGGGTTAGAATATATCCCATACCATTTAGAAAATTAGATTATGAATCTAGATATGCAAAATATCAATAGATTGAACTTAATCTCGTTAAGAATACCTCAGACTTTAGACCAGAATCTTATAGACCTCATAATTATGATGAAATTGATATCCTTGATAAAATAGATACTGGTAAGGATAGACTCTGGATAGAGCGGAAAAAGTATGCATTAAAAAAAGTCTACACCAATCTTAAAGAATTAATCACAGAAGCAAAAGATAATGATATTGGCACTTCACTTGCAACGTTTAAATCAACTAAAATCCTTGACTTTAAGGTTGAAAAAATTGCAAGAGAGTGGGATGCAAAATAGATAGCACAGTTAAAAGCTAATGCCGCTCAATTGAATTTGTTTGATAATTCAGATAATCCATTTGAAGTAGTTAAAAAGGGTCCATATAAATTTTCTTATCGGTTACACGATGATAGTGGTAAGGAATCTACAATGATGATAGAAGATTGGGAAATATGTCAATTATATTGGAATGTTTTGGCTAGACATAAAGGTGACGAATTAAAAGCCTGCGAAGATGTAAGAAAAAAATACTTTGAGGATTTTGCAAAAACTAAGGATCTACACTTATTTTTAGGAACGACAAGACAATTTCATTTAGTAGCGCCTAACCCATTTATAATTATTGGAGCATTCCACCCTAAACATGAGGTACAGGGTAGATTGTTTTAGTGATGAGCTATAATAACTATAAATTAACTCCCTGTCTCTTCCAAGCCCACGCCCCTGCCGCGCTGCGGACTAGCGGTGGTAGTGCCCGGCTGTCCACGCTGTCGCTAGACAGTCGGACAGGGTATATCCATGTGCGTTGGCTTCTTGCACCGGCATGGATGTAGGAACGGACGACGCGACCTAAAGGTCTATGGGTGTGTGTATAGATGCCAAATTTGGCATCTATACACACACCCATAGACCGCAAGGGAGGCCCCAAATCAAACCCCTATAGATAGGAATAACACCTCGAAACAACCCTCGTAAACAAAATCTCACATATTTGTATAAAAAAGCTTATATTTGCAAAACTTCGTAGGGAGGGAACTTTTATAGTTCCCTCTTTTTGTTTTGCAAGAGTCTGTTTAGAAGGAGCATCGCGAACTAGTAGATGCCACCTTAGACACGCTCAAATACCTTTGGAGATGATAGAAAAGATCGAAGCACATTTGCTCAAGCTCTTTAAAGAAGAAGAGTTTCAAGATTGTTTTGTAGTCGAGATAAATGTAAAAGGCAAGAGTAAACTCGAAGTCTATGTCGATGCGGATGCAGGAATAGATTTTGATCGTTGCCGACGTATCAGTCGATATCTGGAAGAAGAAATCGAAGAGAAAGGCTGGATGGATGAGAAATACACCATCGAGGTATCTTCGCCGGGGACGGATCGCCCGCTCAAATTCAAACGGCAGTACGCCAAGAATGTGGGACGCAAGATGGCGGTCATAGATGATGAGGGGCATAAGACAGAGGGAGAGCTGATCAGTGCCGATGAGGAACAGATCATCCTGGAATATAAAGACAGAATAAAAGAAGGCAAACGGAAGAAAACCGTAGTCGTCCAGAAAGAAATAAAATTTGAAAATATTGCTAAGGCATTTGTAAAAATAAGCTTCTAATTATGAGTTTGAATTTAGTTGATACGTTTTCGGAATTTAAGAACATGAAGAACATCGACCGTCCTACCATGGTACGTGTCCTAGAAGATGTATTCAGAACTTTGATTAAAAAGAAATTTGGGTCCGATGAGAATTTTGATGTCATCGTGAATACCAATGGAGATATAGAATTGTGGAGAGTACGGGCGATCGTATCTGATGGTGAGGTGACCGATGAGCAGGCAGAAGTGTCTATCTCTGAGGCGTATGCCATAGATGAGGATTATGAGATCGGAGAAGAGTGTTATGAGCAACTACACCTAGTAGATTTTGGTAGAAGATCAGTCATGGCCGCACGTCAGACCTTAATCTCCAGAATTATGGAGCTAGAAAAAGATGAAATACACAAACGCTACTCTGAGCGTGTTGGTGATATCGTAGTGGGTGAAGTCCACCAGATCCTGAAGCGTGAAATCCTAGTGATGGATGATGCGACGGGTAATGAACTTGTACTTCCACGAAACGAAATGATCAGAGCTGATTTCTTGAGAAAAGGAGATATGATCAAGGGGGTGATCAAAGAGGTAGAGATGCGGAACAATAACCCAGTCGTGGTGATGTCTCGTACACATCCAAACTTCCTAGCGAAGCTAATGGAGCAGGAGGTGCCAGAGATCGAGGATGGATTGATTACGATCAAGAAGATTGTCCGTATCCCAGGTGAAAGAGCGAAGGTGGCGGTAGAGTCCTATGATGATCGTATTGATCCTGTAGGCGCCTGTGTAGGTATGAAGGGATCGCGTATCCATGGTATCGTGCGGGAATTGAAAAATGAGAATATTGATATCGTTAATTATACTAATAATAATATTCTATTTATCCAGCGTGCATTGACACCAGCTAAGGTGACGAGTATCGATCTAGATGATGAGACGATGCGTGCAGCAGTGTCTTTGGATTCGGATCAGGTATCTTTGGCGATTGGTAAAGGGGGTACAAATATTAAGCTAGCCAGTAAACTGACTGGATACGAAATAGATGTGTTTAGAAACCAAGATGTCAATGAAATAGACGATGTAGATTTGGACGAATTCATCGATGAAATCGAAGATTGGATCATCGATGCACTCAAAAGTATCGGTTGCGATAGTGCCAAGAGTGTCTTGGATTTAAGCAAAGAAGAGTTGCTACGTAGAACTGATTTAGAGGAGGAAACGATCGACGAGGTAAGACGCGTCTTAGAGGCCGAATTTGATGAAGATAAGTAGTCTGCGCCGCTTGTGATTGAAGATACCGCACTAGATACTGTCAAAATATACACGATATTTTCAGGCTTTAGTGGTGTATGTACCTTGTTTTTGATGTTTTAAGCCAAAAATAGGTCTAATAATAACTAAAAAACCGACCCGAAAGGGCATATATTGGTTGATTAATAGGGGTATAGGGTAGCAATACAATATAATTGCTGTACCTTTGCTCAAATTTTCGGCGAAAGCTTTTTTTTAAATAATATTAAAAATGTAGATACGATATGTAACTCAACGTAACATTTAAAAAAATGCTTTTGCTCATTGAATGAGCCTCGGCTCGTACCAAGTGCTAATTTTTAGGCATCGATGGTAGTAAAACAATAATTTTTATTTTGAAGAGATTAGTCAAAGTAGCAAAAGAATTTAACGTAGGTATTAGCACTATCGTCGACTGTTTGAAAAATAACGGGTTCGAGATAGAGAGTAAACCTACGTCTAAAGTTACGGATGAGATGTATCCGGTGCTGCTCAAAGAATTCCAAGCTAACAAAGCTGTAAAGGAGCAAGCAGATGCCCTCAAAATTGGCAATCGAAACAAAGAGGAGGAAGTTGTAGTCGAACCACCAGCACCCGCAAAAGAAGAGATCTTTAAAAAGCCAGAGCCTGTAGCTCCTGTAGAGCCGCCAAAGCCAGAGCCGAAGCCTGAAACTAAAAAGGAAGAGGTTGTAGATAGACCTACCGTATCTGGTCCTAAAGTAGTCGGAAAAATAGATCTTAATCCTGTAAAGGAAACTCCAAAAACTGCCAAAAAAGAATCTACGAAGGTCGAAGAGAAGAAGGCAGAGCCAAAGCCTGAGACAAAAAAGGTTGGAGCTAAGAAAGTTGGAGCCAAAAAGGAAGATTCTAAGAAAGTTGGAGAGACAACTCCTACTGCAAAAGAAGAATCTGAAACACCTAATACAGCAAAGAAGAAAGATAAAACAATGAAGGCGGAAGCGCCTGAATTGCGTGGTCTAAAGATCTTAGGTAAGATCGAAATAGCAGACAAAAAACCTAAGGATACTAAAAAGCCAATTGCCTCTTCCAACGATGCTAAGAAACGAAAGCGTCGTAGAAGAAAGATTTCTGATACAAGAACAAGTGGCGGCAATAATCGTGGTGGTAATAGAGGAGGAAATTCTGGCAAAGGCGGTAAACGCTCTGCTCCTGTAGTCAAAGAGGTGTCTCAAAAAGAGATAGAGGATAAGATCAAGGCAACTATGGCTAAGATCTCTGGAGGTAGCAAGAAGAAGCGCCAGAAGATGAGAAGAGAACACCGTGAATCTACAAGAGAGAAGCAAGAAGCAGCAGCTGCAGAAAAGCAGACTGATGTGATTCAGTTGACTGAGTTTATCTCGGTATCTGATTTGGCTTCACTTTTTGAAATAGCGGTGACTGATGTGATCATGACCTGTATGAACTTAGGTGTGATCGTATCTATCAACCAGAGATTAGATGCTGAAATCATCGAATTGGTCGCAGAAGAATTTGATAGAGAAATAGAATTTATCTCTGCCGAAGAGCAGGTTGAAGACGAAGAAGAGGAGATTGACGATCCTGCAGATTTAGTGCCTCGTGCACCGATCGTCACTGTGATGGGTCACGTAGATCATGGTAAGACTTCACTACTAGATTATATCCGTAGTGAGAACGTAGCCAGCGGTGAAGCAGGGGGTATCACCCAGCATATCGGTGCCTACGAAGTCAAGACCAAGGATGACCGAAAGGTAACCTTTTTAGATACACCAGGTCACGAAGCATTTACCGCGATGAGAGCGAGAGGGGCTAAGGTCACCGATGTAGCGGTGATTATTGTAGCTGCGGATGATGCGATTATGCCTCAGACAAAAGAAGCGATCTCACACGCACAAGCGGCGGGTGTGCCTATGATATTTGCGATCAATAAGATCGATAAAGACGGTGCTGATCCAGAAAGAATAAAAGGTCAATTGGCAGAAATGAATATCCTAGTTGAAGATTGGGGTGGTAAGTTTCAGTCACAAGATATATCTGCCAAGAAGGGTACCAATATAGATCTCTTGCTGGAGAAGATATTGCTCGAATCAGATATGCTTGAACTCCAAGCGAATCCAGACAGAAATGCAACGGGTACAGTGATCGAGGCATCTCTGGATAAAGGACGTGGATACGTCACCAAGATGCTTGTACTCAACGGTACATTACATGTAGGTGATTCGCTCGTAGCGGGTGAGCACTCTGGTAAGGTCAAAGCCATGTTCAACGAATCTGGTAAGAAAGTGAAAGCGGCAGGACCAGCGGCGCCAGTATTAGTACTGGGTCTCAATGGTGCACCTCAAGCAGGTGAGAAATTTAAGGAGACAGAAACGGATCAGGAAGCTAGATCCATTGCGACCAAGCGTAACCAAATCATTAGAGAACAGAATAACCGTGCGTCTAAGCGTATCAGTTTGGATGAGATCGGTCGTCGACTTGCATTGGGTACCTTCAAAGAATTGAACTTGATCGTGAAGGGTGATGTGGATGGTTCTATCGAGGCTTTGGCAGATGCATTGATCAAGCAGTCTATAGATACCGTATCCGTAAACGTGATCCACAAGGCCGTAGGTCAGATCATCGAGTCGGATGTACTTTTGGCATCAGCTTCAGACGCGATCATCGTTGGTTTCCAGGTGAGACCATCACAAGGTGCACGTCAGTTGGCTGAGCGAGAAGGCGTAGAGATCAAGACGTACTCTATCATCTACGAAGCGATCGATGAGATCCGTTCTGCTATCGAAGGGATGTTGGAGCCGAAAGAAGAAGAGAAAATCACAGCACAAGTTGAAGTGCGTGAAGTATATAAGATTAGCCGTGTAGGTACAATCGCCGGATGTATTGTACAAGAAGGTAAGGTCGCACGTAACAACTATATTCGTATCATCCGTGATGGTATCGTGATCTATCCTACCAAGGAGGGCGCAGTCGGAGAGATTTCTTCCTTGAAGCGATTCAAAGACGACGTCAAGGAGGTCAAGGTCAATACCGAGTGTGGTGTCTCTATTAAAGGCTACAACGACATCAAGGTAGGCGATATATTTGAGGCATACGAAGTGATCTCGGTCAAGCAGACTTTGGATTAGAAAAATCTTATTTAAGAATAATGAAAAGCGTTTCACTTTCGAGTGGAGCGCTTTTTTGTGTGGGGTCATGGATTAGGTGATTCATGATTTGGGAGTGCCGCCATCCCGATGAAAAATCGGGAGGCGTCGTGTCGTCCGCTATATCCCTTTTTTCGCTAGGCGAAACAAAGGGATGCCGCTTCCACCACTCACTTCTACGCGCCGTTGGCTTGTCGAGCTTTGATGCCTTCGGCATGTCGCGAAGGTGATCATAAATACGCACAAATGGTATTATCTTAATTGTAATCCTGCCCAAGGGAGACGAAATAAATCGTCGTCTCTACCAGACGTGTTCTTTTACAATTATAGATCAACGAACACTCCAGCTTAGCATTCATAATTCATCATTCATAATTAGCGAGCTCCGCTCGCTAGTCCGGTTCCACCCCCAAAATAATACTAACCTTACCATAGTTATTCAAAAACCCATTACCAGGATTTAAGAAATCTTTGTCAATTCCAACACCATAGTCAAAACCCAGTGTCCCAAACATGGGCACCTGCACACGAAGTCCAAGACCAGCAGAACGTTTCAGATCAAAAGGATTAAAGTCCCTAACACTTTCCCATGCATTCCCCGCTTCTACAAAACCTAAGACGTAGGCTCTGGCGCTAGGCAAATTCAAAACAGAATATCTCAGTTCCGCAGTAAACTTGGCGAACATACCTGCTCCACCGCTAGCACTGGCGTCAATATCATCTATGTCGTAACCACGAAGACTGATCAGGTCATACCCTAAAGCACCGCTAGTTTGATTGCCAAGACCGTCTCCACCTAAAACAAATTTTTCAAAAGGGGAGGTGCCCAGTTGGCTATTATAAGTGCCGAGTACACCAATCTTAGCGGAAGCTTTAAAGACCAACTTGTCGTTAATTTTTTTGTACAACTCCCCATCAAATCTAGCTTTCAGATATTCAGCGAATTTATATTTTTCTTGATCAGTTTCGCCTTCAATATCTCTGCTTTTATTCAGGAGAGAGTACGGTGGAGTAAATTCAGCAGATAAAGATAAGCGGGAGCCTTTGGTTGGAAAAAACGGATCATTTAGCGTAGAACGTACAAAGGTCTGGTTGATGTTGATATTATGGTATGTACCGTCAGTCAACTCAAGTCCACCATCTACACCAAATAAATTACCCTCCCAGTTATTAAGTCGGATCTGTTTGTAGGTCAAAGTGGTTTGACTGGCGATATAGCTGTTCATAAATTTAAGTCGCGTCCCTAAACCAAGAGAGCCACCCAAAATATTAATTCTAGAGTTTATACCTTCTTCAAGAGCGTCTGTATCTATGAATTGTGAATAAAATAATCCACTACTCAAAGCATTGGGTTTCTTCTTACCTAGCCATGGTTCAGTAAATGAAACATTGTAAGATTGGAAAGATTTACCATTCGATTGTGCACGAAGAGAAAGACGCTGCCCAGCACCTCGAGGTGTGGGATCCCAGCTCTTAGGATGTAGTAATTTCTTTGTAGAGAAATTATTTAAAGTTACACCCACTGCTCCGACCAAACCAGTTCCCTTGCCAGCCCAACTGCCAGAAAGCTCAAACTGATCAGATGATTTTTCTACTACTTTGTATTCTATATCTACAGAACCGTTCTCTACATCCACAGGCGTTTTGATTTCTAATTTCTCCGCATTGAAATATCCAAGATTAATAACCTCCCGCTGTGATAAAATGAGATTTGAGCGACTAAATTTATCTCCAGGCTGCGTTCTCAGTTCACGACGAATCACTTCATCATCGGTCTTATCGTTTCCAGAGATGCTGACTTTATTGATAGTGGCTTGAGTGCCCTCTAGAATGCGCATTTCTATATCAATCGAATCATTAACCAAGGCAACTTCCACGGGCTCTATTTTGAAAAATAGATAACCGTTATCCATGTACTGAGAACTAATGTCACGCCCATCAGGACTATAGTGCACTCTAGTCTCGAGTAATTCTGTATTGTACACATCTCCCTTCTCTATTCCGACCAAGGACTGTAATTGCTCTGCAGTGTATACTACATTTCCTTTATAGGTGATATTTCGGATATAATATTTATTACCTTCCTCTAAATAAATATCGATACTAACATCACCATTTTCATTCTGTTTGACAGTATCATTTATTATTACAGCATCCTTATAACCAAGCGCATTATAATAAGCAATCAAGGCAATCTTATCTTCTTGAAATTGATCCTCGACATATTTAGAAGAAGAGAAAAGCTCCCACTTTCTTTTTGTATTTGCTAATATGGATCTCAGTTTTCTAGGATTTACTTTTTCTGCTCCAATGAAAGCAATATCATCTATCTTTACCTTATTCTCAATGTTGACATCGAAGATAAGATTCACCTTGCTCTTATCTTCAGGATGGCTTACTTCAGTGATTAGGCAGACTGCATTAGGATACCCTTCCTGAAAAAAGAAATCTTGAATTTCATTTTCCAAAATTGATTTTGTACTCTGAGATATGATACTACCCTTACCTAGTTTCTCGTCAATGATTTTTGTTAGATCTTCCTGATATCTTTTTTTGACCCCAATGATTTTATGCTCAGCAAACTGTGGCTTTTCTTCGACAACGATCTCTAAGAACACAATCTGGCCAGGCTTCTCCTCCTTCAATATTTTTATAGCCTTGAATAGCTTCAACTCCCATAATATCTTTATAGCCCTCGAAATTTCGTTGCCGGGTATTTGGATAGAGTTCCCCACCTTGAGACCAGATCTAGCTATGATAGTATGCTCATCATTATAATTGATTCCTGAGGTGCTGATGCCAGCTATCTCGAATGAAACTGTATTAGTTTTTTGGCAAATAGAAACTTGACAGTACCCTAAAAAGAAAAAAAGAAGTAATAGTTGCTTACACATGATTTTTACGATTGCGCAAACCAATCCCAGGCTAAAGCCATGCAGCTTTAAGTCAGTGTGGTTTGGATTAATATGTTTTTGTAACCTCTAAAAGAGTCAGATACTATACATATGGTTGTAGGAGAAGCATACAAATTAAATTATTTCTTTGAGCTGTTATTTCTTTTTTTGAATCTAGATTTGGCTCTTCTCACGTGTCATTTTAACATGGTATGCACCGAAGAGCTGCACAGAAGCGCTCAGAACACCGAATAAAAACTACAGTGAACTTCGGTGTTTTGAATACGATAGATTAGCTACAGTATCTACGGTGGTTAAACCGAATTAGCTTAGCTCTTTCCATACATGCCTGATATTCTTTCTTATATTTCCCATCTCTTTGAGCTAGGCAAGCTTACATGGTTTCTTCGAATTAGCTTAGTCCTTTTTTCTTCTTAGGCACCTTGCCCACGAATGCTTAGCTAAAGGGCACCTCTAAAAACCTCCAATATTTTCATTATTTTTAGGTATGCGAATATACAACCCAATTACGAGTTTATTTGAGAGTACAGATCAGAATAGTTTAGTTACGAAATTAGGAGATCCCTTAC
>Ga0209187_1001081_pt1 | contig 35608 bp, 26 predicted proteins | sample BantaG_FD_187430 | JGI IMG/M metagenome (GOLD analysis project Ga0209187, IMG submission 187430) | Marine algal microbial communities from Bantry Bay, Ireland - BantryBay_4 metaG (SPAdes) (version 2) | ecosystem: Host-associated > Algae > Red algae > Unclassified | place: Bantry Bay, Ireland...
CCCACATCTCTAGCCTACCGACCTTGCCCCTTGACCTTGACCTTGACCTTGACCGCGTCATGAATACGTCGCCTAAGAAACGCAACGGATAATATTAGTCACCCACGATATAAGATGCCGACGGGGACGTCGGCGCTCCCAGGCTCCTCGTCCGTATATTTCTTTGCCCACATCTCTAGCCTACCCGACCTTGCCCTTCGCTCTTGACCTTGACCTTGACCTTGACCTTGACCACGTCATGAATACGTCGCCTAAGAAACGCAACGGATAATATTAGTCACCCGCGATATAAGAGGCCGACGGGGACGTCGGCGCTCCCAGGCTCCTCGTCCGTATATTCATTTGCCCACATCTCTAGCCTACCCGACCTTGCCCCTTGACCTTGACCACGTCATGAATACGTCGCCTAAGAAACGCAACGGATATTATTAGTCACCCGCGATATAAGATGCCGACGGGGACGTCGGCGCTCCCAGGCTCCTCGTCCGTATATTCCTTTGCCCACATCTCTAGCCTTCCCGACCTTGACCTTGACCTTGACCGCGTCATGAATACGTCGCCTAAAAAACGCAACGGATAATCACACTCACCCACGATATAAGATGCCGACGGGGACGTCGGCGCTCCCAGGCTCCTCGTCCGTATTTTTACCTGCCATCGATTCCTTTGCCAAATCCACCCCCTGGCATCTGGCAATAAAAAAGGCCCGCCTGCACTTGCGTGCAGGCGGGCCAGGGGGATGAGGGGGAGTTTTCCTTTTTTCACCAAGCCAGGGTGCCACCGGTTTGATACTCGGTAACCCTGGTCTCGAAGAAATTCTTTTCTTTCGGCAAATCAATCGCTTCGCTCATCCAGGCGAAGGGATTTTTGCTGTCGTAACGACGCTCCATGCCGATGCGCTCGAGGCGACGGTCGGCAATGAACTGTACGTAGTCGCGGAACAACGCCGCGTTGAGGCCTAAAATGCCGTTTGGCAGACAATCTTCTGCGTAAGCGATCTCTAACTCTACCGCTTCTTCAATCATCTCCAAAAGCTCTGCTTCAAAATCGGCATCCCATGCTTCAGGATTTTCGAGTTTGATCTGATTGATGAGATCGATGCCGAAATTCAAGTGGATGGATTCGTCGCGAAGAATGTATTGAAACTGCTCTGCGATACCGATCATTTGGTTGTTGCGACCAAAGTTCAGGATCATGGCAAATCCACTGTAGAAGAAGATGCCTTCCATGATCACATAGAAACCAACCAAGTTACGGAGGAAGGTCCGAACGTTTTCAACCGTGTCCGTATTGAAATCATCGGCCATGATCGATCCGGTAAACCGCATCTCAAAATCATCCTTCGCTTTGATGCTTGGGATCTCATTGTACATGTTGAAGATTTCACGTTCGTCCAAGTTAAGGCTGGTTACGATGTAGTGAAAGGTGTGGGTGTGGATCGCTTCTTCGAAGGCCTGACGCAAGAGGTACTGGCGGCATTCGGCATTGGTCACATGTTTGAAGATAGCCAAAACGATGTTGTTGCCAACCAGACTTTCGCCGGTGGCGAAAAAGCCGAGGTTGCGCAAGATAACCAAACGCTCGTCATCGCTGAGCTCGTTTGATTTCCACAATTCGATGTCGCGCTGCATTGACACTTCAGTCGGCATCCAATGGTTAGCACATCCGTTAAGATAGTGCTCCCACGCCCAAGTGTATTTGAGCGGCATGAGCTGGTTCACGTCAACTGCGTTGCAGTTTAAGATACGCTTCTCATCCGGATTCATCCGTGCAGACAAATCGTATAGTTCCGTTGGTTTTCCTGTCGAGTTACAGCAAGACATCCTATTATTCCTTTTCTTCGGGTTTTCTTCGGGTTCGCTGATGATGGACATCGCTGTCTTCCATCAACAAATTGTTTGGTGTTTGGTTGTTTGGTTGCCGGTCGCTTACTGACAGGCTTCGCAGTCTGGGTCATCAATCGAGCACTGCTTCGGTGGAGGCGGGGCGCCTTGACGGTCAACATTCACCTTGATGTCTGACGAGGCGCTTTGGCTTTTCATCCAACGGGGCTGGATGCCACGCTTGTTGATGTCCATGGTTGATTTCTCGACCGTGGTTGCCGCTTGCGAACGCAAGTAGTAGGTGGTTTTGAGACCTTTTTCCCAGGCGAGCATGTACATTTCGCTGAGCTTCGGTCCGCTTGGCTCTGCGCAATACAGGTTAAGCGATTGCCCCATATCGATCCACTTCTGGCGACGGCTTGCCGCTTCAATGATCCACTTCGCGTCGATCTCGAAGGCGCAGCGGTAGCGATTACGAATTTCTTGTGGCACCCGCTCGATTTCCGCGACACTTCCGTCGAAGTACTTGAGGTCGTCGATCATTTCTTGGTCCCAAAGGTCCAAGGCTTTCAACTCGTTGACGAGGTATGGGTTCACCACGGTGAACTCACCACTGAGATTCGACTTCACGTATAAATGCTTGTAGCTAGGCTCGATCGACTGCGAGACACCAGAAATATTACTGATGGTGGCAGTCGGTGCGATGGCCATGGTATTGCTGTTGCGGATACCGTTTTTGCGGATCGCATCACGGACTACGCTCCAGTCTCTGCGGACGGTACGGTCTTGATCAACAAATCCACCACGATGGCGCTCTAACAATTCAATCGAATCAATTGGCAGAATACCTTGGTCCCAAAGGGAGCCACGGAAGCTCTCGTACGATCCACGTTCTTCAGCCAATTCAGTGGAGGCCAAAAGGGCCCAGTAGCTGATGCTTTCCATGGAGGAGTCAGCGAATTCAACCGCTTCATCGCTATCGTAAGCGAAGCCTTGCTTATAGAGTGCGTCTTGGAAGCCCATGAGACCGAGTCCGACTGGACGATGGCGCATGTTAGCAACCCGGGTTTCTTGGGTTGGGTAAAAGTTAATGTCGATCACGTTGTCGAGCATGCGCATGGCGGTGCGAATCGTGTCCGAGAGCATTTCATCATCAAGCCCGTCTGCCGTCGTATGCGCGGTGATGTTAACCGAGCCCAAGTTGCAAACCGCTTGCTCTTGACGCGAAGTGTTGAGCAGGATTTCGGTGCAAAGGTTAGAGCTATGGACAACCCCAACGTGCTGCTGCGGCGAACGAATGTTCGAAGGATCCTTGAAGGTAATCCATGGGTGTCCAGTTTCGAACAAGGCGGTAACCATTTTGCGCCAGAGGTCGATCGCATTGAGACGCTTGTAGAGTTTGAACTCTCCGTCGTCAGCTGCGCGCTCGTAGGCGGTGTAAGCATCTTCGAATGATTTACCGACTTTGTCGTGAAGATCTGGGGTGTCATTCGGGCTGAACAAGGTCCAGGTGCCGTTTTCTTTTACCCGCTTCATGAAGAGGTCAGGAATCCAGTTTGCAGTGTGCATGTCGTGGGTACGACGACGCTCGTCACCGGTGTTCTTGCGCAACTCGAGGAAGTCCTCGATGTCGAGGTGCCAGCTTTCGAGGTAAGCGCACATCGCGCCTTTGCGTTTTCCACCTTGGTTTACTGCAACTGCAGTATCGTTCGCCACTTTCAAGAATGGGATAATGCCCTGGCTCCTACCGTTGGTGCCTTTAATGTAGCTACCAGTAGCCCGAACGTTGGTCCAGTCATTGCCGAGTCCGCCAGCCCATTTGGAAAGCTGTGCATCGTCAGAAATGGTTTTGAAAATATCCGTCAGGTCATCCTGAATCGTCAGGAGATAGCAGCTGCTCAACTGTGGGTGCAGGGTGCCGGCATTAAAGAGAGTCGGAGTAGACGAAACAAAGCGAAAGGTGCTGAGCATGTTGTAGAACTCAATCGCACGCTCGTTTTTGTCACGGCCTTCGTTGATGGCAAGACCCATTGCGACCCGCATCCAGAAGTACTGCGGGGTTTCAATCCGGCGGTCTTCGTGGGTGGTCAGGTAACGGTCATAAATGGTCTGCATCCCGAGATAGTTGAAGCTCTCGTCGCGTTCTGGCACGAGGGCGTCCGCAATGCGTCCAATGTCAAATTGAAGCAAGGTGGGGGAGAGATGCTCGGTTTGGATGGCAAACTGAATGTAGCCAGCGAATCCAGCACGATACGCGCCTTCGAATTCGAAGGTTGGAACACTGATCTGCCAAACTTCTTTGTACAACTTACGGAGCAAGAGGCGGCTGGTGACATAACCGTATGCAGGCTCGCGCTCAATGCGAGAGCGGGCCGCCATGGTCATGGCCTGATCGATTTCAGACACGGGCATGCGAGTATAAAGTTGCTTGATGACTTCGCTAGCGAGGTCTTTCCAGCTGCAAAGGTCTTCGTAGCCAGCGCACGCAGTGATCAGCACGCGGCGGATCTTCTGAACGTCGAGCGCTTCTACATGTCCGTCAGACCGAACTACAAGCATTCCGGTGTCGGTCGCTGAGGCATCACTGTCTTCTGGGTTAAGGGCACGAGCGCGTTTGCGATCTTCGCGGTAAACGATGTAACGCTTGGCAACCCGGAAGTGGCCCGTTTCCATCATGAAATTTTCAACCGAGTCTTGAATGATCTCGATTTCGAGTTGCTCACCCGTACGAGCCCGGCTCAACACATCTTTTACCACAGCACGAGTAATCTTAATAACTTCGTCTGTATCTTGGGTGGAGAGCGCTGCATCTGCTTCGATGCCCCGCTCTGCTTTGAACGCCTGCTCAACCGCACTTTGAATCCGTACTGGATCAAAATCCGCTTCAACACCGTTCCGTTTCATTACCGTATAATCGGCTAATTCGAGCGCTTCCATTGCTTCATTATCTATTCTTGCCAACAAGTCCTCTGACATCATAACACTACCTACTTTTCATACCGCACAACCGTGCATTCGTTCTTACGCGTGGATGTACCCCAATCGCATCCCCTTGATTGCGCGGTGTACCCCTTATTGCTAGGCATGGCTTTTTGCTATGCCCAAGCGGAACAACTCCATTTTCTACTGAAAAGTTTACCCTATACCATATATAGTGGGGTTGTGAATAACTCGTATTTTTTCTCAAATTGAGACTTGTTGCCTGTAAAATTCCTTGAGCCGACCATTTTTGAGGTGGCAAAATGACCCAAAACATCAGGTTTTCCCCGATAAAACAGGGGTTTTTCCGACGATCAGAAATCCATTAATGACCGGTAACGACGTTAAGATTTTGGTACCCAAAGATGACAGAACAGCTCATTCGGACAAAAAAAGTTCCGCCGAGGAACTTTCCTGGAAGCTGAAGGATCTTGAGCCTTCAACCTTCGAGCAAGTCGCTACGAATCGCTGGACAAGGGAGTATACGAGGCCAGCAAAAGTTCTTTCAAACGATCAAGTTCGGTAGCGCTAGTTTTTGCAACAAAGCCCCGTGCGTGAGCGAAATGAACGTCTTCGTAGCCATCCGCTAATCCACTAAAGTCGAGGCGCGGATCATCGTTGTAGCGACTAAGCGCATAGCCTTTTCCGCGTCGATCGGGGTAAATCATGGCCCCGACCGCCGCTTCTTTCCCGGCTTCGGCAATGAATCGCCCCATACCTTGAGCCGCTTCGCTGGGCATTTCTTCATTGCGGGGGAGGAAGACCACTTCCATGTCTTCGACCTGCAAGAATTCGGCATGCTCTTTAAGATAATTGAGGCGCTCGCGCAAATTGCGCAGGTAGTACACCAAGTCTTCGCCGACAAAGCACATCATTTGCCAGATGGGATCGCCGGGTTCGAGTTTGTTGGTGGCGGCAAAGCGGCGCAGCAGCGTGACGTCGATCGGAGAATTCAACTTCATCAAAACATCGCGACTCACGCCGAGCCATTTCGCGGTAACATTGGGGCCACGCGTGTCAAACCACTCGGCGGGCTCAAGCCAATCGCAGAAGGCGCGGGCGTCTTCGTAAAGATTGAGATGCTGCAACACCAGCGAAAGCGCGCAAGTGGGCGGGTGATCCGCGGGGAACTGATGATGGTCAAAATTCATCCGCTCGGGAGCATGCTCTCCCCCGACATCGATGACGCAGACACGCGGGTCGGCGAGATCTTCAGGGGTGGGTTCGCGACGGAATACCGTGACGCCATGCTTGGCGATCATCAGGCTACAGGCAAGGAGATCGTCCTTATGCGCTCCGCCGGGGTGGGTGACAATGCAGGAAATATTCATACCCTTGATCTACACGGACATTCGACATCGGGCAAGGGATGGATGTATTTATATCGTAGTGATGGATTTTTCTTTCGCGTGGTTGATATGGGTGACGTGCGGGAGGAGGAGGAAGAGGAGGAGGAGGAGGAGGAGGAGGAGGAGGAGGAGGAGGAGGAGTGGAAAATTACAGGCGGTTAAGGTCAAGGTCAAGGTCAAGTGAAAGGTCACGTTTAAGAGGACACCAAGCGGAATGAATGGCAATGGCTGCGGGTTTCGATAACATTTGTAATCGTTCGGTCATGGCTTAATGCTACGCCTTGACCATGAACAAAAGGCGTATCTGAAAAGAGGCCTCTCACCTGATTCAACATAAAACTTCGGCACTCGAAGCAACGCTGGTCGACGTGATTAGGCGCCACTCATTAGATCGATATCCGATTTTAGATTCGCCCGACTGGGGGACTGGGGAGGCAAAGGTCAAGTGGAAGGTCAAGGTAAAGGGGATTGCAGAGGTGGATTAAAATCCATCTACTCTGCGAGCCTTTGTTGTGAATATAAATCGTTTTCAAATTACGAAAGCATCCAAATCCTGACCTTGACCTTGACCTTGACCTTGACCTTGACCTTGACGCCAAAAAACTTCGCTCAAGATACGTAAAGGCATTTCTTACTCACCCACGATATAAGATGCCGACGGGGACGTCGGCGCTCCCAGGCTCCTCGTCCGCTCTTCGCCTTCCCAACACGAAACCTCCATTCCTTGCTATCCATTCCCTTGACTTCATCCCTCTGCCCTCTCCTCTTGACCTCTCCCCTTGACCTTGACCTTGACCTTGACCTTGACCTTGACGCCAAAAAACTTCGCTCAAGATACGTAAAGGCATTTCTTCCTCACCCACGATATAAGATGCCGACGGGGACGTCGGCGCTCCCAGGCTCCTCGTCCATTCTTCGCCTTCCCAACACGAAGCCTCCATTCCCTTGACTTCATCCCTCTGCCTTCTCCCCTTGACCTTGACCTTGACCTTGACCTTGACCTTGACCTTGACGCCAAAAAACTTCGCTCAAGATACGTAAAGGCAAATTTTACTCACCCACGATATAAGATGCCGACGGGGACGTCGGCGCTCCCAGGCTCCTCGTCCGCTCTTCGCCTTCCCAACACGTAGGCGCTCCCAGGCTCCTCGTCCGCTCTTCGCCTTCCCAACACGTAGGCGCTCCCAGGCTCCTCGTCCGCTCTTCGCCTCCCCAACACAAAGCCTCCATTCCTTTGTCTTTATTCCTCTGCCAACTTCACCGGCAACTTCTCTGACGCAGATAGATACCTGCCCCAAGCCCTCAAGCCTCGGAGGCGTTGGCCCCCGCGAGCCCGAAAGCCTGCGCACCTACCCCTTCTTCGGCGCAAGACAGATCAGCTGACTATTCGTTTTCAAAAACAACTTTCCTTGATGCACAGTCGGGGTGGAGTCCGACCGCTCGCCCAGCTGGCTGCGGCCCAATATCTTAAACTCGCGCCCCGTAGCAAGCACCACAAGTTCGCCATCGCGGCTCACATTATAAAGCTTGCCGTCAATACAGACCGTCGAAGCATAGTACTTACCCCCAACCCGATTTTGCCAGACGGTTTCCCCATCTGATGCATCAACACAAGTGACAATCCCGCCGTCGCCCCAGAGATAAATCAAACCATCCTTTGCAATCGGGGTCACGACATAGGGCAGTCCCTTTTTAAGTTCGTAGACGACGTTTGCTTTACCATCTTTAGCCGATGGATCGACCAAGACCGCATTCTTTCCGCTGCCCCCAGAGCCAGAAGTGCCGAAGACCTTGCCGTCCCAGACAACCAAGCCACCAACAGTACGCATCAGAAAGACCGGCCCAGATTCCCAAACAATTTCACCGCTGGCCGGATCGATCGCGGTGACACCATGGGCTACCGAGGCAAATACCGCGAGCTCGCTACCGTTTTCATCCGGCATGGAAATCGGAGTGCAATACGGTGCTTTGCCATTGAGTCGCTTGACCCGCCACCTCTCGTCACCCGTCTTACAATCGAGGCCAATGACAAAACCGGCATCGGTTTCCTGCTCGTTGGTGAGGACAAGCGTGTCGCCGAAAACGACCGGCGAGGTGGCGCTACCATGATTCGCAAAGAAGGGGCCAATCTTCTTTTCCCACAGAATTTTCCCCGCGTGGTCCAAGGCCAGCGCGAAGCGATCGGTCTTATCCGTCCAGGTAATGTAGACGCGCTCGGCATCCACCGCAGGGCTAGAGGAAGCAAAATTGTTGTGGTTATGTTGCTTGTAGGGAGTGAAGCCAAATTCCTTTTTCCACTTGAGCTTTCCGGTGGCGGCTTCCAAGGCGAAGACCATGCGAGACCCTACTTTTACGGGATCCGCTCCGGTAAGAAAAATGCTCTCCTTCCAAAAGACAGGCGATGACGGCCCCGTCCCTGGCAACTCGACCTTCCAAGCCGTGGCCTGCTCGCTGTATTCCACAGGTAAGCCTTTGGCGGTGCTAATTCCGGCTCCATTCGGGCCACGAAATCGATCCCAAACCTCGTCTTGCGCATACATAGGCACGATCATCGCCACGCCGAGAATACCGATAACCATCAAGTAAGAGCGCGCAGGCCCAAAAAAAGAACATGCGGAAAAAGCAGAAGGTTTCATAAACGGAGTATGGGAGCTTGGCCTCCTTGATTCAAGAGTCGATTCTTACGCCAGTTAAAGCCCTAAAAAACCTACACTCTGGAAAATCACTTCGCTCGGAAAGCATGGGGCACTGTGAAACTGCGGAAATGCCCTTTCATTTTCAGGTAAACTCTGGCTCACAGGCGGTTGATTCACCCTCGACCGTTCTTCACCCCACATGCCATCGATTCATCGCACTATTTTCACCATCGCCTGGCCGGCCGTTCTCTCGAACATTTCCGTGCCCTTAATTGGCTTGGTCGACACCGCGATTTTGGGCCAACTCGACAGCCCAAGCTACGTCGCGGCTGTAGCCATTGGCGCAAGCCTCCTCTCCTTTGTCTACTGGGGTTTCGGCTTTTTACGCATGGGAACAACCGGCATGATCGCACGCGCAGCCGGAGCCAAAGATCACGAGAAAAAACTACAAATCATCCTGCAGTCTGCGGTGCTCGCGCTGGTGATTTCGTTCATCGTTTTACTTCTACACCCGCTCTGGCTTCGGGTCGGATTGTGGTTCATGGCTCCCTCACCCACCCTACTCCCTTTAGCCGAGAGCTATACCTCGATTCGAATTTTCAGCCTCCCCGCCGTACTCCTGACCTACGTCATGGTGGGCTGGTTCATCGGACACAAGAACACCCGTTGGCCCATGGTGATCGTGCTATTCACGAACCTCTGCAACCTCGGTCTCGACCTGCTGTTTATCGTTGGGCTTGGGATGAAAAGCGACGGGGCCGCCTTGGCCTCGATGATGGCTGAAATCGCCGGCTGCCTGCTCGGACTCGGCATCCTATTTCGACAACTCGAATGGGCTAGCATCAAGCAGCAGATCCCCGCGCTCAAGCAGTTGACCCGATATCGCGCCCTGCTCAAAAGCAACCGAGACTTGTTTATCCGCACCCTCTGCCTCCTCTTCAGCTTTGCCTTTTTCACCAGTGTGGGCGGACGGCTTGGTGACTCGGTGCTGGCCGCCAACGCCATCATGATCCAACTTCTCTTGCTGGCATCCCACGCGATCGACGGAGCCGCCTATGCGGCCGAGGGCCTGGGAGGCGAAGCGCTAGGCGCGAAAAACCTCCCGCAGTTTCGCGAGATTTTTCGAGCCTGCGCCCAATGGACCTTTGGCATCAGCCTCTGCCTCAGCCTTCTCTTCTGGCTCGCCGGCGATTTAATGTATCCCTGGTTCACAGTGCATGAGGACGTACTTGCGGTCATTCATTCCGAACAAATCTGGCTGATTCTCGTGCCTATGGTGGCGGCCGCCTCCTACCTCTTCGACGGAATTTTTATTGGCGCGGTGAAGACGCGCTACATGATGTGGAGCATGGTGTTTTCACTTTTCGCGGTTTACTTCCCGCTGTGGTTCATCACCCGCAGTCTAGGGAACCAAGGGCTTTGGATGTCATTCGTCGCCTTTAACGGGGCGCGCGGCCTAAGTCTGGCCTGGGTGTATCGACGCCTGCATCGGACCAACGGCTGGCTGTAAGCAGAGACCGGTAAAACGGAAACGTCCTTAAAGGACGACAGAGCATAGCGCAGCGCTGAAGCGTAGCTAGGAGTTTGTCAGACTTGGGCTTTCGAGCGAGGGTTTCTCAGTTTGAGACCAGGCGGTTTGGATGATTCGACATAAAAAAACGCAGGCTGAGGAAGCAGCCTGCGTTTAGGAAGGATAGGTTTTTAGGAGGTATATGAAGTTTAAAGGGGGTCCACGGGACCGGTGACGCGCACAGGGTTAAATACTGCCGGAGCAGCTTGTTTATAAGTATGGTTACGTGTTCGTTTCGCCGTGGTAAATTGATTTTTTCCGAATGCTTTCGTGAGCTTTTATAAGGTCGTTTAGTCTGATATCGGTTCGTGTTTGCTTGGTACTGTTTGTTTCTCTTTCTGAACTCTTGTATAGCATCGGCCATGCCAACTTTTACTCACCGACCTGCAAAACCCCATTTTTACTGAGGTTTTTGACGTATTTTATTTTTCGCCGATTTTACGAGTGGCAGAAATCATCTCCAAGTTTGCGAATTCCTCAAAAATGATAGGCGAAATCTCGGCCAAGTAGCATCTAAAGTGGCAGGGGCGTCCCGTCTTTGTGCGATGCAAGTGGCCAACGTCTTAAACAGCGACTACATCTTTCGACACCACCTGGAAGGGCGTGGTACGGTTGGATGGCTTCGGTACGTTCCGCCGCCTCCATGAATCACCACTCCACTTCTATCGCCTCGACGCGCAATTGGACCGCTTCCTCCGACGGATCCTCCACCGCCCAATCAGCCGCAATCCGAAACCCCGGAATCCAAACTAGCACCTCCCCGCAACAGAGAATGGGAATACGGTGACGCAGACGAGCCGGAACTTTGGCGTCGGTAAAGAGATCCTGAAGCTTCTTGCTACCGCTCATACCAAAGAGCGTGATGCGATCACCCGGCTGCCAAAAGCGAAGACGGAACTCAGGTTCATCCGGCTTGGGTTTTCGCACCGTCGCCTCGGCGGGAAAAAAAGAAAAGCGAGTCGCTTGCGCCTGCTTTTTGGCCGAAGCGACAATCCCAACGCCATAAAAAGCACGAAAGCGACAGCGCGTGATCGGGAAATCGTATTCCCCTGGAATGGCTAGTACCTGCTTAGACGAGTCCGACAGCTCCGAGAGCTCTGACAGCTCTGACAGCTCCGGCAGTTTCGAAGCCGCCTCTCCAGCCTTGTCCTCATACCAAAGCCAACCTTCACGCCCAAAGACTTCAACTCCAGCCAAGAGGTTGAAACGAAAATCCGTACCCGCGTCGAGCTGACCTCGCAGGCGCTCGATCTGCGCAAAGCCCTGCCCGCTCATCGGCAACCAAAGATAGAGGACCCTGCGCTGAAGCCAAAGCGGAAGCGCCACAAGCTCGGGGATTGAAAGCCGCGTTGGCGGTTCAGGCGACGTGTTCATTCGCGCGATCCGCTCCAGGTGCGCGCGCGCCTGGGCCTGCAAAAATGCTTCCTCTTCGTTCAAGACTTCCGCGAGCTGGGCGAGATGCGGCACCGCCTGCGGATTTATCCGCTTCACCAAGGCCGGCAAGATTTCGTGCCGCACCCGATTCCGCAAATACACATCACTCGTATTGCTTTCGTCTTCGCGCCACGGCTGCTTCTCCTGTAACAGCCACGCCTCAATATCGGCGCGCGAGGTATCGAGGAGCGGCCGAACCACCACCAAGCCGGGGGTCGGTTCCGCGCGATACCGCATGCCGCAAAGTCCGGTGCGCGAGGTCCCGCGTGCGAGACGAAGCAACACCGTTTCCGCTTGGTCATCCTGAGTATGCGCCAAGGCAACAGATAGCCGAGAACCCGCCGAGCTGAGTCGATCAACCTGTTGAAGAAAGAACGTATGTCGCGCCACTCGCGCCTGCATTTCCATACTTTCAGACGCTTCGGGATCTAAGCTGACTCGGGCTGAAACGCATTCGCAGCTAAGCCGCGTCGCTAACGCGTCAACAAACTGAAGATCCCCATCCGCTTCCGCGCGCAGGCCGTGATGCAAATGCGCCACGATGCAAGGAACCCCTGCACCGACCAGTGCAAGCAACAGCGCAGTCGAATCCGCACCACCACTGCAGCCAACCAACACAGGTTGGCTGGACTCAATCCCGCAGCGATCCAGCTGAAGCTTCAGGTGCATCGCGTGGTCCAGATATCAGCTTGGAACCAAGCGCGTGATCCCACCCATGTAAGAATGAAGCACTTCCGGAAGGTCGATGCTTCCGTCGGCATTCTGACCATTTTCAAGCACCGCAACGATCAAGCGAGGCAGGGCCACGCCGGAACCATTCAAGGTGTGAATGAACGCGGTTTTATTTTCGTCATTGCGGTAGCGAATCCCCGCACGACGCGCCTGAAAATCTTCAAAGTTGCTACAGGAAGATACTTCGAGCCAAGTGTTTTGTCCCGGGGCCCAAAGCTCAATATCGTAGGTTTTGGCCGACGCGAAGCTGGTGTCTCCGGTGCAAAGCGTGATGACTCGATAGTGGAGTCCAAGGCGCTTGAGAACTTCCTCCGCGTTGCCGAGAAGGGATTCCAAATGCTCGTAGCTTTCTTCCGGCTTCACAAAGCGAACCAACTCGACTTTATCAAATTGATGCACTCGGTTCATTCCGCGCGTCATCTTTCCGGCTGCGCCCGCTTCGCGACGGAAGCAAGGCGTGCAGGCCGTGATCTGAATCGGCAAGGGCTCTTGAATGATTTCCGTCATGTACAAATTGGTGAGCGGGACTTCAGCCGTCGGAACCAACCAAAGGCCATCGCCAGGAATTTCGTACATGTCTTCCTGCATTTTGGGCAGCTGGCCCGTGCCAGTCATGGCCTCGGTATTGCAGACAAACGGAACCGCCATCTCGGTGTAGCCATGCTCGGTCGTATGCAGATCGAGCATAAACTGAATCAAGGCACGGGAGAGCTTGGCTCCGTGACCCCGCAAGGCCGGGAAACCAGAACCGGTCATCCGCGCCGCGCGATCAAACTCGAAAATACCGAGGTCGTCCGCAAGATCCCAATGAGGCTTGGGCTCAAAATCCAACTCAACCGGCTCCCCATGCGTGCGCACCAACGTGTTGTCTTCTTCGGTGCGACCCACCGGAACCGATGCATGTGGCAGGTTTGGTACAGACAGAACCTGCTCACGCAGACGACCTTCGATATCCGCGCAAGAGGCGTCGAGCTCGGTAATGCGATCGCCAAGTTTACGTACCGCTTCCATCGCTTCATCGGCATCGCCACCCGCTTTTTTGATCGCGCCAATCTCTTTGGACGCAGACTTGCGTTCGGCTTTAAGCCCTTCGACTTCGCTGATCACGCGGCGGCGATCCGCATCAAGGTCGATGATGGGCTGGATATCAAAGTCGGATCCACGATTAGCCAAAGCAGTGCGAATGGCGTCGGGAGACTCACGAAATAATTGAATGTCTAACATGATAAATGGAGGGGGAAATGGGTTAGGTTAAAAGCGATGCTTTTTAGTAGAGCAAGGCTTTTGGAATGTTGGCACGTGCTTTAGGTTTAGCACGCTACCTAATTGTGATTAACATGGCTTAAGGTTTAGCAGGCGCCGCAGGTCCTTGCACCCCCGGTGGCAATCCACGCTTGATCGCAGGGCCAGGTGTCGCAGTCCCCCCCGGAAGAGGTCCGGTTGCTTTCAACCCAACTGGAAGTCGGAAGGTCTCGTTGTCAACCAAACCAACTTTCTTGCGATCAGCGGCTTGAATGTACTTCATCATACAGGGCGGGCAGCAGTTACGCGATCCGCTATCAAGTTGCTCGAGCGTCTTATACGGCGAGTGACAGCAAAAGGGATTTGGACATGGCAAGAGACCAACTGATTTGCCGACAATGCGCATCACTTGACGCTCAACCCGACGAAAGAATTTTTCGCGGTCTTTGTCTTCGAGAACCGCAAGGTTGACCGCACCAATTCGGGTCACCGGATCGAAATAACCATGCGCGGGATCTTCGCTATGCGACTGTGAGAGAATCACCGACAAATGAAGCTTCCGATCCGACTCGGCGAAGAAACGCTTCACTTGTGTTTCCAATCCAGCCTGTGGCGTTGACACTGGGGCACCTTCTACGACGTTAATCCAGGCATAGGTCCCAACCCATTTTTTTACCCGAGTAACGACTTCGGGGTCAACCGCACCGAGCAGGTGCAGACTTACAGTAGCCGGGGGATGATTGGTTGGGTTTGCCATCGCGACGGGTTCCACCTTAGCTTTCTCAACCGGTTCAAGCGCGGGACCAACCGGCGCGGCCTTCGCTTGGGCCGGTTTGACTTTGGCAGCCTTCGCGGTCGCGGGTTTAGCGGTCACGGGTTTGGCAGGCTTCGCTTGGGCCGCAACAGGGGCAACTGCTTTTTTCGCCTGAGCAACTGGAGCGACTGGTTTGGCAACTGAAGCGACTGGCTTGGCAACTGAAGCGACTGGCTTGGCAACAGGAACGGCGGGCTTCACAACTGAGGCGACTGACTTGGCAACTGGGGCAACTGGTTTGGCGACTGGAGCAACCGCTTTTGCTACAGATGGCGTGCTGACTGAACGAGGCGCTTTCCCCGCTGGAGCTTCCGGAGGCGTACCAACCAAGGCAGGCGTATCTGTGGGCTTCACGGCTGCAGGCGTAGCGTTCGCTTCCCCCGCTGTCGCAACAGCTTCAGCACCCGCCACCTCGACTTCAGCACTTGCCACCTCGGCTTCAGTACCTGCCACTTTAATAGTAGGCGTTGAATCAGCGGCCTTCTCCCCCTGACATCCAAGAAATCCAAAGCTAAGAAAGCTCGCTAGGGAAAGAATGGTAAAAAATGTCTTCGCTCGTTTCATGCTCATCTACGTGGCGCGAAGAACCCAACGAATCAACAGGAAAATGCAGAAGAGACCCACCCAAACCGGGGCCTATCGGCCTGACGGAGACCGAGAACCTAAACGACATGCATAGGACAAAGGAACGAGTTGGTGTGAGCCCTGCCTATCAAGTTGAATAGGTCAACAAAATGGCAGGACCGGATTTCGAGTATACATGAAGGCATCCATAGTGCGATTGCATGAAGAAGAACATCCATGCAGAGGCCGCTTTTTATTCCGAAAAAATGTGCTGCCGACTTCCTCTTGCTTGTAATTCATGTAATGGGGTTTCCTCAACTGAAACGAATTATGAAATTAAATCCTACCCTGAAAATTTCCTTAGTGCTATTCCTTTTGGCAGTTGCGGTCATCCTTGTGTTCCAGAATCGGGAGGTGGTGACGACCCGCTTTCTGTTTGCGACCATTTCCATGCCTCGGGCCATGCTGCTCACCCTGGTCTTTTCGATGGGAGTCCTTTTTGGCTCTCTCCTGACCCTACTCCTGATTCGGCAAAAAAAGAAAACAGCGGTATAGGCAATAAAACAAGCGGGACTGATTTTTTTTTAGAATCGCCCCGCACGCTGAAAGCAATGATTATTTATGAACACATCTGAAGAAACCGAAAAACCCTGGGATCGGATAGAAGCCGTTCTTAGCGAAGGCGACGACGGAGCGGCGGACGATCTGATACGCTTCCTTTCTGCTGAAGAACAGCGCCTTGCCGTGTCGCGGTTGTCTACAGAATCAAGACGGCTTTTGCTCGAAACCTTGTCTCCAGATGTCGCGGTAGAACTGTTTAGTCACCTGCCACAAAGTGAAAGCATCTCTGCTTTACAAGAGGTGGAACCAGACGCTGCTGCGGTGATCCTTGAAGCACTTCCCGATGACCTTGGGGCCGATTTGCTTGCTGGCATGGTTACGGGCGAAGCGGAACGAGTGCTTGAGTCCTTCGAGGATCCAGATGCAGCGGAGCATCTGCGGGAAATCAAGTTGTATGCTTCAGATGAAGCGGGCGGACTCATGAGTAACCGATTCGTTTCGGTGCAAGCGGGTCAAAGCTGCCGGATGGTTCTCAACGAACTTGAGGAGCGGTCGCCCGACATCACCTCGTTTGATGTTCAGTATATTTACGTGCAAAATCAGGCTGGTGTTCTTGTGGGCGTCCTTCCTCTGCGGTGCCTCGTCCTTTCAAAAGGGATGACCCCGATAGAGGATGTGATGATCAGCGATTTGCAAACCCTCTCGGCCGACACCACCTTTGAGGAGCTACAAGATTTGTGGGAGGATACGGATTACCATGGCCTTCCGGTCGTGGATTCCAGCAACCATCTTATCGGGGTGGTTGAAAGGCGCGCCATCCTTCTGCAACAAAACAAGCAGCAGACCGACGACTACCTTCACGTAAGCGGTATTGTTGGTGGTGAGGAACTGCGAAGCATGCCCATGCTAACACGTTGTCGACGTCGCTTGACGTGGCTGGCGCCCAACATCGTACTCAACCTTATGGCGGCAAGCATCATTGCGATGCACGAAGAGACCTTGCAAGCAGTGATCGCCCTTGCGGTTTTTTTACCCGTCATCTCGGATATGAGTGGCTGCTCGGGAAATCAGGCAGTGGCAGTGAGCATTCGGGAATTGACCCTCGGGTTGATTTCGCCGCCAGAATTTCGACGTGTACTTTGGAAAGAAGGCCTGCTCGGCGCGATCAATGGCTTGGTACTGGGCATCGTGCTTGGACTCATCGCAGGCCTCTGGTGGAAGAACCCATGGCTTGGCCTCGTGGTGGGTGGCGCCTTATTTTTGAACACCCTCATTTCAGCGACCTTTGGCGGACTCGTGCCCCTACTTCTAAAGCGGTTCAAGATCGATCCCGCCGTCGCCTCAGGCCCCATTTTGACTACCTGCACAGATATGTGCGGCTTCTTTCTTGTCCTGACTTTTGCAAACGCAATGCTGAGTCGCCTCGTCTAATCACCCGAATTAAACCGATCGAGACGAACTTATGACATCGTGGGAATCGCCGAAGGCCAAGGAGCGGCGGTTTCCAACCGCCGACGGATGAAAACGGTCGGGTTAACAGGGATGAGTCTGACCCCAACCTGACATCGTGGGAATCGCCGAAGGCCAAGGAGCGGCGGTTTCCAACCGCCGACGGACGAAAACGGTCGGGTTAACAGGAATGAGTCTGACCCCAATGGCACTTAGATAAGCCGTTTTGCATGGAAAAGAGTTCGCTCTGCCCTGAAAAGAAAGCCGGAGGCTTGAAGGCAATTAGCCGGTCGGTGACCGAAGGGAACCACCGGAATTCATTGGGAAATAATATGAAGCGCTGGAAGCGCGGTCGGAATAGAAACCAATATGGGCGATGCCTTTCAAAAAAGCAGAGGTCAACTGATGCGTGCTCAGAATACGATTTTTAACTGAAAATTGTACGGTTTTAGCCAGCTGGCCCGGTGCTGCGCCTCGCTCCGATTTCTATTCAAATACAGGGCTTATCCCTCGTTGCCTTCTCACGCCTGCACGTAACCCGGCGCTGCGACCGCTTCGCGACCTTGCACACGGGCTACCAAATCCCGCCCACTTCGGGGCGGATTCCCACGGCGTAAAATGTCGCAAAAAAATGATTTGATGGCTTATCTAAGTGCCATTGGAGTCTGACCCCAACCTGACATCGTGGAAATCGCCGAAGGCCAAGGAGCGGCGGTTTCCAACCGCCGTCGGATGAAAACGGTCGGGTTAACAGGAATGAGTCTAACCCCAATGGCACTTAAATAAGCGGTCCAGCGTATTTATTTGCGACATGTTACATCGTGGGAATCCGCCCCAACGAGGGCGGGATGACCTAGCCCGTGTGCAAGGCCGCGAAGCGGCCGCGGCGCTTTTCAATGCCCTCTCAGTCGCGAAGCAAAGGCATTCGATAGCACCAGAGGCGAGTCCGAGATTTGTGGTGTGCGAAATTCATCCCACTGTCGGCGGTTGGAAACCGCCGCTCCTTGGCCTGCGGCGCATCACTCCTTCCTAGAAATTATGGAACCGAACAGCTTGGCGCGGAATTCATTCCGCGTCAGGGTTTTGCCAGCCCCTTAACGTGAGTCGCAACGCGACGGCAGTGCGAGCTGCTACCCTTCACTATAGAAAAAACGTGTCAGACTCCAATGGCACTTAAATAAGCCATCATGGTCTTTCTTCCGACATTTTATATCGTGGGAATCCGCCCCAAGGGGGTGGGATATGGTAGCCCGTGTGCAAGGCCGCGCAGCGGCCGCAGCGCCGGGTTTAGTGCAGCTGTAAGAGGCAACGAGGGGGAAGCGCTCTATTGTAAGAGAGCTCGAACCGAGGCGCAGAACGTAGCCCTGCGCAGTTTATATCCTGCTTGCATCCTGTCATGCCCGAAATCCACTAAAACGAGACCACCAAAATTACCAGGTATCGTTTATCATACGCTTTTCATCCGCTTAGGGTGTCGCCGCTAGGCGGCTTATAGGCGGAATCGGCCGAGACCACGACCTCCTCACTCCGTTCGTCAACCGTGGCTATCAATGGGTCAGCGCTACGCGCCTTTAGTCCTCTGGATTTTCACTCATTTTTAATACAAATCAGCTTATCTAAGTGCCGTTGGTGTCTGACCCCTTTTTGCGGATTCCCAATGATTCCGCCGATTTCAGAGCAAAACCCACATGCGTTGCGGGTAAGAGGATCCCTAGACTTCATTTTTGTATACATTTGCCTTTATCTTTGGCCCGCAATCCGGTTTCACCCACCTTGTGTACGTACTTCCCATAGTGATAACCCAGCTCACGGCCGAGCCAAAACCGTATTCGGTGGAGCTTCCCGGGTCTCTTTTAGAGCTCGAAGACGATCCGGGCGTTGATTCTGACGGCCCGATCTTCGTCGATGTGACCGCGCAGCTGATTGAGAGCGAAGTTTTGGTCCGAGGAAGTGTAAAAACACAGCTAAAATTCGCATGTTCACGTTGTATTGAATTTTACTCGACAACCATGAAGGATTCATCTTTTGTCCGTTGCTTTCCGCTTTCGGAGATCAAAGATCCTTTAGATTTAGGAGAAGATATACGTGAATCCATCTTCCTCAAATTCTCGAGTTTCCCTCTTTGTTCCCCCGATTGCAAGGGGCTCTGCCCCGTTTGTAAACAAAATTTGAATAAGTCAGCTTGTGCGTGCGAAGTAAAACAAGTCGATGATCGCTGGGGCGGTCTCGATGGACTCGACCTGTAAAAGGGTCAAATCCGGTTAAGCAACAACCAACCAAGCGTGGAGAAATATTATGGCACAGCCAAAACGAAGAACCTCAAAATCTAAAATTCGCATGCGGATCCGCTCACACAAACGGACCTATCCCAGTGTAGTTGCGTGCCAAGCCTGCGGCGCACCAACCGAGCCACATCGCGTATGTCGCTCTTGCGGAATCTACCGCAACCGCCAAGTCCTAAGCGTAACTGCTGAAGACTAAACAACGCTCTTTTGACCACTTCGAATAGATCCCGACTCTACCTTCTACTCTCCACCCCCTAACCTCTAATCAAGGTCTGATGCGAATTGCTGTAGATGCCATGGGAGGAGACCACGCGCCACGAGAAATCGTGGCAGGTGTGGTTAAAGGAGCACGGGAACTCGAAGGAATTGATTGTATCTACCTGGTTGGTGATGAAGCCAAGGTTAGGGCGGAGCTCGATTCCATCAACGGAGTCCCGCCATTTATCGAAATCGTTCATGCCTCGGAAGTAATCGGCATGGATGAATCACCGCTGTCTGCGGTGCGCACCAAAAAAGACGCCTCGATCAATCGAGCCGTCGAGCTGGTGAAAAAAGGCGAAGCCGACGCTGTTTTCAGCGCGGGAAGCACCGGAGCTGCTGTCACCGCAGCAACCCTAAAACTTGGTCGCATCAAAGGCATTTCACGCCCAGCCATCGCGACTGTTTTCCCAACCCCGGTTACCCCCTTTGTCCTCGTCGACGCTGGGGCAACTCCAGACTGCGACGGCAAAGTCATCGCTCAGTTTGGCCTCATGGGTTCGATTTACGCCGAAAGCATCCTCGGAGTCGAAAGCCCACGAATTGGTACCTTGAGCATCGGTGAAGAAGACGCCAAAGGAAATGATTCCTCCAAGGAAGCCTTCCGGATCCTCGATTCCTCCAAACTCAATTTCCTCGGCAACGTAGAAAGCCGCGATCTTTTTGCAGGCAAGGTCGACGTTGCAGCCTGTGATGGTTTCGTTGGCAACGTGGTCCTAAAAACGAGCGAGGCAGTGGCAAAAACCATGCGAAGCTGGTTCCGCGAAGAATTTACCCGCACCCCTCTCCGCAAGATTGGGGCCTTGATGCTCAAAGGTGCGTTGAAGGAAATCAAAGCAAAATCCGATCCAGAAGCCTACGGCGGGGCATACCTGCTTGGGGTTAACGGCACCGTCATCATCGGCCACGGATCCTCCTCCGCCAAAGCAGTACGCAACGCCATGCAAGTCGCGGTGAACGGCACAAAACACCGCATCAACGATCGCATTGCCAGCGAAGTCGCCCAGCTTGAAAACGACTGATCCTACACAGAGATCATGTCAACAGCCCCTTAGCTCGCACAATTGCCCGCCCTATCCTCTTTACCCTCTTTACCCTCTTCCCCCCCCGCCTTTACCTCCCTTTACCCTCTTTACACCTGTCCCCTTTTCGAGCCAAGCTGGCCTTCATAATCGACGTAAACGAAAGACTATTTTGAGCAACCCCACCCCAGGCATTGAAATCATCGGCACCGGCTCCTATGGCCCAGAAAACATCGTCACCAACGATGATCTGGTCAAATTGGGAGTCGACACCACGGATGACTGGGTCGTCTCTCGCACCGGCATCAAAGAACGTCGCCTCGCTGCCGATGACCAAGCCGCCTCGAATCTCGCCTCCGAAGCCGCTCGCAACGCCTTGCAAGACGCGGGCCTCGACGCCACGGATATCGACGCAATTTTTGTTGCCACCTGCACCCCGGACATGTGGTTCCCAAGCACCGCCTGCTTTGTGCAGGATCAAATTGGTGCTAGCAACGCCTTCTGCATGGACCTCAGCGCTGCCTGCTCTGGCTTTGTCTACGGCATGGAAATGGTTCGCCATTGGCTCGCAGGAAACCCCGGCAAAACGGTTCTCTTGATCGGTGCGGAAAAAACCAGCTCCGTGGTTGATTGGACCGACCGCACGACCTGCGTTCTCTTTGGCGACGGCGCTGGCGCGGTTGTGGTACGCGGCGGCGGCGACCGCCGAGGCGTCCTCGCTTGTCGCCTCGGATCTGAAGGTGGCCTCGCCGATCTACTCATGATTCCAGGTGGCGGAAGCCGCGCCCCGATCACAAAGGACACGGTGGGCACCCAAGTCATCAAAATGTCTGGCCGCGAAGTCTTTCGTCACGCGGTCACCAAGATGGCGAATCTAACCGACAATCTCATTGCAGAAACTGGCCTCAAACCGGACGACATCGCCCTTGTAATTCCGCATCAGGCCAACATGCGCATTATCGCGGCGATTCAGGACAAGCTCCAACTTCCAGACGAAAAAATGTACGCCAACGTCGATCGATTCGGCAACACCTCCGCCGCATCTGTGCCTATCGCGATGGACGAAGCAGCTCGAGCTGGCCGCTTACAACCGGGTGACCTTGTTTTGCTGGTGGCCTTCGGCGCGGGCTTCACCTGGGGTGGCTGCATCTTCGAATGGAGCAAAGACGCCCCCGCGTAGCCCCAAAGACAGTAGCCCCAACAGCAAGCATTAAAGGGCCTCGCTTCCTTTCCACCCTCTCCCCTACCCCTTGCGAGCTCCACACCTGCCCACGACGCTCTTTCTTCCAACCTCCTAAACAACGACTTCATAAGTATGAGCACTGCATTTGTATTCCCCGGACAAGGCGCCCAGCACGTAGGCATGGGCCAAGATTTCATTGATAACCGCCCAGCGGCCAAAGCACTATTTGACGAAGCATCCGAGATCCTCGGCTTCAACCTCGCCGAGGTCTGCGTCAATGGACCTGAAGAAGAGCTGCTTCGCTCCGACATCACCCAACCGGCAATTTTTGTCGTCAGTGCCGCTGCCCAACTCGCAGCCCTCGAAAACGAAGCCAAACCCGATGTGGTTGCCGGACTCAGCTCTGGCGAATGGGCCGCGCTTTACGCTGCGGGCGTCGTCTCATTTGCTGACGCGATTCGCATTCTCAAAGCCCGTGGTGAATTCATGCAAGCCGCCTGTGAAGCCTCCCAAGGAGGGATGCTTGCAGTGATTGGTAGCGACAACGAAACCCTGGCCGAGATCTGCGAGAAAACCGGTATCTACGTGGCCAACTTCAATTCACCTGGCCAAACTGTTTTGTCTGGATCCATCGAAGGCATTCAAGCCGCCGAACCCCTCGCCAAAGAAGCGGGCGCCAAGCGCGCGATTATTTTAAAAACGGCGGGTGCCTTTCACTCTCCCCTCATGCAACCCGCGGCGGATCAATTCGCCAGCTTCCTGGAAGATGTCGATTTTGCTGAGCCTAGCATTCCGGTTCTATCCAACGTCACCGGAGGAACTCACACCTCCACCACCGACATGAAGCGCCTCATGGCCGAACAGATCACCTCTTCGGTCGAGTGGGTTAAAAACGTAGAAACTTTGGTCGAGACCGGCTGTACCCGTTTCGTCGAATGCGGCCCGGGTAAGGTATTAAGCGGCCTGATCAAACGGATCCACAAAGGGGCCGAGACCCAGAATGTACAAGACCTGAGCGCCTAACCCCGCTTTTGACCCTACGTTCACATCGCTTTTCACCTTAATTTCACTCCGCTTTTCACTTTATTTCACTCCGCGTTGCCTCTCTATTTCGGGCCGTTTCTGCGTCAGAAATGAGAGCGATTTTTATTTATTTTAATCTGTAGTAGTTGGATTGTACCCGTAGGATCAGGATATGTCATTTGAAGGAAAAACAGTAATTGTAACCGGTGCCGCTCGCGGGATCGGTCAAGCTATCGCGAAAAAATTCGCGGAAGAAGGGGCTGACCTCGCGTTAGTCGATCTCAACACCGACTGGCTCGAAGAGACCGTCGGCATCGTCAAAGGCCTTGGCCGACGCGCCGAAGTCTACGCCGCGGATGTAAGCAAAAGCGAAGACGTAACTGCCGCTGTCACCAAGATTAACGAAGATTTCGGCCAAATCGACTCCCTCATCAACAATGCAGGCATCACCCGTGATGGTCTCATGGTTCGGATGTCGGACGAAGACTGGGATGCAGTCATCAACATCAATTTACGAGGTGTTTTCCTCTTTTCCCGCGAAGTCGCCAAAATCATGATGAAACAACGTCATGGCACCATGGTGAACATCGCATCCGTCATCGGATTGATGGGAAATGCAGGACAAATCAACTACGGAGCCTCCAAAGGCGGCGTGATCAACATCACGAAAACCGTAGCTAAAGAGCTTGCGTCGCGTAACATCCGTGCTAACGCGGTGGCACCGGGATTCATCCAAACGGCCATGACGGAAAAATTATCTGAAAAGGTAACCGAAGCCATGCTGAATGTGATTCCCCTAAAAAAATTCGGCCAGCCCGAGGACGTAGCGGACGTTGTCTGCTTTTTAGCAGGTGATGCATCGCGCTACGTATCAGGACAGGTCATTTCAGTATGCGGTGGCATGGTCACCCACTAACAGTTAAATTAACAGAGACAGACAGGAGTATAACATGTCCCTCGAAGATAAAGTAAAAGCAATCATCTGCGACAAGCTAGATGTGAAAATTGAACAAGTCGTACCAGAAGCTTCATTCATTGAAGACCTCGGTGCAGACTCACTCGACACGGTTGAGCTCGTCATGGAATTCGAAGAAGAATTCGGTGCCGAAATTCCAGAAACCGACCAAGACAAACTTGGCACGGTTGGTGGCGTCATTAGCTACCTCAAGGAAAAAGGCTTCGGCGCGTAAGCGATTGAAATTTATTTCCAAGCCGGTCTCGCGCAAGCAAGACCGGCTTTTTTTGTGCCCAGCTGGGGCTTGCCTTGGAAGCGTGGTGCTTTACGGCTTAGACGTTTTCGACCATCGGCGGTTGGAAACCGCCGCTCCTTGGCCTTCGGCGATCCAGTGCAGGAAGTTTTGGCCTGGGGAATTTATTCCGTGTTTTTAGTAGCGGGATGTATCCTGTTCACGGGGTTGAAACGACTGTGAGATCAATATCGCGCAGCCTCTGTAGCACCCTTAATCGCCATTCTTTCCGGTGTGTATAGCTCCGAAGGTGCGACGGCACTTAGCCCCGAGGCTGGCCTCGGGGTTGCGAATCCGCCAAAGCACCAAGCTCCGAAGGTGCGTAGGCACTCCGCTACTTAAAGAGAAAAAGCCGCAATCTGTGCAAGTCTTTCAGACTTGATTCCGCCTCCGAAACCAATCGATGGGCGGTGCCCATCGCTACGCTGTTTTCGCCTTTCAGGCGAGTTATACCCTAAAGCCCGAGATGCGCCGATTTATTGCAACGTCTCTTCAACCCCGTTACGGAGCACGCGCGTCATTCGTCAGGAACTGACGGCTAAACAAAAGAGGGCTTTAGCCCGTAATCCGAAATGCAGCCGGAAAGATATAATTCGTTTCAATAGAATGATTCTAAACCATCGGCGGTTGGAATCTCTTTGAATCATCAAACCCAAAGAGAGCGAACAACGATATCGAGAGTGAATAAGTTAATTAAGAAAAAACTCGCAGTTCGCAAACCAACCCTAATTTTCCACAAATCAAAGCGGATGAACGAAGAAGCCAATAAAACCCAACCAATACAAAACCCGACATAGAAGACGGTCGGATATAAGAGTTCTTTGCTGCCGATGACAGATAACGTCGTCAAAGGTAGGTATAACGGCCATACAAAGGAATTGGCGACAATGATATCAAACCCGACCGGCTGCGTGTGGACGGAAAAAAAGCTTGCAACACATGAGGATACAAACCCTGAAAACCAGTACAAAAGTGCGGGGAAAACCCGGCGCAGTACGTGCTTATTTCTCATAGAAAATGTCGATGGGGACGTCAGGGCTTTAGCTCCTAAACCTACTTACAACTCTCCCAGCTAGTCAAAGAGCCCTACGGCAGCGGAGATATCCGCCACGTCTTCTTGGCTACCTTTAGCGAGATCTTTCACCACGATGCTCTTCGAGCCCATGACGATGACGACATGGTTGAAGCCTTTGCGATCCGCATAGCTAAACTGCTTCTTGGTATTCCCGGTTCCGGAATACAAATCCACGGACTTCCCGATTTCACGCAAGGCGGTGGCAAGCTGCTGCGCCTGCTCCAACTGATCGCCACTACGGAAACCCACGAACACCTCGGCTTCGGTTTTACGACTGAGATCAATTCGATCTTGTTTGCGCAATACATCAAACAAGCGCGAAATCCCAATCGACCCACCCACGCCAGGCAATTTCAGCTTGGTAAAGGTCGACGCCAAATCATCATAGCGCCCGCCACTGGCGATGCTCCCGCGATCTTCTAAGCCATCGAGAAAGGTCTCAAATACGGTGCCGGTATAATAATCTAAGCCACGCACAATGCCTGGGCAAAAGAGCATTGCTTCCGGCGCAACACCCTGTGCGATCACCATGCCCCAAACCGTTTTCAGGTCGGCCAAGGCCGCGGCGGCCACCTCGTCTTCCGGCACAGGAAAGGCATCGATATCGCCTTCATAACCCATCACCTCGATCAAACTTTGGGCCGCTTCGAGTTCAACCCCGACCACGGTGGTCAGTTGTTCGATCGTTTTTTCGACCCCGATTTTTCCGAGCTTATCGAGTTCGCGCAAGGCGTCTGGCATCGTCTCTTCCGACACCCCAGCTTTACGCACCAAGGCTTTGGCCAGCGGAATGTTATTCAGCTTCATCGTCACCGCACCCGCACCAAGCTCTTGCAAGGCCCGGTAGATCACCGCCACGCATTCTGCGTCGGCCGGTAAGCCAAGGTCGTTTAAGCCGATGATGTCGACATCCGCCTGAAAGAAGCCCATGAAGCGACCTTCCTGCGGGCGCTCACCACGATAGCTGTAGCCGACGTCATAGCGCTTATAAGGGAACACCATCTCACCTGCGTATAAGGCAACCCAATGCGCCAGAGGAATCGTCCGGTCAAACGGCAAGGCCATGTCGGTCGGCGCGTCATCCTGTAAACGCGAGATGCCAAAAATCTGCTTCGATAACCCACCTTTGGACAGCAAGACTTCACGCCGCTCAAAGGGACGCGGAGTCAGGCGGGTAAAACCAAACGTCCGATACGTTTTTTCCACCGAAAACAGCCAATGCGCCAAGGCCGCATTTTCCGCTTCGTTGTAGTCAGGAAAACCAGATAATTTACGAGGTTTGATCATAGTGCGTCGGTAAGACCAAAGGCCGGAAGAAAGATCAACCGAAAAGCCGTATCACCCAGCCCCGTATGGCCCAGCCCATCTACAAACAGGCTATAAAAATGACTCCGTCCCCAAATCTAACTCCCTCCCCAAATCTAGGGCAAAGAGTCGCGAAGCGATGGCATTTGGTAGCCTCGGACGTAAGTCCGGGGCTGTGGGACCTCAAAACGTCGAGTCGCAACGCGATGGCATAAAAGTAGACGGTTACGTTGATCACTCGGTTAACACTGAAGCTTTGCCACCGCTTCGCGACTCCAACATGTTGACTCTCCGATCCATGGACTCACGAGACTGTTGAGTAAATAGCAGGAATGACGGATGGTCGTCGGGAACCGACGGTTTAAATGTAGGCGGGGGTTTCAACCCCCGTAAAACGGTGACAAAATCCACGTCGGGAACCGACGGTTTATCATAAAAGGGCTTTAGCCCGGCCCACGTATTCGTGGTCCAAAATCAAATATTAATTCTATAAAATACTTCTATTGCGATCTTACTGGACGCTTCCACCGAGAATACGGTTTACGGGCTGAAGCCCTCTTTTGTTAAACCGTCAGTTCCTGACGACGGATGGCGCGTATTCCGTAACGGGGGTTGAAACCCCCGCCTATGATAAGCCGTCGGTTCCCGACGAAACTCCGGCTGCAACAATTTCAATTTAATATACAGCCTCTCACGTCCATCGTTAGCAGATGGCATCGCTTCATGAGTCAAACTCCATTTCGGGTCCGAAGAAACTTACGATGACGGATGGTCGTCGGGAACCGACGGTTTAAATATAGGCGGGGGTTTCAACCCCCGTAAAACGGTGACAAAAACCACGTCGGGAACCGACGGTTTATCATAAAAGGGCTTTAGCCCGGCCCACGTATTCGAGGTCCAAAAGCAAATATTAATTCTATAAAATACTTCTATTGCGATCTTACTGGACGCTTCCACCTAGAATACGATTTACGGGCTGAAGCCCTCTTTTGTTAAACCGTCAGTTCCTGACGACGGATGGTGCATATTCCGTAACGGAGGTTGAAACCCCCGCCTATGATAAGCCGTCGGTTCCCGACGAAACTCCGGCTGCAACAATTTCAATTTAATATACAGCCTCTCACGTCCATCGGTTAACAGATGGCATCGCTTCATGATTCAACTTCCATTTCGGGTCCGAAGAAACTTACGATGACGGATGGTCGTCGGGAACCGACGGTTTAAATGTAGGCGGGGGTTTCAACCCCCGTAAAACGGTGACAAAAACCACGTCGGGAACCGACGGTTTATCATAAAAGGGCTTTAGCCCGGCCCACGTATTCGTGGTCCAAAATCAAATATTAATTCTATAAAATATTTCTATTGCGATCCTTCTGGACGCTTCCACCTAGAATACGATTTACGGGCTGAAGCCCTCTTTTGTTAAACCGTCAGTTCCTGACGAAGGATGGCGCGTACTCCATAACGGGGGTTGAAACCCCCGCCTATGATAAGCCGTCGGTTCCCGACGAAACTCCGGCTGCAACAATTTCAATTTAATATACAGCCTCTCACGTCCATGGTTAGCAGATGACATCGCTTCATGATTCAACTTCCATTTCGGGCCCGGAGAAACTTACAATGACGGATGGTCGTCGGGAACCGACGGTTTAAATATAGGCGGGGGTTTCAACCCCCGTAAAACGGTGACAAAAACCACGTCGGGAACCGACGGTTTATCATAAAAGGGCTTTAGCCCGGCCCACGTATTCGAGGTCCAAAAGCAAATATTAATTCTATAAAATACTTCTATTGCGATCTTACTGGACGCTTCCACCTAGAATACGATTTACGGGCTTAAGCCCTCTTTTGTTAAACCGTCAGTTCCTGACGACGGATGGCGCGTACTCCGTAACGGGGGTTGAAACCCCCGCCTATGACCTATGATAAGCCGTCGGTTCCCGACGAAACTCCGGCTGCACCAATTTCAATTTAATATACAGCCTCTCACGTCCATCGGTTAGCAGATGACATCGTTTCATGATTCAACTTCCATTTCGGGCCCGGAGAAACTTACGATGGCGGGTAGCTGTCGTTGCAGAAGCCTGAGCAGAACAGAAGACTCAAGCGGCGTGGTTCCGTTGGGTTCACACCCCTTAGACTCAACCATCCAACTGCGGTTGGCCGTCTTCCCGATATAAAATGTCTTGAGGCAGATTCCCAGCGTCTAAGCTGCGTCGTCCGGCTTCCAAAATCGCCGTCACGCGGGTCGTGGTTTTTGCGGTGGCGAGGCGGTGATGCCAATCCTCAGCATTACTTTTGCCTTCTCGAATCTGGTTCACCGCCGCGATAAAGTCTGCGATGCTTTGGTAGCCGTATCCTTGTTGGCCGACAAAACAGCCCCTGGGATCCGGGGTGTATTTCATGAACAGCGGGTTCGGTGATTGATGCCCTGTCGCGTCGGTGGCGAGGCTGTAGCCCCGATGCGCTTGGTCGACTCGGACTTCACCGAGATGTCCCTGATAGAAAAAGTGCTGCTGCGAATGTACATCGTTTTTCGGGGCGGCCCAGGACGCGGTGTAAAGCGCGGTGGCCTGTGATCCGTCCGCGAGGTTTTCCCATTGCGTGCACAGCGTGATGGTATCTTCAGCTGGAATGTCCCGAGCGCTTGCCACGCCATTCGAGGCCATGGCGGTAACGCGGATCGGGCGGGCGAAATCGGAAACCGCCCACTGATGAAAATCAATGTGATGCGCGTTGAGATAATAACTGATGTCGCTGGAACGTCCGGCCCAGCTGCGAAAGGTTTCGAGCTGGCTTTGAGGTTGGCTCATGTAGGCGCTAAAAAAACCGCAGGGCCCGAGGTCGCGAATGCGGTCACGGGCGTCGAGGTAAATAGGATCCCAGCGCTTATGAACTTCCATCGCGACTAAAACCCCGTTGGCCTCGGCCGCCTCGCAGAGCGCGAGGTGCTGAGCCAAGGTTTTCACCAGCGGCTTGGCGATGAGTACATGGCATCCGCGGTCGACCGCGGCCATGGCCATGTCAAAGTGGGTGTCGTCCGGGGTAAAGATTACCACCGCGTCGCCCGGGCTGAGTTGATCAAGGGCGGAGAGGTAGGCGTCAGGGTCTCGCGCGACGGTGTCAGCGGGAAACGATTCAAAACCGATGTCGAGCGCCTGCTGGGTATGACGCGAGGTGTAGCGATCCGCAATGGCCCGTTGAAGATGCTCGCGAATCGCAGGGAACTTTTGCCCATTGGTGCCGGCCATGAGCATGCGGTCGATTTCTCCGCTGGCACGGAGGTCGAACAGAGTGAGGGCAACGACGCCCGCACTTTTGTCAGAGCTACTGGCGGTGCCGTGAACAAAACCGGTGGTGTACTCACCGGTGCCAATCATCAAGGCGGATAGTGGAGAGCCTTCAGCTTTGTTTAGGCCTTCAGCTTTGTATGAGCCTTCAGCTTTGTATGAGCCTTCAGCTTTGTATGAGCCTTCAGCTTTGTTTGAGCCGTGAGATGTCATCTAAAAAAAATAGAAGAGCCAAGATTACTTCTTCGGATTGGTCTTTGGATCTTTTTTCAGAACCAGCATACCGGATTTGGTTTCCGAGACGATGTAGCCTTTTGGAACTGCAGCAAGAGGAGTTCCTTTTTTGTTGATGGGGTCTTTGGTGAAGAAGTAGATCGGGTATTGCTTTCCGTCTTTCAGCTCCCGCATTTTGGTATGCAAGTGATAGGTTTTGCCCTTCGAGTTCGTATACGGAAAACCAGTCACTGGGTTTTTCGCGCTATCGGACGCTTCCGCAGCAGGAGGAGGAGCAACAGGAGGAGCTGCAGGAGCATCAGGAACAGCCGCTTGATCCTGGGCCTGAACCGCAGTTGGAGTGAAGGCTGAGCTGAGTAGCATCATCCCGAACATCATGCTGACGCCCCTGAAAAAAGATGCAGAAAAAGCCCCCGAAAAGAATATGTTTTTACACGTCATGGCGAAAGTTTCCCACTCCATGCAAATATTCGCAAAGCAAAAGTGTTAACTTTTTAATCTTGGACGTATTTATCAACAGACCCCATGCTTATGTCCATTCGTAATCTGATCCCTCTTTTTCTCGTTTTCAGTGCATTTTCCGCGCTTCAGGCCGAAATATCCTTTAATCATGAGGTAAAACCGATCCTTTCGGACCGCTGTTTTCACTGTCACGGCCCCGACAGCAAAAATCAAACCTCTGATTTTCGCCTCGATACCTTCGAAAATGCCACGGCCGATTTAAAGGGCACGCGGGGGATTGTTCCAAAGAATCCAGAGGCAAGCGAAGTTATCGCACGGATTTTCTCGCATGATCCGGATGAAATGATGCCGCCGCCAGATTCGAATCGGGTCATCAGCGATCGCGAGCGCGAGATTTTGAAACAGTGGATTTCCGAAGGCGCGAAGTACGATACGCATTGGTCTTTCAAGCTGCTTCCGGATGAGGTGGAGGTGCCCAAAACCGAAGCGGCCTCCACCAATCCGATCGACCATTTTATCGCGGAAAAATTAGCCGTGGCCGAGATCAAACCGGCGGCTTCGGTCTCAGGTGAGAAGTGGCTGCGACGAGTGAGTTTCGACCTCACGGGCTTGCCGCCAACCCCCGAAGCGCTGGACGCCTTTCTCGCGGAAACCGACAGCCCGGAGCTGCGTGCAAAAACGGTGGATGACTTGTTGGCCTCGGATCGCTCGGCCGAACGCCTCACCAGCGAATGGCTCGACGTCGCGCGCTACTCGGACACCTATGGGTATCAGGTCGATCGTCCCCGCACCGTGTGGCCGTATCGCGATTGGGTGTTGCGCGCCTTCCAGAGTAACAAGCCGGTGGATGATTTTATCACCGAGCAGCTCGCGGGCGATTTGCTTCCAGACGCCACGCGCGAGCACATTCTCGCCACGACCTTCCTGCGCCTGCATCCTCAGAAGGTCGAAGGAGGCAGTGTGCCGGAAGAATTTCGGGTCGAATATGTCGCGGACCGAATCCATACCGTCGGCACCGCTTTTCTCGGGCTAACCTTCGAATGCTGTCGCTGTCACGACCACAAATACGATCCGCTCCCGACTAAGGAGTACTATGAGATGGGGGCGTATTTCTCAAATATCGACGAGTCGGGCTTGTACTCTTACTTTACGGGATCGGTTCCGACCCCGACCTTGGAGTTGCCGAATGAATCCCAAGCGAAGGCGCGGGCGGAGGCACGCAAAGAGGTTGAAGCAAAAGAGAAGGCACTTACGGATGTGATCGCGAAGCGTCGGGCGGCGGCAAAATTGGAAGTCAACACCGACACTGAAAAAACAACTGAGAAAGACGATGATCCAAGGTTGGTGCAACCGATTTCTCACATCCGATTTGATCGCCGAAACGGCAACTCGTTCACCAACGAAGTGGCCGGGGTCAAAGATACCACCACCACGGGAAACAACACCAACGGTCCGGGAAAAATCGGCCAAGCCATCTATCTCACAGGAGATGATGTGGTGAAATTTAGCCAAGGTAACTTCACCCGCTGGCAGCCCTTCAGCATTGGGCTTTGGGTCTACACCCCAGATGAAAAAGATCGGGCGGTCATTTTCCGCCGCTCCAAAGCATGGACGGATGCGGCGAGTCGAGGTTACGAGCTGCTATTACTCGATGGCAAGCTGAGCGCGGCCTTGGTGCATTTCGAGCCGGGCAATTCATTACGGGTTACCACGGTGGATTCCTTTCCGATTGAAACCTGGCAGCATGTCACCGTCACCTATGATGGCTCGAGTCGCGCCAGTGGTTTGCAGATATATATCGACGGTAAACCCGCGAAGACCGAGATGATCCGCGATGCCCTGACCCGCGAAATTACTGGCGGCGGGGATGACTTTTTTGCCATTGGCCAGCGCATGCGCGATCGTGGTTTTAAGTCCGGCCGGGTGGACGAGGTGAAGTTGTTCGATCGCCAGTTGCTCGCAGCAGATGTAAAGCAGCTGGTCGATGCCTCGGTTGAGCTGAGCCCCGAAGAAAAACAGTTGCAACAGATTGCACATCGCGACGAAGCGATTCGTAAAGCGCAGGAAAAGCTCACCCAAGCTCGTAAAAAGCTGGCGGGGATCGAGCAGAAGATTTCTGAAATCATGGTGATGAAAGAGATGCCGCAGCGGCGTGAAGACTTCATTTTAAACCGCGGCATTTATACGGATCGGGGCGAAAGTGTTCTCCCTGCAACGCCGGCGGTATTACCGACCATGAAGACCTCCGCCCCAGGCAAAGAGCGGCTGGACTTAGCGCATTGGTTGACCACGAAAAATCATCCGCTCACCGCGCGGGTAACCGTAAATCGCTACTGGCAAATGATGTTTGGTACCGGCCTCGTGTCGACCTCCGAGGACTTCGGTAGCCAAGGTAAGCCGCCAAGTCATCCCGATTTACTTGACTGGCTCGCGCGCGATTTTATCGAACACGACTGGGATCTGCGTCACCTCCTGCGCCAAATGGCCCTATCGAAAACCTATGCCCAGAGCACCGAAGTCGATCCCGCGATCCGAGAGAAAGATCCTGAAAATGTGTTGCTCGGTCGAGCCCCGGCGCGTCGCCTCACGGCAGAAATGATCCGAGACAATGCCCTGGCCTTGAGTGGCTTGTTGGTGGATCAATTTGGCGGTGGCTCGGTGAAACCCTACGAACTCAGCGCCTCGTTCAAACCCTCCAAGCCGGACGGGGGCAACCGAGTGTATCGCCGCAGTGTCTACACCTATTGGCAACGCACCGCACCGGCGCCGGTGATGATGACATTTAATGCCAGCAAGCGCGATGTCTGCCGGGTGAAGCGTGAGGTCACCGCCTCTCCGCTTCAAGCTTTGGTTTTGATGAACGACCCGCAAATCATCGAAGCCTGTCGTGTGCTCGCGGCCAAGCTAGCCGGGCTTGAAGATGCGGCGCTGGTAGAGCAGGCCTTCCGACTGGTCACTAGCCGCCTTCCGACCGAAAAAGAGGCGGGAATCTTACAGGCCCTTTTAAAAGACCAACTCGAGAACTTCGGCCAAGACGAGGCGGCGGCGAAAAAGCTAGGCGCGGTCGGCAATGCCCCGCCGGATAAAACCCACCCGCCAGCTCGCGTCGCGGCCGCCGCGGTGGTGATCAACGCTATGATGAACCTCGATGAAGCGGTGATATTCCGCTAAGCCGGACCTGATCTGGTTCATCCTTCTCTTCCCTTCTTTCCCCCTTCCCTCTCCTGATTCCGTGATGAAAAATCAACCCAATCTCTGCACCGGCTTTAGCCCAAGTCTTGGTCAATCGCGCCGCTCCTTTTTAAATCAATTCGGTAGCGGGCTCGGTGGGCTCGCCTTGGCGAGCTTGATGAATCCGCTGGGAGCGTCGAACGCATCCGCGGCCAACGCCTTGCCGGACGGCTTGTCTCATGTTGCGCCCAAGGCCAAGCGGGTGATCTTCCTTTTCCAATCCGGCGGTCCGTCTCAAATCGAGATGTTTGACCCCAAACCACGCTTGCACGCCGAGCAAGGGCAGGAGCTTCCAGATTCGATTCGTCAAGGGCAACGGCTCACCGGCATGTCGGGAAATCAAGCTAGCTTGCCGCTAGTGGGTTCGATGGCGAAGTTCGCGCAGCACGGGGAAAGCGGCCAGTGGATCAGCGAACTTTTACCGTATACGGCCAAGATCGCAGACGACATTTGCATCATTCGCTCCATGTATACCGAGGCGATTAACCATGGTCCTGGGGTGACCTTTATGCAGACCGGATCGCAGTTTCCGGGACGGCCCAGCATCGGCTCGTGGCTTTCCTACGGTCTTGGGGCCGAGTCGGAAAACCTACCCGGCTTTGTTGTCATGACGACCAAAGGCCAAGGCGGCCAACCGCTGGTCTCGCGACTTTGGGGCAGTGGATTTCTTCCTGGCAAACATGATGGGGTTCGACTCCGTCCGGACAAAGATGCGGTGCTTTATTTAAACAGTCCGGATGGGGTATCGCGCGCCTCGCGGCGGCGCATGCTCGATTCGATTCAGGAGCTGCATCACATGCAACTTGCCAAGACGAGTGACCCCGTAGTCGAAACCCGAATCGCGCAATACGAAATGGCGTTCCGCATGCAGGCCTCGATTCCAGAAGTCACCGATCTCTCAGACGAGCCAGAACATATTTTTGAGATGTATGGTCCTGAAGCCAAGACCCCCGGAAAATTTGCCGCCAACTGCTTGATGGCGCGTCGCCTCGCGGAACGTGGAGTGCGCTTTATTCAACTCTATCATCCGGGCTGGGATCAGCACGGTGGACTGCCAAGCGGAATTAAGAAGCAATGCCTTGCGACGGATCAACCGGCAGCGGCATTGATAAAAGATTTGAAAGCACGTGGGATGCTAGACGATACCTTGGTCGTATGGGCCGGCGAATTTGGCCGAACAAATTACTGCCAAGGCAAGTTTAGTGGCGGAGATTTTGGTCGTGATCACCATCCCCTTTGTTACTCGATCTGGATGGCGGGCGGCGGAATCAAAGGCGGGACGTCTTATGGAGAAACCGATGAGTATAGCTACAATGTGGTGAACAACGGGGTGCATGTGCACGATTTCCATGCGACGATGATGCATACGCTGGGCATCAACCACGAGCAGCTGACCTATAAATACCAGGGCCGACATTTCCGGCTTACGGATGTACATGGGCACGTAATAAAAGACATATTGGCATAAGAAGGCAGGTGGCTAGTTCCTCCCCCTTGACCTTGACCTTGACCTTGACCTTGACCTTGACCTTGACCTTGACCTGAAGGCTCCTGCTGAAAGAGGTATTCAACTTCAAGAACTGTCTCGCCTGATGTAAGAAATATCCCGCCGCCTAACGCAGATAGTCGCGATGATTTAATGGCGCTTCCCTCCAAGGTCACGGGCTTTAAATTCGCCCGACTGGGGAGGTCAAGGTCAAGTAAAAGGTAAAGGTAAAGGTAAAGGGGATTGCAGAGGTGGATCAAAATTCATCCACCAGGAGATTACTTACTATGACCATTAGCACTTTGAATTGACGAAGGCATTTTGATACCGCCCTTGACCTTGACCTTGACCTTG